>Ga0182741_1002362_pt1 | contig 22199 bp, 21 predicted proteins | sample eDN5th37CBELigOP_FD_128874 | JGI IMG/M metagenome (GOLD analysis project Ga0182741, IMG submission 128874) | Enriched Organic Plus compost microbial communities from Emeryville, California, USA - eDNA 5th pass 37_C BE-Lig OP (version 2) (version 2) ... | reverse complement strand
CCCGCGATTCATCGGCCCCGGATGCATGACGATGGCATCGGGCGCCGCCAGCGCCAGCTTCTCGGCGTCCAGCCCCCAGCGGTGGTAATATTCCCGCTCGGACGGGATGAAGCCGCCGTCCATGCGTTCCTTCTGCAGGCGCAGCATCATCACCACATCGGCGCCCTTCAGCCCCTCGCGCATGTCCTCGTAGACCTCGCAGCCCCAGTCGCGGGCGCCCGAGGGCATCAGCGTCGCCGGGCCGACCAGGCGCAGCCGGTTCTCCATCTTGCCCAGCAGGATCAGGTTCGAGCGCGCCACCCGGCTATGGGCGATATCGCCGCAGATCGCCACGGTCAGCCGGTGCAGCCGCCCCTTGGCGCGGCGGATGGTCAAGGCGTCCAGAAGCGCCTGGGTCGGATGCTCGTGCCGGCCGTCGCCCGCGTTCAACACCGCGCAATTCACCTTCTGCGCCAAGAGATCCACGGCGCCCGACTGCGGATGGCGCACCACCAGCAGGTCGGGATGCATGGCGTTCAACGTCAGCGCGGTGTCGATCAGCGTCTCGCCCTTCTTCACCGAACTGGTCTGCATCGCCATGTTCATCACATCGGCGCCCAGCCGCTTGCCGGCCAGCTCAAAGCTCGACTGCGTGCGGGTCGAGGCCTCGAAGAACATGTTGATCTGCGTCATCCCCGCCAAGGCATCGGAATGCTTCACCGTGCGGCGGTTCAGATCAACATAGGTCTCGGCCAGATCGAGAAGCGTGGTGATTTCGGGGGGGGCGAGCGGCTCGATCCCCAGAAGATGGCGGGCACGGAACATGGCTTGATCCCCAAGGTCGCGGTCGCGCCTTCTATGGCAAATGGCGGGGCGGGCGGCAAGCAGCCCCTTGCCTTGGCGCGGATTTTGCCGCATCGCGGAATCATGCGTGAACAGATCGGCCTTGTCAGTTTCGTCTCCTCGGGTCCGGGCGACCCCGAACTCCTGACCCTGCGCGCCGCACGGCTGTTGGCCCAGGCGGATGTGGTGCTTTACGACGACCTCGCCTCGGGCCCGGTGCTGGACCAGGCCGGCCCGCAGGCCGTGCGCATTTCGGTCGGCAAACGCGCCGGCCGGCCCTCGGCCAAACAGGAACATGTCAACGCCCTGCTGATCGAACATGCGCAGGCGGGCAAGCATGTGGTGCGGCTGAAATCCGGCGATTCGGGCATATTCGGCCGGCTGGAAGAGGAACTGGCGGCGCTGCGCAGCCACGGCATCCCGTTCCAGATCGTGCCGGGCGTGCCCTCGGCCATGGCCGCGGCCGCCGTCGCCGGCCTGCCGCTGACCCGACGCCAGACCGCGCGCCGGCTGCAATTCGTCACCGGCGCCGACGTGACCGGCGGCCTGCCCGAGGACCAGAACTGGGCCGCCCTGGCCGATCCGCGCGCCACCACCGTGGTCTTCATGGGCCAGCGCACCTTCCCGCGCATGGCGGCGCTGCTGGTCGAAAACGGCCTGCCCCCCGACACCCCCGCCCTGCTGGCCGAGGCGGTGGGCCATCCGCATCAGCGCCTGATCCGCACCACCGTCGCCGCCCTGGCCAGGCAGCTGGCCAGCGAAGGCCCCAGCCCGCATCCGGCGCTGATCCTCTACGGCCCGCTGGCCGAGGGGAACTGAACCCGGCCGCTTCTTCGTTCTTCAAATACCCAATATTGCACCCGCGCCGCCAAAAGCTATTCTGGCCGCCGAAAGAGGGATCGTCATGCTGGGTTTCGTCACCATCCAGGACCAGACGCCGGGCGCCGGCGACCGGCTGCTGACCGCCACGGCCGAGCGGCTGGCCGCCGCCGGGCTGCGGCTGGCCGGCGCGGTGCAGATCAATACCGAGATCAGCCCCGGCTGCGAATGCGACATGGACCTGCGCATCCTGGGCGACGCCGGCCCGCTGGTGCGCATCACCCAGTCGCTGGGCGCGGGCTCGCAGGCCTGCCGGCTGGATACCGGCGCGCTGGCCCAGGCCGTCGCCCGCACGGAAACGGTGCTGGACCGCGGCGCCGAATTGCTGATCGTCAACAAGTTCGGCAAGCAGGAATGCTTCGGCCGCGGCTTTCGCGACACCATCGCCCGCGCGCTGGCTGCCGGCATCCCGGTGCTGGTGCATGTGCCCGACGAACAACTGCCGGGCTTTCGCGACTTTGCCGGCGACCTGGCCGAAGAGTTGCGGCCGGAACAGATCGACGACTGGTGCCGCGCCCGCCTGGCGGATTCCGCCGCATGACCGTGCAGATCGACGCGCGCGGCCTGTTGTGCCCCCTGCCGGTGCTGCGGCTGCGCAAGCGGCTGATGGCGCTGCCCCGGGGCGCGCGGGTCACGCTGCTGGCCACCGACCCCGCCGCCGTGATCGACGTGCCGCATTTCTGCGCCGAATCCGGCCACCGGCTGATCGGCAGCCGCGAGGTGGCGCCGGGCGAGACCGAATATACCGTCGAGCGCGGCCCCGCCTGCGCGATCGCCGCGGACTGATGCTGGCGATCTTCCTGAAGACCCTGCCGTTCTTTCTCGTTATCGGCACGGGCTGGCTGGCCGGGCGCACGCGCTTCTTCCCGCCCGAGGCGACCGGCTGGCTGACGAAATTCGTCTTCTACTTCGCGCTTTCGGCCATGCTGTTCCGCTTTGCCGCGACGCTGGACGTGGCCAGCCTTTTCGACCCGGCCTTCGTCCTGGCCTATCTGTCGGGGTCTGCCGCGCTTTGGGCGCTGGGATTTGCGGTGGCGCGCTGGCGCCGCCAGCCGCTCGCCGCCGCGGCGATGGAGGCGCATACCGCGATGACCGGCAATACCGGCTTTCTGGGCGTGCCGATGCTGGTCGTGCTGCTGGGCGAGCGTGCCATCGGCCCGGTGCTGATGGTGCTGACCATCGACATGGTGGTGTTCTCGACCCTCATCACCCTGATCGTCACCGCGGCAAGGCAGGGGCGGGTGCGGCTTTCGACGCTGGTGCCCTTGCTGCGCGGCATCGTCTCGAACCCGATGATCGTCTCGATGCTGGCCGGCTTGGCCTGGGCCGGGCTGCAGCTGCCGATGCCGGGACCGCTGGACGAGTTCCTGGCGCTCTTGGGCGCCTCGGCCACGCCGGGGGCACTCTTCGCCATCGGTGCCAGCCTCGCCGGCCGCGCGGCCGAGCGCATGGGCCCGGCACTCTGGCTCAGCTTCGCCAAGCTGGTGCTGCATCCGCTGGCCGTGGGCATCGCCGCGCTGGCGGTCTTCGGGGTCGAGCCCTATGCGGCGGGGGTGATGATCGCCGCCGCCAGCCTGCCGGTCGCCGGCAATGTCTATATCCTTGCGCAATATTTCGGCACCGCCGTGCAGCGCGTCTCGGCGGCCATCCTGATCTCGACCGCGGCCAGCATCGCCACGGTTCCCGTCGTCATTCACTGGATCACGAAAGGCTAGACCATGCGCGACATCTCGGCCCTGACGCTCGACAACCTGCTGTTCCGGATGGACGAAGACGGCATCGCCACCGTCACCCTGAACCGCGCCGCCAAGCGCAACGCGCTGAACGCCGAGACCATCGAGGAACTGGTCGAGGTCTTTTCCGCCCTGCCCGCCTCGGGCGCCCGCGCCGTGGTGCTGCGCGCCGAGGGGCCGCATTTCTGCGCCGGGCTGGACCTGGTCGAGCACGGGCGCGAAGAGCGCAGCCCGGCCGAGTTCATGCGCATCTGCCTGCGCTGGCACGAAGCCTTCAACAAGATCGAATACGGCGGCGTGCCGGTCATCGCGGCGCTGAAGGGCGCGGTCGTGGGCGGCGGGCTGGAGTTGGCCTCCTCGGTCCATATCCGGGTCATGGACGAGACCACCTATTTCGGCCTGCCCGAGGGCCAGCGCGGGCTGTTCACCGGCGGCGGTGCCACCATCCGCGTGCCGCGGCTGATCGGCCAGGCGCGCATGGTGGACATGATGCTGACCGGCCGGCTCTATTCCGGGGACGAGGCAGTGCAGGTCGGGCTGGCGCAATACCGCGTGGCAGACAGCGAGGCCATGGCCTATGATCTTGCCCGTCGCGTGGCGCAGAACACGCCCTTGTCGAATTTCGCCGCCTGCTCGGCGATCTCGCATATGCAGAACATGTCGGGGCTGGACGCCGCCTATGCCGAATCCATGGTCGCCGGCATCGTCAACACCCAGGACGCCGCCAAGGGCCGGCTGGACAGCTTTGCCCAGGGCACGGCGCAAAAGATCAAGCCGGGCGAGGCAGGCTGATCCTGCCGGGTTTCGGCCGCAAGAAACGGATCGCGGCCGCGTGCCAAGGCGGCAACATGCCCTGCGCAACCGGCCCCGGGGGTCGAAGGAGGGAAGATCATGCCGGTACCGACCGCCACCAACCGCCCCATGACGCCGCTGGAATGGGCGATGCTGCTGGCCCTGTCGGCGGTCTGGGGCGGGTCGTTCTTTTTCAACGCCGTGGCGGTGCGGGAACTGCCGGTGTTCACCGTGGTCGTGTCGCGCGTGGCGCTGGCCGCGCTGATCCTTTTGGCCGTCCTGCGGCTGCGGGGCGAGCGGATGCCGCGCGGCTGCGCGGTCTGGGCGGCCTTCCTGGGCATGGGCATGCTGAACAATGCCGTCCCGTTTTCGCTGATCGTCTGGGGACAGCAGCATATCGCCTCGGGCGCGGCTTCGATCCTGAATGCCGCGACGCCGCTTTTCACCGTGATCCTCGCCCATGTCCTGACCAGCGACGAGCGCATGACCGGCGGCAAGCTGGCCGGGGTGCTGATCGGCTTTGCCGGCGTGGCCGTGATGATCGGCGCGGATGCGCTGCGCGACCTGGGCGCGCATGTCGTGGCGCAGCTTGCCTGCCTGGCCGGGGCGCTGTCCTATGGTTTCGCGGGCATCTACGGGCGCCGCTTCCGCGCGATGGGGGTCAGCCCGATGAGCACGGCGACCGGACAGGTGATCGCATCGAGCCTGATCCTGCTGCCGCTTGTCGCGGTCGTCGACCGGCCATGGACGCTGGCGGCGCCAAGCCCGGCGGCCATCTTTGCGCTGATCGGCCTGGCGGCGATTTCGACTGCGCTGGCCTATGTGCTGTATTTCCGCATCCTGGCCACGGCGGGCGCAACCAATCTCGTGCTGGTGACATTCCTGATCCCGGTCAGCGCCATCCTTCTGGGCCTCCTGTTCCTGGGCGAAACCCTTCAACCGCGCCATGGCGCCGGCATGGCGCTGATCGGCCTGGGGCTGGCGGCGATCGACGGGCGGCCCTGGCGGGCCGCGGGGCGGCGCAGCCGGGCCGGCTGAACGATGCCCCGATCACAGCCAGCCCAGGAGGCGCCACCACAACCAATCGAGCGGCATCAGCACCAGGAAGGTCAGCAGCGCCAGCGGCACGGTGATGCGCAGCACATGGCCCAGCTTTTCGCCCGAAAGCTGCATGGCCAGCACGAAGGGTCCGACCTGATAGGGAAAGATCACCGTGGCAAAGCCGACCACCTGGGTCATCAGCACCGCCTTGAGCGACAGGCCCGTGGCGGCGGCCAGGTCCGGCGCCATGGGCGTCAGCACGGTGGGCACGCCGGGATTGGTCGTGACCAGCCCCATCAGCCCCGACATCGAGGTCAGCGACAGGAAATTGGCGAAGCGCGCGCCCTGCCGCAGCGGCAGCCAGTCCTGCAAGACCCCGCCCAGCACGCTGCCCAGCCCCGAGGCATTGACCACCGCCCCCAGCGCCAGCGCGCCGGCGACGAACAGCACCATGCCGAAATCCACCGAGGCGTTGAACTGCTTGGGCGGCACCGCGCCCAGCCCCGGCATCAGCAGCAGAACCGCCGTGGCGATCCCGATCCAGGCCGGGCCGATGCCGTGCAGGCGGTCGGTCATCCACAGGGCCAGCGTGGCGGCAAGGATCAGCGCCACCCGCCGCTCCTGCGGCGATAGCGGAGTCCGGGCGGCGGTTTCGGTGCAGCCGGGCTCGATCCGGTCGGGGAACAGCGCGACGACCAGCGCCACGGTCAGCGCCGATTTCAGGATCCCCAGCACCGGGTAATGCAGCAGCAGATAGGACATGTAGCCGAAGGTGACGCCGTGCTGACCCTCGGCCGCACCGGCCAGGATCATGTTGGGGATGTTCGAGGGCAGGATGGCAAAGCTCGGCATGTTGCAGGCCATGGTCAGCGCCACCGCCAGGCCGATGCGCCCGTTCGAACCCTTGTGCAGCCCCAGCCGCTCGGCCAGCGCCATGCCGACCGGCACCAGCACCACCGCCCGGCCGACCGACGAGGGCATGACGAAACCCAGCGCCATCGCCGCCAGCGTCATCACCAGGACCAGCCGCAGGTAGCTGCCGCCCGCCAGCGGCGCCAGCACCCCGGCGATCCGCCCGCCCAGCCCCGAGCCGGTGATCGCCGCCCCGATGACGAAGCCCGACACGATCAGCCAGACCGCGGCCGAGCCGAAGCCGGCAAAGACCAGCTCGGGCGGCGCAAGGCCGGGGATCAGCACCGCGGCGAAGAAGATCAGCGAGGTCAGGAAGGGCGGGACCAGCCCGGTGCTCCACAAGGCCAGCGTGACCAGCACAACCGCGGCATTGCGGCCCAGCGGCTGCGGCACCGGCCCGACGGCCAGCAGGACGGCCAGGACCAGGCCGGCAAGAAAGACGAGGGGACGGACGGAAAGCTTCATGGCGGCGCCTGCACAGGAGAACGGCGCAAGCTAGACAGAAGCCGGCCCCCTGCGTAAGTTCGCCATCATGACAAAAGATGTCGATGATCCGCCAAGCCTGCGCTTCGATCCCAGCGGCACCGCCTTTGTCCTCGATCCGGCGCGGCCGGTGCTGGCGCATGGGCGCGACCTGGCGGCGGGCGCGCATGTCGCCCCCCATGCCCATCCGCGCGGCCAGCTTCTGTGGGCGGCCGAGGGGCTGTTGCGGCTGGGCGCCGAGGACGGGGTCTGGCTGGTGCCGCCCGGCTTCGGCATCTGGATCCCCGGCGGCACGCGGCACGAGATGCGGGTGGTCTCGCGTCCCGGCACCGGGGCGCGGACGCGCAATCTTTACGTCGATCCCTCCTGCCCGGTGCGGCCCGCGGGGCGGGGATGCGAGGTGCTGCCGATCTCGGCCCTGCTGCGCGAGGTGGTCCTGCGCATGGCGGCCGAACGGGACGCCGGCCGCCTGGCCCGGCTAGGCGCGGTGGCGCTGGACGAGATCGCGGCGGCGCAGCCCGCGCCCCTCGACCTGCCCGGCGGGCAGGATCCGCGGCTGCGGCGGCTGACGGCGCATCTGGGCCGCCATCCCTCGGACCCGCGGCCGCTGCCGCTGCTGGCGGCCGAGGCCGGGGCCAGCCCCCGCACGCTCGAGCGGCTATTCCGGGCTGAGACGGGCCTGTCCTTTCGCGACTGGCGCAGCCGGGTGCGGCTGCTGGCCGCCATCGCGCGCCTTGAGCGGGGCGAAAGCAGCACCACCATCGCGCATTCGCTGGGCTATCGCAGCGCCAGCGCCTTCGTCGCGGCCTTTCGCAGCCATTTCGGCGCGCCGCCGCAAAGCTATCTGCGCAACCGCGCCAGCCGTCCGCCGGAGAGCCGGCAGCCCTGACGGGCCGCCGCCTAGTCCACCGGGCGGATCAGTTTTCTTTCCAGCACGCGCAACACGGTGGGCAGGTCGTGGCCGCGCTTGAGAATGCGCCCGTCCATGCCGATCACCGCGTATTGGCCCTGCGCATTGCGCAGCCTGGGACGCTTTTCGATGCGATAAAGCGGATGTTCGGCCGCGCGGCGAAAGATCGAGAAGACCGCCATCTCGCGCAGGAAGGACATGGCATAGTCGCGCCACTCGCCCGCCGCGACCATGCGGCCATAGAGGGACAGGATGACACCCAGTTCGGCCCGGTCGAAGGCCACGCGATCATGTTCGGACGGGAAACCGAAGGGCGCATTCATCATGAAGGAATGGTGACACCGCCCCGGCGCGCAGGCAACGAAAAAGGGCGGCCCCGCGCCGGGCCCCGCGCGATTCTGGCCTAAAGACCCGCCCGCCGGCGCCCGGCCATGCGCGCCAGCGTGCCGTCGCGCCACATGCCCTCGTGCACGCCGACCATGACGACATGGCCCGCGATCAGCGCCAGAAGCAGCCAGGCCAGTTCGCCATGCAGCGCCTCGCCCGCGCTGACCATCCAGACGATCGGCGGCTGCTGGGCCGGGAAGATCTCGAATCCGAAGGGGGCAAAGGCACGCTCGCCGCCATAGGCGCGCAGCAGGGCCGCGACCGGCATCACGACCATGACCAGGTACAGCGCCAGATGGCCCAGCCGCGCCGCCAGCCCCTGGAAGCCGGGCCCGTGATCCGGCCGACGGCCGTGGTTCGCCAGCGCCCAGCCCACCCGCAGGACGATCAACAGGAACAGCACCGTCCCCACCGGCTGATGCGAGCCGACGAAAAAGGACACCAGCGGCGTGCGCCCCAGCACCGCCCGCAGCCCCATGCCCAAGAACTGCCACAGCATCAGCGCGGCGATGCTCCAATGCAGCAGGCGCGTCACCTGCCCGTAAACCCGTTCGGTATCGCGCCAGGGCAGGGATCTGGAGGGCATGGTTCCGCGCACAAAGTTGACTAAATTCCTTAGCGACATTATGGCCATGGCCGCAGACGGGCAAGGCCCGCAATCCGGTGCCTGGGGTAACATGGTTGTCAGCGCGATCCTTTCCTTACGATTTCTCCCTTCCCGGCCGCGGCGGACCTGACATGGATACGCGTCACGACATCCCGGCCGAGACCGGCTGTCCCCTGACCGAGGCGCAGGAGGGGCTGTGGTATGTCCAGGCGCTTGACCCGCAGAACCCGATCCTGAACACCGGGCAATATCTGGAACTGACCGGCCCGCTGGACCCCGACGCGCTGGCCCAGGCCGTGCAGCGCACCATCGCCGAGACCCCGGCCCTGGCGCTGCGCTTCGCAGCCGGGCCCCAGGGGCCGCGGCAATGGGTCGGCCTGCCGCCGATGCTGGGCTTTGCCGATCTCTCGGCCCAGCCCGATGCCGAGGCGCAGGCCCTGGCACAGATGCGTGCCGACAGCCGGCGCCCGCTGGACCTTGGCTGCGAGCCGGCAGGGGCGCTGACCCTGTTCGCCCTGGGCCCCGAACGGCACCTGCTATACGAACGCATACACCACCTGGCCATCGACGGCTATGGCATGGTGCTGGTGACGAACCGCATCGCCGCGCATTACGCCGCGCTGGTGGCCGGGGCGCCCGTGCCCGAGCCCTTTGGCCCGCTGTCGCTGGCGGCCGAGGAGGACGCGGCCTGGCGCGCCTCGCCCCGCCGGCAGGCCGACCGCGACTGGTGGCATGCCGAACTGGCCGGCTTGCCCGAGGTCGCCGGACTGGCGCCGGGCCGCGCGGTCAGCGGGCCCGATTTCCTGCGCGACACCCGCATGCTGCCCCAGGCCCTGCTGGATCGGCTGGCGGGCTATGCCGCCCGGCACCGGCTGGGCTGGCCCGATGTGCTGAATGCGCTGACCGGCGCCTATCTGGCGCGCTGGACCGGGGGCGAGGCGGTGATCGGCCTGCCCTTCATGGCGCGGATGGGCCGCAAGATCGCGCAGGTGCCCTGCATGGCGATGAACGTGCTGCCGCACCGGCTGCGGCTGGACGAGGACGCGCCCCTGCCCGAATGGCTGGCCGCGCAGTCGAAACGCATGGCGCAGGGCCGCCGCCGCGGCCTTTACCGCAGCGAGCTTCTGCGCCGCGAGCTGGGACTGGTCGGCGGCACCAGGCGGCTTTATGGGCCGCTGGTGAACGTGCAGCCCTTTGACAAGCCGCCGGAATTTCCGGGGCTCGACTGCCGGCTGCATATCCTCGGCGCCGGCGCGGTCGACGACCTGACGCTGACCTTCCGCGGCGATCCGGCCGCGGGCATGATCTTCGAGGTGGACGCGAATCCCGCTCTCTATACGCCCGAGGAGGTGCGCGGCCATGGCGACCGGCTGGTCGCGTTTCTGGAGGCCGCGCTGGCCGCCGAAACCCTGGCCGAGGTGCCGACCGCAAGCCCGGCCGAGATCGCCGCGGCAAAGGCGCGGGCCGAGGCGACCCGCCATCCCCTGCCCGACACCACGCTCACCGCGCTGATCGCGGCGCAGCTTGCCGCCACGCCCGCGGCGCCGGCCGTCAGCTTTGGCGCCGAGAGCCTGAGCTTTGCCGATCTCGACCGCCGCAGCGCCGCCCTGGCCGCGCGGCTGCAAGACCTTGGCGCCGGCCCCGACCGCATCGTCGCCGTGGCGCTGGAGCGATCACTGGAACTGCCCCTCGCGCTGCTGGCGATCCTGCGCGCCGGCGCGGCCTATCTGCCCCTGGACCCTGCCCATCCGCCCGAGCGCATCGCCCGCATCCTGGCGCAGGCCCGGCCGGTGGCGGTGCTGGCCACGGCCGACCTTGCCGGGCTGTTCCCGGCCGGCACCGAGCTGCTGCTGCCCACCGACTGGCCCGCCGAGGGTCGGCCCACGGGGACGCCGCAGCCGGGCGACCTAGCCTATGTGATTTTCACCTCGGGCTCGACCGGCGAGCCCAAGGGCGTGGCCGTCGAGCATCGCGCCATCGTCAACCGGCTTTTGTGGATGCAGGCACATTACGGCATCGCTTCGGACGACCGCATCCTGCAAAAGACCCCGGCGACCTTCGATGTCTCGGTCTGGGAGTTCTTCCTGCCGATGATGGCCGGGGCCGAACTGGTCATGGCGCCGCCCGGCGCGCATCGCGATCCCGCCGCCATCGCCCGGCTGATCCGGGACCGCGCCATCACCACCTGTCATTTCGTGCCGTCGATGCTATCGGCCTTCCTGGCCTCGCCCGCCTCGCAGGGGCTGGCGATGCGCCGGGTGTTCTGCTCGGGCGAGGAGCTGACGGCGGATCAGCGCGACCGCTTCCACGCCCGCATCCGGGCCGAGCTGCACAACCTCTATGGCCCGACCGAGGCGGCGGTGGACGTGAGCTATTGGCCCGCCGGGCCCGAGGATCGCGCCAACCCCATCCCCATCGGCTGGCCGGTCTGGAACACGGCGCTGGAGGTGCTGGACGACCGCATGCGCCCGGTGCCGCCGGGCCTGGCCGGGCACCTGTATCTGGGCGGCGTGCAGCTGGCGCGCGGTTATCTGGGCCGGGCGGACCTGACGGCGGAACGCTTCATCGACGCGCCCCAGGGCCGGCTTTACGCGACCGGCGACCTGGCGCGGCTGCGGCTGGACGGGGCGGTGGTCTATCTTGGCCGCTCGGACCATCAGGTCAAGATCCGCGGGCTGCGGGTCGAGCTGGGCGAGATCGAGGCGGCGATCATGGCCACCGGCCTTGCCCGCGAATGCGTGGTGATCGCGCGCGAGGACCATGCCGGAGAAAAGCGCCTCGTCGCCTATCTGGTGCCGGCGGCGGACTGGCGACCGGGGCTGCTGGCCGAGCGGCTGGCGGCTGGCCTGCCCGCCTATATGCTGCCCGCGGCCGAAGTGGCGCTAGAGTCGCTGCCGGTCACGTCGAACGGCAAGCTGGACCGCAAGGCGCTGCCGGCGCCGGCATTCGCCGCCTCGGGCCGGGCGGCCGAAAGCGCGACCGAGCGCCTGCTGGCGCGGCTTTACGCCGAGATCCTGCACCTGGACGCCCCCGCCCCGGCCGAGGCGGATTTCTTCGCGCTGGGGGGAGATTCGCTGTCCGCCGTACGGCTGGCGCAGGCGCTGGAGGCCGAGACGGGCCGCGATCCCGGCCTGGGCACCATCTTCGAGCAGCCGGTGCTTGCCGCGCTGGCCGCGGCGCTGGACGCGCAGGCACCCCGCGACGACGGGCTGGGCCCCTTGATCCTGCTGGCCGAGGGCGATGCCCAGGCCGCGCCGCTGTTCCTGATTCACCCGGCCGGCGGGCTTGCCTGGGGTTATCGCGGCCTGGCACGGCGCATCGCGCCCAGCCGGCGGGTCTGGGGGCTGCAACATCCCGGCCTGGACCCGGCGGTGCCGATGCCGGAAAGCCTGGCCGCGCTGGCGCAGGACTATGCGCAGCGCATCGCCGCGCTGGCGCCGCGGGGCCAGGTGCATCTGGCCGGCTGGTCGGTCGGCGGCATCCTGGCGCAGGAAATCGCCGCGATCCTGGCGGAAGCCGGCCGCGAGCCCGGCCTGGTCGCCATGCTGGACAGCTATCCCTGCGACGCCTGGCGCGACGAGCCCGAGCCGGACCCGGTCGCCGCCCTGCGCGCGCTGCTGGCCATTGCCGGCTACGACCCCGAGGCGCATCGCGAGCTGGACACACGCGAGGCGGTGGTGGCCTTCCTGCGCCGCGGCGACAGCGCGCTGGGGGCGCTGCCGGCGCAGGTGCTGGACGGGGTGGTGCGCACGGTGACCGGCACCAACCGGCTGATCCGCGGCCATCACCATCGCCGCCTTGCCGGCACGATCACGCATTTCCGCGCCGCCCGCGACCACAAGGACCGCACGCTGACGCCCGAAATGTGGGCGCTCTATGCCGAGGGGCTGGAGGTCATCGACTTGCCCTTCCTGCATGCCGAGATGACCTCGGCCGAGGCCACGGCCCTGATCGCGCCGGAGCTGGTCAAAAGGCTGGCCGAGGGCTGACCGGCCGGCGCCGTCCCGGCCCTGCCCCCGACCGGCGCGCGGGCCGGCGGCGGCTGCGGGCGGGCCAAGGCCAATGCGACGAGGCCGCAGACTAGCCCGCCGATCAGCCCGCCCAGGCCCAGCAGGACGTCATCCGCATCCGGTCCCGGCACGGCCATGGCCGGAGGCGAAGGCGGGACGAGGCCCGGCACCCCCGGCTGCACCTGCGCGACGCCCAGCCCGCACAGCACCAGGCCCAGCAGGACAAGCGCATATCTGGCGAACACCATCCCCGTCTCCGTTCTTGCCTGCGGCCACAGCAGCACAAGAAGATTGAGATCCGGTTAATCCGCCGTTGCAAAGGGCAGGACCAGCGGGAACGAGCCCGCCAGGGTCTGGATATGGATCAGCCCCGGCAGCACATGCAGCTGCGCGCGATGGCCCGGATGGCGGGCCAGATCGGCGACGAATTGCATCGTGGCGGGCGCCGGTCCGTCCGGCGGCGGGCCGTCGCTGCCCGAGCGCTTCTCGCGGTCGCCCAAGGCCACCAGCAGCGGCAGCGAGGCGGGCGCGGCCTCTTGCGCCACGCGGCGGATCAGCGCCTCGTCCCACCAGATCGAGGGGCTGATCGCGGCATGGCGGGCAAAGCCCTGCGGCCGCGCCAGCAGCGCGTAAAGCGTGAACAGCCCGCCGAAACTGTGCCCCCAGAGCGTGCGGCGGGCCGGATCGACGGGCAGGCCGGCCTCGGCCGCCTGCCGCAGCGGGCCGGTCAGCCGGTCGTGAAAGATCGCCGCGCCGCCGGCCATGCGGCCTTCGTGGACATGGTCGGGGCGCAACCCGTCGCCCGGCCCGTCCGGCGCGGTGAAGTCCAGCGTCCGCAATTCGCGGGCGAATTGGCGGTCGGTGTCATAGCCGATGCCGACAATCATCAGGCCGGGGGCCAGCGCCAGATGCTCGGGCGTCAGGAAGTCGAAGGCGGCATTGCCGTCCAGCATGTAAAGCACCGGCCAGCCCCTGGCCGGCGCCGGCGCCCTGGGCACCGCCAGGAACAGCCGGTAGCTGGACCCGACCGCCACCACCTTCTGCGACAGCGCATGGGTCGGCGCCCCGGTCTGAAAGATGCGCAGTTCGGCCTGTTTCCTGGCGTGATCCGGCCCGACCTGTCCAAGCTGCGACATGATGCGACAATTCCCCCTGTTCACAAAGCCCTGCATCCTTGCCGGCGTTAGTTGACAAGGACGGTCAGGAATATAGGTTGCCCGCTGACCGAAGCCAGCCCTGATCGGGGTCAGCCAAAGCGAGTCCTGGTCTGTTTTCAAGGAGTTTCTCATGGCATATCCATCGCGCCCCGCACTTCGCGCCCTGCTGGGGGCCTCGGCGCTTGCGCTTTCGGTGATCGCGGGCCCCGTCCTGGCCGAAACCGTCTTTACCAAGCCGCTGGTCGAGTTCGCCGGCCGGGTCAGCGCCGGCGGCGTCGATCGCGCCCCGGTCCACAAGGGCGGCAAGGCGGTGATCGAGGGCCAGAACCTGATCCCCGGCCAGACCGTCACGCTGATGCGCGGCACCACCACGCTGAACGCCGAGCCGATCACCGTCGATGCCGAGGGCGGGTTCAGCTTTGCGCTGGATGTCGACGCCGAGGCCGAGACCGGCTTGCAGCCCATCGTGGTCGTCACCGAGAACCCGGCCTCGGCCGAGGTGGTCGAGCTGAAGGTCTCGCCCGAGGTGGCGGTCGCGGGGACCGAGAAACTCGCCGTCGCCAGCGAGCCGGTGGTGCGCGGTCTTTACCAGGTGAAGTTCAGCGAGGCTGCGAATGCCGCATTCGTGACCAGCGCGGTCGGCCGGCCGCCAGTCAAGGAATCGAAGCTGGTCAAGATCAATGCCGAGACGCTGAAGATCGAGGCCGAGGCGACCCCCGGCGCCGCGCCCGCCCGTCCCGATGGCAGCGACGGCGGCGTCTTCGCGGTCTATGGCATCGATGTCGACGAGGCGAACGGCCATGTCTGGGTGACCAATACCCGCCAGGACACGGCGGCGGTCTACAAGCAGTCCGACCTGTCTCTGGTCAAGCAGTTCGAGCCGGGCGCCGTGCCCCATGCCCGCGACGTGGTGGTGGACGAGGCCAACGGCCGCGCCTATGCCAGCGCCACCGGCACGCCCGAGATCAAGGTCTTCGACACCAAGACGCTGGAACCGCTGGAGCCGATCACCATCCAGTCGCAGATCCGCGGCGAGGAGTTCTCGACCATGGCGCTGGACATCGACGAGGCGGGCGGCAAGCTGGTGACCGTCAGCCTGTCCACGCCGGAGGCGGCGGTGGTCGACCTGGCCTCGGGCGAGGTCAAGGTGATCCCGCTGCCCGGCACCAAGGCCGCCTCGGGCGTGGCCTACGACCCGCAGGAAGGGCTGATCTTCGTCGCCTCGCAGGCCACCGACAACCTGCTGATCGTCAAGGCCGAGACCGGCGAAGTCCTGCATGACGTGGCCGTGGGCGCCGGTCCGCTGAACGTGGCCTTCGAGCCGGTCGGCCGCCTGGCCTATGTCGCCAATCGCGGCGCCGGCACCATCGCCGTGGTCAGCCCCGAGGGCGAGATCGTCGCCAATCTCGACGCCGGCAGCTATCCGAACCAGCTGCGCGCCGACGGCAAGGGCAATGTCTGGGCGGTCAACAAGTCGCGGGGCGAGGACGACGAGGCGGGCGACCGCATCTGGCGCATCACCCCCGCCACGGAGTAAGAGGGCCTCGACCCTGCCGGGGCGTTCGCGCCCCGGCGCATGAGCCAACGGACCCGCCATGACCCTGACCCGCCCGCTGCTTGCCGCCTTTACCCTGATCGCCTCGCTTGGCGTTGCCGCAGCGGATGTGGTGGCCACCGACATCCTGGGGCGCGAGGTGCATCTGCCCGAGCCCGCCCGCCATATCGTGCTGGGCGAGGGGCGGCACCTGTCGGTGCTGGGCCTGATGCACGACGATCCGGTGGCGCTGGTTTCCGGCTGGCGGCTGGACAAGGCGCTGGACGAGCCGACCATGCAGGCTTACCGCGAGAAATTCCCCGACATCGACCAGATCCGCCCGGTCGGCTCGGGCAATCGCGACATCTCGGCCGAGGCGATCATCGCGCTGCATCCCGACCTGGTGGTGCTGACGCTGATCGACCAGAACGATCCCGGCATGGAGGTCGCCCGCCAGCAGATCGAGGCGGCGGGCATTCCGGTCGCCTATGTCGATTTCTTCTCGCACCCGCAGGAGAACTCGATCCCCAGCCTGCGCATCCTGGGCAAGCTGACCGGCGCCGAGGATCGAGCCGAGGAATTCGCCAGCTTCTACGACAGCCGGCTGGCCCGCATCCGCGACCGGCTGGCCGAGCCCGGCATCGCCCGGCCGCGCGTGTTCTTTCACGTCCATGCGGCGCCGCAGAACTGCTGCTCGACCGTCGGCAGCGGGGTGTTTCACGACTTCATCACCACGGCCGGCGGGCAGAATATCGGCCATGACACCGTCAAGGGCGTGCTGGGCAATGTCAGCCTGGAATACCTGATCGGCGCCGACCCGGATGTCTATATCGCCACCGGCGGTACGCATATGGCGGCGCGGGGCGGGCTGGTTCTGGGCTCGGGCGTGGATGCCGAAACCGCGCAGGCCAGCTTTCAGCGGCTGATCGCGGCATCGGGCTTTGCCTCGCTGCGCGCGGTGGAGCAGGGGCGCACGGCCGGCGTCTGGCACCTGTTCAACGATTCGCCCGTGCATATCGCGCTGATCGAATACCTGGCCAAGACCTTTCATCCCGAGCTGTTCCAGGACGTCGATCCCGCCGCCACGCTGGCCGAGATCAACGCCCGCTTCTCACCCGTCATCGTGCCGGGGACTTGGTGGGTGACGCCGGAACAATGAGCGACGCGACGCTGCAACGCTATCACCGGCAAGGCCGGCGCAACACCCTTCTGGTGGCGGCGCTGGGCCTTGCTGCGCTGGCGGCGCTGCTGCTGGACCTTGTAACCGGCCCCGCCGGCCTGCCGCTGGCCGAGACGCTGCGGGCGCTGGCCGGCGGCGAGGTGGCCCGCGGCACCCAGGTCATCGTCTGGGACGTGCGCCTGCCCGTGGCCTGCATGGCGCTGCTGGTCGGCGCGGCGCTGGCGCTGGCCGGGGCCGAGATGCAGACCGTGCTGGAGAACCCCTTGGCCGAGCCCTTCACGCTGGGCGTGTCGTCCTCGGCCGCGCTTGGCGCCGCGGTGGCGATCGTGCTGGGCCTGACCCTGCCCGGCCTGCCGGCGGTCTGGAGCGTCTCGGGCAACGCCTTCCTGTTCGCGCTGGGTGCGCTGGGGCTCTTGCAACTTCTGGGCCGCATCCGCGGCGGCGGCCCCGAGGTGCTGATCCTGTTCGGCGTGGCGCTGAACTTCACCGCCGCCGCGCTGCTGTCCTTGCTGCAATTCGTCGCCTCGGCCGATGCGCTGCAACAGCTGGTGTTCTGGACCATGGGCAGCCTGGCCTCGGCGCAATGGCCCGGCGTAGTGATGATCGGCCTGGTGCTGCTGGTCTCGGTGCCGTTTTCGTTCCGCGCGGCCTGGAAGCTGACCGCGCTGCGGCTGGGCGAGGACCAGGCGAAAAGCTTCGGCGTCGACGTGGCCGGGCTCAGGCGCTGGACGCTTTTGCGGGTCAGCCTGCTGGCCGCCGCGGCCGTGTCCATGGTCGGCGTGATCGGCTTTGTCGGCCTGGCCGGGCCGCATATCGCCCGCATGCTGGTCGGAGAGAACCACCGCGTCTTCCTGCCCGCCAGCATCCTGACCGGGGCGCTGGTCATGTCGCTGGCCTCGACACTTTCCAAAACATTGGTGCCGGGGGTGCTGCTGCCGGTCGGCCTCGTCACCTCGCTGATCGGGCTGCCGATCTTTTTCGCGCTGATCCTGCGCGGCAGGCGGCGCTGATGCAGGGGCTGCTGGCACAGGGCATCTCGGTGCGCTACGGCGCGCGCAGCGTGCTGACAGGCCTGGACCTGCCCTTGCTGCGGCCGGGCGAGGTCACGGTGCTGGCCGGGCCGAACGCCGCCGGGAAATCCACGCTGCTGCGCGCCATCGCCCAGTTGCAGCCGCATGGCGGGCAGGTGCTGCTGGATGGGCACGACCTGGCCCATGTGCCGATGCGCGACCGCGCCCGGCTGATCGGCTTCATGCCGCAAAGCCTGCCGTCAGGCTCGTCCCTGGTGGCGCTGGAAAGCGTGATCGCGGCGCTGCGCGCGGGCGAGACCCTGGGCGCGCGCCAGGCCGATGCCGCCGCCATGGCGGTGCTGGACAAGCTGGGGATCGGTTCGCTGGCGCTGGAACCGCTGTCGGCCTTGTCGGGCGGACAGCGGCAAATGGTCAGCCTGGCGCAGGCCATCGTGCGCGACCCGCGCCTGTTGCTGCTGGACGAGCCGACCAGCGCGCTGGATCTGGCGCGGCAGGTGCGGCTGCTTTCCGAACTGCGGCGCCTGGCGGGCGAGGGGCGCATCGTCGTCGCCGTGCTGCACGACCTGGCGCTGGCGGCGCAATGGGCCGACCGCATCGTGCTGATCCACGGCGGCCACACCCATGCCGAAGGCAGACCGGAACAGGTGCTGACCCCGCAGCTTCTGGCCCAGGTCTATGGCGTCGAGGCGCGGGTCGAGCGTTGCTCGCGCGGGCGCATCATGGTGCTGATCGACGGCGAACACGCGCCGGGCTGACCATCTCCCGGTGCAAGGCGCTTGCCGCAGAAAGCGCCGCGGCCTTCAATTCGCCCGTTGCCGCGAGCGAAAGGGCAAGGGCGCGACGGGAATGCCGTCCTCCAGCAGCTTGCGGGCCTCTTCCAGCCTCGCCTCGCCATGGATCGCGCGCTCGGGCGCCAGGCCCTCGTGCATGGCGCGCGCCTCGGCGGCAAAGGACATGCCGACGTAATCCGAGTTTTCCTCGACATGGCGGCGCAGCCTTTCCAGCGCCGCCTCATGGTCGTTGCGGGGGCTGTGCAGATCGGGGGCCTCGTCGCGGCTCTGCGCCACGCGCGGCGCCATCAGCGCCTTGTCCACCTGGGCCGAGCCGCAATGCGTGCACGTGACCTGCCCCGCCGCGCGCAGGCTTTCGAACCCGTCCGAGGACCGGAACCAGCCATCGAAGTCATGGCCTTTTTCACAACGCAGGGCATAGCGGATCATCTCGGCTCCTTTCCCTTTAAATATCGGGCCGCGCAGGGGCTTATGCAAGCCCGCGCCGGGCCAGGGCCGCGATCCGTCCGATCAACGTGGCGGGATTGCCAGCCCGCGCCAGAAGCAGCGCCCGCGCCGCCGCGCCCATGCGGCGCTGCCCCCCGGCATCCCGCGCCAGGGCGGCCAGCGCCTGCGGCAGGCCCGCCGCATCGCAGCCCTGCGCCGCGCCGGCCGCGGCCAGATCGGCATAGTCGCCGGCATGGTTGGCGACATGCGGCCCGTGCAGGACGGCGCAGCGCCAGGCGGCGGGCTCCCATGGCGTATGGCCGCCGTGATCGGCAAAGGAACCGCCGGTGATGCAGATGCCGGCGGCGTGATACCATTGCGCCATCTCGCCCAGCGTATCGGCCAGCAGCACCGGCGCGCCAGGCCCGCCGCCCCGGCTGCGACGCGCATATTCCAGCCCCCGCGCGGCGATCAGCGCCGCCACGGCATCGCCGCGCTCGGGATGGCGCGGCGCCAGGATCAGCCGCAGGCCCGGCACCGCCTCGCGCGCCGCCGCCCAGGCATCCAGCATCAGCGCATCCTCGCCCTCATGGGTCGAGGCCGCCAGCACGGTGCGCGCGCGCTCCGGCCCGTCCTCGCCCGGCTCGACCCGGGCAGGGGCCAGCAGCTTCAGGTTCAGCCGCGGCGTCAGCGCGCCCGCCCGCAGCCCCAGCGCCAGCAGCCGCGCCTCGCTGCCTGGATCCTGCGCCGACAGCGCGTCGATGCGGGCCAGCATCGGCCCGATCAGCCCCGGCAGCCGGCGCCAGCGCGCCGCCGAGCGTGCCGAGATGCGCGCGCCCACCACGACCTGCGCCACGCCCCGCGCCGCCGCCATGGCCGAGCGGTTGGGCCAAAGCTCGTTCTCGACCGTGACCAGCACGGCGGGCCGAACCCGGTCCAGAAAGCGGCCCACCGCCTGCGGCACGTCCAGCGGCGCCAGCGCGCAAGGATGGCCCAGCCGCCGGGCCAGGTCGCGCCCGGTCAGGCTGTTGGTCGTCACCACCAGGGGAAAGTCCGGCGCCAGCGCCTCGGCCAGCACGCGGGCCGAGTTCAGCTCGCCCACGCTGGCCGCATGCAGCCAGATCCCGCCCGGCGCGACCGCGGGGCCGGACAGCGCCAGCCGTTCGCGCCAATCCGCCCCGGCCAGCGGCGCGGCCAGGCCCAGCGCCCCGCCGGCCAGCGCCGTGGCGCCGCGCCAGATCAACGCAGCGCGGCCTCGGCAGCCTCGCGGATGGCGCGGATGTTCTCGCCGTAAGGGGCACTGTTCGACACCGAGCCGCCGCGGAACACGGCCGAGCCGGCGACCAGAACATCCGCCCCCGCCGCCGCGACCAGCGGCGCGGTGGTGGGATCGACCCCGCCGTCGATCTCGATATGCACCGGCCGGTCGCCGATCATGGCGCGCAATTCGCGCACCTTCTCGACCTGGCTGTGGATGAACTTCTGCCCGCCGAAGCCGGGGTTCACCGTCATCACGCAGATCAGGTCGACATCGTCCAGCAGCGGCCGCGCGGCTTCCGCCGGGGTGCCGGGGTTCAGCGCCAGCCCGGCCCTGGCGCCGGTGCCGCGAATGGCCTGAAGCGTGCGGTGGACATGCGCCCCGGCCTCGACATGGGCGGTGATGATGTCGCTGCCCGCCTCGGCGAAGGCCTCGATATAGGGATCCACCGGGGCGATCATCAGGTGCACGTCCATCACGCCGCGGATATGCGGCCGGATCGCCTTGCACATCGCGGGACCGAAGGTCAGGTTCGGCACGAAATGCCCGTCCATCACATCGACATGGACCCAGTCGGCGCCCTGGTCCTCGACCGCGCGGCATTCCTGGCCGAAATTGGCGAAATCCGCGGAAAGGATGGAAGGCGCGATCTTGATGCGGCGGTCGAACGTCATGTCTGGCTCCCTGCAATGCCCCTGGTCCCGGTTATCGTCCCGGCCGGGCGGCCGTCAACAGGCCTGAAGGTCGCATTTCACCGTTTCCCAAATACCCCGCGGGGGTCCGGGGGCGCGAAGCCCCCGGCTTCCCCCCTTGGGCTTTCCGCCGCAGGGCCTATATTGGGGCCAAGGCGCCAGGCCGCAGCCGGCCCCCGCGCATCCCTATTCCGAAGGACTTCCAATGACCGAAACGAAGGAAATTTCCTGGGACGACTGCATGCTGCCCTTCCAGCTGGAACGCTCGGACATGCGCGGCCGCGTCGCGCGTCTCGGGCCCCTGCTCGAACACATCCTGTCGCGCCACGACTACCCGGTCCCGGTCAGCGCCATGGTGGCGGAACTGACCACGCTCGCCGCGCTGATCGGCCAGACCATCAAGCTGCGCTGGAAGCTCTCGCTCCAGGTGCGCGGCAACGGCGCCATCCGCACCATCGCCACCGACTATTACGCCCCCGAGACCGAGGGCGGCCCCGCCCGCATGCGTGCCTGGGCCAGTTTCGACGCCGAGCGGTTGCAAGACGGTCTGCCCGGCTTCGACCAGCTCGGCCAGGGCTATTTCGCGGTGCTGATCGACCAGGGCGAGGGCACGACCCCCTACCAGGGCCTGACGCCGCTGGCCGGCGGTTCGCTTGCCACCTGCGCGCAGACCTATTTCGAACAGTCCGAACAGCTGCCGACCCGGTTCGAGCTGACGGTGGGCCGCGCGCGGCTGCCCGGCCAACACCAGGAACATTGGCGCGCCGGCGGCATCATGCTGCAGACCCTGCCGGCCGGCAGCCATGCCGGGCCCGAGGGCGGCGACCTGCAATCCGCCGACATCCTGCAGGGCGCGCAATCCGAGGACTGGAACCGCGCCACCACGCTGATGGCCACGGTCGAGGCGGTGGAACTGGTCGATCAGGCCCTGCCCTTGCCGAACCTGGTCTTCCGCCTGTTCCACGAGGAGGAGCCCGCGGCCTTCGCCGCGCAGCCGCTGGTCTTCGGCTGCTCCTGCAATGCCGAGCGGGTGCGCAGCACGCTGTCGATCTATTCGGCCAAGGACATCGGCCACATGACCAACGAGGACGGCATCGTGACCGCCGATTGCCAGTTCTGCGGCGCACATTACGAATTCGACCCCAAGAGCCTGGGCTTCGAGGCAGAGATCGATGCCGAGGGCAATCCCCTGCCCAAGGGCGGGACCGGGGAAAGCCGGGCCGCGCTTTGATGGGAACGATCCGCGAGAGATTGGCGCGGGCCCTGTCGGAAAGGACGGGGCCCTCGTCGGATTTCGACTTCGGCGGCGCCCCGCCGGGCGAGGTTGCGCTGCGCCCGGCCGGCGTGCTGGCCGGTTTCGACGCGGTGGACGGCCGGCTGATTCTGACCAAGCGTGCCTCCAGCCTGCGCCACCATCCCGGCCAGATCGCGCTGCCCGGCGGCAAGGTCGATCCCGGCGATGCCGACGAGGTCGCCGCCGCCCTGCGCGAGGCGCATGAGGAGGTGGGCCTCGATCCCGCCCGGGTCGAGGTGCTGGGCACCATGCCGCCGCAT
>Ga0182741_1002361_pt1 | contig 22210 bp, 20 predicted proteins | sample eDN5th37CBELigOP_FD_128874 | JGI IMG/M metagenome (GOLD analysis project Ga0182741, IMG submission 128874) | Enriched Organic Plus compost microbial communities from Emeryville, California, USA - eDNA 5th pass 37_C BE-Lig OP (version 2) (version 2) ... | reverse complement strand
GTGCCCTACACGCCGCTGGACATGCGGGCGCGCGGCCTGGACACGGTGGCGCGGGCCTCGGTCAGCTACCTGACCTCGGGCGCCGAAATCGACCGCCTGGTCGCCGCCGTGGCGCAGCTGGCGAAGCATTGACGGGCAGGGGCCGCGGGGTATCGCGGGGGCCCGGCGCCCGCCGCGGGCGGGGCTCGGCCGGCCCGTTCAATATAGTGTCCACCCCCGCACCCGGCCGCCGGGCTGCCGGATGGTCGTATGATTCGGTATCCCCAGTCTTATAGATAACCGCGGGCCCGCGCGCCCGCCCAGGAGCCCCGCATGTCCGAACTGATCAAGGTGGAAGTGGTCGACGGTATCCAGATCATCACCGTCAACCGCCCGGAAGCCAAGAACGCCATCAACCTGGAAACCGCGCAGGCCATGGCCGCCGCGCTGGAGCAGCTGGACAGCCGCGACGACGTGCGCATCGGCATCCTGACCGGCGCGGGCGGCACGTTTTCGTCGGGCATGGACCTGAAGGCGTTCGCCCAGAGCGGCCAGCGCCCGCTGATCCCGGGCCGCGGCTTCGCCGGCCTGAACGAGCGCCCGCCGCGCAAGCCGCTGATCGCCGCCGTGGAAGGCTACGCCCTGGCCGGCGGCTGCGAAATGGCCCTGGCGGCCGACCTGATCGTGGCGGCCAGCAACGCCAAGTTCGGCCTGCCCGAAGTCAAGCGCGGCCTGGTGGCCGGCTCGGGCGGCATGCTGCGCCTGCCGCGCCGCCTGCCGTACCACATCGCCATGGAAGTGATTCTGACCGGCGACATGCTCAGCGCCGAACGCGCCCACGGCTACGGCCTGGTGAACCGCCTGACCGAACCCGGCAAGGCCCTGGAAGGCGCGCTGGAACTGGCCCGCGTCATTGTCGAGAACGGTCCCCTGGCGGTACAGACCGCCAAGAGCATCGTGGCCCAGGCCACCGACTGGGACCAGGACGGCATGTTCGACCGCCAGCGCCCGCTGATCGCCCATATTTTCACCTCGGCCGACGCCAAGGAAGGCGCCACCGCTTTCGCCGAAAAGCGCAAGCCCGTGTGGCAAGGCAAATGAGCCCCGCCCGTCCGGTCATAAAATAGGCCCGTCGATTTCGCGCGGCCTTTTTTCCTTTCTTTCACCGCTTTCGCTCATACCGTCATGTCCGTCCTCATCAAAGAAGAAGACTTCATCCAGTCTATCGCCGATGGCATCCAGTTCATCAGCTACTACCATCCCGTCGACTACATCCGCCACCTGGCCCGCGCCTATGAACGCGAGGAAAGCCCGGCCGCGCGCGACGCGATGGCGCAGATCCTGACCAACTCGCGCATGTGCGCCGAAGGCAAGCGCCCGCTGTGCCAGGACACCGGCATCGTCAACGTGTTCCTGAAGGTCGGCATGGACGTGCGCTTCGACACCCGGCGCACCCTGCAGGAACTGTGCGACGAAGGCGTGCGCCGCGGCTACACCAACCCCGACAACCCGCTGCGCGCCTCGGTGCTGGACGACCCGCTGTTCGCCCGCAAGAACACCCGCGACAACACGCCCTGTATCCTGCACGTCGAGCTTGTCCCGGGCGGCAAGGTCGACGTGCAGATCGCTTCCAAGGGCGGCGGTTCGGAAAACAAGTCCAAGTTCGCCATGCTGAACCCTAGCGACTCGCTGGTCGACTGGGTGCTGAAGACGGTGCCCACCATGGGCGCGGGCTGGTGCCCGCCCGGCATGCTGGGCATCGGCGTCGGCGGCACCGCCGAAAAGGCCATGCTGATGGCCAAGCAGTCGCTGATGGACGACATCGACATGTACGAACTGCTGGCCCGCGGCCCGCAGAACAAGCTGGAAGAACTGCGCATCGAGCTCTACGAGAAGGTCAACGCGCTGGGTATCGGCGCGCAGGGCCTGGGCGGCCTGACCACCGTGCTCGACATCAAGATCAACACCTTCCCCACGCACGCGGCGTCCAAGCCCGTGGCCATGATTCCCAACTGCGCGGCCACCCGCCACGCGCATTTCGAGCTCGACGGCTCCGGCCCCGCGCGCCTGGATCCGCCCTCGCTGTCCGAATGGCCCGAAGTGCACTGGGCGCCTGACTACAACAAGTCCAGGCAGGTCGACCTGAACACGCTGACGCCCGCGGAAGTGGCCAGCTGGAAACCCGGCCAGACCCTGCTGCTGTCGGGCAAGATGCTGACCGGCCGCGATGCCGCGCACAAGCGCATCCAGGACATGCTGGCCAAGGGCGAGTCCCTGCCGGTGGACTTCACCAACCGCGTCATCTACTACGTGGGCCCGGTCGACCCGGTGCGCGACGAAGTGGTCGGCCCGGCCGGCCCCACCACCGCCACGCGCATGGACAAGTTCACCGACATGATGCTCGACAAGACCGGCCTGATCGCCATGATCGGCAAGTCCGAGCGCGGCCCGGTGGCCATCGACGCCATCCGCAACCACAAGTCGGCCTACCTGATGGCGGTGGGCGGCGCGGCCTACCTGGTGTCCAAGGCGATTCGCCAGGCCCGCGTGCTGGCGTTCGAAGACCTGGGCATGGAAGCCATCTACGAATTCGACGTGAAAGACATGCCCGTGACCGTGGCCGTCGATTCGCAGGGCACCTCGGTGCACACCACCGGCCCGAAGGAATGGCAGGCGCGCATCGGCAAGATCCCGGTCGCGGTGGCATGACCCAGCCAGCGCCGCCCGCCGGCATCGCCGCGCAGCTAGCCAGTGCGCGGGCGGTGCTGGACCACCCCCTGGGCGGCGCCTTGCAGGCCCTGTACTTGTTCGGGTCGGCCGTCGACGGCGGGCTCAAGCCGCATAGCGACATCGACCTGCTGGCCATCGTCGACGCCCCGCTGGCCGAGCCGGCCCGGCGCGGCCTGATGACCGGCCTGCTGGCGGTATCGGCATGGCCCGGCACGCTGGCATCCTGCCGCGCGCTCGAAGTCACGGTGCTGGCGCTGGGCGAAGTCGTGCCGTGGCGCTATCCGCCCAGGCGCGAACTGCAGTTCGGCGAATGGCTGCGCGACGACCTGCGCGCCGGCCTGGGCGCTGGAACGCCTACCGCGCCAGCACCGCCCCGTGCTGGCCCACGCGCGGGACACTTACCTGGGCGGCTTGCCGGATGGCCTGGCCACCGCCCCGAACCCATGGCCGCCTTCGTCGGCCATGTCAAAGCGGCCATCGGCAAAGCCTTTACCCAAGATCCATGAACGACCCCATCCGCCTGACCCAATACAGCCACGGCGCCGGCTGCGGCTGCAAGATTTCGCCCAAGGTGCTCGAGGTGATCCTGGCCGGCAGCGGCGCGCAGAATCTCGATCCCAAGTTGTGGGTGGGCAATGCCTCGCGCGACGACGCGGCCGTCTATGCGCTGGACGACACCCGCGGCGTGGTGTCGACCACCGACTTCTTCATGCCCATCGTCGACGACCCCTTCGACTTTGGCCGCATCGCCGCCACCAACGCCATCAGCGACATCTACGCCATGGGCGGCGCTCCGCTGCTGGCCATTGCCATCCTGGGCTGGCCGGTGAACGTGCTGCCGCCCGAGGTCGCGCGCGACGTCATCCGCGGCGGCCGCGCGGCCTGCGACGAGGCCGGCATCGCGCTGGCGGGCGGGCATTCCATCGACGCGCCCGAACCGATCTTCGGCCTGGCCGTCACCGGCGTGGTGGACAAGGCCTGCCTCAAGCGCAACGATACCGCCACGGCCGGCTGCAAGCTGTACCTGACCAAGCCGCTGGGCATCGGCATCCTGACCACCGCCGAGAAAAAATCCCGGCTGCGCCCGCAAGACGCCAACCTGGCGCGCGACTGGATGTGCACGCTGAACAAGCCCGGCAGCCGCTTCGGCGCGCTGGCCGGCGTCAAGGCCATGACCGACGTCACCGGTTTCGGCCTGCTGGGCCACCTGGTGGAAATGGCCGACGGCAGCGGCCTGACCGCCCGCATCGCGTTCGACCAGGTGCCGCGCCTGCCCGGCGTCGAGCACTACCTGGCCGAAGGCTGCGTGCCGGGCGGCACCGGCCGCAATTTCGACAGCTACGGCCATCGCATCGCCCCCCTGGACGCCGCGCGGGTCGACCTGCTGTGCGACCCGCAGACCAGCGGCGGCCTGCTGGTGGCGGTGGCGCCCGAGGGCGAAGCCGAGTTCCTGGCCGTGGCGGGCGAATGCGGCCTGGCGCTGCAGCCCATCGGCGAACTGGTCGAACCGCGGCAATACGCCATCGAAGTGCTGTGATGCGCGGCGACACCGGCAACTACCGCGAGCTGTTCCTCGGCGGCGCGCCGCTGATGGATACGCGCGCGCCCATCGAGTTCCGCAAGGGCGCCTTCCCCGGGGCGGTGAACCTGCCGTTGATGAGCGACGCCGAACGCCAGAAGGTCGGCACCTGCTACAAGCAGCAGGGCCAGGAAGCGGCCATCGCGCTGGGCCACCGGCTGGTCAGCGGCGCGGTCAAGGCCGAGCGCGTGGCCGCCTGGGCCGATTTCGCGCGCGCCCATCCCGACGGCTACCTGTACTGCTTTCGCGGCGGCCTGCGTTCGCAGATCGCCCAGGCCTGGCTGAAGGCCGAGGCCGGCATCGACTACCCGCGCGTCGCCGGGGGCTACAAGGCGCTGCGCGGCTTCCTGCTGGAAACGCTGGACCGGGCCGTTGCCGAATGCCGCTACACGGTGCTGGGCGGCATGACCGGCACCGGCAAGACCGACGTGCTGCGCCGGCTGGACCACGGCCTGGACATGGAACACCACGCGCATCACCGCGGCTCCAGCTTCGGCAAGCACGCCACCGGCCAGCCCGCGCAGATCGATTTCGAGAACCGCCTGGCGATCGACATCCTGAAAAAGCGCGCCGCCGGTTGCCACGGGTTCGTCGTCGAGGACGAGAGCCAGTCCATCGGCGGTTGCAGCGTGCCGGTGGGGCTGTTCCAGGGCATGCAGCGATATCCGGTGGTGTGGCTGGAAGACAGCCTGGAAAACCGCGTGCGGCGCATCCTGCGCGATTATGTCGTCGACCTGCGCGCCGAGTTCGTCGCGCTGCACGGCGAAGAAACCGGCAGCGCCCTGTTTGCCCAGCGGCTGCGGCAAAGCCTGGACAACATCGCCCGGCGCCTGGGCGGCGAACGCCACAAGCGGCTGGCCGCCATCATGGACGCCGCGCTGGCCGAGCAGGCGCGCGGCGGCGGCGTCGAGCCGCACCGCGAATGGATCCAGGCGCTGCTGGCCGAATACTACGACCCCATGTACGTGTACCAGCGCCAATCCAAGGCGGCCCGCATCGTGTTCGCCGGCGACCAGGACGCGGTGGTGGCGTATTTGCGGCGGCAGTGCCAGGCCTGACGGCCCGCTACTCCAGCGGCAGCAGCCCCGGCTTGCTGGTCAGGATGCCCTTGACCAGGTCCACCACCGGCAGCAGCGTATCCACGCTGCTTTCCGCCCGGTAGGCCACGCACAGTTTCAGCATCGGCAGTTCCGGCATCACCATCACCGGCGCCGACAGCTTGCTGTTCTCGTCCGACAGGGTGAAGCACTCGGGCAGGATGCTCCAGGCATGGCCCGCGTTGATCAGCCGCAGGATGATGGCCAGGCTGTTGCAGACGCTGACGGGCGGCAAGGGGTGGCGCGCGGCCTCGAACCATCGCACCATCAGGCTGTGCAGCGGCGAATTGACGGGCAGCGTCATCAGCCGCCGGCCGTCCAGGTCGGCCGCGCTCAATGGCCGGGTATGGCGGCCCTGGTGGCGGCCGAACCACGCCATGCGGCAATACGCCAGCGGGTGCACGCGTATTTGCGGGTCCAGCGGCGTTTCGGCCATGAAGGCGATGTCCAGTTGCTTGGTGTTGAGCAGTTCCGCCAGCGTGGTGCTGCGCGTGATCGTCAGCTCGACCCGCAAGTCGGGATAGATCGTGTCCATCTTCGACAGCAGGTCGGGCAGGCACCCGATGGCGAAGGTGTCGGACGCGCCCATCCGCAGCACGCCGCGCAGCGGGTCGCGGGCGCGCACGCGGCGATCCATTTCGCCCAGGGTCCGGGTCAGCTGCTCCACGTATTGGTAGAAGACCGTGCCTTCGGCGGTGAGTTCGCCCCGGCCGCCCGAGCGGCGCAGCAGCGAATACCCGACGATGGATTCCAGTTCGCGGATGCGCAGCGAAATGGTCGGCTGCGTCACCTTCAGATGATCGGCGGCCGCCTGGAAGCCCCGGAACACCACCACGCAACGCAATGCCTCGAGCTGGGCCAGGGTGTATCGCCTCATGGTTGTCTCCTTTTCCCGGGCCGGGTCGCCGCCGCGGGCGGCAGCGGCATAAGGAATTTTTATTTTTTTGACCCAAAACATTAATTGGATGCGGGAATTCTAACTCGATAGCATGGGTTCTTGAAGAACAGGCGCGGCCCGGGGGCCGTGCGCAGTCGAGAAGGAGACAGCATGCCAAGCGCAGCAGCGATCAGCCCGGTTCGCCTGGAACTGGTCAAGAATGCCATCGGGTCGGTGGTCGACGAGATGGTGTTGACGGTGGTCCGCATCGCCTATTCGTCGATCATGAAAGACACCATGGACATGTCCAGCGCGTTCTGCGACCGCCACGGTCGGCTGATCGCGCAGGGGCTGAGCCTGCCCCTGCACCTGGGCTCGATCCCGGACGCCATGGATGCCGTGCGCGCCGAATTCGGCGACACGCTGGAGCCGGGCGACATCGTCATCACCAACGATCCGTACCAGGGCGGCATGCACTTGCCGGACATCTTCATGTTCAAGCCGATGTTCGCGGCGGGCCGCCTGCTGGGATATGGCGTGCTGGTGGCGCACCACAACGACATGGGCGGCCGGGTGCCGGGGTCCAGCGCGGCCGATTCCACCGAGATATTCCAGGAAGGCCTGCAGATCCCGCTGCTGAAGCTGTATTCCCGCGGCGTGCCCGACCAGACCCTGCTGAAGATGATCGCCCGCAATGTGCGCGTGCCCGACACCGTGCTGGGCGACCTGAACGCCCAGCAGGCGGCCTGCAACATCGCCGAACGCGGCATGCTGGAACTGGCCGAGCGCTATGGCGTGCAAGAGCTGGAACGGTGCTTCGATGCCTTGCTGGACTATTCCGAACGCGAGGCGCGCCGCATCATCACGGCGATTCCGGACGGCGCGTACGCCTATACCGACCATATCGACGACGACGGCATCGATCCGTCCCAGCCCGTGCGGATCCACGTCACGCTGCACGTCAAGGGCGACGCGCTGACGGCCGACCTGACCGGAAGTTCGCCCCAGGTGCGCGGCGCCATCAACTCGACCCTGTCGTTCGCCAAGTCGGCCGTCTATTTCGCCATGCGGTCGATCATGGATTCCGATGCGCCGAACAACGCCGGCTTCATCAAGCCCATTCATGTCGTCGCGCCGCAGGACTGCATTTTCAATCCGCGGCGGCCCGGCGCGGTGGCGGCGCGCGGCGTCAGCGGGTTCCGGCTGATCGACGCGATTTTCGGCGCGCTGGCCCAGGCCGTGCCGCGCAAGCCGCGCGCGGCGGGCGAGGGCGGCACCACCAGCTACAGCATCGGCGGCATCGACGCCGACGGCCGCTACGTGCTGTTCCGCGAAGCCCTGATGGGGGCCTGGGGCGGCGGCCACCGGCGCGAGGGGGTGGACGGCGTGGCCAACCCGGCGGCCAACATCAGCAATGCGCCGATCGAGATGGTAGAGAACACCGCCCCGGTGCGAATCGAGCGCTACGAGCTGATTCCCGACAGCGGCGGCGCCGGCGCCTGGCGCGGCGGCCTGGCCATCGAGCGCCAGTTGCGCTTCCTGGGGCAGCGCGCCACCTTCCAGCTGCGTTCGGACCGGCGCCGGCATCCGCCCTTCGGGCTGCACGCGGGCCACGCCGGCGCCGCGTCGAACAACCTGATCGAGTCCGCGGAAGGCTGGCGCCAGTTGCCCACCAAATTCACCATCGGCCTGCAGCACGGGCAGCGCTTTCGCCACACCACCGCCGGCGGGGGCGGCTATGGCAACCCGCTGGAAAGAAGCCCCGAAGCGATATTGCACGACGTGCGCAACGGCAAGGTATCGATCGAGGCGGCCCGGCGCGACTACGGGGTGGTGGTGCGCGGCGCGCCCTGGCGCATCGACAAGGCCGCCACCGACGCGCTGCGCCGCGAGGCATTGCAAGCCAAGTAACCTGGAGAATCAACAGATGAATGCCGTAGCGCAGCCGCTGCGAGTCGGAGCGGATATCGGAGGAACTTTCACGGACCTGGTCTTCGTCTGCCCGGACGGGGCCATCCACAAGCGCAAGGTGCCCACCACGCCGGAAGATTATTCGCTGGCCATCGCGCAGGGCGTGGCCGACTTCTGCTCGCAGAACGGATACTCGCCGGCGCGCATCGAGGAAATCGTGCACGCCACCACCGTGGCCACCAACGCCATCCTGGAGCGGCGGGGCGCGCGCACCGCGCTGCTGACCACCGAAGGCTTTCGCGACGTGCTGGAACTGCGCCGCATCCGCATTCCCATGTCGTACGACCTGGACTGGCAAAAGCCCGCCCCGCTGGTCGAGCGCGAATGGCGGCTGGGCATCCGCGAACGGCTGGACGAGCAGGGCCAGGTGCTGGCGCCGCTGGACCGGGCCGGCCTGCAGGCCGCGGTCGAGCAGCTGCGCGAGGGCGGGATCGAGGCGGCCGCCGTCTGCTTCCTGCACTCGTATCGCAACGGCGCGCACGAAAAGGCGGTGGGCGAGTACCTGGCCGAGCAATTGCCGGATCTTTACGTGTCGCTGTCGCACGAGGTGCTGCCCGAGATCCTGGAGTTCGAGCGCACCAGCACCACGGTGGTGAACGCCTACGTGGCGCCGCTGATCGCGCGCTACCTGAAGATCCTGCGCAGCCGTTTCGATGCGCTGGGAAGCCGGGCCCCCATCCTGGTGATGCAGTCCAACGGCGGGCTGATCAGCGCCACGGTGGCCTCGTCCAAGCCGGTGACCATCATCGAGTCGGGCCCGGCGGCCGGCGTGATCGCGGCCGCGCGGCTGGCGCGCGACTGCGGATACGCCGACGTCATCACGCTGGACATGGGCGGCACCACGACCAAGGCTTCCATCATCGAGCAGGGCGAGATCCTGCGCGCCACCGAATACGAGGTGGGGTCGGCGGTGTCGATCAGCAGCCGCCTGATGCGCGGCAACGGATATGTGCTGCGCATCCCGGTGATCGACATTTCCGAGGTCGGCGCGGGCGGGGGCAGCATTGCCGCCATCGACACCGGCGGGTCGCTGCGGGTGGGCCCGCGCAGCGCCGGGGCCATGCCGGGCCCGGCCTGCTACGGCAAGGGCAACGAACAGCCCACCGTCACCGACGCCAACCTGGTGCTGGGCTACCTGAACGACGACTCGCTGGCGGGCGGCTCGCTGGCCGTGCACCGCCCGCTGGCGGAAAAGGCGGTGGCGTCGCACATCGCCGGCAAGAGCGGCCTGTCGCTGCTGGACGCCGCCCACGGCGTGCACCTGATCGCCAATTCGAACATGGTTCGCGCGATCAAGTCGGTGTCGGTCGAGCGCGGGCGCGACCCGGCCGATTTCGCGCTGATGGTGTTCGGCGGCGCGGGCGCCATCCATGCAGTGGGCGTGGCCCGCGAACTGGGCATCAAGCGGGTCATCGTGCCGCCCGCGCCCGGCGTGTTCAGCGCGTTCGGCCTGCTGCGCGCCGATGTCGAGCAGCATGCGGCCCGCACAGTGCTGACCCCCACCGCCGGCGCCGACCTGGACCGCATCAATGCCATCATCGACGGCATGCGCGACGACCTGACGCAGGTGCTGGTCAAGGAAGGGTACGCCGAGCCGGCCATCGGCATGACGCCGTTCGCCGACCTGCGCTACCGCGGGCAGTCTTCCGAAATCACCGTACCGCTGGGCGCGCTGGCGCTGACCCCGGACGGCTTGCGGGACGTGGAGCAGCGCTTCGAGGAAGAGTTCGAGAAGACCTACGGCCACCGCTCGCCGCACAAGCAGTTCGAACTGGTGACGGTCCGGCTGGTGGCCTCGGTGTCGCGGCACGCCGAGCATTCCGGCCAGTGGGCCGCCGATGCCGCGGGCAATGGCGGCCCGCGCGAACGCATGGTGTACTTCGGGACGCGGCATGGACGCTGCGCCACCCCGGTGCTGCGGCGGGCCGAGCTGGCCGCGCAGCCCCGGCCCGGCCCCATGATCGTCCAGGAATACGATACCAGCGTGGTCGTTCCGCCCCAGTGCAATGCCTGCCTGGATGCGCATGGCAACATCGTCATCGAGGTCGGTCATGACGCGATCGAAGACTGAAGCATCGCCGGGGCTGGCGGCGCTTGCCGGCTTTGCCGCAGGCACCCGCCCGCGCCGCCTGCCGGGCGAGGTCGTGCGCCAGGCGCAGGCCTGCCTGCTGTATGGTCTGTCGGTCGGCATCGCCTCGGCGCGCGCCGAGGCGCCGCGCGCGGCCGCCGCGGCGATGGACTGGGAATACGCGGACAGCCGCGGCGGCGCCACGCGGCTGTTTGACGGGCGCGGGCTGCCGGCCTCGGCGGCCGCCTTTGCCAATGGCGTGCTGTTGCACGCGCGGGTACAGGAAGATGCGCATCCGGCCGGCCACGTGGGGGTGGCGGTGGTGCCGGCCGCGCTGGCCGTGGCCGAGCAAGTGGACGCCGCCGGCGCGGACCTGCTGTGCGGCATTGTGTCGGGGTACGAGACGGCCCTGCGCATCGGCCGCGACCATGCGGCCGACGCCAGCGCCCGGGGGTTTCGCACCACTTCGCTGTATGGTGGCTTCGGCGCGGCCGCGGCGGCCGCGCGCCTGCTGGGCCTGTCGCCCGAACGCACCCGCGACGCCCTGGCATTGGCCGCCAGCGCCGCCTGCGGCCTGCGCGAATTCGTCAATGCCGGCAGCGAGGAATACCCGCTGCATGCCGGCTACGCGGCGCGCAACGGCATCAGCGCGGCCGCGTGCGCGCGCGCCGGCACCGCGGCGGCCCCCAGCAGCCTGGAAGGCGGGGCGGGCTTCTTCCGCAGCTACGGCCAGCCCGACGGCCGCTACGATCGCCGCCTGGCCGACCGGCTGGGCGACGAATTCGAGTTCCGGCACGTCACCTACAAACCGTATCCCACCTGCCAGTTCCACCGCAGCGTGGTCAGCGGCGTGCTGGCGCTGCGGCGGCAGCTGGCGCCGGGGGCGCTGCGGCACATGGCGCTGTACATGCATCCCTTCGAGGCCGATTTCGTCGGCGTGCGCCATGCCGGGCCGTTCCGCCAGTTTTCGCAGACCTTCATGAGCGCGCCTTTCTGCGCCGCGCTGGCCTGGGTGGACGGTCACGTGGGGTACGAGGGCATGCACCGCTACGACGATGCGCGGATCCTGGACACGATCGCCCGCATCGACGTGGTGTCGGACCCGTCGGTCGCGCGCTACCAGCCCCGCATCGTCGCCGTGGACGAGGCCGGCGCGCAGCGGCAATGGACGGAGACATCGGGCAGCCACGCCTACCAGCTGACCTGGGAGGCGGCCGTAGCGATGTCCGGCGTGCTGTGCGACGAAGCCGGCGTGCCGGCGCCGATGGCGCGGGCATTGGTCGACGCCACCGAGGCGCTGGCCGGGGCGCCGTCCGTTTCGGCGCTGGCCCGGGCCGCCGCGTCGGCCACGGCGCGGGCACGCCAGCCTTGACACGGCCGGGCATGCGCGCGCCTTTTACATCAGGGCCCGATACGACAGGGCCCACCGTACCACCAAGGAGACAATCATGCGCGAAAGCATCACACGCTTCACCCAGGGCCGGACCGGACGGGCCATCGCATCGATGGCTTTGGCATTGTGCGCGGCCCTGCCCGCCCAGGCGCAGGACAAGTATCCGTCCCGGGCCATCACCATCATCGTTCCCACCGCGCCGGGCGGCAGTACCGACACGGTGATCCGCCAGCTGGCCGAGATCACCGGGAACATGATCAAGCAGCACTTCGTCATCCTGAACCGGCCCGGCGCCGGCGGCATGATCGGGACTTCGGCGATCGTGCGCGCCGACCCGGACGGCTACACCCTGGGCGGTATCTGGAACGCGCCGCTGACCATGACGCCGCACACCCTGAAGGCGCAGTATTCGCCGTCGGACTACGTGGCGGTGTCGCTGTCGGATTCCGCGCCGATCGTCTTGTGTACCAAGGCGAATTTCCCGGCCGGCAGCGGCAAGGAATTCGTCGAGTACGCCAGGAAGCACCCCGACAAGCTCACCTACGGCACCGACGGCGTGGGGGCCACCATCCAGCTGGCCTCGGAACGCATCTTCAGCAAGCTGGGCATCAAGCTGCGCTCGGTGCCGTTCGCCGGCGCGGGCCAGACGCTGCAAAGCTTCCTGAGCAACCAGATCGACGTCTACGGCGGGTCGATCGCGCCGATCATCCCGTATGTGAAAGACAAGAGCGTGAAGTGCCTGATCCTGAGTTCGGTGAACCGGGTGCCGGCCCTGCCGCAAGCCGCCAGCCTGACCGACCTGGGCATTCCCGAAGAGCAGACGCTGCTGTGGCACGGCATCATCGCGCCCAAGGGCGTGCCGGCCGATCGCCTGGCCTTCCTGGAAAACGCCTTCCGCAAGGCGGCGCAGACCGAGGAATTCAAGACGTTCCTGGCTAGCCAGAGCATCAATGTCGAAGGCACCTCGGCCCAGGAAATGCGCAAGGTCATGGACGACGAGTACGCCGCGATGGCCCATGTGGCGAAATCGCTGGGGCTGGTCAAGTGAGTATTCTCGACGCAAGGAAAGGACGATGAAACGAACCACGCAACTGCGCCGCCTGCTGGCGCAAGGAGGGCCGGGCACCGTGCCCGGCGCCACCGATTGCTTCACCGCCAGGCTGATCGAGCAGGCCGGCTTTCCGGTGGTGTACGTGACCGGCGGCGGCACGGCCAACACCTACCTGGGCTCGCCCGACATCGGGCTGGTGACGCTGAACGAACTGGCCGGCCAGGTCGAGCGCATCGCCGACGCGGTATCGATCCCGGTGATCGCCGATTGCGACACCGGGTTCGGCGGCGTGGCGAACGTGCGCCGCACCATCCGTGCCTACGAGCGCGCCGGCGCGGCCGGCCTGCACATCGAAGACCAGGTCTTCCCCAAGCGCTGCGGGCATTTCGAGGGCAAGGCCGTGGTGCCCGCCCGGGACATGTGCTACCGGCTGCAGGCGGCGCTGGACGTGCGCACGGACCCCGACTTCCTGATCATTGCCCGCACCGACGCGCGGGCCGTGGAAGGCTTCGACGCGGCGCTGGAACGCGCCCGCCTGTATCGCGACATGGGCGCCGATGCGATTTTCTTCGAGCAGCCCCAAAGCGTGGACGAGCTGCGGCGCGTCGGGCAGGCGTTCGCCGGCGAAGTGCTGGTGGCCAACATGGTCGAGCGCAGCAAGACGCCGCTGCTGCCCACCGCCGAACTGGCCGAGATGGGGTTCCGCATCATCCTGTATGCCAATGCGGCGCTGTACCTGGGCGCCTACGCCATCCGGGAAGGCCTGGCGGTACTGCGCTCGGCCGGCACGACGCAAAGCCTGCTGGACCGCATGATGACGTTCGGCGAACGCCAGCAACTGATCGGCCTGGACCAGGCCGATGCCTACGAGCGCGACCTGGTGGCGCGGGTGGACCCGCGCACCCCCGCGCCCACCGGGCGGTGAGCGCATCCCGCGCCCCGCGTTTTCCAGACATCGAGGAGACAACATGGCCATCAATCGAGCGCGCCTGCGCCAACTGGTCGAGGCGCCCGGCCTGCTGGCCCTGCCGGGCGTATTCGACGGCTTTTCCACGCGGCTGGTGGAGCACGCCGGCTTCGAGGCCGCCTTCATCACGGGCAGCGGGGTCTCGGAAAGCCGGCTGGGGCAACCCGACGTCGGCATCATGGGGCTGGAAGAAAACGTCGCGGCCGTGCGCGCCATGGCGGCCTGCAGCCGCCTGCTGCTGCTGGCCGACGGCGACACGGGCTACGGCAACGCCGTCAACGTGTACCACGCCACGCGCGCCTTCGAGCGCGCCGGCGCGGCCGGCGTGATGTTCGAGGACCAGGCCTGGCCCAAGCGCTGCGGCCACATGCGCGGCAAAGAGGTGATCGACGCGCAGGAAATGGCCCAGAAACTGCGGGCCGCCGTCGAGGCGCGCGAAGACCCGGACTTCATCATCAAGTCGCGCACCGACGTGCTGGCCACCCACGGCCTGGACGAGGCCGTCAAGCGCCTGAACCTGTACGCCGAGGCCGGCGCCGACCTGCTGTTCGCCGACGCGGTCATGACCGTGGACCAGATCAAGGTGCTGACGGCCAACCTGGGCAAGCCGCTGTGCGTGAACATGGGCTTCGGCATCCGCCAGCGCTCGACCACGCCGCTGCTTTCGCCCGCCGAGCTGCAAGACCTGGGCGTGCGCGTGGCGATCTACCCGCGCCTGCTGACCGGCTGCGCCTTGCAGGGCATGATCGGCGGGCTGGATCTGTTCCGGCAGTCGCTGGACAGCGGCGCGCGCGTCGACCGGCCGGACGCCTGCGTGTCGTTCGAGGTCTTGCACGACATCATCGGCATCCACGAGGCCGACGACCTGGAAAAGCGTTTCCTGACCGACGCGCAATACCGCGCGAAGTACGGCAACGAGCCGGCGCGGGGGGCCATACGATGAGCCCGCGGCCCGTCACGGGCATCGATGCGCACGCCCATGTGATGCGCCTGTCGGACAAGCTGGCCAGCGAACGCCATTCCGCGCCCCGGCGCGATGTCACGGCCCGGGAATACGTCGGCCTGCTCGACGCCCATGGCCTGTCGCACGGGGTGCTGACCGCGCCGAGCTTCCTGGGCACCGACAATTCGCTGCTGCTGCAGGCGCTGGACGCCTTTCCCGGCCGGCTGGCCGGCACCGCCATCGTCGACCCCGCCGTCGACGAGGCCGCCCTGCGCGACATGCGTCGGCGGGGCGTGGCCGGCATCCGCCTGAACTGGACCCGCCGCGCCAGCCTGCCGGACGTGGCCGGGGCCGCATACGCCCGCCTGTTCGACAAGCTGGGCCGGGTGGGCATGCATGTGGAGCTGTTCGTCGAGGACGCGCACGCCGCCCGCATCGTGCCGCGCCTGCTGGACACCGGCCTGCCCGTGGTGATCGACCATTTCGGGGCGCCCGACCCGGCCTTGGGCACCGGCGGCCCGGGCTTCGCGCAGGTGCTGCGCGCGGTGGCCACGGGCCGCGCCTGGGTGAAGCTGTCCGCGCCGTACCGCCTGGGCGGCGCCGACCCGCGCCGCTATGTCGATGCCTTGCTGCAGGCCGGCGGGCCGGGCCAGTTGATGTGGGGCAGCGACTTCCCGTGGGTCAGCCACGAAGACTACCTGGGCGGCCCCACTTTCGCCGGCTGCCTGCGGTGGCTGGCGGACTGGGTGCCCGACGAGGCGGCGCGCCAGGTCATTCTGTGCGACGCGCCGGCGCGGGTGTTCGGATTCGCGCCCGCCGCGCCCGGCTGACACGGCAGGCGGGCCGCCTGCATAATCCGGTTACAACCGGTATGATGCAGGCCACCAGAACCCCGCCGAGCCTCGGTAGCGGGGCCGGCGCGGCCATGGCGGCGCCGGCTTCGGGCTGCCGACAGATTCCTGCATCATGCGCCGACTGCTTGCCGCGACCCTTGTCCTGCTGACGCTATGCCTGCCGTTTCAAACCCAGGCCCAGACCCCGGCCGCAAAAGGCCCGGCCGCGAAAACCCAGGCGGAACGCTACGCCATCGCCAGGGAACTGGTCAGCCGGCAGGACGGGTTCCTGGCTCCGACGCAGGTCTTCAAGCTGATGGCCGATCCGTTCGGGCGCGCTTTTTTCATGGATATCCGGCTGGGCCCGAACTGGGGGCCGGACCATCCCCAATGGGCACCCCACTATCCCGCATTCCGCGCGCAGGTGCTGGAACTGCTGCTGCCGCTGGGCTCCTCGCTGGAAGACTACCTGGCCAGCACGCTGGCCCAGTCGCTGCTGTCTTTCGAACTGGAGCGGCTGCGCGACCGCTTCGCCGACCCCGGCATCGAGCGCGCCATGCAGCGCCTGCAAGAGGAAGGCCTGCCATGGCAGAACATCTTGCTGTTCATGCTGATGCAGCAGTTGCCGGCGTACTACTCCGCCACCGAGAAAGAGCAGGTCGCCCAACTGTTGCAGAAAGGGTTCCGGCACGCGCGCAATTCGTCGCAAGACCGGGCGCTGGACCGGGACATCGCGCCCTTGGCCGAGTTCATCGAATCGCCGCAGTACCAGCAGTATTTCCGGGCCATGAGCGATGCATTCAAGGATCGCGCCCAGCAGGTGGGCAAGAACTATCCCCAGGCGTTTCCGAAGCTGGTGCAAGGCTGGCGCGTCCGCCTCGGGCGCGAGGGGCAGCCCCGGCCAGGCCCGTGATGCCACCGGCCGATTCCACAGGAGCACTTCCCATGTCCGACCACCAATCGCCCGGGCCCTGGCATGGCGCGCGCCGCGCCGCGGCCTGGATACTCGGCGCGTCCTGCCTGTTGGGGGGCGCCGCGCAGGCGCAGGTCAACACGCCCCGGGGCCCGCTCGCCATCCACGACAACACGCTGACGCTGGGCGGGCAGCCGTTGCCCTCCCTGGCCGGCACCGTCGCCCGTATTTCGGTGGCGCGCAGCTACGCCTATGCGAAGCAGACCGACGTGTTGCTGAAATTCGCGTCCGGCGCCGCTTGCCCGGCGCGCTATCGCTGGCTGGCGGTCAGGGCCGAAGCCGTGACGCTGTCGCCGCAGTTCGGCACGTGCAGCGAACTGACCAGGTTGCAGAAGGCCAAGACCCATATCGGCGTGTACACCCCCGCGTTCCGGTCGGGCCGCGCGACGCGCTACGACTACGATGGCGCCACGCTGGTCACCATCGAATACGACCAGGCCGGCAAGCCCTGGCGCCGCTTCGAAACCCATGTGGCGTTTGCCGAGGGCGACGGCGGGCCCGAGCAGATCGCGATTCCCGTCGCCACGGCCGGCACGCCCCCCGCCACGCCGCTGCGCGAGATCCCGCTGGTCAGCGAGGCTGAGTTCACCCTGCGTGCGCCGACGGCGGCCGACCAGTCCATCTTGAAGGGGGATGTGGTGTACGAGGCGCGGGCGCGCGGCTGCAAGGCCGAGAGCAAGAAGCCCTACATTCTCGGCACCCGGGGGGCCGGCAACGTCAAGGTGCGGGAAACCGTGTTTCCGGACGGCTGCTTCGCCGAGCGCGCCACCGGCCCGATCTACGGCCTGGGCGTGATCACCGCCTACAACTACGAATACGGCGTCGACAAGATATTCGAGTACACCGCGTACGGCCGCCGCAAACTGTTCGGCTACATCAAGAGCCACTAGGCGGCGCGGCCTTCTTCAAGACCAGCACTTCGCTGCTGCCGTCCTGCACCGTTTCGCCATGCTGGTTCACCAGCCTCAGGCGCCGGTCCACCGCGCCCACGCGCGCGCTGGTGCCGGGCCTGACCGCCAGGATATCCAGCACCAGGTGCAGGGTATCGCCCACGAAAATCGGCTTGGCGAATTTCCATTCGCGCAACGACAGCATGGCCACCACCGAGCGGTGGAAGATGCCCAGCTCGTGCATCATGCCGGTGGCGATGGCGATGCCCAGCGCGCCGTGCACCAGGCGCTGCCCGTACTTGGTGCCGGCCGCGTACGCGGCGTCGGCGTGGATGGGGTTCCAGTCGCCCGACAGCATCGAGAACATGGTCAGGTCGGCCTCGGTGATGGTGCGGCCGCCGCTTTCGAAGGCCTGGCCGGGCTGGAAATCTTCGAAGTACAGGGAATGGGAGCTCATGGCGCAAGGGTTGCTGGCGATACGGGCCGGGCGTCAGGCCGGCGTTTCCTGCCGCAGGCGCTCGTCGGCCATCTGGCGCAACTTGGCCCGCTGGATCTTGAAGCCGTTGGCGCTGGCGGCGGTGGGGAACTCGTCCACCAGCCACAGCCGCGCCGGTACCTTGAAGGGCGCCAGGCTGGCGCGCAGGGGCGCCAGCAGCGCGTCGGCCGCGATGCCCGGATCGGCGATCACGAACGCGGCCGCGCGGGGCTGGCCGTCGATGGCGATGCCCACCACCTGCGCGTTGCGCACGCCGGGCAGCGCGGCCAGGGCGTGTTCGATCTCGGCGGGGTCGACCAGGTAGCCGCCCAGCCGCAGGGTGTCGCCCATGCGGGCCAGGTACACGAAGCTGCCGTCCGGGCGCAGGTAGCCCAGGTCGCCGGTGCGAAAGAAGCCGTCGGGCGTCAGGGCCTGCGCGGTGGCCTCGGGGTTGTCCAGATAGCCGATGAAGTTGCCGGGCGCGCGGATCTCCAGCTCGCCGGGCTGGCCGGGCGCGCACAGCGCGCCGGTGGCCGGATCGCGCGCGCGCACCTGCGCGGCCGGGCCGCCGGCCGGCTGGCCCCCGCCCAGGGCGCGCTCGGCCACGGGCAGGTCCGGCGCCTGCAAGGAAAACAGGGCCTGCACCTCGCTGGATCCGTACAGGCCGCGCAGCGGGAAGCCGCGCTGTTGCAGCGTGCCGGCCAGTTCGACGGCGCCCGGGCTGAAGCTGGCGAAGCCGAAGACGCGCGCGTGCGGAAACGGCCGCGGGCCGGCCGCCGCGTCGGCGATGCGGCGCAGCATCTCGTCGCTGCCGAACAAGTGCGTGATGCGTTCGTCGTGCAGCAGCCGTGCTGCCCGCGGGGCGTCGAACAGGTCCATCATCACGATGGGCGCGCCGGCGTGCAGGGCGGCCAGCACGCCGTTCAGGCCGAAGACGCCGCACAGGGGCAGGGCGGCCAGCAGCCGCGCGTTGGCATCGCCGAAGCCGTAGGCCGCCGCCACGTGGCGGCTGTGGACGACCAGCGTGGCGGCGCTGTGCATCACCAGCTTCGGGCCGCGGGTGGTGCCCGAGGTGGTGAACAGGATGACGGCGCGCGCCGGGTCGGCCGCGCCGGCGGCGGGCGCCCAGTCGGCATCCGGGCCGGCATCGGGGGCGAACGCCACGGTGCGGCGGCCGAATACCGGGGCCGGCCGGTCGTTGTCGGCGTCGATCAGCGCAATGCATTCCAGGTCGGGCAGGGCGGCGGGGGCGATGCCGGCCAGCACGGCCGGGAAGTCGATCTTGCGGAACGAGGGCTGCATCAGCAGCATGCGCGCGCGCGAGCGCGCCAGGATGTATTCCAGCTCGGCGCTGCGGTAGCGGGTGTTGATGGCCACCAGCGTGGCGCCCAGGCTGGCCAGGCCGAACAGCAGCGCCAGCCATTCGCGGCGGTTGGCCAGCCATACGGCCACCTTGTCGCCCGGGCCGATGCCCTGGGCGGCCAGCCAGCGCGCGCTGCGCCGGCACAGCAGGTCGAACTCGCGCCAGCTCAGCGGGCCGTCTTCGTCGACCAGCACCGCATCGTCGGGCCGGGCGCGCAAGTGCGCGGTATACAGGTCCGCCAGGCGCACGGGCGCCGGCGCGGCGGCGGCGGGCATCAGTACAGCTCCATCAAGTCGGTGTTGTCGGCGAAGTCGGCGGGCACGCCGGCGCGGATCAGCGCGCCGGATTTCATGACGATGACGCGGTCGGCGATCTTCAGCGCCTCGCGCACGTTCTGCTCGACGATCAGGATGGACATGCCGCGCTGCTGCTGCAGCGCGCGGATCGGGCCCATCAGGTCCTGGAACAGCTTGGGCGCCAGGCCGATGGAAGGCTCGTCCAGCAACAGGCAGCGCGGCTGGCTGAGCAGGGCCCGGCCCAGCGACACCATCTGCTGCTGGCCGCCCGACAGCGTGCCGGCGCGCTGGCGATAGAACTTGCGCAGCGCCGGCAGCACCTGCATCACCCAGTCCAGCCGCGCGGCGTACTCGGACTTGGGCACGCCGGCCGACCACAGGCCCAGCCGCATGGTCTCGTCGACCGTCAGGCCGGGGAAAATGCCACGGCCCTCGGGCACCATCGAGATGCCGGCCTCGGCCAGGCGGCGCGGGTCGGCCCGGCCCAGCGGCCGGCCGTCCAGCAGCACGTCGCCGCCCTCGGGCGCCAGCAGGCCGAACAGCGCTTTCAGCAGGGTGGACTTGCCGGCGCCGTTGTGGCCGATCAGGCACAGCACTTCGTTCGCGTCCAGGCGCATGTCCAGGCCGTCCAGCACCGGGCGGCCGCCGTAGCCGGCGCGCAGGCCGCGCGCCTGCAGGACAGGGGGCGGGGCGGCGCTCATGCGCGTTCTCCGAAGTAGATGGCGGCCAGCTGCGGGTCTTTCAGGATGACGGCCGGGTCGCCGCAGGCCAGCAGCCTGCCCTGGTCCAGGAAGGCCAGGCGGTCCGACAGCTGCGTGACCAGGTCCAGGTTGTGCTCGATGATGCAGATGGTGACGCCGCGCGCGGCGTAGTCGCGCAGCAGGGCCACGAAACGCTCGAACGAGCGCGGGTCCAGGCCCGAGGCGGGCTCGTCCAGCAACCATAGCGTGGCGTCGCGCACCATGATGCGCGCCAGGCTCAGGAACTTGCGCTCGGCGTAGGCCAGGTCGGCGGCCCGTTCGTCGCGCTTGTCCCACAGGCCGGTTTCCCGCAGCACGGCCTCGATGCGGCCGCGGTCGATGGGGCGCTGCCACAGCCAGCTGCCGCGCTCCAGCACGGTGGTGACGTTCTGCAGCACGCTCATGTGGGTGAACAGGCGCAGGTCCTGGAAGCTGCGGGCCACGCCGCGGCGGGCGATTCGCCAGGGCGCCAGCCCGGCCAGCGGCTTGCCGAGCCAGTACACCGTGCCGGCGGTCGGCGCCAGGTGGCCGGTGATCATGTTGAACAGGGTGGTCTTGCCGGCGCCGTTGGGGCCCACCAGGGTGGTGATCAGCCCGGCCGGCAGGTCCAGCGATACGTCGCTGATGGCCTGCAGGCCGCCGAAGCGCTTGGACAGCCCGGACAGCCGCAGCAGCACGGCGGGGTCGGCGGCGCTCATGCCTGGCCCGCCTTGCGGCGGCCGCCCACCAGGCCGCCCGGGCGGTACATCATCAGCAGCACCATGATGGCGCCGTAGACGATCTGCTGTACCGTGCCCAGTTCGGCCGGCGGCAGGAACGGCAGGTAGGTCAGCGCGGCCGGCAGCAGCATCAGCAGCGCCGCGCCGATGATGGGCCCGAACACCGTGCCGGTGCCGCCGATGATCACCATGGCCATCAGCAGGATGGAGGTCTCCAGCATGAAGCCTTCGACGTTGACGAAGCTCATGTAGAACGCGTAGATGGCGCCGGCCACCGCGGCCAGCCCGGCCGACACGGCCACCGACAGCGTCTTGATCGCCGCCACCCACTTGCCGGCCGCCTGCGCGGCCGATTCGCTGTCGCGGATGGCCATCAGGCTGCGGCCGAAGCTGCCGCGCAGCAGCGCGGTGGTGACCAGCAGCACGGCCGCCAGGCCCGCCACCGCCAGGGCCAGGAACTCGCCGGGCGTGGTCAGCGCGTGGCCGAACAGGGTGGGCGGCGGAATGCCCACCAGCCCGCCCAGGCCGCCGGTGACGCCTTTCCATTCGGAAAATACGGTGACGCCGATCACCTGCAGGCCCAGCGAGGCGGCCACGAAGTATTCGCCGCGCACGCGCAGCGCCGGCAGGGCCAGCGCCATCGACAGCACGGCCGCCGCCAGCATGGCGCCGGCCACGCACCAGAACAGCGAATCGCTGAAATGCATGGCGATGTTGGCGGCGGTGTAGGCGCCCACCCCGAAGAAAATGGCGTGGGCCAGCGAGAAGATGCCCGCGTAGCCCATGATGAAGTTCAGCGTCACGGCCAGCATGGCGTTCACGCAGAACAGCACGGCGATATTTTGCAGGTAGGCCAGCATGCGTTGCCTCGGCAAAGAAAATCTAGGACGCCACGGCGCGGCCGAATACGCCGCCGGGCCGGAACAGGATGAACAGGAACAGCACCACGAAGGTCACCGCCTCGCTCCATTGCGGGTCGATCCAGGCCAGCGACAGGTTTTCCGCCATGCCCAGCAGCAGGCCGGCCACGGCCGCGCCGCGCAGGCTGCCGACCCCGCCCACGATGGTGGCGGCGATGCTGATCAGCATGACGTGGTGGCCCATGGCCGGGTTCAGGCCCGAGGTGGCCGCCGTCAGGATGGCGGCCGGCACGGCCAGCAGCGACCCGATCAGGAACACGTACTGCGACAGCCGGCGCGGCGTCAGGCCGTACACGCGCACCAGCGCCAGGTTCTCGCCCAGCGCGCGCAGCGCCAGGCCCAGGCT
>Ga0182741_1002360_pt1 | contig 22212 bp, 17 predicted proteins | sample eDN5th37CBELigOP_FD_128874 | JGI IMG/M metagenome (GOLD analysis project Ga0182741, IMG submission 128874) | Enriched Organic Plus compost microbial communities from Emeryville, California, USA - eDNA 5th pass 37_C BE-Lig OP (version 2) (version 2) ... | reverse complement strand
GAGCAGAGGTTCTTCGTTCGGATCGGTGGCACACTGCTGGCCACTCCCCTGCTGGCGGTGCTGGTACTGGTAGAGGTCACCGATATCGTCTTCGCCGTCGACTCCATTCCGGCGATCTTCGCGGTCACCGACATTCCGTTCCTGGTATTCACGGCCAACGCGTTCGCCATCCTGGGCCTGCGAGCGATGTACTTCCTTCTCGCCGATCTGATCCACCGCTTCATCTACCTGAAGGTCGGCCTGGCGCTGGTACTCGTCTGGGTAGGAATCAAGATGGCACTGAAGATCGACGTGTTCTACATCCCCACCACGATCTCGTTGGCCGTGGTGACCACGATCATCGGCGTCTCCGTTGCTGCGAGTCTGTACGTCACCCGCGGCCGGGGACGCCAGGCCCCTCCGGTCACTGAGACTCCGTTCCGCAGCGCCACTGCGGCGGAACTCGCTGCCGCAGCACCCCTATGGACGCGGACACGCACACGTTTCCCGGCTCGACCGGACGACACCGACACCGACACCGGGTCTCGGACTTCGGCGACCCGCTCCGACAACTGACCGGAACAAGGATTCATTCGCGTGCCACCATGTCAGCGAGGCACGGGGAGGACATTCACATGCTCGACGACATCGAGACCCTACTGGTGAAGCGGAAAGAGGTCGGAGCTCGCATTGGTGGGGCGCGTTTGTGGGAGAAGTGGACTCCGGGACTGAGCGCGAGTCTCGCCGACCCGCAGCGGCAGATCGAAAACGACGGTTGGAAACAGGTCGCTCTCGGATCCGAGGCATGGGATCTGACGTATCGACGCTCTGTCGAAGTGCCCACCGGGTAGAGGGCGCCGATCTTCACGCCTGCGCGCGGCGGGCGCGGTCGAGCAGGATGTGTTGCTCCGCTCGCGCCACCGTCCGCCTCGTCTGCGCCGCGGCGTCGGGCGTAACCGACACGGAGGTGATACCGCGCCGGACGAGATGTTCCGCCAGGTCGGTGCTCGTCGACACGGCCTGACCGCACAGCGACGTCGTCAGTCCCGCGGCCGACGCGCGCTCGATGATGTGATCGATCGCGTCGAGCACCGCCGGGTCGAGGGTGTCGAACAGGTCCTTGCACACCTCCGAGTCCCGATCGACCCCGAGCATCAACTGCGTGAGGTCGTTGGTTCCGATGGACACGCCATGGATCCCGAGCTTCGCGTACTCCGGCAACCAGTAGACGACCGACGGGACCTCGGCCATGATCCAGCGCAGCATACGCTGGTCGGAACCGAGCGGATGCCGGTCGAGTTGGGCGAGGCAGTCCCGCAGCTCCCAGCGGGTGCGCACGAACGGAATCATCAGATGCACGTTCCGGTGCGTGCTCCGAACCCGGTGCAGCACATCGAGATCCAGGGAGAACAGTTCCGGATCCCGGATGTACCGGAAACACCCGCGGTAACCGATCATCGGGTTCTCTTCGTGGGGCTCGACCTCACCACCCTCGAGATCGGCGAACTCGTTGCTGCGCAGATCGATCGCGCGATACACCACCGGACGCGGCGCGAACGCCGCCGCGATCCGCGCCAGGCCACCCGCCATCTTCTCCACGTACTCGTCGCGGCGTCCCTGCGCGATCATGTGCGAAGGGTGTTCGCCCGCGAGCGCTTCGGTGATCATGAACTCGGCACGGAGCAGACCGACGCCGTCGACATCGGTCGCGGCGACCGACTCCGCGGCATCCGGAGTCGCGAGATTGACGTAGACCGCTGTGGCCGTAACGGTTTCGGCGGCGACGGCCGACGCCGCAGACGCGGATACCGTCGCGACGGGCCGTTCCGCCGTGTGGACTGCGCCGTCGAACACCACACCGGCGTTGCCGTCGACGGTGATCAGCTGCCCGTCCTTCAGATCCTTGGTGGCGGTACGTGCACCGACCACGACGGGCTTGCCGAGTTCGCGTCCGACGATGGCCGCGTGGCAGGTGATACCACCACCGTCGGTGACGATGCCGCCGGCGCGGCGCAGAATCGGCAACCAGTCGGGTCTGGTCATCGGCGCCACGATGATCTCGCCGTCGCTCAGCTTCTTCCCGTCGACCAGTTCGTGCAGCACCCGCACTCGGCCGGTCGCCGTCCCGGGGCCGGCACCGAGACCGGTCAGCAACGCTCGTGCCTCGCCGTTTCCGGACGGGGCGGGCGTCGCCGGTTGATCGAGCGTGGTGATCGGGCGGGTCTGCACGATCCACAACTCGTCGTTCGCGAACGCGAATTCGAGGTCCTGGGGGCGCCCGTAGTGCTCCTCGACTCCGGCGGCCAAGCGCGCGACGCGCAGGAGCTGATCGTCGTCGAGCACCCGGGTGCGGCGCGTGGGATCGACGGCGACGCGACTGTCCCCGCTGTCGGTGGAGGTGATGCGGAACTCCTGATGGCCGAGATGCACGTCGAGCACCTCGAAGCCGTCCTTCGCAACGACATAGGTGTCGGGTTCGACCTGCCCGCCGACGACGACCTCCCCGAGACCGAGAGCTGCCTCGATGACGATGCGATCGAGTTCGCCCGTGCGCGGGTCGGCCGTGAAGGCCACGCCCGACGACTCGGACTTCACCATCACCTGGACCACCACCGCGATGGACGGTTCGTCGGTCACCCCGCGCAACCCTCGGTAGGTGCGGGCGCGTTCGGACCACAACGAGGCCCAGCACGCCTGCACCGCGCGGATCACCGCGTCCGCACCGATGATGTTCGTGTACGACTCGTGGATCCCGGCGAACGACGTGTCGGAGGCGTCCTCTGCGGGAGCCGACGACCGCACCGCGACCGGCACGTCGGGACCGAGGCTCTCGTAGGCGGAGACGATCGCCGCGCGCATCCCGGCCGGGACGGTCGAACCCGTCACCAGGGCGGCGAGTTCCGCGGAGGTGCGGATGAGGGTGGCGTCGTCGATGTCGGGGTCGGGCACGGCCTCGGCGGCCAGCCGGGATCGGATGCCGGCTGCGTCCATCGCGTCGAGATAGGCGGCGGTGGTGACGGCGAACGCCGGCGGTACCGGAAAGCCTGCGCGGGTGAGCTCTCCGAGGTTCGCGGACTTGCCACCGACGGTCGGCGCGTCGGCGGCGCCCACCTCCGCGATCGGTCGGACCCACAGTTCGTGTTCGGTCATCGACGACTCCCCACACTCCCCGCCCGCGTCGACCTTCCGGGCCGGATCGGATACTCGGTCTTCCCATCGTCGCCCCGGCCCGATCGATACCGTAGGGGCAAAGGTCATCATTCCGGGACGGGGACGACCGTGGCCGATCCTCCGCGCACACCTGATCCGCGGGAGCGGAGACGGTTGATCCTGGCTGCGCTGGCGCGACCTGCACTCACCGCGCTCGTGCTGGTCAGCGTGTATTTCGTGGTTCCCCTGGATCAGGTCACCGGCCTGTCCGACGTGCTGTTCCTCGTCGGGGGCGGCGTGGTGGTACTGCTCGTCGGCGGGTGGCAGGTCCACAGGATTCTCGCCGCGGAGTATCCGGCGGTGCAGGCGATCGAGGCGCTCATCAGCGTCGTGTCCCTGCATCTCGTGCTGTTCGCGACCGTCTATCTGCGGATGTCGGTCGTCGCCGCGGACAACTTCTCCGAGCCGCTGTCCCGCATCGATGCGATCTACTTCTGCCTGACCGTCTTCGCCACGGTGGGCTTCGGGGACATCTCCGCCGAGTCCGAGGCTGCGCGCGCTGTGGTGTCGGTGCAGATGGTGGCGAACCTGGTCTTCTTCGCCGTCGGGATCCGGTTGCTCGCGGCCGCGGTGCAGTGGCGGCGGCGCAGTCGCGGTGACACCGAGGGGTGAACGATTCGGATTCCGGCCACCGGATTCCGCGACTTCGTATTCCTGCTGCGGCCTGCAGGGTGATCCTTGTAGGGATGCGACTGTAGGGATGCGACTGTAGGGATGCGACTCCACTGATGCCTGTCGGAGGCCGACATGTTGGATTGGGGAACCGTCGTCGTCGACAGCGTCATGTGGATGGCGAAAGCCTTTGCGATCACCGCCCTGGCCTTCGTCGTTGTGATCGCCGCGATCGTGCGGTTCACGCGCTGGGGTCGCCAGTGGTGGCGTATCGCCGCGTCCTTCTTCGACCCGCGCAACGGTGCCGGCGGTCTTGCCCTGGCCGCGATCGTGTTGCTGCTGACGGTGTTCGCCGTGCGGATGAACGTGTTGTTCTCCTACTGGTACAACGACTTCTATACGGCGATCCAGAATCTGGACGAGTCGGCCTTCTGGCGTTTCATGCGGGTCTTCGCGATCCTGGCGACGATCCATGTGGTGCGAGCGCTCGTCGACTACCTCCTCGGGCAGACCCTCGACATCCGGTGGCGGACACATCTGAACGAACGCCTCGTGGACGACTGGCTGGAGTCGGGTTCGTTCTACAAGGATCGGTTCGTCTCGTCGCCGGTCGACAATCCGGATCAGCGCATCCAGGTCGACATCACGAATTTCGTCACCACCACGCGGGTGCTGTCGATGGGAGCGGTGACGGCGGTGCTGTCGATCGTCAGCTTCACCGGAATCCTGTGGGATCTGTCCGGACCGATCACGATCTTCGGTACCGAGATCCCCCGCGCGATGGTCTTTCTCGTGATCGTCTACGTTCTCGTCACCACAGCAGTCGCGTTCTGGATCGGCCGTCCGTTGATCGTGCTCAACTTCCTGAACGAGAAGCTCGGCGCGACCTACCGGTACGCGCTCGTGCGGGTGCGCGAGTACGGCGAATCCATCGCGTTCTACCGGGGTGAGGGCGTCGAACGCGGTGGGTTGCTCGCGCGGTTCGCCGCGGTGATCCGCAACTGGTGGCGCATCGTGTTCCGCACGCTGAAGTTCAACGGTTTCAACCTGGCGGTCAACCAGACCGCGGTGATCTTTCCGTTCCTCGTGCAGGGTCCCCGTCTGTTCGCCGGCCAGGTGACCCTCGGTGATGTCATGCAGACGAGCAACGCGTTCGGGCAGGTGCACGACTCGCTGTCGTTCTTCCGCGAGTCGTACGACGAGTTCGCGGCGTTCCGCGCGACGACGATCCGTCTGAACGGATTGCTCGACACGACGCATCAGGCCGCCGAGTTGCCCTCGGTCTCGGTGCGGGCGCGGGAGGATCGGCTGGAGTTGACGGATCTGTCGGTGGAGACCCCGGCGGGTGACCCGCTCGTCACGGATCTGTCGCTGGGTGTCGAGGCGGGCGAGGCGCTGCTGGTGCGCGGAGCGTCGGGCAGTGGGAAGACCACCCTGCTCCGCACGATCGCGGGGCTGTGGCCGTATGCGCGCGGTGAGGTCGACCGGCCGGTCGGTGACGGATTGTTCCTGTCCCAGGACCCTTATCTACCGCTGGGCACCCTGCGCGAGGCCGTCGCCTATCCCCGCGCGACGGACCACGACGACGCGGCGATACGCACGGCGCTCGAGACGGTCGCGCTCGGGCATCTCGCCGATCGACTCGACGTGGAGGCCGACTGGGCGCGCACCCTCTCCCCCGGGTGAACAGCAACGGCTCGGGTTCGCGCGCATCCTGTTGTCGTCCCCGGCGATCGTGTTCCTGGACGAAGCCACCGCCGCGGTCGACGAGGGTCTCGAGCACACGCTGTACCGGACGATGCGGGAGGCACTGCCGGACGCCGTGATCGTCAGTGTCGGGCATCGGAGCACTCTCGACGCCTTCCACGACCGCGTCCTCGAACTCCGCGGTGAAGGACGCTGGGTGGTCTCCGACCTGGAGAAGTCGCGATGATCCCCGCTCGTCGACAGCCGGTGCCACGGTGTCGGGTCCGGCCGGACCCGACGACTCTTCCGGGAGGTGCTGAATGTTCGACACTCTTGTGCCCGAGTCCCAGCGACGCAGCCTGACCGAACTCGACGAGCGTCTGGATCTGTCGGTCGGCGATCGGCAGGCGAAGCGGTCGGCGTTCTGGACGATGCTCACGCTCTCGGCGATCATCGCCGTGGCGGGGGTGGTCAGTGATTCGACGGCCACCGTGATCGGGGCGATGATCGTCGCACCGTTGTCCACCCCGATCCTGGGGGGTCGGCCTGGGCATCGCGGTGGGACGCGGTGCGCTGATCGCACGCAGCGTCGCCCGAATCCTCGGCGGCATCGTCCTGGTGGTCCTCCTGGGGGTCGTCTTCGCCCAGGTGCTCGCGAACCCGGGCAACGTCCTGTCGAATTCGCAGGTTCTCGGTCGCACGTCGCCGACGCTGATGGATCTGACGGCGGCCATGGCGACCGGACTGGTCGGGGCGATCGCGGTGACACGCCGCGATGTCGGGGACGTCCTGCCCGGGGTCGCCATCGCGATCTCGTTGGTGCCTCCGCTCGCGGTGGTCGGTGTCTGCCTCGGCTCTGGGGCACCGACACTCGCGCTCGGCGCGTTCGTGCTGTTCGCATCCAACGTGGTCGCGCTGATCATCACGGCCACAGTGGTTCTCGTCGCCGCAGGCTATTACCGGGAGGCTGCGGAGACGGTCCGGCACCGGTGGCGACGAGCGTATGCCGTCCTCGCGGTGGCCCTGGTCGTCGTCGCGGTGCCGATGGTCGTCAACTCGATGGCGTCGTTGTGGGCACGGCAGATCTCGGCGCAGGCCACGCAGTGGCTCGACGGGGCACCCGGTGCGGAGGTCACCGGCGTGGACTGGCACGGCACCACGGTGGTCGTCTCCGTGCTCGGCCCGGCCGAGCTACCGCCCCTGGACGAACTCGACGCCGCGGTCGATGCGGTGCTCCCCTGGGATCCCACCCTGCAGGTCATCCACACCGTGGGCGCCAACATCGAACGGGTCGAACCGGAGTGAGGAACGTCAGGGAGTGACGATCGCGAAGTCCGGATCGGGTTCGTCCAGCACGCTCACCAGCATCGCGAGCACGCCGTCCGCCCCGTCGACGGTGATGCTGCCGTCCGCCACGAGCGATGCCGGATCGGCACCGCCGAGCAGCACCGCGATGAGCAGCGATCGGGTCAGGGTGATGGTGGTGTCCGGCGTAGGCAGCGATCCGTCGGTGTCGAAGTGCACCAGGAGTCCGTTGCACAGCCGAGTGCGATGCACGCTGTTCTCGTCGGTGAAGTTCCAGTCGATCGTCAGCGTCGTCGACCATGCGCGCGGTCCGTCCACGCGTAATGCGAGTGCGTCGAAGATCTGGTCGATCGTGAGCGCACCGACGATGTCCGGGGCGGTGGTGACGGTGGGAGTGCCGATCGCACCGTGGCGGAGTTCGTAGGCGCCCATGAGGAAGAAGTTCCGCCAGGTGCCGTTCTCGGAACCGAAGCCCAGTTGTTCGAGCGCGTCCGCCTGCAGCGCCTTGGCCTGCGCGTTGTCGGGGTCCGCAAAGATCACGTAGTTCAGCACCTGCGCGACCCAGCGGAAGTCGCCGTCCTCGAAAGACCGGCGCGCCTTTTCCAGGACCTGATCGGCGCCGCCCATGAACTCGATGTGCCGCATCGCCGATTCGACGGGAGGGTGCTCCCACAGATGCGCGGGATTGCCGTCGAACCAACCCATGTACCGCTGGTAGATCGCTTTGACGTTGTGGCTGACACTGCCGTAGTAGCCGCGCGTGTGCCATACCTTCTCGATCGCCGGTGGCAGTTCGATCGACTCGGCGATCTCGATTCCCGTGGCCCCTCTGTTGATCGCCCGCAGCGTCTGATCGTGCAGGTAGCCGTACAGGTCCCGCTGGAGGGACAGATACTCGGTCAGGCGCTCGGTGCCCCAGGTCGGCCAGTGGTGCGAGGCGAACAGGACGTCGGAGCGGTATGCGAACCGGTTGATCGACTCGGTCAGGTATTGCGACCACACATGCGGATCCCGCACGAGCGCCCCGCGCAGCGTCAGCAGATTGTGCAGGGTGTGGGTGGCGTTCTCCGCCATGCACAGGGCCCGCAGCTGCGGGAAGTAGAAATTCATCTCCGCCGGGGCCTCGGTGCCCGGTGTCATCTGGAACTCGATCTCGACTCCGTCGACGGTCTCTGCCTGCCCCGTGTGCTCGATGTCGATCGTCGGAGTGATCAGGGTCGGTGTGCCGGTCGAGGTCGTCGGCCCCAGTCCCGCACCGACGGCACCGCGAGGACCTCGCGGCAGCGCCGCCCCGTACATGTAGGCGGCGCGACGGCCCATCGCCGTGCCTGCGTACACGTTCTCCGCGACGGCGTGTTCGACGAATCCGGCCGGCGCGAGGACCGGACATCGCCCGGCTTCGACATCCTCGACCCTCGTGACACCCTTGACGCCACCGAAATGATCGATGTGACTGTGGGTGTAGATCACCCCGGTTACCGGACGGTCACCGCGATGCGCCCGATACAGCGCCAGACCCGCCGCAGCGGTCTCCGCGGAGATCAGCGGATCGATGACGATCACGCCGGTATCGCCCTCGACGAGCGTCATGTTCGACAGGTCGAGACCACGCACCTGGTAGATGCGGTCACCGACCTCGAACAAACCCTGCCGCGCGCAGAGTCGCGACTGCCGCCACAGGCTCGGATTCACCGTCGGCGGGCAGTCGCCTTCGAGGAATGCGTACGAATCGCTGTCCCACACGACGTCGCCATCGGTGTTCCTCACAATCCCGGGTTCGAGAGCCGCGATGAAGCCGCGATCGACGTCGTCGAAATCCTGGACGTCCGAGAAGGGCAGTGATAGATCCGCCTGTCTGATCCGGCCTGCGGCGGGCATGTCGGCCGATGGGTCGGACATCGCGATCCTTCCGGGTGATCTGCAGGACCCGGCACAGCGTGGAGTGTCGAGTTCGTGATTTCCGTTTCTGCCCTCGACTGTATTTCTGCAGGCACTCCGGAGTCACGGCTTCCGCCGAGATCGCCCGGCAGCATCGAGACCGACCACTCGGAATTCGCAAATCGGACAACAGTTCCCGATTCGGCCGGAATCGGGGCGTTCGGACTTGGCGATCCGGCCCGGCATCGCGTATTAGTTGTGTCGCGTCATAATCCTGTGACGGGGGTCATGGTTTGACGCACATGTCGGCGGGGCAGCAGGGGGCCTCGTCAGGAACTGCCCGGCGATCCGGGCGGAGGCAATGTGCCGATGCGTCCACCCATGTCGCCCACCGATTCGATGTTTCTCCTCGGGGAGTCCCGCGATCATCCGATGCACGTGGGCGGGCTGATCCTTCTCCGGCCCCGCGAAGGCACGACCGCCGCGGACCTGGGAGCACTGTTCACCGCCACCGCAGAGGACGACGAGGTCGCCCCACTGTGGCGTAAGCGAGCGGTCCGTTCCCTGGGCACCTTCGGCCAGTGGGCCTGGGAAGAGGACGCGAACTTCGACCTGAGCTACCACGTACGACGCAACGCGTTGCCGCAGCCCGGCGGGCTCGACGAACTGTGGGATCTCGTCTCCCGGTTGCACAGCACGCTGCTCGACCGGAGCCGGCCCTTGTGGCAGATACACGTCATCGAAGGCCTCGCGGACGGCAGGCTCGCCGTCTACACCAAGATCCACCACGCCCTCGCCGACGGTGTGGGCGCGATGAAGTTGCTGCGCCGCGCCCTGAGCCCGGACGCCGAGCGGCCCGGCATGCCGGCGCCGTGGGCGCCGTTCGACACGCCGGGCCGGCACCACTCGTCCGGGACCGCACTCGATCTTCCCGAGGCAGCGATGCAGGTGGTGCGGACCGCGACGTCCGAGGTCACCGGCTTCGTGCCCGCACTGGCCGGCACCGTGAACAGGGCACTGCGTGGCGTAGGCGGATCGCTGTCGCTCGCCGCACCGAACACCGTGATCAACGTGCCCATCTCGGGCACGCGCCGGTTCGCCGCGCGTTCGTGGCCGCTGGCTCGCCTGCGCGCCGTGGCGAGAGCAGCCGACGCGACCGTCAACGATGTCGTCCTGGCCATGTCATCGGGAGCACTGCGCGCCTTCCTGAGCGAGCAGGGGGCATTACCCGACAAGTCGCTCGTGGCGATGGTGCCGGTATGTCTTCGACCCGACAAGGATTGTGCCGGAAACGAAGTCGGTGTCCTGATGGCGGATCTGGGTACGGATCTCGCCGATCCGGCCGATCGACTGGCCAGGGTGTCGGCGTCGACGACGGAGGGCAAGGCCTCCATGCAGGGGATGTCCCCCCTGTCCCGGCTGGCGGCGAGCGCACTCGGCGTCGCGCCGCTGGCGGTGGGAATCCTCACACGCAATCGCGCGCTCCCGCGACCGCCCTTCAACGTCATCGTCTCGAATGTGCCGGGGTCGCCGGATCCGTTGTACTGGAACGGAGCTCGTGTGGATGCGGTGTATCCACTGTCCGTACCGGTGGACGGTCAGGCGCTGAACATCACGTGTACGAGCACCGACGACGCCATCGCGTTCGGTCTCACCTCGTGCAGTCGCAGCCTGCCGCAACTCCGGCCGTTGCTCGACCACTTCGACACGGCCCTCGGAGCCCTCGAGGACGCCTTCGACCTCGTGCCGGTCACCGACGAGGCGTCCGTCCGTGCAGGCTGACGCCGCAACGCGGCATCAGCACCGGTGAGGCCCCGTCACGAGCGAGGTCGGGAGCGGAACGAATCCGGCGAGGCTGCACGCCAATCCGCTGCCCAGGTGGCGGGTGGATCGGCGAGCAGTTCACCCGGGCGGAGCCACTCGTAGAGTTCCGTATAGGAGCGAACAGTGGTCGGCGACACTTTCTTCCGAAGCATGTCGGTCGTGAGGTCGCCGGGCTCGTCGACACCTATCGACGCCATGAGTTGCACCGCCTGCCGCACCGTGCTCGCGTGGTACCGCTGCACCCGCAGCGCCTTGTCCGCGACGTCGAGGGCGCGAGCGCGTTTCGGGTCCTGGGTCGTCGCACCGACCGGGCACCTGTTCGTGTGGCACCGCTGCGCCTGGATGCATCCGAGCGCCATCATCATCGCTCGTGCCGAGTTGGTGTAGTCCGCGCCCTGGATCAGCCGCTTGACCATGTCGTTTCCGGTCGCGACCTTCCCGCTCGCACCGATTCTGATTCGATCCCTCAATCCGGTACCCACGAGTGCGTTGTGGACCGTCATCAGTCCGTCGGTGAGCGGCAGACCCACGTTGTCCTCGTACTCGAGGGGTGCTGCGGCGGTGCCGCCCTCCGCTCCGTCGACAATGACGAAATCGGGTGTCGTCCCTTCGGTGAGCATGGCCTTGCAGATCGCGAGCACGTCGATGCGGGATCCGACACAGAGTTTGAATCCGACGGGCTTCCCTCCGGACAGCTCGCGGAGACCGGCGAGGAAACGGACCAGTTCGCGCGGTGTGGTGAAGACCGTGTGCGCTGCGGGACTGATGCACTTCTCGTGGGCCGGAACACCTCGATAACGTGCGATCTCCTCGCTCACCTTCGCTGCGGGGAGAACACCGCCCACGCCCGGCTTCGCACCCTGGCTGAGTTTGAGGGAGATCGCCTTGACATGGTCGTGGGCGGATTTGTCGGCGAGTTCCGTCGGGTCGAATCTGCCGTCGCGGTCGCGCGTCCCGAAGTAGCCGGATCCGATCTCCCAGACCAGGTCGCCACCGCCTTCGAGGTGATACGGCGTCAGGCCGCCCTCACCGGTGTCGTGGGCGAATCCGCCTCGGGCCGCCCCACGGTTCAACGCCCGGATCGCGTTGGCGGACAGCGCACCGAAACTCATCGACGAAACATTCAGCAGCGACATCGAGTACGGCCGCGTACAGTCGGGGCCTCCAATGCTCACCCGCGGTGGTTCGTCGGGTTCGGGCACCGGCGCTGTCGAGTGCACGAGGTATTCGTAGCCGACCTCGTAGATGTCGCGTTCGGTGCCGAACGACAGTTCGCCGTGGATACCTTTGGCGCGTTCGTAGACGACCGTGCGCACGTCCCTGTCGAAGGGGCGGCCGTCGAAGTTCCGCTCGACGAAGTACTGCTGCAATTCCGGACGCACGCTCTCGAGCAGATATCGCATGTGGCCGAGCACCGGATAGTTGCGCAGCACCGAATGCCGACGCTGCACGAGATCGTAGATTCCGACCAGCAGCAAGAACGTCAGGAGGACGACCAGCACCCACCAGACCCACCCTCCGACGGCGGCGATCACACCGACCAGAACCAGGGTCAGGCCCAGAAATCCGACGAGGAAGAACCGCAGCACGGTTCACCTTCTCTCCGCCTACCCGGCGGGACACACATGTCGGACAGCAGTGACCACACTCGCCGCCCGACCGGCAGATCAGCGCGAGCCGCCGCGCTTCTGCTGCAACTTGGCGAGCATCTCCTTGGCCTTGCGCTGGTTCTCCGGCTTGGCCGCCTCACGTCGGACGATCTGGATCGCCTTGACCGCGGCGGCGCTCTTCATCGCCTTACCGAACATTCCCATCGAGCACTCCTCCGCGTGTCGTTCCGAACCGTACTTCCACGATACGGACGCGCGGAAACACCGACGAGGAACCGCTGCCGGCGGCACGGGGCCGTTCGGATGGAACGCCCCCGTGCGCGCAGCTCAGTTCGCCGAGTCGGCGACGCGGCTGTTCGGCAACTTCCAGCCCGGCCGCGGGAAGTGGCAGGTGTACCCGTTCGGGTACCGCTGGAGATAGTCCTGATGCTCGGGCTCGGCCTCCCAGAAGGTGCTCGCGGGAGTCACCTCGGTGACCACCTTGCCGGGCCACAGGCCGGACGCCTCGACGTCGGCGATGGTGTCCACCGCGACCTGCTTCTGCTCTTCGTCGAGGTAGAAGATCGCAGAACGGTAGGACGCCCCGATGTCGTTGCCCTGCCGGTTCAGGGTGGTCGGATCGTGGATCTGGAAGAAGAACTCGAGCAGCGCCCGGTAGTCGGTGCGTGCGGGGTCGTAGACGATCTCGACGGACTCCGCGTGCCCCGGATGGTTGCGGTAGGTGGGGTGATCGTTCTGCCCACCGGTGTAGCCGACCCGCGTCGACACCACCCCGGGCTGCCTCCGGATGAGCTCCTCCATGCCCCAGAAGCATCCACCTGCCAGAATCGCCTTGCGTGTATCGGTCATTACGCCTCCTCGGCAGGTGGAACCGATACGACGGTCGCGACATTCCCGGCCCGCACCCCGTTGGTGGTCAGAGCACGAACACGGCCGCCCGCTCGGCGAGGTCGAGGACGGGTTGCGGCAGGATGCCGAGCAGCACCGTCGCCACCGCCGCGAATGCGATGGCCGCGCTCGTCGCCACGGTCGAGGTCGCGAGCCGCGGGGCGTCGTCGGTCGGGTCGGTGAAGAACATCAGCACGATCACCCGCACATAGAAGTACGCGGCGACCGCGCTGACCAGCACACCGATGATCACGAGCGGAGCCGCACCGCCCTCGATCGCGGCGCCGAAGACTGCGAATTTCGCGATGAATCCGCTGGTGAGCGGAATGCCGGCGAGCGACAGCAGGAACAGCGCGAACGCCCCGCCGAGCAGCGGGGAGCGCCGCCCGACACCGGCCCACCGCGACAACTCCCATGCCTCGCCGTCCGGGTCGCGGACGAGCGTCACCACGGCGAACACCCCGACCGTCCCGATGCCGTAGACGAGCAGGTAGAACAGCGTCGACGACACCCCGGACACGGTTCCGGCGACGACACCGGTGAGCACGAATCCGGTGTGGCTGATCGCCGAGTACGCGAGCATGCGCTTGATGTCGTTCTGTGTCACCGCCAGGACCGCGCCGACGACCATCGTCGCGATCGCGACGGCCCACAGGATCGGACGCCACTGGTCGGCGGCGCCGGGAACCGCGACATAGAGCACACGCAGCAGCGCACCGAACGCGGCGATCTTGGTCGCGGCGGCCATGAACGCCGTGACGGGGGTCGGTGCCCCCTGGTAGACGTCCGGTGTCCACGAATGGAACGGCACCGCCCCGATCTTGAAGAGCAACCCGACGGCCAGCAGACCCACCCCGACGAGCGCGGTGGTCTCGTTGCCCGCACCGGCGTCGATCGCCAGGGCGATCCCACCGAGGTGGACGGTCCCGGCGTAGCCGTAGAGCATCGCCACCCCGTACAGGAAGAACGCCGACGAGAACGCGCCCAGCAGGAAGTACTTCAGTGCCGCTTCCTGGGAGAGCAACCGGCGGCGCCGCGCCAGTCCGCACAGCAGGTACAGCGGCAGCGACAGCACTTCGAGTGCGATGAACATCGTCAGCAGGTCGTTCGAGGCCGGGAACACGAGCATCCCGCCCACCGCGAACAGCAGGAGCGGGAAGACCTCCGTGCGCGCGCCGCCCGCCGCGAGTGCCTGCCGCTCTGCCGCGGTACCCGGGATCGCCGACGCCTGGGGCGCGAACGCATCGAGATGCGCACCGACCGCGGCGTGCGGAACCGAGTGCGTACGAACCTGTTCGATACTCCGTTCCGCGACGAGCGCGACCGACAGCAACGCCACGATCAGGACCGATCCCTGCAGGAACAGTGCCGGTCCGTCGATCACGACCGCCCCCGACAGGGTGGTCGCGCGGGTTCCCGCGAGCATCACCACCGCGACGAACGCCGCCACCAGCGCGACCGTCGTCAGGACCACGTGGGCGAGATAACGTGCCGAGGCCGGCACGAAGGATTCGATCAGTACACCGACGACGGCTGCGGCGAACACGATGAGGATCGGTGCGATCAGTCCGTAGTCGATCGCCGGGGCGGGAAGTGATGCGGCAAGAACGACGATGCCCTCGGAGGGGTTCATTCGGCTTCACCTTCCTCGGAACCACGGGCGGGTACACCACTCTCGGCGACGGGCCGCTCGGCGGGCACCACCGGTTCGGGCCGGGAGATGTCGATCGAGACGAGCGTGTCGTCGACCGCGGGGGTGATGACGTCGAGCGCGGGTTTGGGATAGATCCCCAGAACGAGCAGCAGCGCGATCAGCGGCGCGACCACCGCGATCTCACGCGGCACGAGATCGGAGAGCCTGCGCGTGGGTTCGGAGCCGTCGTCACCGTCGTCCCCGCCGGGCAGGCGCACGGGTCCGCCCATCATGCGCTGGTAGAGCCACAGCACGTAGAGCGCGGACAGCACGAGCGCGAGTGTCGCGATCACCGCGGCCACCTGATAGCGCGGATAGGTGCCGACGAAGACCAGGAACTCGCTGACGAACGGTGCGAGTCCGGGCAGGGACAGGGTCGCCAGTCCCGCGACGAGGAAGGTTCCGGCGAGGACCGGGGCGACCTTCTGCACCCCGCCGTAGGCCGCGATGGTGCGGTCGCCACGTCGCGAGACGAGGAAACCGGCGATGAGGAACAGTGCGGCCGTGGAGATCCCGTGGTTGACCATGTACAGGGTCGAGCCGGCCTGCCCCTGTGCGGTCAGCGCGAAGATGCCGAGGACAATGAACCCGAAGTGCGAGATGGAGGTGTAGGCGATCAGGCGCATCACGTCGGTCTGGCCGATCGCGAGCACGGCACCGTAGACGATGCCGATGACGGCGAGGGTCACCACGACCGGCGCGAAGGTCACCGAGGCGTCGGGGAACAACTGAAGGCAGTAGCGCAACATGCCGAAGGTTCCGACCTTGTCGACCACGGCCATCATGAGCACCGCCGCGACCGGCGTGGTCCGCACCGCCGCGTCGGGCAGCCAGCCGTGCAGCGGCCACAGCGGGGCCTTCACCGCGAAGGCGACGAGGAAACCGAAGCACAGTGCGCCGAGCACGGCAGGGGTCGCGTCGAGATCGCCGGCGACGGCGGCGGCGGTGACGGTCCGGACGTCGAAGGTGCCCACTCCCGCGCTCTCCCCAAGCCCGGACCGGGCGGTGACCACGTACAGGCCGATCAACGCGGCGAGCATCACCAGTCCACCGAGCAGGTTGTACAGCAGGAACTTCACGGCGGCACGTGCCCGGTCGGCGCGCGGTGTCCCCGGGGAACCGAACCCGCCGATGAGGAAATACATCGGGACGAGCATCGCCTCGAAGAAGACGTAGAACAGCAGGATGTCGAGGGCGGTGAACGACACGAGCACCATCGACTCGACGAGCAGGATCAGCGCCACGTAGGTGTGCGCCGAACGCGGGCGGGCCGCGTCGCCCTCCTCGTCGGCGGCCCGATGATCGTGCCACCCGGCAGCCAGGAGCAACGGCACGAGCGCGGCGGTCAACAGGACCAGTACCAGGGCGATGCCGTCGACGCCGAGCCGATAGCCGGCGCCGAAGGAGGGGATCCAGTCGTGCGATTCGACGAACTGGAAACGCTCTCCCCCGCGGTCGAATCCGACGGCGACGATGACCGCGACCACCAGAACGGCGATCGACACCGCGAGGGCGATCGACCTGACGGCCGGACCCCGGCGAGCGGGTAGAGCCGCGATCACGGCGGCGCCGAGCAGCGGGAGCACCCACAGGATCGTCAACCAGGGAACGGTGGTCACCAGTACACCCCCATCACAACGTCACCAGGACGAGCGCGCCGACCACGACGGTCGCGCCGGCGAACATGTACAACGCGTACGAGCGGACGAAGCCGGTCTGCAGGCGGCGCAGTCCGCGCGAGAGCGCACCGATCCCGGTGGCGGCGCCGGTGACGGAGCCGTCGATGCCGGTGGACTCCACGGCATCGAGGGCGCGCACCAGACCCTGACCGGGACGCATGAACACCGCTTCGTTCACGGCGTCGCCGTAGAGGTCGCGGCGTGCGGCGACGGTCAGCGCCGACACCGCCTCGGGCGCCGTCTCCGGGACCGGTTCGCGGGCGTACTGCCGGTAGGCGACGGCGACACCGGCGAGCACGACCGCCAGAGTGACGGTGGTGACGAGCCAGACGGGCAGGCCACCTTCGTGATGGTCGTAGCCGACGACGGGTTCGAGCCAGTGCTGCAACGCGCCACCGAGCACCAGCAACCCGCCGGCGCCGACCGAGCCGACGGCGAGTGCGATCATCGGCCAGGTCATCGAGGCCGGCGACTCGTGCGGGGCGGCGTCGGGCGCCCAGCGCCGGTCGCCGAAGAAGGTCAGGATCATCACGCGGGTCATGTAGAAGGCGGTCAGCCCCGCACCGAGCAGCGCGACGACACCGAGCACGATGCCTTCGACACCGCCGGCGGCGAACGCCACCTCGATGATCTTGTCCTTGGAGAAGAACCCGGCGAACGGCGGGATCCCGATGATCGCGAGATACCCCAGCCCGAAGGTGGCGAAGGTGATCGGCATGACCGCGCGCAACCCGCCGAAGCGGCGCATGTCGGTCTCGTCGTTCATCGCGTGCATCACCGAGCCGGCACCGAGGAACAACCCGGCCTTGAAGAAGCCGTGGGTGAGCAGGTGCAGGATCGCGAAGGCGTACCCGGCGGGACCGAGACCGGCGGCGAGCACCATGTAGCCGATCTGGCTCATCGTCGATGCCGCGAGCGCCTTCTTGATGTCGTCCTTGGCGCAGCCGATGATCGCGCCGAAGAGCAGCGTCGCTGCGCCGACGATCACCACCGCGAGTCGCGCGGCCGGTGCGGCGTCGAAGATCGCGTTCGCGCGGACCACGAGGTAGACACCGGCGGTGACCATGGTCGCGGCGTGGATGAGCGCGGAGACCGGGGTGGGGCCCTCCATGGCGTCGCCGAGCCACGACTGCAGTGGCAGCTGGGCGGATTTCGCACACGCGGCCAGGAGGAGGCACAGGCCGATCGCGGTTACGGTGCCCTCGCTCGCCGCGGGCACCGCGGCGAAGACCGTGTCGTAGTCGAGGCTCCCGAAGGTCGCGAACATGATCATGAGGGCGACGAGCAACCCCATGTCGCCGACGCGGTTGACGACGAACGCCTTCTTCGCGGCGGTCGCGGCGGTGGGCTTGTACTGCCAGAAGCCGATGAGCAGGTACGAGGCGAGACCGACGCCCTCCCATCCGAGGTACAGGACGAGGAAGTTGTCGGCGAGGACGAGTACCAACATCGCCGCGAGGAACAGGTTCAGATAAGCGAAGAACTTCCGACGCTCCGGATCGTGCGCCATGTATCCGATCGAATAGAGATGGATCAGCGAGCCCACGCCGGTGATGAGCAGTACGAAGCAGATGGACAGCGCGTCGAGCCCGAGTCCGAGATCGACCTGCAGTTCGCCGACCGGCACCCAGGTGAACACGGTCTGCTGTGCGAGTCTCTCGCTCGCGTCGAGTCCGAGAAGTCCGACGAACATGACGACGCCGACGACGAAGGAGGCGACCGCCGTGGCACATCCGAGCAGATGTCCCCAGCCGTCGCTGCGACGCCCGAGGAGCAACAGAACGAACGCGCCGGCCAGGGGCAGTGCCGGTATCGTCCACAGCGCCGAGTTCAGGAACGAAGTCATGCCGCGTGTCCTCTCGGTTCGTCGTGGGCTCTCACACTCACCGTCCTCGTGGAATCGTCAGTACTTGAGCAGGTCGGCGTTGTCGACGGAGGCCGATCTCCTCGTCCGGAAGATCGTCACGATGATCGCGAGGCCGACGACGACCTCGGCGGCCGCGACGACCATCGTGAAGAAGGCGAACACCTGTCCGTGGAGATTGCCGTGCATCCGCGCGAACGTGACGAACGCCAGGTTGGCGGCGTTGAGCATCAACTCGACGCACATGAACACGACGATGGCGTTGCGGCGGAGGAGAACTCCCACTGCGCCGATGGTGAACAGCAGTGCGGACAGGTAGAGGTAGTTCTCGGGGTTCATCGCCGATCCTTCCTCGCGTCGTCGCCGGGTTCGCGCAGGCCCAGATCGGCGTGGTCCCAGTCGCGTCCGATGCGGCCGAGCAGCTCACCGACCGACAGTTCCGAGAATGTTCCGTCCGGGAGCAGGGCCGGGACGTCGGCGGCGTTGTGGCGGGCATAGACACCCGCGGCCGGCAACGGAGTGACCCGCTCCCCGTCGCGGAACCGGCGTGCGGCGAGTTCGCGTTGGGTCTGCCTCGGCTGCAGACGTTCCCGGTGGGCGAGCACCATCGCCCCGACGGTGGCGGTGATGAGCAGCGCTCCGGTGAGTTCGAACGCCCAGACGTAGTCGATGAACAGCAACACCGCGATACCCTCGACGTTGCCGCCGGCGTTGGCGGCGTCGAGTCCCGCGAAGCCGGAGACCGCGGTGTTCCCGATGCCGCCGATGAGCATCACCGCGAATCCGACAGCCACGACGATCGCGAGAACGCGCTGCCCCTTGATCGTTTCGACGAGGGAATCGGCGGAGTCGATACCGACGAGCATGAGCACGAACAGGAACAGCATCATCACGGCACCGGTGTAGACGACGACCTGCACCACACCGAGGAACAACGCGTCCTGCGCGATGTAGAAGACGGCGAGCACGATCATCGTCATGGCGAGGAACAGCGCCGAGTACACGGCCTTCGGAGCGACGACGACGCCGAGCGCCCCGAGTACTGCGACGGCACCGAGGATCCAGAACTGCACGGCCTCCCCGGTGGAGGTCGTGGTGAGTTCGGCGGCGAGCAGGGCAGTGGTCACCGGCCCTCCTCCCCGTCGGTGGCGGATGCGTGTTCCGGGACGGGGATCGTGCCCCGGTAGTAGTCCTCGTCGGTGGCGCCGGGCGCCATGGGATGCGGAGGTGGTTGCATCCCGGGTTCGAGGGGTGCGAGCAGACGGTCCTTCTCGTAGATCATGTCGGTGCGGTTGTCGGAGGCCATCTCGTACTCGTTCGTCATCGTCAGCGCGCGAGTCGGGCACGCCTCGATGCACAGTCCGCAACCGATGCACCGCAGGTAGTTGATCTGGTAGACGCGCCCGTACCGTTCGCCGGGCGAGTACCGCTCTTCGTCGGTGTTGTCGGCGCCCTCGACGTGGATCGCGTCGGCCGGGCACGCCCACGCGCACAGTTCACAGCCGATGCACTTCTCGAGTCCGTCCGGATACCGGTTGAGCTGGTGGCGTCCGTGGTAGCGGGGTGCGGTGGGTCTCTTCTGTTCCGGATACTGCTCGGTGTTGGGCTTCTTGAACATCGTCGTGAGCGTCACACCGAAACCGGCGAGCGGGCCGCGGAATTCGACCATCACGATCCTCCTGGGAGACGACCCGCCGAGGCGGGCGGACTCGATCGGGTGCTCGACCGAGCAGGTAGTGGCGGCACGGGGAAGCCACCGGCCATGGCGTCGAACTCCGCGTCGACGTCGGCCGGCGGTTCCGTCGCCTGGGCGAGGCGCCGGGTCCGCCGCCCCCGCACGGTGAGGTAGGCGAACAGCAGAGCGGTGGACAGTACACCGGCGACGATGAGGCTCGCGGTGCCGGGCAGGACGTCGTCGGTGTCGAGGATGCGCAGCGCGGCCGCGATCATCACCCACACCACCGAGACGGGGATGAGCAGTTTCCAGCCCAGGGCCATGAACTGGTCGTACCGCAGTCGCGGCAGGGTGCTGCGCAGCCACACGAAGACGAACAGCACGACCCACACCTTGATCACGAACCACAGCAGCGGCCACCAGCCCGAGTTCGCGCCGCTCCACAACGTCAACGGCCACGGCGCGTGCCAGCCGCCGAGGAACAGGGTGGTCGCGAGCGCGGAGACGGTGACCATGTTGACGTACTCCGCGAGCATGAACATCGCGAACCGTAGCGACGAGTACTCGGTGTGGAAACCGCCCACCAGCTCACCCTCGGCCTCGGGCAGGTCGAAGGGAGCGCGGTTGGTCTCCCCCACCATCGACACCGAATACACCAGGAAGGACGGCAGCAGCAGCACGACGAACCACAGGTCGTTCTGCGCGGCGACGATGCCCGAGGTCGACATCGTGCCCGCCTGCAGGAAGACCGCGGCGAACGCGAGTCCCATCGCGATCTCGTACGAGATGACCTGCGCGGTCGAACGGAGCCCGCCGAGCAGCGGATAGGTCGAACCGGAGGCCCAGCCGGCGAGCACGATGCCGTAGACACCGACGGAGGTGATCGCCAGGACGTAGAGCACCGCGACCGGAAGATCCGTGAGCTGCAACGGTGTCCGGTTCCCGAGAATCGACACCTCCGGCCCGAACGGGACGACCGCGAACGCCATGAACGCCGGGGCCGTCGCGATGATCGGGGCGAGCATGTAGATCGGCTTGTCCACCCCGGTCGGGATGATGCCTTCCTTGAGCGCGAGTTTCAGACCGTCGGCGACGGTCTGGAACAGTCCTTTCGGCCCCACCCGGTCGGGTCCGACCCGCATCTGCATCCAGGCCATGATCTTGCGTTCGGCGAGGATCATCACGAGGGTCGTCAGGACGAGGAACGCGAAGATCGCCACGGCCTTGACGACGACGAGCCACCAGGGGTCGATGCCGAACATCGACAGGTCCACGGGCTGGGCGGTGACGCTCATCGCGGATCCTCCTCGTCCGATCCGGAACCCGGCGTGGCGGTGGCCCGGATCCGCACCACGTCACCGGCGGTGACACCGAGATCGGCGTGCACCATCGATCCTGGTGAGGCGGTGGGCAGCCAGACGACACGGTCGGGCAGGTCGTCGACCATCAGCGGCAGCGTGATCGAGCCGCGCTCGGTGGAGACGGTGATCGAATGATGGTCGGCGGCGCCGATCTCCGCGGCTGTCGCGGCCGACAGACGGGCGACGGGTTCGTGCGCCGTTCCGGCGAGGTGCGGTTCGTCGTCCTGCAACCGGCCCGCGTCGAGGAGCATCCGCCAGGTGGCGAGGACCGCTTCCCCGAGAACGGGACGTCGCGCAGGTCGCGGGGACACTTTCGGCGACTCGGGGACGGTGCCCGTCCATCGTCCGAGCTCGGCGAGTTCGTGGCGCAGGGTCTCGACGTCGTGGGGGCCGGGATCGTCGAGACCGGCGCCGAGGTCCATCGCGTCGGCGATCGCCGCGAGCACCCGGTGGTCGGGCAGTGCTCCGGTGTCGCGGAGCGCGATCGGGAAGGCACGTTCGCGTCCCTCCCAGTCGAGGAAGCTCCCGGCCTTCTCCACCACCGGCGCGACGGGGAAGACGACGTCGGCGCGGTCGGTCACCGCGCTGTGTCGCACTTCCAGACTCACGACGAATCCGGCGCCGTCGAGACCGGCGAGTGCGGCATCGGGATCGGGCAGGTCGGCGTGCTCGATGCCGGCGACCACGAGCGCACCTATTTCACCCTCGGCGGCCGCAGTGAGGATGGCGGCGGTGTCGCGACCCGGTTCCGTCGGCAGGGTGCCGGCCGGGAGACCCCACGCCGACTCCGTCTCGCGCCGGGCCTGCGGGTCGCCGACCGGACGGCCGCCGGGGAGAAGTGTCGGGAAGGCACCGGCCTCGAGTGCTCCGCGATCACCGGCGCGGCGCGGGATCCACGCGAGGCGGGCTCCGGTCCCGTCGGCGAGGGCCGCGGCAGCGGACAGTGTG
>Ga0182741_1002359_pt1 | contig 22216 bp, 12 predicted proteins | sample eDN5th37CBELigOP_FD_128874 | JGI IMG/M metagenome (GOLD analysis project Ga0182741, IMG submission 128874) | Enriched Organic Plus compost microbial communities from Emeryville, California, USA - eDNA 5th pass 37_C BE-Lig OP (version 2) (version 2) ... | reverse complement strand
GAAACAGACTTCGGCGCGACACCATTTGCGTCAATAGTAGTATCGTTTTCGTTGCCAGCGGTATCCTCAAACAGCTCACGGATCATGGTTGAGTAATCAAACTCTGGACCAACCTGCATCTGAGAGGCCTTAGTCAGCGAGACCTTGGGCTCGAAATCCGAGCTCAACTTACGCTTGCATGGGGCAGTGTGAGGAGGCATCGGACATCGCTCCCGTGCTGTGAGGACATACCATGGAGAGCTTCGTTCCCCATTCTTCAATGCATTGAACGAAAAGTGAGTTTCGATGTTCGTGCTACCTTCCGGAACGAAGAGCTCGACTTGATCAGATTTGTCGTCCGTCGCAACATACCACATGAAGCTAACCTTCGTCGGCGAGGTTGGTGCCGGTTCTGGGTCCACTGCAGCACCCTCTGCATCTGACTGCTTGGCTCGCCTTGCTCGGGCAGCTTTGAGGACCGTATCGCTCAGCGGTTCAAGCCGTACACGGACGTATATGCTATCACTACTTGCTAGAGCACCATTTCCTGAGGATTCGGCAGGATGTCCTGCCACACTTGCCAGCTTGTCTCCACGAATGAACGTTGTCGTCACGTTCATACCACCACGTATGTCAACGATCGACTGGGAACCAGTGGACTCGCCATCGTGGTGGAGCCATTCCAAGGTGGTAAAGGCATCACCAGCGTCGGCCTCATGTCGTATATTGTTGAACCACTGGGGGTCATCGGCATTATACCACATTACGCCGAACACGGGGCTCTTGGGATGACGCGACTTTATACCAAAGTACGCATGAGGTCGGTAGGTGCCCCAGGTTGCGAGCTTGGGCAGGGCCAGCGTTGAGAGAAGTTGACTTTCGGCTTCACCAAGCGCGCTGGACGTGGACGACATTGTAGTTGTAGAAGTGCGCTGGGTATCTGTCCCAGTAGGTCCAAGGTTTGGGACAGCAGCTTGAGACTCCAAGAAAGCCTTCCTAACAACGAACACGACCCCAGCTAGACTGCCCACAAGCATGCACATAACCATCAATTTGGCGAATGTAGCGCGCTAGATAGTGGATGATAAAGCGGATCCATGAGATTTTTTTCGGTGCAACACGCGCTTCTGCTGTATGCAAGATATTCCAAGTGGTACTTACCCATCCGGTTTCTTTGTGCGCACTTTCTCGGCCCCCGTTCTGACGCGGGAAAAGGGGCTTCCGCTCTTGCGCAAGCTCAACAGCGCTTTTGACACGTGATCTCGTCGCGTGTTTGGGATCCTTCGCAGACATGGCTCCCGGAGTGCGTATTCAGCTTGTGCGGAGTGGTGGAGCAGAGATCAGATTTTCTGGACCCTAACAAGTGTATTCCAGGGAGTGGGGTAGTTCTGGGCGGTTAAAATAGGCTCAACCGGGGCTGAAGCGTAGATAACACTGTTTCCAGTCCGATCCTCGCGAGTGCAGTCGAGTGACCCTCACTGCATGCGTTACTCTTACGGCAATTGAACAGTTCGAAAACGCTTTGCTGGAAAGCCCGAAAAGCGACGGAAGTGCCCGTGCGGCGAGGCAAATAACCCACACGTAGGCAGACCACACACATGTCAACGACTCAGTTGCTTTTGGAGGAGCTCACACCGAGCGACTGCGCGTGCAGGCCACCTCCTATAGCAGCCAGTTTGAATTTGATATGTCGCGCGAACGCGGGTCCCAGGCCGCGCATGGCACACTCTTTGACTCGGGTAACACTCGGGGCACGTGCCTCAGGCGGCACGTGGGTCGCCAACCCAGAGGATGAACTCTTGGTGATGTTCGGAGGCAACACTGTTCAGACTCACAAATTCTTCAACGATGTTTGGATATTCCACGTCGCGAGTCAGTCGTGGCTGGAGCTCATTTCCAGCGAGCGAGGGGAGGAGCTTGCCAGCAGTAACGAGGGACCCATGGCCCGGTCAGGACATGTCGCAGTGGCTGCTCCGCCTGCATGCACAACCCCATACCCTGTCTCGAATCCAGGGGCGAGAGTGTACATTCACGGTGGATTTACCCTCCTACCAAGCGAGGAACCACCACAAACAACCCACACAAGCAGCCAGAATGAAAGTAATGCTGACTCTAAAGCTGCTTCTGCACCAGCGACTGAATCTTCAAGTTTCGGAGAGCTATGGGCGTTGGACATTCATCGAACGTCTCCCAAAGAGAGTTATCCACCTCAGTGTAAGTGTTATCCACAAGTGTATGATACCGTTCCACATCAAATAATCGTGTACGCGGACATGTTGTGTATGCTGCCTCGAACACATCTCATGACTTAGCTTATTTATTCACCTATCGTTTGCTTATAGACAAGGCCAAATGGACTAAGGTCCTGGAAGCCACGCCCGAACTGCACTTTGCAGCCATGATCATCATGTCATCAGCTGAGCAGAACATTAGGAGAAATGAATTGAGGAATGAAGTACTGTCTCAGCTTCCAAAGGGCTATGTACCTATCCTCTCGCATCACTTCGGTTTCGTCACTGAGAAGCCAATCGTCGTTTCCACTCAGAACTGCAGGATCGCCAATGTTCAGATCGAGTCTCCAACGCTCTGGCTTCTGAGCGGATCTTCCATGAGTGGACCGTCATCTCTAGTGTTTGCGATTGATCTAAAAAGCAAGTTGAGCTATGTTCTACGCATCGCTAACTCACATCCCGACGAACTACGAGCCCTGGTGCCACCTGCTCGAGAGATGCCGATTGGAGTTGCAAACGATGATGGTACTGCTGCGCTGTTGATGGGCGGCTCGATTGAGCAGAGTGTCAAAGAGGATATGTGGCTGTTTACAGTGCCCACAACGGTAATCAGATCAAGCATTGGAGACGACGCTAGCGCAGAGTCAAAGTCGCCAGAGATTGTCCCTTCGTGGGGGTGGACATTTCTGGGATTGGCGCCCGAGCGGGTAGGTGGTACAGCAGTCGATATCAGTACATTCCTGAAGCTTTTGAGTCCAGAAAATGAAGCCAAACAGTCAGCTTCTACCGCTATCAAGGCAGAGGTAAAGCTTCCCTCTGCACTTGTTGTAGGTGGACGTGACGCCTCCATGAATGTAAGCGACGTGATGTGCATCTGTGAGCCACCGGCACCACTGACGCAGTGGAGCGCTGCCGCTTGGCGACAGATTTTGTACCTGGCAGGCTTATCCAGCTCAGATGACCGTGCAAAAACGCAATATTCCATAGGTGCAGATGCACCAAGATGTGCTCTCTGCCGTGGTGCACCGGGATGGGCCAGAGTCGATCATCCAAGTTCGTACTCGCAGTCGAAGGATCCAGCTACCACTGCTTCGCCACCTGAGCAAGATGTACAGGAATCTGCGCAGGGCCCTGAGGACAAACCGTCTCTAGATTCTGCGGTAGCGACAAGCGATAATGATGATGATGATGAGGCGCCATCACTTGAAATTCGCGCAACCGGAGTAGCAATGAGCCCAATGGGGGTACCAACATGCGGGCCAGATCAAGTGATCCGACAGAAGATTCTATTGTTCGGCGGGATTAATGATGCCGGTGAGGAACAGGAGACTTACGTTCTCGAGGTACGCAAGCGTCCCAGTGCAACTCAGTCTCAAGCAAACGCGCAGCCATGAGAGTTGCAAGTGGGCTAAAATACACTAGGTTGTTATAGAGAGTCGCTTCAGTTTGCTTTATGCTCAACTAGAACAGGCAATTCCAGTATGCCCATGATAAACCGTTTAAGAGTTCCTGAGCGGCCCCATGCCCACATTGAGATTACTGCGGAATTGCGAACAAGTTAGCGTATTCGACATTTACCCAGCACAAAATTTTGTGTACCGCAGCGAGCGCCGTCTCTTTGGAGGTGATCGGTAGTAGAGTGAGGAACAGTTCGAACTCGTTGGGTCGAGAGCATACTAGGAATGTGGCATCTGTTGTGCTTCTCCAATAGACCATATGACCTGAAGGCGTGAGCGCAGTGGAGTTGTTTGCATTACCGCAATATGCAGCGGCATTGAAGGGCATTCCCTTCGGTCCAGTGCCAGCCTTATCCGCAAGCATCTGGTAAGCGCGCACAAATTCTTGTTGTCCCTTATCGGAGCGTGACAGATCTACGTACGGCTCCACTGGACTTGATATAATAAACTGCTGATGTTGAGGCGCATGGTAGCAGAAGTGACGCAACTCGATGTATGGCACATCAATATCCTCCACGGTCCAGCATTGTTGCCTTGCTGCGTCGAGGATATCACCAAGCAATGTTCCATCACCTGGTGTGGGCTTGTATACCTCGTCTTGCGCGTCCTGCTCTGAGCTGGTGCTGGAAGCACGAGTGGTACGCGAACCACTCTTAGTCCTCGAGGAGAGTCCCGTTTTGATTGCCTCCGCAGCTTCATGCAGAGCATAGAAGTCGTTTCGGTCGAGCGAGAGTAACGCAACGCACACATCCTCCGCGACGTAAGACACATAGGCGTGAGCGAATGCATTCTCGTGAAACTTCGGCAGGCAGATGGGCGACCAGGCATCCGAAGACCGGAAGGATTGTGAGTTGGTGATGAAGTTTATCAACACATGAAGGTCAGTAACTTGGAGAGAGCGATCCTTGTTCTTCACGAGGGCAATTACGCGCTTTCCAGCAAGCATAATCGCGTACAGCATCTGCTTGCTTGCGCCCATGCTCTTCTTGAGCAGTGAATACACTTTGCTGCGAACGGCAGCATTCAATCGGAAGGGTTCGTACGAGTCAAAAGTCAGTCCCAGGTTCGTCTCGCTTTCGTTTACAATGTCGTAAAGCAGCATGGATGTGCCACCCAGTGAGTTCCTCAAATCCGCATTGAGATTGACTTTCAGGACCTGGTGAATGCCACCACCCAGCACACTGAGGATCTGTTCGTGAGCGTACGCCAACTGCTGCTGAAGCTGCTGGACAGATGCAGTGGATCGGCTGATCGCGACCATATAAATAGGACCCCTCAGCAAGAACACAAACTTGCAGTTCCCGGCGAAGAATGCATGTAGGGTATCAGGCTCTGGCTTGTCGTCTGGCGAGGTCTGCACGCGTCGCGTCTTAAAGTTCTCGATCAGGGCGAAGAGCACGCCAAAGAAGGTCGATAGCTTTTGATCGTCACCATAGCGAGAGAAGATGGGACGTGCCGTCCACGACAAGATGAAGATGTGCGTTTCGTGCTGTCGCCATGCGGGGCTGAAGTTGTCCTCCTGGGCATACTTCTGCACCTGTTGATACTTGGCTACCCAGTAGTTGTGAGAGGCTGAGGACGGGGAGTTCTGAGGGGATCGGCCGCCAGCAGCTTGGCCGGCACTGTTGGCATCCAACGCACCGATTCGTTTGCTTCTCTCACCCTCAGGCACAGGCGCGGCGGGTGTTTCGTCCGCATTCAGAGGCAGGATATCTTGGTCGCTCATGGTTTGGCGTCGTCTCGCACGAAGGGTGATGCGCGCAGAGGCCAATTGATAGAATATACTAGTATCTAACTGGTATGCGTATACAATAAAATAACTGGCAGTGATATACACTCAGTCTAGGTCCAGTATTTTGACCCGATGGAACTTTGCTTGGCCACTGACTTTTCACTTCCCGAGACAGCATGGGGCTGGCGTGCACTACTGGGCAAGGCGGTACCATGCTGAGACAGAACTGTGGACACACTCAAGACATACGTACACTAGCCTATTTCGGATGTTTTTGGGGCAAGGACGATACAGTACCTGTATTGAACCGGGTGTCACCGTGCTACTGTATTTACATCGAACACACCTGTGGAACCAACGTGTATTGTGACGGGAACCAAACACAAAGCGTGTGATGGCGACGATGAAGATAATGTACGACGGGCCACCTTACTTGTTCTCCTTGAGGAAGGCAATGAGGTTGGCACGGTCCTGGGGCTTCTTCATACCAGCGAAGACCATCTTGGTACCAGGGATCATCTTCTTGGGGTTCTCGAGGTACTTGAAGAGAGACTCCTCAGTCCAGGTGATACCGGAGTTGGCGTTAGCAGCGGTGTAAGCGTAGCCCTCACCGGTACCAGCGGGGCGGCCGACGATACCAGCGAGGTTGGGACCCTGCTTGCCCTGGCCCTCAGCAGCAATGACCGAGTGGCACTGGAGGCAGAACTTCTTGAAGAGGGCAGCACCCTAGATGAATAGAGTAGTGTATAACAGCGTGTGGGGAGTTGGTCGTGAGCTATTGATTCCACATCTTCGCATGCATGCCCTGTCACCTTCATGGTCGTCAGTTGGAGACCATCCGAGCTCCGGAGATATATCATTCGCACCACTGAGAGATGGTCTAGGGCAGACCACCCCCGATTCTCCTTCTGTAGAGGACGCGAATAACTCCAGGCTTATTGGGTGAGCTCTCTCGGCTCTCCACACACCGCCAGACAGCGAAACGGTTTCGGGTGGCGGAAGCAAATCACGTGGAAAGGCGTTTCTCACAGATTTGCGCGGCTTGATGGGATTATATCAGGCTGCCAGTTGGCCAGCTCACATAACCCGCGGTCCTGCACATTCAACGAGGCTCATTTCTCACGATACGTACCTTAGCGGCGTCACCTGCGGGGATTTCGGACGACATTGTGACTTGTGAAGTTCGGACTTTCTATAAAAAGTGAATATCCGGTGGTCACGCAGATTGAGTTTGTGTTCCGAGGTGATATGTCAAGATATACCATGGGATAGGAAGCGAGTTTCCCTCGCTTTTCAACCTAAACATCCACGCGAAGCGCCCCAATTGCGTCTTCAAAGCCGCTTGCTCAGCGAGTCTTCCTTTTTCCCTCCAGACGTATTCCGTCACCCCGCATTGCGGATTTTCCGCCATTTTCGGCTTTTTCCACCATTTTCGAGGGTGTGGGCGTTTACGCCCACGCAAAAATTCAAGTCAACCCAGAGAACTCGGGGCTGATTCGGCACCAAGAAGCCGAGAGATTACAAGGCGAATGGAGGATGTCCTAATTTCGGAATGCGATTATATTAGTAACACACACTTGCGAGCACTTGAAATCCATTCCGGCGCGTGTTGTGTAGTCGGGATTTATGCATGTCATATACACGGCGCCCCCAAAGCTTAGCCTTTTTAAGTTGCAACGAGATGAGGCTTCCACACCATACGGTGTGGGCGAGGACTTGCTCCGGAGCACTCGGCTTTGCTCGTAAGAGATGAAGTCTTCATGCGTGGGTGGTGCTTTGGGAGCGAATTTGCCGGGATAGCCCGTCCATCGCCTCGGCGTGCTCGGCCGCGCCCCCGGATTCCAAGACAAGTCTCACGGCCGTGGCAGGGAAGAGCCTCCTAGAGTGCGTCTACACAGTGAAACCGAATTCCACTGAGGTATATTGCTTGGCATCCCTCATCCTATGATATACGGCGGGCACGGGCGGAACGCCCAACTGCCTGCTGAGAAACAGCCTGGCAGGGCAAAATATCTCGGGTTGAAAGAACTCAAATTCCTGCAGGCTAGAGGTTGTAAATACGTTATTCGCTGCGAGTGTTCAGGTGTGCAAATTATCCAGGACGGTGTGAATCACTGGGATATGTCCGAATGACTTGTTATTTTACTCGAACTGAGCGCTGCAACCTCGTGTTTCGATCTTTCCAACCACCAACCACTCACTTTTGACTCACTTTACCTGCCCTCCCCATGTTTCACGCACTCGCACGCCTGCGCACGCCTGCGCACCCTTGCTCAGTTCCGGTTATGAATCGGCTTCAGGTTATTTGCCTTGCCATCGCGCTGCTTGCGCTGATTTGCAGTGCTAGCGCACACAACAGTGGCTTCGATCCCAAGGAGGTCGACCCCACTCTCGCTCGCGGCGAGGCCGGAAAGGTGTACGAGAACGCACACCATGACCACTCGATACTGGCGAGCCAGGCCGGCGCTGATGTTGCTGCGAAACCCGGTGATGCTGCCAGGCGCCGCAAGCTGGACAAGTACTACCCCATCGACGTCACTCCCCGTCACAAGTGGACCGAGGAGGAGGCTAACAAGTTCTTTGGCCACCCTTCGATCAAGGACAAGCTTGAGGTTCAGGAGTTCCGCAAGTTCCTCGTCGACAATGGTTTCCATGCCAGCAAGCTCGAGCTTCGATGGGCGCCTGAGTGCGGCTTCCACTTGATTGTGACCGAGCCCGCCAACGCTCTTGAGGAGATGATGTCCGTCCCGGAGAACATGTTCTTCCACATCTACAACCGCAACCTCTTGGACCGCACCAAGTTCTTCATCCGTCGCATTCACGAGTACTTCTTCGGCCCTGGTATTGAGAGCGAAATCGACGACCTGGCTCGCGTCAGCATGATTGTTGCTATCTTGTCTGAGGTCCGTGATTCCGAATCCTACTGGCGACCCTACTGGAAGGTGCTTCCCAAGCCCACTTTGCCTTTCATGCTTACACCAGAGGAGGCTGCCAAGCTCGAACTTGGTCGCCCTGTCGATTTTATTATCAACTCTCGTCAGCGTCTGCTTGAGGACCTCGCCCGTATCGCTCAGGCTCCTGAGTTTGAGTGGTTGGCAAAGGAGTTCGACGAGTCGCAGGGCGGCTTGATGAACTGGGCTGTTGCTATCATTGGCTCGCGTACCTTCTCTTGGGGTCTGGGCAAGTTCGGTAACCACCTCGTGATGATGCCTGCCCTTGACTTCATCAACCACAACAGCGACGTCCCTAACCAGTATGAGTACACCGAGAACCAAGATCTTCGTTACATTGTTCCTCACAATGTTCAACCCGGTGAGGAGGTTACGATCGCTTACTATCCTCATGCACCTAACTTCTACCTGTTCATCGAGTACGGTTTCGTGCTTTCTCGCAATCCTCAGGACCACCTTCTCCTCGAGATCGACCCACTTCTTACTCACAAGCTGTACCAAAACGCTTTTGATCTGCCTAAGCGCATTGTTGTTGGTTATGATGACCACATCCCTTACAAGTTCGTTCGCGCAATCAACCTTGCTGTCCTCGGTGATGAGGATCGCGTCACCATGGCTGCGTACAACTACCTCGTGGAGCAACTGGAAGGTCAACTCAAGAACTACACCACTACCTTCGAGCAGGATGAGGCTGCTCTTTCCAGCAAGGACTTGTCGCCAAAGGATCGCTTGGTTATCAGCATGCGCCTTGAATGCAAGCGTCTCCTCCTGGATGCCATCAAGACTGTCAAGTCTGATGCAGAGGCATTCAGCACCCGTGGTATGGATGCAGTAATTGCTTTCAACTCCGCGCGCCAGCCCTCAGATGTCTATTTGGATGAACCCCTCCGCGTAGTGACGCTGACTAAGCCTAGTGCCTAAGCATGTAGATTACCGCAACGTACACGCTAGTAGAGCTCCTCCTGGACCTTGAACCCCTAGTTCTGGATTATCACAGCACACTACACAAGACCGTTCCATTCTACTCAACACTACCAATCCACACCGGCTGGACTTTTGATCCACTTCGTGATACAACACCCATCAAGGTTAGCAGTGGCTCAACCTTCACCTCGTCCGATTCCAGTGTATTCTATCAGCCGACTAGACTGTACATCGTTTACTCAGCTGCAGCTTCTGTTTGATTAGCCCATTAACATAGTGCATACGCATTTACTTGCCCGCGGTCGCATGCTGCCTATCACTTTGCGCGCAGAGTGCAGGTAAATTGCTCTATCTGTGGCTTTTTGCATCCGGCGAGCACATCGAATCCACATAATCGTGACCCTGACGAACACTGTTGCAACACCATGTGTGACGTTGAATACCCCTTTTCTTCCTAGAGTTCAACGTGGATTTAGTCATAATCGATTTGAAGTGCCCAAGTATTACCCGACTTATACCGTATTGTTGCCCCATGATCACCTACAATCTTCTGCATATTTTCACCCTGCTCCCTTATCCCTCCTCTTTTACTCCTCGCGCATTGCACACGAAGCCGTATTCTAAGATTAGTTTGGTTTTAAGTGACGTGCATTTTCTTGGTTCGATCATCTTTGTCATTCGTAGCATTTGTGTTCCTGAAGAATTATCTTCCAGAGCTTGGTCTTGCTGACTAGCTGCTGCAACAACCGTGTTAATTCTTCAAGCGGACACAAGTCTTCTTTAGTACTATCAATTACCACTCATCTCAGCCGGCCTCAGGTATCAGATCAAGATATTAGCTCCGCTCCTTAATCATGCCGAACTGCCCCACTCAACTTCCATGAATGTTGAGCTCGTTTTTCCTGGAAACGAAGCAAGACCTCGCTTCAGCGCAGGTTTGTGATTACGTACACCGACGAGTCTCGCCGGACGTAATTCACGATTGCCTGCGAATTTCTATGCGCTACGTGGTAGATCTTCTTTGCGTATTTGGACCCTCATACAATTTCTAACGGGAATGATTGTCTTTAACGACGCTTGCGGGCTCATCGACGTGATAGTAGGCAAATGAATTGCAGTGGTGATTTTTATGCGACCTGGGAAACAATGCAACGATTTAACTTAACTTAGTCCTTGCGAAGGTTGAACTCTCCGAACTGTACTCCGTCCTTTGTGATGATGGCATATTCTACACGATCACCAGTGTAAATATCACGCTCACCTGCGCAGATGAATGCGTCCTTGAACAAGGTCAGGGTCTCTTCAAGGCTCAACTGTTTGAAGTTCTTGCGCTGTGTCTTGAATTCTACCTGGTTATCCAAGATCGATGTGATCAAGGCAGAGCCGGTTCCCGTGACGCAGTAGGGATTCAACTCGTACGAACCAATGGCATCATAGCCCCAGACACAACCCTTACCATCGTGCACGCCGGCAAGGATGTTGAAGGTGTAGATGGGGAAAAATCTGCGGTAGTACAGTGTGTTAGACAGCATCTGAGCAATTGCCTTGGCCGAGATCTCTTTGTTGTTTTCGAATTGGTATTCTGCTACGCTAGTGTCGAGGTTCTTCCAAAGGTAGCATCGCTCTGACTGTTGACCCGATGAGCCAATGACGCAGTGGTCTGTGAGCTTGTGAATCTTTGTGCTGTCACGAGTGTGAATAGAGTAGCCACCATCGCTCAAGCGAGTGTCACCGCCGATGATTGCAAAGTCTGCGCCGGCGATCGCCATGACAGTACTATAATATACGAGGAGGAGAGCGAAGGGGGCAGATGAGGGTAGGATCCACAGAATGAGCGTATCGCCGTGTCGACCATGGGCCACACGGGAGGATCGACAAGTATATCCTGCTGCAATCAGATATAGATAGTCAGGATTTTGTCTAGATCAGCGAGGTATGCCTACGTACCCTCCGTTATCGAGGTAGGGGCTCCAGCCATCATCGTCGTCCGCTTTGTAGGGGACTCGCGCGGCCTTCGCCTCGCGCGATGGCACGGATTTGAGTTGAAAAGACATGCTGCAGGGGATTGGGATGATTCAGTGGGGAAAATTCGACATAAGTCACATGAACGTGGCATATCCTTGTGTTTTCCCAGGAGATCTGAGCCAAAGAAGTTCGTCGGAAGACTTCTGCGGTGGATCTCCCGAGGAATCCGCGTGTACAGCCGAGTTTCACGAGTATAGACGGCTTCTAGTCAGTACGATCTTCATAATTACGTGATTATCACAAGACAGCACGGGGCATGTGCACAGTTGCACAGCTCCAAATTTCCCACATTAAGCCTATGTTTTCTCTCCATCAGGCCAAGGGACAGGGGTTAGTGGACAGGTGTGGGGTCCGACCATTGGACATGGGTCGCCCAAAGTACCGTCAGTTTATGCGTTGACATGGCCGGATCGACTCATTTTCGACACTACCTTAAGTCACGACCCGTGGCTTATCACGGATACTGTCTGCATTCAGTCAAAGTAGCAGTCAAGTTAGCTACTGAGCCAGAGACTGAACTCGTTCCCCTGACCCGTGTGACCGGGGCCTCAGCACTCAACGATGGGTGCAAATCGCTAGGCATCACTCACCTGCATTGCACATGCTGTAATTTGCGCCCTGGCCTCAACTCGGCCGCCCTGGCCTCGACTCAGCTCTCCCCCAGCCCCCGCACATTGAGTAGTTCCATCGCCATTCTCTGTATGTACAAGCACGGCGGGGCTATTTCACTGGAATTGTAAGTTTCATCGCATACAAAGTCACTCCGTACGCGCTCCTAGCCGGCTGCGTCTACGGCCCCCTCCTAAGACCCTGCTAGGACTCGAATTTCAGTCTGCGTCTCTCAAATCTCTAGACATCCAAAACTCGGTGTTGGCACGAGTGCGCGCGCAAAGGAAGGCCGGGGTTCGGTTTGCCCGTCGGTGTCAGTCCCTATACCACTAGCTCTGCGCGTCTCCACTCCACACACTCCTGCCAAATATCACTTTTTCCAACTACCATCCGAGAGTTTGAACTGAGCGGGCGACATGGTGAGCGATAAGACCCCGCTAGAGGGGTACTGCTACACGCTGCATAATATGGCAGCAATACCGCGCATTGGGTTGATCAATACCGTGCTCGGTTCCCTCGGACTCGTGGTGTTTCTTATCATGCTGAGACAGGTCATACGTGAGAAGCGATACCAACGTGAGTGGAACCCCAACTCGGCGTCGCCTACGCCGCTGGCGTTCAATCACTACATCCGCTTCCTTCAGTTTGCTACGCTCTGGGCAGGCCTTTACGCCGTCTACAAGCTCACCACAGCTCGCACGGATGACGTTCAAAGGGTCATAACCTCCCTCGCAGTCAGTATCGTGCAGTCGTTCCAGATGTTCATTGAGATCGCTGTTATGGCCTTCCTGTCCATGTCCAACGTCGGTACACAGGCCTACTTCCGCGCTGCTGTATGGGCATTTATCTTTGCACTCGCCTATGGCATTGCATATATGTGGGTCGTGACGAGCTATGACATCCGGGCCCATGAGGACGAGCGTGAACGACCTCAATCCTACTCGGAGACGGACAAGCACGCACTGATGTTCGCGTTGGTCGTCTTCGGCATCCAATTTGTTGTCTATTCTGTGGCTGGCGTTCGATCGTATTGGCGTGCCAAGTTGTATCAGTACCGTTCGGCCCACTTCCAAGGACCTACACGCTCGAACGCGTTGGTGCCATCGAGGGCAGCGCTGTCCGAGGCATTGCCACAACTCTCTGCGAACCGGACGTCGTCATCGAATGATCCAGAGCTAGCCGGCAAGCAACGCAGCGGTGGAATTCCCTACAAGCCTCTACAGGGTGTAGACACCGAAAATTCGCTGCTAGAGGTTGACCCGAAGCATGTAACTGGCACCCTCGGCCTTGCGAGTGAAGGTAAACCGGTGGCAGGACGATCATCCACCGCGGGCGGCGCGTCTGAACGCGTCGTCGCCCTTATTGATCCATACCATCTCTTCTTGCAGCACTCCAATGTCGGTAAAGATGCGGCGAGACGACCAACAGGACAACGAGCTGCGCTTGCGGCCGCCGCAGCCGCAGCCGTTGCAGGCTCATCAAACCTTCACACAACGAAGGCATCAGGCTCGCAACTTATTGGACCCTCACTGGAAGGCAGCACCTCGATGCCGTCACTTCGGTCAGCAGCGAATGCGGAAGCTCAGCCCATGGCGAGTAGACTATCGCAACATGAACAATCTGCTGCGACAGGTGTTACAACGCCTCAGGATCGAATCCTTAACTCGGCCAATAGCAGCGACTTGGACAGCGAGTTCACGCTCGCGTTGAATGAAGTCGACGCCCCTCACACCCCACCCAGGCCACAGTATGCTGTGCTTCACACACCCGTCCTGCCTGGAGCGCCGAGCCAGCCGACCGAGTCTCCAGCGCTGGCATCAAATCCAGGAGTTCCGCCATCTCCAACAATTTCATCAGAACACGGTAGCGGTCAAACTCCAAGCGAACGAGCGTCGCTTCCTCCAACGCAAACTAAGGCGTCTCGGGCGTTCATTTCTACCGTTCAGACCCGCGTCGACGAACATTTGATCCGCAGCAAGGTAACGCCTGTCAAAGGCGGCAAGCTAAGTAGTGCAATTCATCTCAGCTCATCTAACCGATTGCCACCAAAGTATCCATCACAGCAAAAATCAAAGGCATCTGGATCCACTACGGCCCTTCCTGGCACACCGTATCACAGTGGATCAAAGCCGCACACAACTGGGTCTCCCTCACGCGAGGGCTCGTCAACTGCAGTTGTCAAGACCCCACTGAAAGAAAAACCGAGTCCGAGCGGTCCAGTTTATGTTTCAATGTTGCGAGGAGATGAGCCCGACCCTCAAGCACCTACTGTACTGGCTCTGGTAGCAGCGTCGAACAATGTGCAGTCCGGTATTGAAGCCCCCGATGCACAAGAACCTGCTGCTGTCACTCGAACTGGAAGCATGCCAGTGCGTGTCCCTACGGCGAGCACAGCACAGCCTGTACCTGTATCGAATCCAGTCAAGGAGCCGACTATCGTAGCGAGCAGTGTCTCCGCGATGCTCGACCGTGAGGAGCGTGCGCTTGCTATGGCGATGTCGGGCCCAGGGTCTGTGCTCACCCCTGCTACGGCAGTTGGCAACATCCCAGGTCTTGCTAATGCTTTGCAAGAGGCCGAGGACTTCGAAATTGATTTGAATCGATTTGAGGCGAAATCAAACGCTCCTACTGCTCAGGTTTCGTCTGTTTCATCTGGAACCGGCGGAATTCCGTCCGTTCTGAAAGGAAACGTGACACCTGACGTGTATGATAACATGCGACCCGCTCGAGACAGTGAGACAGTCCTTGGGACCCCGCCGAAGGCTGGGCGATCGATCACCGTCTCTGGTTTGACGAATTCATCGCCTCAAATGAAGGTTGCTCCACCTCGTTATGTTCCGGCACTAGAACCGGAGTCTCTTCTCGAATATACTCATGGAGAAGATGCCTTAGGCCTTGACACTGCCTCAACGGGAGCTGAGTACTATCCGTTTGACGTGGCGGGCGAGTATGCGGGCGCTCAGGCCGGCCACGCGGATGTTGCAATGGGCCTAACTCGATTCAATACTACAGATGATACGCTAGCACCACGGGCAGCAATCATCGAATTCAGCGCCTTTATTGCAGGATTGCACGCCCTTCGAACGTTAGGCATGGCCCTCCTGTACGCGAGATTCGATGCTGGATTGTGTGTTATTGACATGGCGGAGGCGATGTATTTGGCACTCTTCGGTTTTGTCCTTTTCCGAGTAGTGTATATGGATAGCCAGTACTGGATTGACACTCTGCTAGACAGCCTGAACGCGTCGGGTGTGCGACCAGTCGGAGGACGGATCAAAGCTGGTGAGCCTATTTCCCATCAAGCTGAGAGCAACAAGAGACCGTCTGAGCGAGCGGAGGTGGCGGGCTTACCCCAGATTCCTGAGGACAAGACGTCGTCGCAACTAAAACTAGTTAAGTCTAACCAGGATGAGTTGCCCGATGAGGCGCAAAGTCTTCTATCGAAGGGTATGGCATCATCGGCCCCGTCTGCGGTTCCCGAAACGCTAAGCAAAAGTGACTCAACCAACTCGGCCTTATCTTTGGTTCACCAGCAAGCCTCTACTGGTGCCGCCATCAATTGCACCCCTGAACGCACAGGTCCGATACATTCTCCATCGGCGCCTCAATCAGCTCAGTCTCCAACCTTACTGCCTTCGAAACCCATTCCAGTCCCCTCTCCGGTACCTAAGCTCGTATACAAGCCACATCCAGATGCAACGAGATTGGTAACAGAGCCGCTTGCGTTGTTGGAGTCACGCTTCTTGTTGCGAAGGGCTGATCTGGAAGTTGTTGATACAGTTATACCACCAGAAGGTTATCCCCAGCCCGGTGCGATCAAAGTCGCCCTAGAGATTTGCCGTTCTCATCTTGCTCCACCCGCTTGCCCGCTTCTGTTCGTCAAGCGCTTCCAGTTGCCCAACGTTACAGCCGTCTTCCTCAACAAGGAGTTGACCGAATTCACACGTCGATTGCCTTTGCTGCGACCTAACCCGCATGTAACTCCAGTTCTCGGCATGCTGGTAGACCTCCCGTCAGTGGGTTTAGTCCTACCCCGCGCAGTCCATGGCTCGTTACACGATGTGCTTGAGAGGGTAGCTGCTGATCTGGAGCGGAAAGCAGAGGAGGATCGCGTTTACGCAGAGCGCATGGCTGGGTATGAAATCCAACTGAAGGCATGGGAGGCAGAGGCAGCCAAGCTCCAAGCGTCGCATCATCAGAGACTGCTTGATGGATATGAAGAAAGCAGCGAAGGCGTTACACTGTCATTGGATGGAAATGCCCGGTACGGTCAGTACATTCCGCCTCACGCGCATCAGCAATTGGGCGAGCAATCACGAACAGTAATCGACCTAGGGGTCGATGATCTTGTTCATGATCCACTCGCGCGAGCGCAATACGGTGCCATTGTCCTACCTGGAGGCCCTTCATCAAGCATCGCAAATGAAACTGTTGCTGTGAACGTAAGTCCGACAAGATCATCATCCGCTTCGGGTAACGCGCCCGTGAGTACTTCGCAGGGCAAACTGCCCCCGCCTCCGAAGAAGCCAAGTCCCCCTGCCGCTGTGTTTAAACCAGGCTGGACTCACGTGTTACATGTGGCAGCCGATATTGCTATCGGTCTTGCACACTTGCATTCGTGTCGTGGACTCCAACCTACCATCAAGAGCTCCAATATTGTATTCGATGAGCACTGGCGAGCGTCAATTTGTGATTTCGGTGAGGGTGCTTGGTTCAATGCATGTATGGGCGTGTCTAGGTTCAGCTCGAATCTGAGTGTCGCGCACCTGGCTCCTGAAGTGCTGGCAGGACTCCCTTCGACCAAAGCATCAGACATGTATTCGTTTGGCATAGTGTTGTGGGAGCTCCTCACGTATGCACCACCTTTTGTTGCTGTCCCAGCGTCAGACGTGAATCTAGGACTAAGCGTACAATCGGGCTCACCACACCCTACAAGCGCACCCAAAGCCATTGCAGAGGCCGCTGCTGCAACGGCACAAGCGGCGTGGGCTGTACTGGAGGCATATGCCACAGGAGATCGTCCCGAGAACGTCTCAGCCTATTCATCGCTGCTGTCACAGCAGCAACGACGCCTCGAGCAAATCGAGCAGCTTGAATTAAGCCGCGCGATGTCTAGCGGATCTGTCCGCGGTAAGGGACAAAATCCATCTTCATTGTACAGCCTGACAAACTCACCATTGTCCAAACTCACAACGCCCGTGGGTCCGTTGCCAGTTGAACTCGCTGGACATGGCGGACACCCCGTTGTTCCGGATACAGTTGCTGTATCACCGCCACCCCCACGCGATGGCGTATTGCTTGGAACATCCTTCACTCCGCCATCTGTATCCGCGTCGTCGGCGAAGGCTTTAGACGCTGACGGCGTTGTGGCATCAATGACCTTCAGTCAAATTGACTCAGTTGGGGATCTTACACCCCCCAGCCTGCTAAATTCGAAAACCATTGCACTTGAAAAATTAACTCCTGTGGTGGTTTCTCCAGTTGCAGATCAGCAGACCACTGAGGAAAGCAAGGTGATGATGACAACATCTAAACAGGAGCAACAACTGGAGCTCGTGAACGAACCTGTGACACCTGGTATGCGAACCCAGAAAACAATGCAGCCGCGGACTGTTAGCAATCTGAGCGCCGCCGTAGCTCAACAAGCTCGCCAAGCGCAGCAACGACTTCCTAGCCAACCATCTTTCGACAATCCGAGCCAGATGGATGCTAGCTCATTTAGCCCAATTGACACCCAGCGATCGTTCTCTCGAGTTCAGGAAGCCCAATCATTCACCCCGACTTCAGTTGGTACCCTTTCACCTGCAGTTGTTGCAATCGAACTCGTGGACTATGCCACTGCCCAGGAGTTAGTTCTGAAGCGCAGATTGCGTCCTCCATTACCACCGAACTTACCTCGTCCTCTGGCACGGTTATTGAAGTTGCTTTGGTCACCAACTCCAAGCGAACGGCCAACTGCCGCACAGGTTGCAACGTTTTTCAGAGACAACATCAACATGCTTACAGGTGAACTTCCTGAGAGTCAATTACCAATGACTCTGGGACTAAACGTTGTCAAGACTAGTGTGACGCTCAATGATTTGTAACGTTGTCAACTGAGATGAACGCTATACATTGGATTGGTGTATTTTAACATAGGTTATGCCACATAAAAAGCATAGTGTACAGCTGGCACCGGCGTTCAGTGCCTTTGCGGCATGTGTATATAATATAACGATGAAACTAATCTATCATTGACAAGATGAGTCTAGCGCGTGAACATTATCCCTGTGGTTGTTCGTGCTGTTCAGAGCCGGCGAGCGAGCCCGCCAGATCGGCACTGTAGAGATCACGTCCAGGCCGTATCAAGTTTGTTTGTGGGGTAAAAGAGATGGCAGTGACCGCCGATGTTTCAGGAGAGTTATCCAATCCCCTGTGACGCCGACTCCTGAGCGTCTGATCGAGTTCCAGCGATCCTTGTGCTTGATAGTCATCCGGTACAGACTCTTGAGATGGGTTGCGTAATTGCGGTGATAAGGAGTTGGCCAAGGCAGCGGCATTTTGGGCTACTACTTCAGCTCGCGACCTTGGATCATTTACTTCGCGATTAAGTGTTACCATGGAGGTGTTCGGTAGATTGCCCCGTTGCCGAGCTAATAGCAGCGGATGGGCATTTTGCTGGTTACCGGCTCGAGGAGCTTCGACCTGGGGCCTTGGTCCACCGTAGTGACGGGCTATAAGTAGACCTAGCGCAAATGGAAGTACAATGAGAAGAATTAATCCATTGATAAATGTTACAGCCCATGAAGCAGCAGACGCCTTGGATGACCGAGTGCCATGACCTGTACTTGTGGTACCTTGCTGTCTGCTCTCAAGATGAGATCTAGCGCCAAGTTTTGCGACCAAATGATTATACAATTGAACATCTTCTTCAATGTCGACTACATCCTCAAGGTCAACCCCCATGGAGTTAGCGGCCTGGAAGTCAGTAGTCTCAGATGCCAGCAAAGGCCGGTTGTCTCTGATCTTGGCTGCAATGCCACTGAGTTCCTCTTTTGACAACGAGGAGTTAGGTTTCGCTCGCGTGACATCTTGCGACTGATTGGAGGTGAGAGCATACGTTGCCTTACCCTTGGCCAAGGAATCGTACTCTGGCTCAGTATTGGTCATTAAAGGATCGCCAAGACTTCCATCCGCCTCAAGCACAGCCAGGCGAACATTGTCAACAGACATTTCCATGAGGTTAACGATAATCCGTGCTGGGGTCAGAAGTAAATTAACGAAGGGATGTCTGGTGGTCGTCAGTGCAGACCACAATTTGTCAAAGATCCATAGTCGCGGTAATTCGAGGTCGTCGAGCTCCGCAAACTCTTCGCCTCTAGCGCGGGTTTGATTGGTAGTCTTGGGTAAAGGCTCGGATGAAGATGACGAGGGAATAGCCACGGGGGCTCCAACTGACGCGCTGGGAAGCGCACCAAGCAGCTGTGCAGTATGGTTAACGGGGAGGATATCACCTACAGGATGTGCAGGCTTGATGACGCCGTCAGAAGAGTCCGACAACTCGCCTACTAGACGATGAACTGACGGTACACGGAGCAAATCGTGAGGCAGTAGAGCGTAACGCGAGGGTAGCGCTTGTGCGACGAGGTTAAGGAGCGGATACGGTGGTGGCACAAGATAAGGATAAATGGGCACAGCTGGATGCAGGTAAGGTAAGTGGGGTTGACGAGGGACGGGGAAATCTCCAAGTAGGTACTCTGCAACAGCGTCATGGTGACCGACCCTTTTTGTCAAGTATGGGAATAGGCTATACCTCTCGTTGCCAAAGAATGCATCCGCTACTCTCTTCGCAGGAAGTAGACGTGGCCACTCAGAAAAGTCCTGTCGTTGATACCAGATACGACTTACCGCCGAGTCAGAAGGGACCGAATTAGCGTCCTGAGATGGCAAGGTTTCCGCGTAGGTCCTTGAGCGACTGCTTACATAGGGCGGAAGCTCCTTCTCAACGATTTGTGCGACTTTCACAAAGGGGGCACGATCTCCAAAGGGCAAATCGTAGGCCGCAACCAGACCGTTCTTATAAACTACCACCAAGTAGGTGGATAAGGGAAGAAGTGGAGAGACCCTAGATTCAAAGGTAGGCTCCGAGCATGTGAACTTTGGCGATTTCGAATCCTCGCCTTCGATCTCAATAGATGACTGACTTCCTTCGATTTGAACACAGCGATACACACTCATCGTTCCGGGTAGAGCACTAGAATCCACGAGGCTGATCGATAGTACATCGAGACCAGCTAGGGCCGGCGGTGGTTCCAGCTCTCCTAGTGATTGCCAGCCGGAGGAACGGCTGGACCCCAGATCGAAGTCACGGGGCAGGCGCGTCTCGAGTAAGGCCTCTTGCAATAAGCCTGACCAAGGTCGCATGCGCACTTGGTCGGCTGTGGGCTTCGCAGACGTTAATCCCCAAAACCAGCTCCACTGTGGCCTCCTTGTGAATTCACGAAGCTTGTCAGTCCCATTAGTACCTCCTAGAGATCGCTCTTCCAGTAAAAGCAACTCATTCAGGATTCTGGTGTCGAAGGAATAAAGCTCTCGGAAGGGATTTGCAACGGGATCGCTCGCACGAGCCTGCCGAATCGCCTCGCTCGTCGCGGATGGCACAGAAAAGTGCTTTGATGTTTCGCGGAATTCGTCTTGGAGATCCAATGGGGTTGCATAGTGAGCTCTAAGTTGCTCCAATTGCCAGCGGGCATGTTGCATGTCTCTCCGATACTTCTCTACCGTGTGCATCTCAGATTTATACTCATCACTGCGATTGCCAAACTTGGTACGGAGCTGAGCAGCACGCAACTCCGCCTGATGTAGCTTATTGAATTGATCATTGATCTTCCTCAGGATTTTACGCACAGCCTCGAGACGAGCCCTTTGCCAATGGCTTCTGACCGGGCGAGCCATGGTACGGTCTTCAAAACGTGTAACAAAGCGGCGGCCCATAACCACAAACTTATTGTCTGATAACGTCAGAATAAGCAAATTACCACGTGCGTTTACCGCCATGGATTTGAACTCTAACTCCATCTCATCTGAAGAGAAGAAATTCTTCGAAATAATATCGGAAGGACCGTCAACAGCGTTGTGGTCAGTCTCATGACCACTAGAGTCAGGCTCACGGTGGCGAATCAATGTAATGATACCGTAGAATGCTCCAGCATCAATCGTGATCAGGGTTGGATTCTCTGCAATAATAGTTATTCTGCCATCTGGACTCGATGTGACTAAGGAGGGTCGACTCCTTCGTCTGTGACGAAGGTATGTCGTCAAGAGATGAGGGGAATTGTAGGCTGAATTCTTGAGTTGAATATCTCTCGATTGACTCAACTGCTCGTATGGCATCCAGGACCAATGTGATGCTGAGGTCTTGTTTGCCAACTCAACTGGTGGACGAGTACTCAAAGTGTGGAACACGGAGATTGTGACACCAAGTTGAGTGGTGTTCACACTTGAGTTGTGACCAGCGCTCTCAAGGATCAACGGCTTCAGAACCGTATGTCGTAGCAGCACATCCTCTCTTTTCGCGAACTCGGGATGGCTATACACAGTACGCAATGGGCGCAGGCGGCCTCCATCGGCCAGCACGACCCGTGGCTTTTCGAGGAACTGATCAGATTCGAGTGCTATGGAATTCGTTGAGCCACCATGCTGCAGTTGGAGAGCATAGGCTGCCACTCTCGATAGAAGCTTTGATTGGCGTTCAACCAGACTTGTTAGAGTCATGTTTACGCTCCTAACTTTAATGTCTTCAGCCGTTTGCTTGAGAAGCTGCCAAGTTGGATCGGATTCGAGGGAGAGTCCCTTTGCTCCTGCGAAACTCGGGGAGTCATCAATAACCACTTCGTCCTTTCGAAGCATCGATCCGTAATTGCGAAGTTTAGGAGGTATTGCTGGGGGAGCCACGCAGCCTCGGGAAAGATCACTTAATGTCCAGGTATCTAAGGTGTACGCAATTGTCGTATAAGCAGGGGTCGGTTCATGGTCTCCCGGTGCTGGATCCTCATGACCCGCATCATCTGCTTCCTCAATCTGTGGTCGTCTGCCTGGGGTAGTTTCGCCGCTGAAGAATTCCAGGACGTCGCGCAGCTCATCTAATGTGATTCCAAAGGTAAACGCTATACCATATTGAACGATGAATGGGATGCGCTCGAGTACATCAAAATGTTGTCGCTGTCCGGTCTGCACTTGCGATTGTGGTTTGGGCTTCGCCTGTGGAGGCGATGTTGTCGTATTTGGCAAGGTGATACCGATAGATAAGACAGCCAGCTTATCACTGCG
>Ga0182741_1002358_pt1 | contig 22222 bp, 33 predicted proteins | sample eDN5th37CBELigOP_FD_128874 | JGI IMG/M metagenome (GOLD analysis project Ga0182741, IMG submission 128874) | Enriched Organic Plus compost microbial communities from Emeryville, California, USA - eDNA 5th pass 37_C BE-Lig OP (version 2) (version 2) ... | reverse complement strand
GCAGGGGCGTGCGCATGAAACCAAAGTAGCGCCGACAAGCGGAGCCGGTCGAGCAAAAGCGATGTCGCAGGGAGGTGGTAGGCCGGCTGGGACTCGAACCCAGGACCATTCGATTAAAAGTCGCTTGGTCGGCATTGGATTTATTGCAGACCGTCAGACTGTTCTTGTTCAGTTCACGCCTTGAAAAATCACAGCTTTTCATCCGAGTCTGACGGTCTTCGCCGATTTTGGAGCCGCGATCCCGCGGCGTTTCTGCGCCTTCGCGGCCAGCTGATTGTCGCGCGGCAGATACCTCGCGATGATCGACGTGGCCGTAACGGGCGAGTGCCCCGTAACTGAGGCAATTTCAGGGACGTCGGAGCCGGCCCGCGCCATCTGAACGACACAGCTGTGCCGCAGCGCTCGCAGGACCACATGGCGGCCTTTCGCCTCGGCCCGAATGTCCGCGAAGACGTGGCCCAGGCGCGCCTCTTCCCAGGGCTTGCCGGTCGCCTTGTCGGTGAAGAGGTAGAGGCTTTCCGGATCGCGGGCCGTCTCGATCAGGTCGCGGGTGCGCTGGCTCACGCGGACGGTGACGTAGGAGTTCGTCTTCGACTGCCAGAACCGGAAAGCGCCGTCTTGATACTCGGCGCCATGGCGGAAGAGGCGGGCGTCGGTGACGCGCTGGCCGATCTCCCATAAGGCGGAGATCATGGCCGCGATCGACGGCTGTCCCTGCGCGATGCAGGCCGCGATGTAGAACTCGACGTCCTCGGCCTCCCAGATTGTCACCGTCGACTCCGGCGCGCCCATCTTCACCGTGTCGAGCGGGTTGCTCGTGCGCCATTCGAGCTGAATGGCCCGGTCCATGAGCATCGAGAGGACGATCTTCAGATGCCGGCGCGTGGTGGGCCGATCGTCATAGTGGGCGAGGAACGCCTCGATCGCCTCCAGCTTGATCCGGTCTACCGGCTTGTGGCCGTTGGCCGCCGACCACGCGTTGATGAGGCCGGCGTGATAGAGGTAGCCCTTCTGCGTCTTCGGCTTCTTGTCCTTGAACCGCTGGGTGTTCTGCCAGGACCGGATGAGCTCGGGCATGGACCTGGACGGCGTCGGCGCCGCTCGGCCCACCCTGGCGGCTCTGAGGCGGTCTAAGAGGCGCTTTGCGTCAGCCTGGATCCTCGCGACCTCGTCGGCGTCCGAGAGGTCTCCTGTGCGCTCACCGGCGAGCGGGAGCGGTATCGCCGCCGACCAGTCGGAGGGACGGAGCCTTTTGGGCACCTCGAACAGGACCCGCGCCGTTCCGTCCTTTCGGGGCCGCACGGTCACGTACCGGCCGAGATCGAGCTTTACGGAAGGCATCTGCGTCAAAGGTCCATTCGTCGTCTTCGCCCTGGTCGCGGGCATCTGATGCTCCATCAGTGGAAAGGCCAAGCGCCTTGAGAACGTCCGCGCGGTCGAAAACTGTGGACCGGCCGCCCTGGACGGTGGACGCCGGGAGCCAGCTTGGGTCGGCCAGGCGCTTCCGGTTGAGGGTCGAGATCGAGAAGCGGCCGAGCGCGCAGACTTCAGCCGTGGTCATCCGCAGCGGCAGGTGGTCGGGATCGAGGGCGAGTTCACCCATTCCCGCCTCCCTGGTGCTGGAGGGCGCGGCGGTGAGCATCCTGCTTGACCCGGAGGACCCACGACACGCACGCGTCGATATCGGCGACGTATCGCTTTCCACGGCGAACGAAGAACTCCGACCCGCCACACGTCAGGCCGGTCAGCGCCTTCGTCAGCTCGGCGCTCTCAGCTTCCAGCGCCTTGATCCCGCCGAGCAGATTTTCGAGGTGAGGATCGTCTTCGCGTGCGTCCAGCACCTCGGAGCCGAGCATGTGCTCCGCCCAGGCCTTCGCTTCCTCCAGTTGCTGGGGGGTGGGGCGCTGGGTCATGCCGCCCTCGCCGGAATCGTGGCAGCGTTGCCGTCATGGGAAACTGCTATTTCGCTTGGCAGGAGTGTTGCGGGTTCGATGCTTCGGCAACGGCCGCGTGGGCGCAGGCGATATTTTCGGTCCTTGCCATATGGGCGGCAGGAAGGGTTGCAGTGTTGCAGCAGCGTCTCCACCAAGAAGCCGTGATCGGCGGCCTCGTAGGTGCGGTTGGGGCAGCCGTGGAGACGCTTGAGCAGCTGGCCGCCATCTTCCGCGACGACAGGTGGGGCCTCAGGGACTTCGACCTCGAAAGGTTTGATGACCTTCTGGACGCCATCTCGGTCGCGAGCATGCCTGAGGTGCGAGACTTGCGTCTTGTCGAGATCCTTCTTGAGGTACGACCCCTCCTCCGGAAAGCGCGCGCGTTGGCGGAGCCGGCCAAGCGCCGCGTCGAAAGCGACAGAGATCCTGGGGATCTCTGGAGCCAATTCCACGACTTCGAGCAGGAGGCAGGTAGATACTACAGCGAAGTCGGCAGCGCGCATCGGCGGGCGGTTCGAGAACGCAAGCGCTGGTGGTTGGTCTAGGTTCATCCACCGGGCTCCGCTGAAGCTACTGGCAGAGTAAGTCGCGAGCGTCGTCATGCCGCGTCCTTCCGGCTGGGCGTGAAGGGCCGAAGGGCCGACTCGATGGGCTGGTCAGCCTGGAAGGCGCCATGGACGGCGCGGGCGAGGTCGATGGCGTCAACGCCGACCTCCGAGCACCACCACTTGCGCTCGTCGCCGTAGGCGTGCTGGGCGTCGTGGTGGGTCCGGCAGACCGGGAGGCACCACTTGTCGTCGGGCTTTCGGCCGGCGCCTGGGTTCAGCTTGCCGGCGCGGGCGTCGGAGTAGCGGATATGCGCCGGGTCGATCCGGCCTGAGCACGGCCACCCGGCGATGGCGCCGACGACGCAGGATTGGCGGCGCAGCCACGCGAGATAGGCGTTGTCGCGCTCACGTGGCTGGCGCTGTTCCTTGCGGCTGCGGTCGATGGCCTGTTCGCGCTTGCGACGCTCCTGTGCGGAGCGTTGCTTGGCCTCGGCGTTCTTCTTCGAACGCAAGGCGCGGGCCCGGGCCTCCAGTCGGCGCAGCTCGGCCCGTTCGGCGGCGGTGAGGGCCATTAGGCGGCTTGCTGGACGGGGTTGCCCCCGTCCAGTCCCTTGCCCTCATGGAAGACGACGCCGTGCTTGGCGCCGTATGCGAAAATCAGCTCGATCAGGTCCGTCATTTCGACCTTGCTCAGGTCGGAGGACGAGCGACCGAGGTTGACGAAGCCGGTCCCGTCGAGATTGGGGACCATGCGAAGCTCGCGGCCGAGCGCGTCGAGAAACACCAGCTTCCAGTCCTCGGGTGACAGCTTCACGCCGTGGTGCTTCACCTGCCGGCTGACGTCGGTAAGCATCGCCCACATGCGGTCATTCTGCGGGAGTGTGCGCTTCGGCTCCTTCAGCTCCACGCGCGTGTTGATCGGAGCGTTCATCACCCACCGGGTGACGCGCTCGCGCGCGGCGCGGCTGTTCAGGATGACGGCGACCCGGCTCATGCGACCCGCCGTTCCTCGACGATATCGAAGCCTGGAATGCTGCGGGCGCCGTTGAGTACGTCCGTCTTCGCCAGGGAGAGCAGGAAGGCCTTCAACTCGTCGGGCCGCGCCTTGGCATAGTGGCGGAGGGCGGCGCCCGGCTCGGCCAGCATGGGCGTGAAGAAGGAGCGCAGGCCGCGCGCCCGTCCATCGCCAGCGGCCTGGGCCTTGTCATTGGCGGCCCGCTTGGCCTCCGCCTGGGCCTTTGAGGCCTCGGCGATCAGCTCTTCGGCGACCTCCATCGACCCGAAGTCGCCATCGCCGGCCGCCTGCTGCATGGCGGCGCGCGCCTCGGCCGCCTTGGCGTCAGCTATGGCTTGCGCCTCGGCGGCGGCCGCCTTCTTCTGCTCGTCGAGCTTCTGTAGCCACGCCGAGAGCGCGACCTTCAGCGCTTGAGCCGCCAGCGGCAGCTTGCCCGGCTTCTTGTTCTTCAGCGGGGCGATATAGACGTTGTAGCGCGATTGGATTTCCTCGCGCTGCCGATCGATGGGCTCTACCTCGCGCTTGCGGGCGGCGTCCGCCGCCTTATCGGTCGCCAACACCTCGTCCAGCAGCCGGGCGACCTCGTCGGCCTGCGCTTGGTTCTCGATCGCCGCACCGTCAGCCCAGTTACGCACCTCGACCAAGAGGTCTTCGGCGTGAACCCTGATCGCCTCGAAGGGCGTCTCTTCCGGCGGATTGTTGTGACCAATGGCGGGGGCGGCCGGTGGCGGAGTGTCAGGCGGATCGTCGCCGCGCTCCTCGGCCAGTTTGGCGTGCTCGGCGTCGTTCTGGGCGATCTGCGCTGCCATCGCCTCGATCTCTGCAGCACGGGCAGGATCGCCCTCGCGCACGAGCTTGGCGTGGGCGTTCACGAGGTGAGGGTGGGGCATCGTAGCGATCGGCACAGGACCGCGTGAGCCGTTGTAGTGAGTGGCCGTCATAGCGGGCTCCTAGAAGGGGATCTCGTCGTCCCCGATGCCGAAGTCATCGGCCGGGGCGGCGCTGTTTTGGGGCGGGGGAGGGGCGGGCTCGTCCTTCGGGAAGGCGGCCGCGAGACGCTTCATTTCCGCGACGACGCGGGCGTAGGCCGGGCCATCCAAGACGCGCTTCCAGCCGTCCTTGTTCTTCTCCCAGGCCTCCTTAAAGAGGCCGCGGTCAGCGCTTGCGCCGCGCAGGAGGTTGATCGCCATTTCCTCGGCGCTGGCGAGCTGATGCGTTGAAGCGTCGGCGTCGTTGTCGCCCTTGGTGGGGATGCAGAACTCCTGCATCGCCATGTACTTGTAGGCGGCGCTCATGGCCTTGTTCGTGGCCTTGTCGCCGAAGTCCATGGCCTCGCCAGGGAAGGGGCCAACGATGTCCGTCGATCCATCGAGCGCGGACTTGAAGGTGTACTCGACCATAACGACAGCCGAGACGGCCTGTGCGCCCTTGCCGGTCGTAACGAAGTCGCGGGAGTGCGAGAGGCACTTCGGCGTGATGATCAGGTGGTTTTCGGCCAGTAGCTGACAGAGGACGTTGTAGACATCGTCGATCCCGCGGAAGTCGTAGTTCTGCGACGTGTTGCGACGATCCTTGGCAATCCCCAGGGCTGCTAGGCTGGTCATGACGGCGTTGACCGCGATCAGTACGTGAGGAGCCGTCGAGGCGGCTTCGATCTGGGTCACCGCGTTCATGCCGCACCTCGATAAGCGAAGATCCCGCCTCGGCTGGTCGCGTAAGCGCGCGCGGCGTCGCCGTTCCTGGCGATGACCGCGAAGCCGTGGTGGGCGAGAAGGTCGGCCGCGTCCGGCGCCAGAGCGGCACCGATCGGGAGCCCTTCGGCTCCAGCGGCGACCAGCCTGCGCAGGGCGGCTTGTTCGTTGTGGGTGAGGTCGATCACGGGCGGGGTTCTCCGTTCGTGATGGGTCAGGCTGCGGGACGGCCGCCGCCGCGGGAGGCTTCGCCGCCCTTGCTTCCGGCAGTCGCGGCGAGGTCGCGGTTCTTCGCGAAACTGCGCTTCTCGCCGGGCACGCTGGCTCCGCCCTTGGCGGCGATGGCGCGGCGCTTCTCCGGGGTCATGGAGGCGAACCCCCGGCGCGATTTGGGCTTGTCCATAGTTCGTCCTTTCGAGGTTAGGCGCGCGGCTTGGCGAGGCAGGCGGCCAGTTGGGCCAGGGCCTCGCGAGCGGCGTCACGCGCCGCGATTGCGGCGTGCATGTTGGGGAAGGAGCCGTGGAGCTCGTCGGTCCCGAGCTCGCGAAGGGCGAACCCGTCAGCGTGGCCGGTGACTTTGATCTGAAGGGCGCCGCCGAGAAGCTGGGTGCGATCCATAGCGCCTACTCCGCAGCCATGAGGAAGGGGAGGCGGGAAGGCCGGTAGGCGCTGGACATGCTGTCCCGGGCGTCCTTCTCGGCGCAGACGATCTCGCCGACTTCCTGCACACGAGGATCGAAGGGCCGGCGGCGGTCGGCGTTCAGCCAAGCGCCCCACAGTTCGGACACTTCTTCGTCGGTCCAGCCCGACAGGTCCGAGGGGGCGCTTTCGATATGCTCGTCGGCGATGAAGGCGTTCAGCAGGTCTTGGTTGAACACCAGGACCCGGCCAGCCACGAGGCGTTCGCCAGGGCGAAGCGGGCGGGGCTGGTTGGTGGTGGCGAGCTGCATGTGTCTCTCCGTTCGATGGAGAGACTATGACAATATGTGCTAAGCAGCGTCAAGCACAAAATGTGCTTAAACTTCGATGGTCCCGCGAGGCGATCAACGGCGAGTTTCCGCACAAACGTCCAGTCCGCCAAAATCGGCTTTAGGAGCACAACGGTATCCACACTCGTAATCGCCCTCGGAAATGCGATCTAGAAAGGCGAGGGTGCCGAACGCTGCGACTTGACAGCTCTTCAAGTCAACGAAGCCGTCGAGTTTGAGGACTCGGTCCATGTTCTCGCGATCGGGATAGACGTAGGCTTTCCACGTCGTCGGCCGGTCGTCGCACGCTGCCAGTAGCGCGCACGCGGTCAGGGCGCCCAAGAGGAGCCGCTTCCGCATCACCGCGGCCTCATTTCGGTGACTTTCGCCGCCCACGCGACCTCGACGTCAAGGATCGGAGCTTCATTGTTGGATATCAGATGGTAGCGACCAGGCGTCCCGGCAGGCCGAATTTGCTTTACAAGGATACGCTGATCGAGAAGTCCCACGACGCAGAGCTCTCCGTACATATCGGTAGTCACCGGGTTTCGAACTTCGTCCCAGAACACCAACCACCCGTCGAGTAGTGGCCCTAGGCTCGTCCCCTGGATCTTGGCGGCGACTGTGTTGTCATTCGCGCCTTCTGGCGCGTCTACACGGTCCAATTCCCCTTGCCCCACGTCGTAATAGTGCGCTGCGTCCCCAGCGCCGACGTAACCGACTAGCGGGACCGTACGTCTGATTCGGTCGCCGTCCCTTTGGTCGCCCAGCTCCAGCGTTGCCGGAGGCACGCCCAGCACCGCGGCGATGCGCTGGACGTCATCACGGGTCGGCTCAGTACGACCTCGTTCCCAAGACGAGACTGTGGTCTGACCAGCGCCTACGCGTTCGCCTAGCGCACCTTGTGATAATCCTGCCGCCCGACGCGCCAGAGCGATGCGTTCCCCGATGTGCATGCAGCCAAGCTGCCAAGCACATGAAATTGGGTCGAACGACATTTTGTGCTTGAATGTAGCACAAAACGTGCTCATGGTTTCTGCTCATGAGAACGCATCAGCAGATTGTTCAAGCCTACGGCGCGTCCGCTCTCGCCCGCGACCTCAACTCGCTTGGGGTTCGAGTTCATCAATCCACGCCGCAACGCTGGGCCGATCGCAATTCGATCCCCGGCGACTACTGGAGCGCGCTTGAGGCCCTTAAGGCCGCGACGCTCCGCGAACTCGCGGCGGCCGCTGATGCGCGCTCCGACGCACAAGGAAAGGCGGCCTGAGCGATGCGCCCGGCCGCAGTCAGTTTCCCCCATATCGCGCGTGGTCCCCTCACTGACCCTGGAACGCGCGATGCCGCCGGAAGGATGGAAGCCCCTTCCGGCGGCGCCCAAACGCGCGCCCTTTTAGACGAGCCCACGTCACAGCGGTGCGCGCCACCCGCGAGTATTGCGGGCGTAAGGGGAGGGGGCGGGTTCTCTCGCCGCTCCCTCCTCATCCCTTCTCGCGCGCTCGTAGCCGAGCGCCCCCAATGCATACCGCTCTGCGCAGCGCGCCAACGCTCGCCGAGTGGTCTTATCCGTCGCGGCACGCGCGGCCTCCAAGCTTCTACGCGCCGCCAATTCCATACTCGCTTTTCCGACCTCCACCCGTTCGCGCGCCTCCTGTGCGCTGCCACCGATCAGCGGCCCCGCGCCGCCTCCCTACAGAGGCAACTCTCATGGGAACGGTGATGCATTTCCGGGAAAATTTCCGCGCGAAACGGGAAAAGGACTTCGGCCTCGAAAACGCCCTGGCGGGTTATGTCCGCCGGCGCTGGCCCGAGAAGACGATCGGCTACGTCCAGCGCGAATGGGGCCTCTCGGAAAGCGAGGCGGCCAAGGTCGTCTATGCGCAGGCCTCCAAGGCCACGCTGAACAAGCTGCTGCACCACAAGCGCGGGGGCTTTGGCCTCTTCGTCGAACTGCTGGCCGACGCCACCAGCACGACCATCGAACAGTACATCCGAACTCAAGCAGAGCGAGCCGCCCATGAGCGTCGCACCTGGGAAGCCGAGGAGCGCCGTCTGGCGGCTCTGTCGGCTCACCTTTCTGAGCCTCGTCGCATCGCTGGGCGCCGCGATTAGCCCGCTCGGTGACGCGGGCCGCCGCCTGCGGATCTGGGCTCAACAGCAAATGGAGGAGGGGCGATGACCCGTCGTGAACAGAAAGAGCGCACGCGCGTGAAGATCCTGCTCGCGGCCAAGGTGCTTTTCGAGGCCCACGGCTTCGAGAAAGCGACCATGCGCGAGATCGCCAAGGCCGCGGGCATGTCCACCGGCGCCGTCTTCGCCAACTGGCGCGACAAGGCCCACCTCTACCGCGAGGTCTACGGGCACGATCCGATCACGCCTGAGCAGGGCAAGCGCTTTCACGACGCGCTGTTGGCGGTCGGCATCGAACCCTCGCGGCTCCTGGCCGCCTGAACCCCTCTCGCCACCCAAAGGAACGAACTATGTCGCAGGACGACACGCACCCTGACGTCTTGAACCAAGCGGCCCAAGGCCAACTGAAATCGGTCATCGAGCGCATTGAGCGCCTTGAGCAGGAAAAGGCCGAGGTCGCCGAGCAGATCAAGGAAGTGTTCGCCGAAGCCAAAGGCAACGGCTTTGATGTGAAGGTGCTCCGGAAGGTTATCGCCATCCGAAAGCAGGACCGGGCGAAGCGCCTGGAAGAGGAGAGCATTCTCGATCTCTACCTCTCCGCCATCGGGGAAATCTGACCCGTGGGCGCTCAGATCGACATTGAAGACCTTCTGGGCGCCTCATACCCGAACGCGCCCGGCTGGAAGGCCCGAGACACCGCCCAGGCGGCGGCCGAGGCTATCGCGCCTCACGCCAAGAGCCTCCGCGCGCGTGTCTACGACGAACTGAAGAAGGCCCCGGGCACGCCCGAGCAGATCGCACACCGCCTGCGCGAGCCGTTGATGAACGTCCGGCCTCGCATGTCGGAGCTATCGGCCAAAGGCCTGATCGAAGACAGCGGCGCTCGCGGGACCGCGATGGGCGGCCGCAAAGCCATCATTTGGAGGCTCAAGCCTTGCGCGTGACCAATTGGGATGCGGTCGCCGCGTCCGCGCCTCTCGACGCCACCGCCGCCACCGTGCGCGATAGCTCCGGCGATGCCTGGGAAGCAAAGATTCCTGCGCACGTGAACCGGTGGATTGCGCCACCGCCGATGACGCCGGTGGAAAAGCTCGTCGGTCCCGCGGTGCATGTAGCGCGCGAGCTGATCGGACGCCGCGTCGGCCGCTTTCTCGTCCTCGGCATTTGGGCCGAGGGTAACCCGAAGAAGAACGCCACCTGGGTCGTTCGCTGCGATTGCGGCTACTACGAGGGGCGGAAGGCGAAGGCCCTGCGGGGCCCTCACGCTGAGCATCTTGCCTGCACCGCCTGTAGCCGCCTGCGGGCGCTCCAGCGGCAGGCGGCGAAACCCAGTACGTCAGTTACGCGGGCGGCTTCGGCTCGCCTGCTGGATGACCTGTCGCGCGGAGGTTGCCGGTGACCAAGGGCGATTCCACCGCCGTCATGGCGCGGCGCAACAAGACGGTGGCCTCGACGCCACTCCTAGACATACGTCCGGCGGGCCACACATCGGTCATGTCCAATCGCGCGCCGGCTCCTGACGACCTCGATTATTTCCCAACGCCGCCGTGGGCGGCACGGGCTGGCGGCGAACTCATTCAGCGGCTCGATCCCGGGGACTGGACTTGCTGGGAGCCCGCTTGCGGGGGCGGGCATATGGCCCACGGACTTCAAGACTATTTCCCGAGGGTCAGGGTCACCGACATCCACGACCACGGCGGTGGCGCCGAAATGCTTGGCGACTTCCTGTCCCCTGAGCTTGACGCTCTTGAGCCTTGCGACTGGATCGTCACCAACCCCCCGTTTGTGCTTGGTGATGCTTTCGTGCGGACCGCCTATCGCCGTGCTCGCCGCGGCGTGGCCATGCTGCTCCGGCTGGTCTTTCTAGAGGGCGGCAAGCGTTATCGGCTCTTGCACGACGACTGCCCGCTATCGGTCGTCGCGCCGTTCTCCGAGCGCGTTCCGATGGTGAAGGGGCGTTGGGATCCTGACGCCTCTAGCGCGACCGCCTACGCGTGGTTCTTCTGGTTCAAGGGCGACAAGGGCTCGGCGCCGATACTTCTGCCGATTCCACCAGGTACCCGCGCGCGCCTCTCTGAGCCGGGCGACATCGCCCAATTCAACGGAGCCGCCAATGCGCCCCTCTTCGATGGGGAGGCCGCATGAGCACGGCCGCGCCTACAAAGAAGGGCAGCGCCCGGCCCCTCATTGAGCACCTAGCGCGCACGACTTCGCTCAACTGCCGGCAGATCGCCCAGCGCGTCGGCTGCAGCACCGACTATGCCGAGTTCATCGCCCGCGCCGTGCGCAACGGTGGCCGCGTCGCGGGTCCGGACGCCACCGTACCTAAGTTCGCGCACCATGACCGCCACGTGGCCGCCGTGATGGCGCAGGGTGGCTTCTGCGCCTTCTCCGAGCCGCCGGGCGCTCGAAGTGCAATCGCAGTCTGCCTGCCGATGATCTGGCCGGAGGCGGCATGACCTGCGCCAACTGCGAAGCCGCGAAGGTGCGCGCCAGGGCCGCCGGTCATCGAGACTCGCGGGAAGGCGCCTGCTTCGACTGCGCGGGCGTGAGCCTCGATGAGTGCTTCGCGAGGATCGGTTTCGTTCCGGATGAGAAGCTTGTCGCCCGCGAGTTGGCGAAGATGAACGCGCAGCGGCGTGAGCCAGCGGAGCCCGATCCGCCGGTGCAGCTCTCCTTGTTCGGATGATGGAGCAGGGATGAGCGCCATAGCGACCGCCGTAAAGCACATGCTGGCTGCTGGGATGCCGCATGACGCGATCGTCGCCGCCGTCGCCGAAATGGAGGCGGCGGCTACGCCGTCGCGCACTGCCCGCCAGGACCGGAACCGCCGCTATTACGAGAAGCGGAAGGCTGAAGCGGAGCGTCTTAAAGCGTCTGAAAAGCGTCTTAAGACGTCTGAACAAGACGCGTCTGAAAGCTGTCTTGAAGCGTCTGAAAGCGTCTTAAATTCAGACGATCTCGCGCGCGTAAGAGATAACCCTCCTAGGTTAGTTATATCTGGATCGACTGTTGTTGATGTTAGCGCGGACGCGCCCGACGACTGGCCGTCCACGGACCTCCTCGCTGCGCTGGTGAGCGCTGTTGCCAGCCCGCGCCTCGATCCCTCGAAGTCCCCCGGCCTGCTGACGACCGCCGGCCGAATTGCGGCCTGGAAGCGCGACGGCGCGAGTTGGTCGTTCGATGTGCTTCCGGTGATCCGGGCCGCCTGCGCCAAGACCAAAACCCCGATCGCGTCGTGGAAATACTTCGACGCAGCCATAGCTCAATCCATCGCCGACAACCGCCAAGCCCTTCAAATTCCGGAGGCTCGCCGCCATGAGCGCGTTGACCAAGATCCCCGAAACAACCGTGCGGCCCGTCGTGGAGTCTGGGCTGAGGTTCTTGCCGAAGAGCGTGGCGAGGGAACTGGCGGCCTTGCCCGAACGGGATGAGGTGGCGCGGGAATGCATCGCCGTTGTGCGCGCCGAGGCGCCGGCGAGCCCAGAAGCCTTCGCGGTCACGCTGGAGCGCTTGGCGCTGCACTATCCGGAGAACCGCCTCACCCCCGCCGAGCAAAAGCTCCTGCTCAAAGACTGGCGCCGGCTCATGGGTCACCTTCCGGCGGACATCCTCGCGGCGGCGGCCGACACGTACATCATGAGCTCGCAGCGCTTCTTCCCGACGCCCGGCCAGCTCAATGCCGTGGCCGAACGCCTATGGCAGATGCGGAAGCTCCTCGCCGAAAGGGCCCGGGCAACACTTGCCCTGATGGAGCAGCGGACATGAGCCGAACCCGGCAGTCCCCGAGGGTGAGCGCGAACGTGTCCGGCATGGCCCGCGCCATCTTCTCCGACGATCCCACCGACTTCGACCGCCTGAGCCCGTACATGCAGGAATACTGGGAGCGCATCGCGGTCAGGGCCGTCGTCCACATGAACCGCCTGAGGAAGGCCGAGGCCGAAATGGCCGAGCAGATCGCCGCAGAGGAGGCGGCAGCAGCATGAGCCCCCGCAAGCCCCGCTACACCCCCGCGGAAGCCCTGGCCCTCAAGGTCCGCCGGCAAGAGCAGGCCAAGGCCGATGCCCGCGCCGTCCGTGAGGGCGTCGCGGAGACGACGGCGCTCGCCGAAGCCCGCGGCTCTGAGTTCAACCGTCCGCCGCTCGCCCGCGGTGAACGGGAGAAGCCAATCAAGCGTATGTCCGGCCTGGATTGGCTGTTCTCCCGCAAGCTGGCGCGGATCTCGTTCGAAATGAAGCTGGTCGGGGAGCGCTATGGCCGCCTGTGGCGGCAGGCCCATGACGAGACCTCCATGCGCTCCTGCATCGATGACAGCGTCCGAGGCTTCGGCCAGGAGCCAGCCGCAACCGCCGTACGGGCGGCCGCAGCACGTGTTGAGGCGCAAGAGGATCTCGACAAGCTCCGCGCCGCCGTGGGCTATCAGGTTCACCTCGTCGAAGCGCTGGACCTGATCTGCGGCCAGGAACTCACGCCCCGCGAGGCCGCCTCAAACGGCCGTGGCGCCGCCGTGATCGAGTGCGCCCTGACCGTCGCGCTAGACCTCCTCGTCCAGCATGTGAACGGAAGGCGCGCCGCCGCTTGACGGTTGGACACAAATCATGAGACCGAAAGCCATCGGTCGGACTGCGACCGCGAACAGCCCCGAGCCGCCCGGCCGGGGCTTTTTCGTGGGTAACTACGAAACTGCGTATTCTTGTCGTGGACAGGAATCGGTTGTGCGGTAGGATTCTTCCGACGCCCCCCAATGAGGGACCTGACGGTATCCCCCAAAGGCACCCATAGCGGGGTGCGCCAGCGCAAGAGCCTCTGTAGGTCGTCACCTTAAGGCTGCGAACGAGGTGTGAGATCCGACCTCACACCTCGAATCGCCCGTCAGTTCGAGCGCATTCCGAAAATCCCACGCGAATCAGACGCGTTAAACCCCCTGCAAACATCACGCTGTGGACGTTTCTGGTTTGTTCCGCGTTTGCGGTTCGTTCCCTGTGGAGGTCGTGCGCCATCATGCTTGAAGCCGAACGCGACGAACTCCTCTCCGACCTCCGCCGCAAGCTTGAGAAGCGCAGGGACGAACCCGGCTTCGCTGCGAACGTCCGCGATCTTGAAACCCGCATCGCCGAACTCGAGGCGCTTACCTTCGAACCCGCATGGCCAGAGCCAGGGAACGACAGCGAAGGCGGCCCGAGCGGCGAGGAAACCCTCTCAGGTGGAGCATGAGCGAACTGACCCCGAAGCAGGCGCGCTTCGTTGAGGAGTACCTTGTCGACCTGAACGCTACGCAAGCCGCCATCCGCGCCGGATACAGCGCCAAGACCGCCTATTCGGCAGGTCAAAGGCTGTTGAAGGATGTTGATGTCGCCGAAGCCATATCCGCGGCGCAGGCGAAACGCTCGGAGCGTACGCAAATCACCGCCGATCAGGTGTTGCAGGAGCTCGCGAAGGTCGGGTTCTCGAACCTCTCGGACGTGACGAATTGGGGAATCAAGGAGGTCGCGTTCGGCTTCGACGCGGATGGCAAGCGGCTCAGGGCTGAGGACATCGGCGACGCCGCCATGGTGCGTTACGTCGATGCGCCATTCGTCGAGCCGATCGATCGCGACAACCTTCCCGACGAGGTTCGCGCGGCCGTGGCGGAGGTTTCGCTCGGCAAGGACGGCTTCAAGATCAAAATGCACGACAAGGTGGGCGCGCTGACGCAGATCGGCCGCCACCTCGGCATGTTCAAGGACAAAGTCGAGAACACCATCGTGCTGTCCCATGAGGACATGCTTGACCAACTCGACGGCGATTGACCGCGAGAGGGCGATCAGGCGCAGGCTTAGGGACGACTTCGAGCACTACGCCGCGAAGTGCCTGAAGATCCGGAAGAAGAGCGGCAAGGTCGAGCGGTTCGTTCTCAACCGGGCGCAGCGGCACATTCATGAGCGCGTTGAGGACCAGCGCCGGCGCACCGGCAAGGTTCGCGCGATCGTCGTCAAGGGCCGCCAGCAAGGCGCGAGTACGTACATCGGCGGCCGCTACTATTGGCGGACCACCCACCGCCGTGGGTGCCGGGCTTACATCCTGACCCACGAGCAGACCGCTACCGACAACCTATTCGGCATGGTCGGTCGGTATCACGACAACTGCCCGCCGTTGGTGAAGCCGGTCACCGGCGCTTCGAACGCCAAGGAGCTCAGCTTCCCGAAGCTGGACAGCGGCTATCAGGTCGCCACCGCCGGCACGAAGGCCACGGGCCGTTCCAACACGATCCAACTGTTCCACGGCTCGGAGGTGGCGTTCTGGCCCAACGCGGCGGATCACTTCGCCGGCTCCATCCAAGCCGTCCCCGACGAGCCCGACACGGAGATCATCCTTGAGAGCACCGGCAACGGACTGGCCGGCGAGTTCTACGAGCGGGCCATGAACGCGATGCGGGGGATCGGCGACTATGAGCTGATCTTCGTGCCGTGGTTCTGGGAAGACGGATACCGCCGGCCGGTGCCGGACGGCTTCGAACTCGACGAGGAGGAAGCCAAATACGCCGATCTCCACGGCTGCGACCTGGAGCAGATGGCGTGGCGCCGGGCGAAGATCACCGAGCTCCGAGACCCGATGAAATTCAAGCAGGAGTACCCCGCGACCGTGCTCGAAGCCTTTCAGGCGGTCGGCCATGACAGCTTCATCAAGGCCGATGTGGTCGATAAGGCCCGCAAGGCGAACCTCGAAGGCATCGGCCCGCTCATCATCGGCGTGGACCCCAAGCGCGAGGGCAAGGACCGCTTCTCGATCGCGTGGCGACGCGGCCGTCAGGTTTCGAAGGTCGAGAGCGACGATGCGCCGATCACCAACACCCAGGCGGCCAGCAAGCTCAAGGACATCATCGACCGGGATAAGCCGGCGCGGATGTTCATCGACGCGGGCGGCGGCGCGGGCATCTATGACATCCTCGTCGGCTGGGGTGAGAAGTACCGGCGCGTCTGCCGGCTGGTGAGCTTCGGGTCGGCCCCGATCCACCCGCCGCGGCACGACAAGGACGGCCGGGAGCTTGCCGGCGACGAGAACCGGCGCGTGGAAATGTGGCGCCTCTCGCGGGAGTGGCTGGAAGACGAGGGCGGGGCGGACATCCCCGACAAGGACACCCTGCAGGCCGACGCCTGCGCTCCTGGCTACGGCTACCACCCGACGAGCTCGAAGCTGCAGCTCGAAAGCAAGCGCGAAATGAAGCGCCGCGGCGTCCGCTCCACCGACGAGTGGGACAGCATCGCGCTCACCTTCGCCGAGCCCGTGGGTGACGAGCCCGAGGACGATGACGACGAACCCGAGGACATGGGAGAGCACGGATGGATGATGGGGTGACCCGCACCGACGATCAGCCTGCCGTCGAACTCCCGCCTGGGTACGACGACGTCGACACCTTCCTAGAGGAGGCCCGCAAGCGGTTCCGCGAGGGCGTGGACGCCGACCGCGAGAACCGCGAGGCGGCTGAGGACGATCTGAAGTTCATCACCGGCGAGGGTCAGTGGGACCCGCGCGTTGAGGCCGCCCGCCGGAGGAAGGGTCGTCCCTGCTTGCGGATCAACGACCTCCCGCAGTTCATCGGTCAGGTCATCGGTGACATTCGGATCAACCGGCGCTCGATCAAGGTGCGACCGGTCGAGGACGCTGACGACGAGCTCGCCGCGGTTCGATCGGGCCTCATCCGTTCGATCGAGAACCAGTCCAAGGCGACCAACGTCTACGTGCTGGCCGGCGAGGATCAGGTCTCATGTGGCATCGGACATTTCCGCGTCGCGCTTGAGTACACCGACGATGACGCCTTCGATCAGGACATCCGGATCAGTCACATCACGAACCCCTTTTCCGTGGTCTGGGACGCCTATTCAGCCGACCCGACCGGCCGGGATGCGCGGTTCTGCTTTGTCGTCGATGAGCTCGATAAGGAGAGCTTCAAGGGGGCCTACCCGGACGCCACCACGAGCGAGTTGACCGTCCCGACCAGTTACAGCGACTGGTGCTCGCGCGACTCCGTCCGCGTGACGGAATACTGGCTGATGACCTCGGTGGCGCGCACCATCGCGCTTGTGCAGCAGGTTCCGGACGCCGCACCGAAGATCGTAGACATCACAGGCCGGGAAGAGGAGTTCGCACCTCTCATCCTCAACGGTCCCGATGGTCGCCCCCGGGTCCGTCAGGTTCAGCGCCGCGAAGCCTGGATGTACCTGATCACCGGCGTCGAGGTGCTGGACGGCCCCTATAAGCTGCCGATCCGCCGCGTCCCGATCATAAAGGTCACCGGGCGCGAGGTCCGCGTTGGGAACAAGCGCTATCGGTTCGGCCTCATCCGGTTCGCCAAGGACTCGATGCGGCTGAAGAACATTTCCCGGTCCAGCGCCGCGGAGTGGCTGAACCTCTCGCCCAAGCAGCAATGGGCCGTGAACGTCTCGGACAAGGCCGGCGCGGACCTGCTGCGCAAGGCGATCAAGTCCGACGACATCGTGTTGCCCTACACCGGCGTGAACCCGCCGCAGCGGCTGGACCCTCCGACCGCGCCCATGGCCTACCTGCAGGAGGCGCAGCTCGCCCAGCAGGACATCAAGGACGTGACGGGCCTGCATGACGCCTCGCTCGGCATGCGGTCGAATGAGACCAGCGGCAAGGCGATCGTCGCCCGTGAGCGTCAGGGCGACGTGGCCACGTCGATGTACCACGACAACCTGAACCTCTCGATCGCGGAGGCTGGGGAAGTGGTCAACGACCTGATCCCGGTCACCTACGACACGGCCAGGACGCTCCGCGTTCTCGGCGAGGACGAGCAGGCGAAGATTCTGCGGGTGAACGATCCGACCGCAGAGGGCGGCCTGATCGACATCACCAAGGGCAAGTATGACGTCTTCGTCGAGACCGGCCCCAGCTATTCGACCAAGCGGCTTGAAGCCGCTGAGAGCATGGAAAACGCGATCCAGGCCATGCCGGTGATTGGTCAGGTCGCCGCCGATCTCTTCGTGGCCGCTCAGGATTGGCCGATGGCCGATCAGATCGTGAAGCGGCTCAAGAAGGCCATGCCGCAGGAATTGGTCGCCGAGGAGGGCGAGGAGCCCTCGCCCGAGCAACAGCAGGCCGCCATGGCGCAGCAGCAGGCGCAGATGCAGGCCGCTCAACAGGAACAACAGCTCGCGATGCAGAAGGCTCAACTCGAGTTGGAAGAGCAGCGCGCCAAGACCCGGCAGGCCGCGGCTCAGGCCCGCAAGGCGGAAGCCGACGCCGCCAAGGCGAAAATCGAGATCGAGCGAGCCCGGATGGGCATCGTCGCACCTTTCGGGCCGGGGGCTTCGCCACCTCCGGAGTTCCCGCCATCAGGCGAAGGCTTCCCGGCGGCCTAGACGTCCGGCTCGCTGAAAGGCGCACCCATCATGACCACCAACCTTCGCCTCGGCGCGCCCCGCGCCGTGTTCCTGTCGGCTGCGTCCATGCTGCCGATGCTCCGCGGCCCAGCCGTCGCCTACTCGCCCGAGGATGACCTCGGCGGGGGCGGTGATGGTGGCGGTGAACCTGCGGACGCCGGCTCTGCGCCGGCCGACAACCAAGGCGAAAACCAGGAGCAACCGACCGGCGCGGAGGCTCCTGCGGAAGGCGGAGAAGGCGAAGGGGAGGGCGAGCAGCCCAAGCCGCGCAACTCCGCTCAAGAGCGGATCTCGCAGCTCACCCGCGAGAAGCATGAAGCCAATCGCCGGGCTGCGGAAGCCGAACGCCGGGCTCAGGAGGCCGAGCGGCGCCTCAAGGGTGACGGGAACGAAAAACCCACCCCGGAGGCTGGCTCGGAGGAGCCTGACCCCTCCAAGTACAAGTTCGGAGACACTGATCCGGCGTACATCCGCGATCTCGCCCGCTACGAAGCGCGTCAGGCCTATGCGGCCGAGGCGCAGGCCAGCGCGGCGCGCAATCAGGCGCAACAGGTCGAACAGACTTGGCGCAGCCAAGAGGACGCCTTCGCGGCCGACAAGCCGGACTACTTCGAAAAGGTCTATTCCGACGACCTCACCCTGACCCCGCCGATGGTCGACGCTCTCGTCACCTCGGAGCAGGGCGCAGCCGTCGCCTACCACTTGGCGTCCAACCCGGACGAGGCGCGCCGCATCGCGGCCCTCAACCCTCTCGCCCAGATCCGGGAAATCGGCCGTCTCGAAGGGATGCTGGCCCAGCAATCGGCCGCGCCCACCGCCCCCCAACCCAAAACCATTTCCGATGCGCCCACCCCGCCGCCGCAAAACCGCGGCCAGGGAGGCAAGTTCAAGCCGGCTCCGGATACGGACGACTTCGCGGCCTTCGAACGAGCCTACGGGCGCTCCTGAACCCGAAAGGAGTAGCCAGCAATGGCCAACGAACTAGCTTCCGCCAAGGTCTTCGCGAACGCGGGCCTTCTCCTCCTCAAGAACAGCCTCGTGCTCGCCAAGCTCTGCGACAGCGAGGCCATCGACAAGGTGATCAAGACCGACAAGGGCGGCGCGCCCACCGGCGGCAAGGTCAACGTCAAGCGTCCGCCCGAGTTCATCGTTCGTGATGGCGCCGTCGCCAATCCGCAGCCGGTGCTGCAAGGCGAAGTCGAGGTTGCGATCGACAAGTACAAGGGCGTCGACGTCGAGTTCACCTCCTGGGAGGAAACCCTCGACGTGGACTCGCTCACCAAGTCGCAGACGATGAAAAGTGCGATGTCGCAGATCGCCTCTGAGATCGACAGCAACCTGAACGGCGAAGTGCTGGAGTTCCCCTCCTGGGTTGGCACGCCGGGCGAGCTGATCAAGGATCCGGCGCAGTTCTTCGCCGCGCCCGAGCGGCTGGACGAACTCGCCATTCCGATGGAGGACCGCGTAGCGATCCTGTCGCCGCCGGACGGCTACAAGATGGCCGGCCACCTGCTGGCTAACGCCGCTCAGCAAGGCTCGATCGCCAAGAACGCCCTCGAAAAGGCGGAAATCCCGATCCTCGGCAACACTAAGCCGTACATCGGGCAAACCGTCGCCAGCCTCACCACGGGCACCCGGGCGAGCACCGGGGCGGCCCTGATCGCTGGCGCGGGGCAGGATGTCGAGTTCGTGGACGTCCGCAAGAACTACCAGCAGGAGCTGAACCTCGACGGCCTCGCGGCCGGCGCGACCGTCAAGCGCGGCGAGGTGTTCTCGATCGCGGGTGTCTACGCCGTGAACCCCCGCACGAAGCAGGTTCTGCCGTTCTTGGCTCAGTTCGCGGTTCTGGCCGACGCTGTTGCCGACGGGGCTGGCGCGATCACCCTGACGATCGCCAGCCCGATCATCGTTTCGGGCGCCTATCAGAACGTCAGCGCTGCGCCGGCGGACAACGCCGCGGTGTCCTTCATGGGCGCCCCGTCGACGACCTACCGGCAGAACTCGGCCTTCCATAAATCGTCGCTGAAGCTGGTCACCGCCAAGCTGATGCGGCCCTACAGCGGCGAGTGCGAGTTCGCCACGGACCCGGAGACCGGCCTGACCATCCGCTACTGGCGGACCTCGGACGGCACCAACGACACCCACCTGCATCGCTTCGATGTGGTGTTCGGCGTGAAGAACCTCGATCCGCGGCTAGGCACGCGGATCAGCGGCCTCGCTGCCTAAGCCGGCCATATAGGCCCAGCCGCGCCTTGAGCGGCCGAGCGGGTGGAAGGCCCGCACCTTTCCCGACAATTTCAAAGGAGGCCGACGCCATGAGCAAGGCCATCTTCGCAGCCGCCACGTGGCTGTATTCCGTCGCCGCGCCGGAGGGGCGTCTCTTTGAGAAGGGCGCTGAACACCCCGGCGAGGGCTGGTTTGACCACCCCAGCGCCGTCCCCGGGAAGGCGCAGAGCGTCGCCTCGGACGGCACCGGCAAGACCCTTCAGGACCATATCGACGAGGCTTTGGCCGCGCAGACCAAAAAGTTCGATGAGGCTTGGTCCAAGCTCAGCGCCGAGAAGAAGGCGACCGACACGGAGAACGCGGACCTTCGCCGGGACATCGCGTCTCGCGACGAGGACATCCGCCAGCTTGGCGAGAAGGTGAAGGAGCTCGAAGAGCTCATCGCCACCGTGGACGGCGACGGCGACGGCAAGCCCGGCGGATCGGCCCCCAAGGGCGACAAGGCCGCGAAGTAAGCGCGCTGAGCGGCCGGGAGCACGCCCATGACCACAGTTCTAGACTGGATCGCCCGCTCTATGCGGATGCTGGGCGTGCTCACCGCCGGCCGCATCCCCTCCGGCAAGATGGCCGCCGACGCGCTTGAAGCTGCGAACGGCCTCATCCTGTCGCTTCCGGAGGTCGGCAACGCCCCGACGCTCAAGGAGGTGATCGTCTCGGGCGACTACGAGGCCGGAGAGAACGAGCGCATCGTCAACACCACGGGCGCAGACATCACCGTGACGCTGCCGGAGACGGTGAAGGACTGCGGGCGCGAGCGGACCCCCGTCAACGGCGCGCGGGTGGTGATCGCCGGCGATGTCCCGATCACCTTCGTCTACCTCTCCAACAGCGGCTGGCATAAGGTCTCGGGCCTGACGCTCAACGATCCGGCCCCGCTCGGCGGAGAGCTGTTCACCGGTCTCTCCGCGGTCCTCGCGGTGCATTTGGCGCCCGAGTACGACGTGGAACCCAGCGCCACCATCGTCTCGCTCGCGCAAGCCGGCCTGCTCAATCTCGCGGCGCAGTTCTGGACCGAGCAAGATGTCATCGGCTCGCCCGAGTACGTCCTCATGTCCGACAAGGGCTATGGCTGGGACAACGGGGGCAACTGGTGGTGAAGGTTGTCGTTCCGTCGTTCGGCAAGCCGGCCAGCGCCACCGCGCCACAGGTCCCCGGCACGACGGCGGTTTCGCAGCCGCCGGGGCCTCCTGGGCCGCCAGGGCCTCCCGGTGAGCCGGGGAAAAAGGGTGATCCGGGCCCTCCGGGCGAAGACGGTGACGCCGCGACCATCAGCATCGGCACGGTCGAGACGGTCGATCCGGACCAGCCGGCCGCGGTGACGAACAGCGGCACGCCCGAGGCGGCCGTCTTCAACTTCAAGATCCCCAAGGGCCCGCCCGGCGATATCGAGAACCTGACCGGCCAGCAGGTGAAGGACGCCCTCGGCTACACCCCGGCGAACAGGGCCGGGGACACCTTTACGGGCCCGGTGGCGGTCAGCGGCGGGGCTGGGACGGCGCGTCAGGTCCGCTTCGAGACCGCGGCCTCGGCGCGCTGGACGATCGGCGCAGATGGACAGGCCGAAGGCGGCGCAAACGCCGGCTCAGACTTCCACCTCTCGCGCCACGATGACGCCGGCGCCCTGATCGACACGCCGTTTCGGGTGAGCCGCGCGACGGGCGTCGCCGAGTTCTCGCTTACGCCCACGATGGGCGGCAAGAAGATGGGGTTCCTCGGCATCCCGCAGGAGAGCAAGGCGGCCAACTACACCCTGGCCCTGGCCGACGTCGGCAAGCGGGTCCTGCACGATTCCGCCGTGGCCGGGCACATCATCACCATACCGCCGGCCTCGGAGGTGGCGTTCGGCGATGACGCGACGATCGTCATCGTGAACCGCCCGGGCTCGGCGCCGCTAGCGATCAACTGCGGCGCAGGTGTCAGCCTCTATTGGGCCGGGAAGACCGCCGTCTCGGCGAACCGCAGCCTCGCGGCCAATGGTCTTGCGACCCTGATCCGGATCGCCCCGGACGTCTGGATGATCAGCGGGGCGGGGCTCTCGTGAGCGGTATTCTCGCGGCCATGCTCGGGGCGGAGGGCGGGCAAGTCTTCGACACCCGTCTGAGCACGACGGACAAGAGCCCTGACTACGGCGTAGACACCGGCGGCGAGACGGCCGGCCTGGGGGCGAACCGATCGGCCGCCGGCAACGCTTGGCGCATGGGGCGCGCTACGGTCGGTAGAAACGAGGGCAGGTGGTACTTCGAGGCCCGGCCTCGGATAACCGCGACGTC
>Ga0182741_1002355_pt1 | contig 22233 bp, 8 predicted proteins | sample eDN5th37CBELigOP_FD_128874 | JGI IMG/M metagenome (GOLD analysis project Ga0182741, IMG submission 128874) | Enriched Organic Plus compost microbial communities from Emeryville, California, USA - eDNA 5th pass 37_C BE-Lig OP (version 2) (version 2) ... | reverse complement strand
CAGCGATCGGGATCTAAATGAGAGGGATAGCGACATCATAAAAAGGTGAGGCTCGAGTCTCTCCAGAACAAAATCGAGACAAACCCGCACGCGCATGCATCCTATGCTACTTACCGAATGACTCGTCCGCGAAGTTGACTCCGTTGAGGCTCATGGTGCTTGTTTGCCACGATCCAGCGGGACTCCAAAGATTCTAGGCGGTTTTTCAGGGCTCTTGCGTGCTTTCTCACAGTTTCTCGCGGGTTGATATACCGTCTGACCCTGAGGATACGCGGATTTCACCACCTAGGAAGTGTATCCAAATCACTTTTCCCCAGTTCAGTTTTTCATGCATATCTCGCCTGGCATTAGTGTATTTTAAAAAGTAGCATTGGTAGACAACGTATAATGGCATATCCTATCTTTCCACTCCCGTCGTCCCCGCACACAGACCCCACGCGCCATGTCGTTCAGCGAAAAGTTCTCGATGTTCAAGCAATGGACTCGCGAGAGTACGTCTGCCTGGCTTGCAGCGGGAATTTCCCGGAGCTGGTCCTGGATTCCAGCATGATATGTTGATACGAACTTATTTACTGAATCTTACATGTTAAACCCACCTACAACTAACAGAACTGGGCTCTGCAGAGCGGACCCCAGAGAGCGAAGCACACATTGCGGCGGAGGCACAGATCAAGACGGCGCGAGCTCACCTCGAGAAGCTGCGAAGCTGTAGCAAGGAGTGGAAGGAGATGCACGAGAAGACTATCGCGGCGTTTGAGAACCTCGCCACCAAGGTTTCGGAGACCTTTTTCAGAGACGTAAGTACTGTTCTAAGGCAGTTCCCATGAATGTCGATCCGTGTAGATGAGTGTAGATGAGTGTGGATGAGTGAAAACACACAATCTAACCACCATCCGACTATATGTCTAACCTCGCCTTGCTCGATGCCGAATCTCACATGTGTAGGCCGCAGCGACAACCGTCACAGCACAGTTCTACCGTTATGGTATCGAGACCTCCTCTTATCAACGAGGCGTCGGGCTGGGGTTTGAAGCTGCGTTTATTGCACGAATTGATGACCTCTTGTTAAATCACATACCTGTGGCGGAAGAACTGGTACGTCTATCGTTCATTCGTAAGATGAGACATGGTTCATGCGTAGATTGTAAAGTAATCGTTTGCTATTTGGAACTAGACGCGCTCATGGCTCCTCGGTTCCCGCCTCGGTTCCCCCTTCGGTAACAACTCTAGCTGGAGAAAGCAAACGACGCAAGGCTATTATATGACGCGCAACGCAACGAGGTTAAAAGCCTGGAGAACGATCCCACGGAGAAGGATGCATTACCCGCAGCCAGGGCTCGATTGGAATCACTGAGGCAGGCCTATGAACTAGCTGAGCAGCAGTTTCTGGATGCCGCTAGTGCCCTCAACACTACACAATCCACGTTCTTCTCAACCGAACTGCCACTTTTCATCCAGTCCTTGACGGGCTATCATCAATCAGCGATTGAAGCGGGAGACCGCTTTGCCACCAACCTCCGAGAACGACCGAATGGCTCGGCGATCAGCGCATTGGCCATGGGTGCACCAGCTGACTCATTAACCTCTTCATCAGCAACAACAACCTCCCAGCCACCGGCAGAACCTGAAATCGTCTATTCTCCACCCAGATCGCCAGATGAAATCGACGACTAACAGGTGACGGCTATGTTTATTGTAAAATGAGGATCTTTGTAAAATACATAATTTCCAAACTTGTCGGAGATTGTTTTCACACTACTTTACACATCAATGACCTCCTCCCACACCTTGGGATTCTTTGTGACGTACCGACTTGGCATGCTATCTTGCACTGAGTCATTCGAGACGACTTTGGACTGCCACATACCGAGCATCTCCATCAGCTGAAGAACAAACGGAGTCGGGAGTTGTCGCTTGGGTCGAGGACGTGAAGCAAGGGTAGCAGAGGTAGCCGCTGTGCCAGCGGCAGCAGCTTGCTCGGATACGTCGAGGGCTTGAGTGGTGGCTGCTGCAGATGCCAAAGTATCAGACGGAGCCGGTGGTTTTTCTGAAGCTGCTGCCTCCGACGTTGAAGAAGGCAACAACTCACTCGATTCTACCGTGGAAGTAGAATCCAAAGCGACCCCGAGGTGCTCCGACTCGGGGAGAGCTGATAGAATATCACGAAGCGAAGTCATAGAGGGGTGAATGTTCGCGGCGGCGGAGTGAGATTCGTGGTAACTCTCGGTAGAAACAGAGGCAGGGTCACTGGAGACTGTGGAGCCTGCAGTGAAGGAAACGGAGCGGGCCGGTCGAGCCTGAATGAACTCATCCTCGGGCATTTCAAAGGATTCACTCCTCGGTTGCTTCGCCTGTACATCACTCTGTGGCTGCTCTTGTGAATGATCCTGACGATTAAGCTTACGCGCCTCTTCCTGAGCTCGCAGCTGTTCGTGGCGCTTGCGAAGCTGCTCTGGAGGCACCGACGCAAGTGCAAGTGTGGCCAGATCTGTAGACTGCTCAATTGCAGTCGCACTTGGCATAGGCTTGACTTCAGGAACAAACGGCGACGATGGGCCAAATGAGGAGGACTCCGGATCTAAAACGTCCTGATCGGTATCAATGGGAGCGGGAGGTAGCAAAGCACTAAGTCCACGAGCACCGGCGCCGGTGTGAGCCTCTGATGTAGCCCGAACAGCATCTTTGTCGGTTGTGGGGGCCACTCCTACGGATGCTGCATCCATCGTACTTACAAGTGAAAGATTCGAGACGGCAGACTCCAATCCCAACAATGGTAGCGAACCATCCGCCATCACACTTGGCAGTTGGAGTGAGTCATCCGTCATCATCGTGACAGTGCTTACGATGTCATCCTCAGATGCCGCCTTTCCACGGGTCAGTCCAGCCTCCGAGCCAACACGAACTAGAGCCCCTGCTTCGTCTTCTACGATTTCATCTAGAGGATCGTTCAAGTCGCCTGATGCTCTGTTTGGTGGCCGCAAAGAGGAGAGGTCAGAGGAGGAAATAAGTCGAGGGAGCTTGGGCAGGACCAGAGGTTGATCGTCTCCGTCAGCAGCGGTTCTCAGCTCGAGCTCAAGACGCAGTTTGTCGATAAGGGCGTTCCTGTCCCGAAGCTCCTGCAGAAGATCAAGATTACGTGTTTGGAGACGAACTAGCGCACTGGAGTACTCGTTAATTTGCGCGAAGTCAAGTGATCCTGCCTCATTTGGTACGGCATGGTCTGCTCTTTTGACCAAATCAAGGATTGTGTCGAGTTCCTTGCGCTCCTCAACGGCAAACTTGGCTTCAGTTGCCCGTAGCTCCAACTCTTGAGACAGTTTACCAACGACATCGTGAGTTGTCTTTTCACGGAGAAGCTTCTCTTCAATTAGTTCATCGATCTTCCGCGCCAAGGTGCGTCGATCGTTCTCAAGGGCATTGATTCTCTCTTGAGACTCAGTAAGCGCGACTTCGAGTTGGCGCGCACGCGCAAAGATAGCCTGATGCTCGTACTGGAAGGTATTTGCCTGCAGACGGAGTAGAACAGATGCTGCTTGAGCTGCGGTGGCAGCAACAATCGCTTGAGTTCGAAGTAGAAGCGAAGCCTGCGCTGTTCCGGGGCCTTTCTGAGTAGAACCAGCATCGTCTGAGCTTGGGTCAGCTTCGCTCTGTTGCGTGGGAATGGACTCAAACAACTGCAGCAGATTCTTTAGTTTCTGTTCAAACTCAACAACAGCCGCCTTTAATCGATCCATGTAATCACCAGGCTGCTCCTGAGCTACTGCCTCTGCTCCTGCCACCACTGAAACGTTCGCAGTAAAGAAGTCGTAGAGTGACACCACCTCATGTCTTAGATCGAGAACCCATTTCGCATCCACATGCACTTTCCCAGCGTCTTCGCTACCAACATGCAAATCTTCACTAAGCTCTACGAGCTGTACGTAGTCGCTCCGGGTCTTGTCTATAAACTCGGTAATCCACTTGCTCGTTTCTCGGTCTAGCTCTGCTTGCTTCACCGAATACTCAAGTCCACTTTCGAGCGCCTGTTGCTGCCTAAGTGCTCGGCGAGACACTGCATTGGCCTGGAACGAGAGCTGCACTGATTCCAACTGAGCTTTCGTGTTGTTCAGCATCTGCTGGAGTTCTTCATAGTTCTCTTTCCACACGTTGGTTTCACTGACTTGATCCCTCAACTTGGTTGAATACAATTTGGCAAGCTGCCTTTCTCGCTCTTCACTCTCTCGCTCCATTTCACTTATAATTTTCGTAAGCGTGGCATTGTCACCAGAAACCTGGGCGAGTTGGCCACTTAGAGTTCTCTCTTGTTCGACAGCATCCTTAAGTTTCAGCTCTGTCTCGACCAGGCGTTCCTGCAGGGCCTTTAGCTGTTGCAGCGTTGCCTCCGATGCGGGGTCGGGCATTTGATCTTGCGCTGAAATCTTCGATAGAAGTGGGTCCGGCTGGGCAGATTGCGCGCTGTAATGCTGGTGAATTGCCTCATGGACCGCTGCCTGATCAAGCGTTACTTGAGCTTGACCGACTATCATCTCTGATTGTGTAGGCACATCAGAACTACCTAAAGGAACGTCGACCAGATCGGGCACCTCTGTCTGAATTGCAGGCACGATGGGTGGGGTCGAACCTCGGCTTGTCGTTGAGTGAGCCCGTGATGCTCTGCCTGTCCGATTCTGCTTGTTCGCACCAGTTTCGGTCACGGAGAGAGTGCTTGCGGACCCTGGATGCTCGTTCAATGGTTTGTGGAATGGCTGCTGTTGTTGCTGTTGTTGCTGTGCCTGATCAGGTTGTGAGTGCATGTTTGGCTGAGATTGGTGTTCGGAATGAGGTGAAATTGGGCTCGGTCGAATAGCAACTCGATCAGAACGCTCATCAGAGCATTGATCGTCGATAGCGTGCACCACGGTTGCGGGAGCTCCCTCGGCACTTGGGGGTACCACGTCGGGTTGTACAGATGCATCCAGACTTGCGAAGTTCGTGGTAGGGATAGTCGCTGAGTATGAACCATTGGCTTCCGGAGGCAGATACAATGTGCCCTCAGTTTGTGGGCGGCTGCTGTCAGGTTCGGGCGCTTCGTGAATGACATCCGGGAGCAGGGTCGAAATGTCGCTTAGGTACGGGTTGGACTCGATGCCCGTACGGCTCTGGGACCGGCTCTGGCTTCGGGACCGGGCCTGCACCTCTTGCGCAACTGGCAGCACAAACTGGACGACGTCTGCAAGGTATGGGTTGGCCTCGATGGGCTGGTCTTTGACATGGCTGAGTGATGCATCAAAGGTGTGCTGGTCGTCGAGAGCAGGATCGTACTCTTCAACGCCATCAATCGAGTGCTCATCGGGGTACCACACGCTCTGGAAGTTCAGGACACGCGCAGCAGACGGATAGGCATGTGAGTACGCGTCGGCACGCCGTTGCACCTTGTGGCTCCGCAGATGCGCCTGCGCAGCCGCGAGCTATAGGAGATTTGGGTGAGGTTGGAAAAGTTGCAGATCAGCTACTCTCGCGTTCGCATCAGAGGATCCTTGCATACCAGAGGACGCAGTGCGTGTTAAAACAAATACCTACCTTTGCTTTCCCGATGACAATGAGTTGCTCTCGAGATAGAGCCACGGACATGTTCAGGTCTGTGAGAATCCGTTTAGGGGCGGCACTTTCAAGCCCTCGTTTCTAGCCCTGAATTAGGTCCTTGGCAGAAGAGAAACAAACTTTAAGATTGTTGGTTCGTACTTGCGTACGTAATATCCCTATCCTCGCTGACGCCCTGCGAGATCCACGGTTTTCGTGTGGCTAAGAGAAGTGACAAATTCAACGCAACCGAAGCAATTCCATCCACCTCTCCCCGTCCGCCTCGATGACGCAAGGGGTATATAGAGGATGCGCAGCGTAAAGGGACATGACATTAAGCAAGACTTGTTGTCTTAAGCAAACGGGTGATACCGAGCTCAGCACCACTAGTATAGTCAGTCAGTTTATGATCCACACAGGTTTCCTTCTGCCACGGTTGACGCAATCGATCAGGACGGCCAATTGAAGCCACGGCTGTTGCCGTAACACATGGGCTCTCTCGTACAAGCCACCTAGAACCGCGGTTGTCCCGTCTGATTCACCTTGAGTCGTTTGGTCCAGTCGAACGCGTCCCAGATAGTTCGAAAGTCTTTGACACGAGCTAGCTCTTGTTCCTTGGTTTGTCGTGGTTTGCGAATCACGATCTGGAAGGGCTCGTCGCTCAGCAAGCTACAGAGAATTTCGTGAGCAAACGTGTTTGAAAACTGGGAACGCTCTTCGATAATGTGTGCATATCCCATGGGATATGCTCCTGTTTGGGTATTGGCCGGCTTCGCAAGGCTTGGAGCACGAGGCTGAGCCTTGAGCTGCTCGCGATATGCCTTAACCTCGTCCTGGACTTCCATGGAAAGGACACCTTCGGGCGGCGCAAATTCATCTTCAGCTTCGTCATCGTCTGCGCCTGCTTTACCCAAGCCCTTCGCAAGATAAGGTGTTTCAGCACTAATCGCAGTGAAGATTGCGGCCTTGCGAGCTGGTTCAATGCCGAACTCAACTGCAAAGTAAGAGAACACAGTGCTGTCTGGGATGGACTTCATAAAGCCCTTCTGGGAAAGATCAATTAGTTTGCGGTTGACCCGGTCCTCGCTATCGATGTCCAGAATCGCTTTCTGGAAATAGATCGGTGCGTCGCGGAAGATGGTCGCTGAAAGAGGTACACATTCAATTTGAGTGTGACCGGCGAAAGCGCTTCTTTGCGGCTGATAGAAGCCCATCTTCTCTGCGATTGCTCGGTCCTGAGCGAACTGGGAATCGCTGCCACGCTGATACCCGCGGATAACCGTCTCAAAGAACACAACGTACTGTCCCTGAGCAGCAAACGCCTGAGCAATATGCTTCTTGAAGTATTGTAACTCTTCGTACGTATTCTCGTCGAACTCGCGTTGTGACTCAATGTGATCAATGGGGGCAATAATGCAGTGTCCTCGGCATAACCGACGCACCGCTGGCAAAGCCAGGTACAGCTTCAAGCCAACTGAAACGATCAGATGGCGCATATCGCGTTGAGGATTCTGTCGGTGAATCTGCGCAGATGGACAGAGAAGGCAGTTGTTGAGTCTCTGTTCGAGTTTCTCAGTTGTACGGATGGCTTGTTTTCGCTCCCTCTCAGCGAGATCATGCTCACTGAGGCCTGTCGATCGACCTGAGAGTTTCTTTGATTTGCTCTCGTACATTTCCAGCTCGTTGTCCACGTCATCGTACTGATCCTCAGTATGTGTTAGTGCGCTCATTGGTCCTCGGAAGTGTTTACCAGCTCGCATGAGATTGCGCATGTAGGCATCGTCAGAACCCTCCCCACGCAGCCGCGAGGCTCGCTCTTCACGCAGCATGGCTGCAATCGATGTATCGGCCACAGCTCTTTCATGTGTTGCCTGAGCAATCGGGTCCGAGCTTGGTGGTGCTACCACCGCAGCCGCATCTGCTTGGAAGTATCCGAGTCGGTGACCATGTTCGTCTCGCAGAGGCACAGGTCCAGCTTTCCGAATGTAATCGGGTCTGGGCATTGAATCTGAAACCTGCCGCATTTGAATCGGAACGCCTTTCGCATCGAGCTCTTGAATAACACGCACATTGGGTTGCGCATTGCTATTGTTGCGCTCTGGTGGGTGGAAGCGCTCTTCCCTGGAGTCGGGTCGGGACGCTTGATGCCGACTCTCTGGGCGAGATGACGAGGCTGTTGAAGGCCCTTCGGTTGAACTCTGAGATTGCTGGACCTGCAACTCCTTCGCAGCTTCTACCTTTCGCATGAGCTTTTCGTACGTCGCCATGTCACCCATCAGCTTCGCCTTCAGTGCTTTGGCAGTATACTTATTCATCTCCTCCACGGTGAGAATCCTACCGTCATTTGACTTCTCCTTAGCAAGCTTGTCCGAGGTGTTGGAGGGTTGTTCTCGATCCGCTGGACTTGAAGTAGCCGCGACTGCCGCTGGTGGCGAGCTAGCATCCGTACGGTCCCGAGCTCTTTCGCCGTCACCGTGTCGCTGCGGCTCAACTGTTTCACTCACGGCATGGGGCTGTGACGACGCCTGTGGCAGTACCTTTGGCGGTCCTTGTTGGGCACCAGTGAGCGTGCCTGGAGCCAGAAACTTGGCACTCAAATGGCCCTCGACAGAATCCTTCTGTTGATTGCGTGAGGATTCATCGACCCGCTGGGTATACCGGCTTTTCCGCTGTTGTGCGGGAGACCGCGAGCGAGATCTAGATCCGGACCTAGATCTGGACCGGGATCTCGAGCGTGAATAGCTCCTGGAGCGCCTACGCCTGCGGCGGCGAGAGGGTGAACGTGAGCGCGACCTGCTGCGGGAGCGGGAGCGACGGAGTCGCTCGTCCCGTCCGCGAGCACGCTCTCGACTCGAGGAACGGTCTCGCCTAGAGTGTCGCTCGGAGTCGCGATGGGACGCGTGGTGTCGGTCAGACATGTATACCGGCACTATAGCAGTTTGCTATGTAGATAGAAACCACGTGACGGCTTTTTCAGTCAAGATGCACCACCACCTCACGCGTTTTATCACCCCAGGAAGTGTGAATTTCAAACGAGCTCTCTGATTTCTCCCGTGCTCCAAAGCGGAGTAAGCGTGAGTGGGTGTTTTGTGTAAATGGTATGCGTGGGTGGGTACTGTTGTGGCATGACTAATACTCTCGATAATGGGCGAAAAGATGTCCTAGCTCGTGAGAAAACGGCGACAATACCGGTTTTCAGCCGTTTTTTTCTCAACCCACGACGCCTCGCACGCTTCAAGACCTAGGGCTGTCTGGTTCGATCTTGCATCGGTGTCTTAGTTTGCACTCCATGAATACGGCTTATGCGCCCGGTAAATCTAGACTTTGCCGCTAGGACCCAGCCGAAATCCCGGTGAATCAGGTCCAAGGCCCGACTTAGGCAGTCGTTATCGATGCCCTCGCAGACACGCAGGGAGTAGAGAGTCAGGCGCTGAGCGTGGGCGCACTTGGCACGACCCATGCAGGCATTTCCGACATCGAGCTCTCCCAGGGGCTCACCCGGAGGCCCACCCGGTGAGCCCCTTGGCGTCGCGGGCAAGGCCCTTGTTCCTGCTCGAAGTCTAATCGTGGAACCGACGGCCTCTACGCTCTCGCGGGATGTGCTGCACCTCGAGAACCGAGGGTTCAATGACTGTCTTGTATTAAAACAGCTGTTCGCGCCCAAGGACTCGGACCAAGAGGAGCCAGCGGTCCCTGACACATTCGACAGAACCGGCAGAGCCAGCCAGGTTGAGGCTGGACGCAAGCTGATGGCTCGGTACCCTTGGAAGATTGTCTACCTCAACAACAACCGTATCACTGATCTGCTTGGATTGCACCTATGTACAAACCTTCGCAAGCTGGACCTGTCCCGAAATCAAATCGTCAACCTGCCGAACCGTTTCTTCTGGAGGTACCTTACCAACTTGCAAATCTTGTATCTGCATGACAATAAGATCGACTCCATCCACGCTGTGCAGGATTTGGGTGTGCTACCCAACCTCACTGTACTGACCATGTACGGTAACATTGTCGAATACCACCCCGCCTATCGTCATGTGCTCGTCAACTCGTGCCCCAATCTGCAGTTGCTCGACTTCTACTTGGTTTCCGATGAAGAATTGATCGAGGGTGCGTCGTGGGGACCTCCGTTTGGTCGCTACTCTCGTGAGCTCGAATTTGTGCTGCAGGAACTGCCGCTTTCTAGCGATGAAGACCATATGCTGCACTTGAATTACCACCTCCGGCTTGTTCGCGAGAGGCGGGAGCGTTATTCGCCAGTGATTCGCATCCAATCGTGGTGGAGATCCATCTTAGTTCGGCGCACGCTGCGAGTTTATCATGCTGCTGCGATCTGCATACAGCGTGCTTGGCGACGGACCCTCGCGCAGCGTGAGGCTCAGCGAAGAGCCAACGCAATCGAGGCTGAAAGGCGACTCGAGAGCCGTCTAATGCGCCAAAATGAAGAGCGCTTCAGGCCCAAGGGACAGTCTAAATACTCTGAAACAGAAGCAGATGCAGCTGCACAACGTCAAGCGCTGGAAGCCGCACGAAAGGCCCGCGAAGCTGAAATCGCATCAAGAACCCTGTACATAGTTGCCACGAATCCCACTGCAGTGAACATCTTTAACCAACTCGTGCACAAAGTTGAGTTGCAGCAACAAACGGTGGGTGGAACTTTGGTGGATGCTGGGATTATGCTGTTATCTCCACCCGATCCGCTTGATGATCACCCCGTGCTGAAATATGATCGACGACGACGGAATCTCCCCAATTGGATGGATGAATCCAATTCCGCAGATCCTAACCGCGTCACCGTAATTGACACAGAGTCCGCAGAGGGTGAAGATGAAATGGATGATAATGATAGGACTTATGCAATTAATGCTCTAGAAGGTATTGAGCGTGTGCTATCAGATCGCGAGAAAGCCCGGTTCATTCAGCTGGCAGAGAAGATCGCAAAGAAGAGGAAAGCAGCGCTTAAGCATCGAGCCCAGAAATCATTCTGTGCGCTGCGTGTAGGACCCAGGTGTACACCCGAAGATAGAAAGGCTATCGCAATGTTGCGCCTCCATCGGCCTGGAGTCAGTTTGCCTGTCGTTGATCGGTTGCGGGCTGAAGTCCTGCTTGCCCTGACCTCGGCGGGTGGCTTCTACCATGGGTCCTTCAAGTTAGGCAATAATTCACTGGCGCTTCTGTCGTCTACGGCACTTGGAGCTAGCACTGCGGTCACAGCATCCGCTGCTGTAGAAGCCCGTGCAGCCGCTCGCAAGGCTGCGTCATCGGCCGAGTCGAGACCCGATGGAGGAGACTCTGAACCGTCTGCGCTTGCCGCGGCACGCACTTTAGCGGCAATGTCAACCATTTCTGCGCAGGTTGCAGCAAATTCGCAGATGATTGGTATGCTTATGGCGAACAAGGGCGCTACCGCCGGCTCGAACACGGATGGAACTGATTCGGACTGGTGGACTTCAGATGAACCTACAAAAGCATCCGATCACCCAAGCCTTAGTCCTCGACGTGCTCTGCAGTCGCTAAGCGGGAACAAGCAGCAAGATGCCTCACGGCCACCATCCCAGCAGCAACAGGTAGGGGATGGACAACAACGATTCTCCATGAGTTCTCGATCAAGCACTCCACGACCATCCGTCAATTCACCACCAAATACCCAGCGTTTGTCCAGAGGATCAATTGACCACGTAGGTGGCGGGGCAGGGAGCACTCGTCCTAGCATCACCGGCGGTATTCGTAGCTCATTCAGTTATGGTCCTAACGCAGCTCAGGATGATGATGCACACGCGGATGGTTTGGGTCTGGACACATTCCCAGGCAGCGAAGAAAATGCGGAAGCCGTCGCGGCTGATTTACATGTTGATCTCAATAGCCCGACTTTCCGTGCAGATCCTTTGGTGGGCGGCCGTGCCAAAACTCCAGCAGTTCCGGAGGAAGTTTTCATTCCCGGTTGGACACCATTCGCAAAAGCGTATCTGCGACCGAACGAGACGTTGGCTTCCTTCCGCGCACGATTGCTGAAGTGTGCTAAGGAGCCCGAACGTCCTCGACTGCTCAAGTTTGTCTGTCCCAATCACCAATTCCAGGAGGTCCTAGTACGGACGCTTCATCGATTTAACGTTGAACTGGCAGCGGAGGCACATGAGGCGATCCGTGATGAAGACTATGAACAACTACGCTCGAAACAGGTATTGGCATACCCACATGTTACAGTAAGAACGATGACTGCCGTCGTCTGTATCCAGTCGGTTTGGCGCTCCTATCGCGCGCGCAAATACCTGCAACCCAACCTAGGAAAGCGTATCCTCGAGCGTCGAGCAAACTCTTGCCTTGTTCGCTGGTCCAAGGGTCTGTTCCTAAAGCAGCGTATGAAAATGCTCACTGGCTTGGCCCTATATGTCAAATCCATTGACGACTCATCGCTTTTCATGCGAGGAGATGCATATCAGATCCTGCGGCACGCTCCGAACCCCTTCGTTCAGCGCGGTTTCTTCCCTGAACATCGTGTTATTTGTGATGTGTATACTGCACCAGTAGACGGTAATACCATCAGCTCTACGACGTTTGGATTATCGTCCTCATCCAAACAAAGCAACAAGGGTGCTGTAGAATCCCAGCCCGACGCGAGACGATGGGACGTCGCGCTTCGAAGTGAAGTGGCCGTATTTGGCCAAGCCAAGTCTCCCAGCGAGATTGGGCGTTTGCTCAAAGCCTGTGAGTCAAATACGCGTTTAGAGAACTCGTTGATCGCCACACTCCGCCCAACTCCTTATCCAATCTGGCTTTCCCAGCTGATAGGTGGCACACCTCCATTGCTCCAACCCGGCCCGGCTTACTCGTTGACAAGTGGCAATATCAACTCCTTGCAAAGCTCCTCTGATATCCCTCTGAATGAGTCGCTTCTGTACGATCGTGACATTGACGTACTCTTGAAAGACGCTGGATTCACCTACGAAACCTTGTTCATGAATCAGGACGGCTTAACCCCTCCTGAAGGGCAGGGTGCATACATAGGGCTCTCGCCGATTGCTGCGCTCGCTCACGAGGCCGAAGCAACAAGCGACTCAAAAGACGTCCGAGGGCCAGGCCTCATCCCCTCCCAAGTTGTTCCGGCAGAACGAGATGATGTCACCAAGTGGACAAAGAAGTCGCTTATAATGCAAGCCTTGCAAAAATGCCGAGAAGCGGCGCTAGAGCTTGCTCATCTTCATGGAGATGAGGCGCTAAGTCCAGCCCAACGAAAGCTACTTCACCCTTGGGAACGTTCGCCACGAGACAGACTGCTCAATCTCATCAGCGTAGGGGTGCGAGTTGAATTGGTTCGTGATCTGTCAAAGTTAACTCGTGATATCGGTATTGCGACGCTTCTGGCGCCAGAATCCACACTAAGTCCACAAGCCAAACCTTCTCAAGTCGGGAAACCGGGGATCACCCCGCAACTTGCGGGTTTCGGAGGGCCTGATGACAGCAATCAGATCGGCAACTACTTTGTTAAGTTGACTTTTGCGTCGAAGGAAGAAGCCAGACGCCGAGCGGCGGCTTTGCTTATTCTTACATGGGATCCTCGCTTTAAGCAAAATCTGCTACCCCTGATGACACCTTCGCATATCGCTCGCATCTTTGCCGCACGTGAGCAACTCGAGCTCGAGCAACGTCAACTAATGGCAGGAAGTAGTACTGGTGTACAACACCTCTCACCATCAACTGACGTAGGACACCTCAGCTTTTCTACCGCCATCAAGAGATCGATCTCTGATCTTGCAGCAGAATCGGCCCGTGGGACGTACAAGCTAACCCCGGAACAGCAAGTTTTGATCGGAGCTTCGAACACGGCGGTTGCACAGCCGGCTGTCCTTCGACCATGGCTGTTGGGAACACAAGAACGCCTGACGTTACACAATACCTACTGGGTTGAGCAAGAAGGGCGGTTGACGAATCCTACACTCTACCCGAGTGACTACATCGACATCTTGCCAGCCGGGTCAAAAACCGTGACAGAATACTCTGGAGGTTCAGAGGCGCTTCCGAATATTTCGTCTGCACTGAATGCTGCCTCTAAGTGGAGTTCGTTCGTATACGGTAAAGAGGCAGAGGAGCTGTTGAAGGGCCCTGTCCCCAGGGGCGGCTCCGTAAAGGCATGCTACTCCGTTTCAAATCAGCAATTGGGACCTGGATCATCGCACGCGGCTCTGTTTGGTTCGCCAAATCCTGAACCACTTGCAATTGGCGGTGGAGGTGGTGCAATTTTGATTGCATCGCTGACACATGCTGCGCAAAGCACACTTCTTCACAAATCAGTGGACTTGGAAACCCCTGGTTTGGCGAACGAAGTCAAGAAGCAACGTGCACGCGAGATGTATGTGCAGCTCCAGAAACGTTTGAACATGGAGTCGCGCCTGCGCACTGCAGCAACCCAACGAGGGTTCACGGAGGCGTTGTTAGCTGAACGACGACTTAAAGACGATCGTGAATTGCTAGAATATCGCCAGCGCGCAGAGAGCATCCGGGTAGCACACCGGATTAAGATGAGACACATCCAGTTGCGGGAAAACGTCATGAATGCACTGAGAATGCAAGAGCGTGTGGCCGAACAGCAGGAACTCCAGGCTCGACGAACCGAGCTTCAGGAGAGTCGAGTTGCTGAAACGACGCGGACACGAATGGAGGCGCGCCGTGCAGCGGAAGAGAGCATGATCAAACGTGGAGTTGCACTGCGTGACCTCCGCAGACAGGTCGAAATGCAGCGAGAGGAGTTCGCTGCTAGGCTACACGAGGCGCGCCTCGAGAATGAGCGGAAGCTAGCTATCCAACGTCTGGAGCGGCGTTCTGCAGCCCATGAGCATAGCAAGCAGTTGGCCGAACAGAAAATGGCCATGTCGTTTATCGCGCAGCAGAATATGGTTGCAAGACATTTGTATAAGAATCTGCTTGCTAAGGAGCGTGAAAAGCAGAGGATCGCGGCTCAAACCAAAGTTCAAGAGTTTAAGGATGTTGAACGCCAGCAGAAGGAGCGTGTCACGCTTGCTCGACAGGCAACCCAGGTGCTTAGACAGAACTTCAAGGTGATTGACAACCTAGAGCTGAACCAGGGCAAGGCTGCTCAGAAGAAAGCGGCAGCGGCGAGAATCGAGGCTCATCGAGTGCATCGCGACCACCATGCATACATCAAGACCTTGGCGCTCGCCACTGCGCATGACATCATGAATGCCCCAATTCCCGTGCTTGAGACTGCCAAATCAACGTATTTGGATAGCCTCACCGCCGCTCAGCAACAGCACCAGCAGGTAGAACAACGAGGCGAGTCTCAAGCAGTTGGTACCACCACACTCCCGTCGAGAAGTGGCGTGAATGCCTCTGTCGCTCAGCCAGCAGCAACTCAAACCCAGAGAGGACTCGCTGCCACGGCACCGGCAGGCGCGCTAGCGTCAGTCGGTGCTGTCTCTGCAGCTGCAAAGCTCAGGGATTCGCTGGCGCAGAGCGATCTCCAGCTCCAAATGCAGATCGATGCTCTAGCGGAGCTCGCGACCCAGGTTAAGGATCGCTACGAACTGATTGCGATGCGCAAGTATGGCAACAACTAGACTCTTTGTACATTAGTGTCTCCAACTCGATGTTTTCCTTGCCCTCCTGCGCGGTCTGTGCCAGCTTTCGAAGCGGATTTGTGCCGGGGAGCCTCAAGATTGAAAAAATAAACCACTTTTGTGCACAACTCCAGGTGTTGGATATCTCACGATTGGGCAGTGGAATCGCGTGACTGACAGCACGATTCGATGCAGGAGCGTGCAGATCCATGAAACCACATGCAACCATTGAGTCTGTGCCGTGGGCATATGCCACAGAGGGCGCCATGTTCCTCGTCTTTAGACCAGATGACGTGTTACCGCCAGCACACCCGTGCTTCGGCAAGGTCTTGAAGATCGCCAAGGTGGATCTGGTGCCACAGCGCCTGCGGTACGACCATCTACACTGCAGCGAACTTGAAACGGTCACCGCTGCCTGCGAATCGCCGATAGAAGTCAAGAGTGAGGAGATAAACTTCGCTCGGACGCAGCTGAGGTACGCTCAGGACCTTGTCACTGCTGCGTTTGGAGACGCCAGCCTGTTGCCATCGTCGGACTACATCGAGGTTCGCAGGAAATTTGCACTTGACCTCGCCGTGCGCGCGTTTGCTGCCCGTAAAAAAGACAAGTTACATGTCTGGGACGACCCTGCGTTCCTCGAGAATCAAGCCCAGCAGTACGGAGACGATGATATGATAGGGTGTATTTTAGAGTCAGACCTGTTGCTAGCTTGTCACCGTCACACTGGGTCAGCACCAGACGCTCAAGCGGAGGCGGAGGCGGAGGCGGGAGCGGAAGTGGGCCTCATCGCTTTTGAGATCAAGCCCAAGTGGGGCTTCCTACCTGATCCAGAGCTCTGCAATGCCCTGAGCTTGGAAGGGAGTGAATTCGACGCCCACTCCCGGCTAAGCTCGTTTGCTTGCGGAATGACAGGATGCACTTGCACCAGCGACTTTACGGGAAGTGAATTGAAGACTGATGAATCCACGGCAAAACGCAATTCGCACAGCTCAAAGACGATCAGGTCGCAGGTGTGCCGCTTCTGCATGCATCAAGTGTATAAGCGTAAAAAGAACGAAACAAAAGACGGGACAGACGGAAGCAACTCGCCACTGGATCGGAGGTGGTTTTGTCCTCTTGACTTGTATTCTTCAGAACCCACCCGACTGGCTCAGGCAGTTGAGGGACTCTTCGCATCTCCAGGAAACAACCTCCAGGTCACGTATTCCAAAATCGCCTCAGATGGACGTTTGATTATTACCCCTATCTCAGGTGAGGACAGTTCGGAATTACCTCATTACAACCTCTTCAGCCTACTGCTCAACGTGCTGCATGATCCAAAGCTGAGGGCCACCCTCGCCACCATCAAGGAACTCCAAGAGGCTGGTGATCCGCTGACACCAATCGGAGCCTCGGCGGTGAGTCTTGAGCTGCGGAGACGAATCGAGTTCTTGCCGACCTGCGACTGTCAACATTGCTCAACTGATGAGATTAGAAGAATATTATCTCTCTCCGAAGCGCATTCAGGAGTCCTATCGCGACCTGGAGGTGAAGTGTGGGAACATAGCGACGTTGTAGATAGTATACAGAAGCTGTGGCTACAAAGCACGGGCCAGTCGAGCGGTACTGATCCATCATGCGCCGACCGCAAACTCCGAGACGCGGCTCTCACAAAAACGCAAGATATCGTGACGCCAGCAGTGGAGAATGTTCACAGTTTCACCAGTCTGATTCGGGAGCAACTTCAGCATGTACCGACATGTGCACTGATTCGGATGATCCGAGGTTTCTTGATCAGTGCAACACTTAAGGACTTGTCGTTATTTGCGTTGGTACCGATACAAGGTATCCACTCCGGTGGCACCAGCAACTTGGACTCGAATGTAGTCCTACCTGTTAGAGTATACTTGATAGACATTCAGCAAAAGGCAGCTTCAAAGCTCGAATCCTATGCCAAGTTGGATGAGAACATTGTCGCTACTTACAAGTCATTTATTGGCTCGATATACCCGCAATGAGAACTCGAGCTAATGCACAGGCTGACACTTAGATTAACCAGTAGTGTAGTGGATCGCATAATGAGAACAACTTGACAGTCAGAACTGGAATGTAAACGATCTGGTTTGACTATGTACATAATACAGATGGGCATAAGTGTGCCTCCTACTTTAAACGTTCTCCGATGCGTACGTGCTCGGGGATAATGGATATTGGGTGATGATGAAGTTAAGCGTTATGCTTCGAACTGGACGAGCTAGAAGCCTCAGCTTGCTTTCCAGCCACACTTTGGTCAACCGAAAGGACTGGACAGGCCGTGGGTCGGCTTGCCGGGGAGGCGCCAGAGGTCATGGGATTGGCAGAGGATGCAACTGCTGAGACCGAGCCCGAGGCCGTCGATCCTGCTCCCGCCACGGGCCCTGCTCCGGGCCGTCTTGTTGGTGGGGCAGGTGGAGGGGCCAGACTAGGGAAAAGCACTTTGCATGCCTCACCCCAGTTAAGTTTGATGAACCGATAGATGGGCAAATAGAGCATGCTTCCCACCGAAATGTGGGCAGCACGCACAAGGAAGCCGGTGAATAGGAACTTGGGACCACGCTCAATAGTTACTCTCTTGAGAACATCCCAGAGTCCTCGGTACTTGGGTGGAGCGGCGTTGGGCAAGAGGCGGCTCATCGATTGCGTCTGAAGGATCGTCTTGGCAACATCAAATGGATGGGTCACCAATGCTGCGAAGAGCCCTGACAAAAATCCAGCAACCACGTTTACATGGAGCTTATAGCCCTTTCCAGCCATTGCAAGCTCCTTATCCTTCGCGAAGAACGAGCCAAAGCCTGTGAACTTGTTTGCAGTCAGAACGTGCGTCCAGTAGTCGTTTCCGAGGAAGATACCCCATGCTACAGGGATATCTCGGAGCAGATTCACGTGAAGACCGCGGAACAAACCACGGACGCCGTCAGTATGGTAAACGAACTTGATGTTCTCCATCATGGACCGCTTCTTAACGTCGAACTTCGCCAGACTGCGCTCGACCTGCATGCGTTCCTTGACAATTTCCAGCGGCGACTTGACGAAGGTGACGAGGCATCGCGAGCCCGTGAAAAGCGCAGCATACTTGGCAGTGGAGGAATCGAAGCCCAATTGCCTGGGCTTCGCGGCCTGCTCCTTAAACGCCTCATACGTGACCCACTGTACGACGGCAAGGGGAGATTGGAGCAGTCTGGGGAGGAAGCCACGATAGAGCGAGGCGAATCCATCATTCCGGAGGATCTTACTCGCCGCATCAAAGAAGCCCGAATACTGCGTGGCGCCCGAGACAGCCCCCGCGAACTGCTGGCGCGTCGCTACTGTCATTAGCGGATGCCAAATGAGTGCGGTAGCGGAAGTGGTCAGAAATGAGGGCACCCCGGTATAGATCACCGACGTGGTCAGTGCTGAACGCTTAGACGTGTCCATCTGCAGCTATCTTTACAGGTGCTTTCCGACCACACTCCACCCAACCTCGCTACAACGCACTGTACACCAATGCAAACTTGCACTGGAATTGCCATCCGTCCTGGCCCGGATTCGTTTTTCCATCCACCACCCCGCGACGACTGAGTGGCATCCGTCCTGGCCCGGAAATCGCGCTTGCCAGCCTCACGGCAACTTTGGAAAAAGCACTGAAATACGGCATCGCAGGAGTGCACACGGCAGAAAAACCACGCAGGTGCGGTATTGACACTGACATAACCCTAATTCCAGGTGCAACCCGCCCAGTCAGACCGATTGAGGGCCACAAACGGCCGGATTTCCTAAGACCCCGAGAGCCCGATTCGGAGAAGCATGTATCGACTCGTAAGCGGCGCAGTGCGGGCGCATGCTCCGCGGATATCACGTGTGTGGACGGGTGTCCATACACCCGCCACGCTGGCTGATGCTCAGCTCCAGCTGCGATATGTGTCCTTCAAGCTGCCCGAAAGTTTGAAGCAGGGTAGGAAGGGCGAACGCAAGTTATTCCAGGACTTGAAGGGTCCCAGGGGCTCGGCGGCTACGGATTCGGGTGCCAGCGGCGGCGCAAGTAGAACCACCAGTGCTAGTTCGGACGCTGGATCGGGATCGGCTGCAGGCGGCCCCCGTGTCCGAATCCAGAAGCCAACTCCGACCGAGAACATCCAAGATGTGGAGCATGTAGAATTCGAGAAGCCACCGATTGTGGACGCAAGCACGCTTGTGACGGCACGAGCTGAGGCAGACCAGCAAAAGCTTGATGTGACGAGCCTCAAGCCCAAGCAGCGCAGATCATTATTCGCGGGAATTGATTTCAAGCCTCCCACGGAGGATAAGACCTGCAGGAGTGACGACGGTGCTAGTGAAGGCTTTGTGGCTCACGAGCCTAGTTCTGGGGCAAGATCTGCGTCGACCCACCAACTCGGAGTAGATGTTCCCCATGGTTTCGCCAAGCCTCCAACCAATTTCCAACCCTCCCCAGGTACGTCAAATGGCCAGAGTGCCAAGCCCAAATCCAAGTTCAGCCTCAGCGGTATTAAATTCGATGCCAAGCCACAGTCCGCCAACAGCGAAGGATTCGGCATTGGCATTCGCGGTCCGGGAAGGGCGGGTCTCAAATCAGCTGCATATAGTGAACCAAAGACCTCAGCAGGAGGTCAAGCCAGCAGTAAGCCAGTGAAGCCACGAATCTCAGACGAGGACCTAGATGAATTCCTTGACATGCTAGAGGAATCTCACTTGGAGATCAAACCAGACCTCGATCCCAGGAAGGTGCTGGCAGACCTGCCCTGGGATAAGATTAGCGATGAGTTGCATAATAATGCAGACCCTCTTCTCGTCTTCGGCAAGTATTCGAATGGCGCTATCGGTCCTGCTGGCGCGATGGACGACGATGAGGAGCCGCTTACAGGTAAAGAGGCCAAGAAGGCCCGAAGAGAGCAGAGACTCAAGGAGGCTAAGGCGCATCAACAGAGTCAGTCTGGCCACTCGGATTTTGCTCAACCGACGGGCACTGCGGAAGATCTTCTGAAGGCGCAGAGTGAGTATGAAAAGCAGAAGCTCGAAGCAATCCAAGCTGAGGCTGGTTTCACACGACTTGAAAGCCTCTTTTCTATGACAGAACAAGAGCTACAACAGTTGCTTGACAAGCCCCCGCAATATATGGATGAGATGCTGAATCCTAAAGCCACCGAAGAGGTGAAGCGACTCGCCGCTGACGAAGCCAGCACACGACAAATCGCTCGTCACCTTATCGAATCTGGGTACGCAGCCCGCAAGGAGGAGCAACAAGCGAAGCGTGAGAAGGCTGGGTTCAAGACAGACATCGATCCCTCGCGTTTGGGTTGGGAAGACATCGAGCCGTACTTGGTTAGCAAGTATGGCAAAACGGTCGGAGGTCGTGCACGGCTACGTACCCTCGAAGAGCTTGCTCACTCGGACCTCAAGTCTATGGTCCTTGAGATGCAGGATCCCGTCATGCGCGAGCAGATTATGAACGACTATGCAGAGCTTGATGCAGCACGAACTTACGTTGCCTTACTCCGATCTCGAGGGGAGGATGTTGAGCGAGATCCAGAAGCGGAGGATGAGGTCAAGAAAAGCAAAATTCTCGAAAGATATGAGACCGCTGTTCTACGCAGACGCATGCTTAGCAAGATCGATTTGAGCAAACGCGTTACTCGCGATGAATTGGATGAGCTCAGGAAGGACGTTCGTAAGGCCCTTGAGGAAGTCAACTTTGATATCGAGCGCCTGTCGGAAGAAGCGTTGGAGAAGTACGATCTAATGCATGAGGCAACCGAGATGCTTGAACGAGAGGCCGAAGATCCATATATCGATGCATGGTGTACCTTCCTCAAGCTGCTTCCTAGCCGAGAGCTGCAGCTGCTTGCAATGCGCGCCGTGGATATGCCTGAGGATCCCTTAGAATTGTTTAACGAATGCGAGGGAGACATAGAACGTATCGAGAAGGTGATTCTGCAGGGCGAAGAGGAACGTATGCGATTAGAAAACATTATCTTGAAGGGTCTGCTAGGCGAAGAAGCGAAAGCAAAGGCAGAGATGTATCGACGAGAAGAAGACATGGAAATCATGCGAGAGGTTGTAGAAGAAGAAAAGGCGGCAGCAGCACAAGTGATCAGCGAATACCTCGCAGAAAAGAAAATCAAGCGTGAGCGGTATCGCAAGATCGCAGAGGCTTATCACGGTGCCACGTCGAAGAAAACCATCGAAGAGATCGAAGAAGAAGAGCGTAAAGAAGAGCAAACGGAAGATTTGAAACTGCCTTTCAGAAGCATTCTAGATGATCAAGCGAGCCAGCAGCAACTAGAGCACATTATGCGCTCTGATCCTCTGAAGGTTACTGTGCCGAAGAAGTTCCAAAAGAGGTCCAAGTATCAGATCACTGAGTTTGAAACTACTCGCGACCCCACTTCGGCCCCGCTCGGGAACTCAGCTTTCGCTGTAATTGCCGCAAGAGCACGTTCACTGCAAACACGTATGGCAATTCGCCACCGCGATGCAGCCGCCCATGCTATGCGCACAAGTGAGAAGGAGTTGGAACTGAAAACAAATGCAGTGAATGCCGCTCGTAAAGTACTTGCGGACCTCGAGGCAGAAAGCCGAGATAATGCACAACGCGACGATGAGGATGACGATGAGATCACTGCCAGGATTGACCGTGCTCGCTTGAATTTAACTAAGCTAGAAGCTGCTCTCGCCGAAGCAAAGCAGGAGGCAGAGAAGGCGCGAGCTGACTTAGCCAGAGCGGAAGCTGATCTTCAGACAGTCCAAGAAATTGTGCGAAAGCTTGCTTCCAGTCTTCCGACAACCGCAGCCACCCAAGAGCTCTTGGAAATCCTTCGTGCTGGTGAGGCAGCGGTTGGCGGTGACTCCACCACGAATGTACGTCGAGGTCGAATCAGGCGTAAGGATCTGCGATTAGCCATGATCGCAGCATCGAAAGGTGACCGTGCTTATGCTGCACTGAGCGAAAAGGATGCGTACCTTAAAGCAAAGGCTGAATCAGAGGCGGCGAGACTCCGCGAGCAGCTGCGACAACAGAATGGAATCGAGGACGTAGATCGTATGCTATTTGGTCGTGTTGTTGCAAGTTATGGTCCTCGTGTCCTTGTTG
>Ga0182741_1002351_pt1 | contig 22289 bp, 23 predicted proteins | sample eDN5th37CBELigOP_FD_128874 | JGI IMG/M metagenome (GOLD analysis project Ga0182741, IMG submission 128874) | Enriched Organic Plus compost microbial communities from Emeryville, California, USA - eDNA 5th pass 37_C BE-Lig OP (version 2) (version 2) ... | reverse complement strand
CCGTACTGGCCGAACGCTTCACCCAGCTCGTGGGCGTGCCGCCCATGACTTACCTCGCCCGCTGGCGCCTGCAGCTCGCCGCGGAACAGCTACTGCACAGCTCCAGCAAAGTGTCGGCGATCGGAACGAAGGTCGGCTACGAGTCGGAGGGTGCGTTCAGCCGCGCGTTCAAGCGCGAGACGGGCATGTCGCCGGCGGCGTGGCGGCGGGCCCGCGCGTCTGCGCGCTAGATTGCGGAAGGGGTGAGCGCAAACGGGCGACCGGAGCGCGCGCCATCGCCGACCTCTCGACGTCTAAAGGAGTGTGCGTGGATGACGCCAGGCTGGCTGGGCTACATCGGAGACCGCGTGCGGCGCGCCGTGGCGGAGGCGAGAGGCATGGAGAGACACGAGATCAGGGGCTTCGAGGTGGTGGTGGAGAACACGAGGCCCGACATCGATACGGCGCGCGTGCTCGCGCGGCTGGATGAATCGCTGGCGCTCATCGAGCGATACCAGCCGTGGCGGCTGGTGCACCTGCGCCGCGATCTGCTGCGCATCAAGGTCGCGCGCTTCCCCTGCCGCGGCGCGTACTTCCCGCTCGAGCGCACCGTGCTCACCGAGCTGACCTTCCTCGCGCGCACCGACATCGGACCGGCCACGGTGGCGTCGTCCATAGTGCACGAAGGGATTCACGCGCGGGTGAGCGAGATGGGCGTGAGTCCCGAGCATCGTGACATGGCGCGCGAGGAGCGTCTCTGCCGTCGCGCCGAGCTGGAGTTCGGGCTGGCGCTCCCGCCGGAGATCGGTGCTCCGGTGGTGGAGCGCGCTCGCGCGAGTCTCGCGCTCGAGGATGCGGAGGTGGCGCCGGCCATCGATTGGCGCGAAGCGCTCGCGCGACAGGCCGCGGTGGATCGCGGCGAGCTGGGTTGACGGTGGGCGATGTGAGGATGGGCGCACCGATCGGTGCGCCCATCCTTCGCGAACCAATGCCGCGGCGAGCGGCCGCGAGATGAAGCTCAGCCCTTCGCCATCCGCTGCACCACGTCCTGCAGTGCACGGACGCGCTCGGCGTCGCTAGCGCTGCCCACGTCGTTACCCAGCTCGCCGGCGAGCTTCGTGAGCGCCGTGGAGCGCGCCGAGCCCTTAGCCTTCTCGGCGGCATCGAGTGCCTGCGCGATCGCGCTCGTGCGATCCGCCGGCAGCCCCCGGTCGCGAACGAGCTGGTCGAGGTATGCCCGTGCCACCGGGAAAGCGGCGGGCCAGGTGATCTTCGGCTGGCTCTGCGGATTCAGGACGTCGAACTTGACGAGCTTCGCGGCGTCGATCTCGTTCTGCGTGAGATCGTCCGTTGGCGTGAGCTGGAAGACGTCGAGCCCGCGCGCGATCTCGGACGCGTAGATGTACCCGTTGTAGTAATAGCTGCCCCAGTACCCGCCGAGGACCATCTCCGTGGAGTCGATGGGACCGCGATCGAAGTAGGCGATCTCCTTCGGGTGCGCGGGGTCGGTCCAGTCGAAGACCGACGTGCCGCCCTGATACCACGCCTGCACCATGATCGTGCGGCCGGGAACGGGAACCAGGTTCCCGTTGTGTGCGACGCAGTTCTCCTCGGGAGTCTGCGCCGCCGGCATCTTGAAGTAGCCGGCCTGCGTGAGCTTGCCGTCCTTCAGGTGGAAGATCGCATCGGCGCCCCAGTCGAGAGGATCGGTGGCCCGGCACTTGGGCTGCGTGCCGCCGCCCCACTCGTCGGTGAAGAGAAGCGCCGACCCGTCGTTGCTGAAGGTGGCCGAGTGCCAGAAGGCGAAGTTGGAGTCGGCCACCGCCTGGAGACGTACGGGGTGCTCGGGATCGTGGATGTCGAGCAGGAGGCCGTACCCGGAGCAGGCGCCCGCAGCCAGGCCGACCGCGGGATACACGGTGATGTCGTGGCACTGCGAGGGGCCGCTGCTCTTGCGGGCGCTGCGCGGCGGGATGCCGAGGTCCACGCCCATCGCTTTGAGCGAGTCGTTGGCCTCCTCGAACTCGTTCGACGCCGGATCGTGGTTCATGAGGTTCGAGAGATAGCGCGCCGCGCGGGTCGAATCGTCGGACGTCGTGGTCGCGGGGAGTCCGATCCGGCCGAGGAACTGGCGGGCGGCCTGCACGGCGGCGCCGTTGGCGGTGTCGGCGTACGCTGCACCGTGAGTCGGCGGCGCGGTGAGATCGTTGAAGATGCGCGGCGAGCTCACGATCTTCGACTGCTCCGGGTGGTTCACCGGCACCTTGATGACTTCGATGCGGAAGAGGGCGCTGTTGGGATCGGATACGTCGCCGCTCTCGCAGCCGGTCATCTCGCTCGCGGAGCGCACGCGCGCGAGACCGGACACGTAGATGTAGACCGTGTTCGGATCCCTGGGGTCGGGGACGAGCGTGTGCGTGTGCGAGCCGCGGCAGGTCTGTACGTCGGCCACCTGCTTGGGCTGCAGCGGGTTGGAGATGTCGAAGACCCGAATGCCGAGCATTCGATCCTTGCTCACGCTGTCCTGGACTCCCTGCGTGCCGCAGTCGATGCGGCTCCCCGTATTCTCCGCCGAGACGAAGAGCAGGTTGCGGTAGACGGAGACGTCGCCCTGCTCGGTGAAGCAGACGTCGGCCTTGGTGAGCTTCGGCTTCGTGGGGTTCGAGATGTCCCAGATCTCGATCCCGCTGAAGTTCCCCTGGTAGAGGAAGTTCCCCTTGAAGGCGAGGTCGGAGTTGGCGTAGGTGAGGCCGCCCGGATCGTCCGGGTGAAACACGCTCGGCTTCTTCACGCTCGATACGAGGTCGAGTCCCCTGGAGGCGGTGGCCGCGTCGTAGAGGCCCGCCTTGAGTCCCACGCGTGGATCGTCGGTGTGGGCTTGCGCGTACATCGCGGCGGGTGCGGTGAAGGCGAGCGTCGCCGCGGCTCCGAGCGCGCCGAGAAAGGTGGTGAAGTTGCGGGAAGCTACTCGTTGACGTTTCATCTGGTCTGTCCCGTGTTGAGCGTGTTCAGGATCTTCTCCATGCGAGCGATCTCCGCGCGCTGGCCGGCATCGATGTCGGTCGCGAACGCGAATACCTCCGACTGCTGCCCCGCGCCCGGAGTGGCGAAGAGCTTCGCGACCATGTCGAGCGCGCCTTCGTGGTGCCTGATCATCCCCGTCAGGTAGAGGCGGTCGAAGGTCGAGTCGTGCGCGGCGTCGAGTCGCCGCATCTGCTCCGGGGTGAGCATCCCCTTCATCATCATCGGGTGCCCGCCCATGTCCATCCCGGGCATCCCCATCCCGCTCTCGTCATGGATGTCGTCGCGATCGCCCGAGAGCGTGTGGAGCGGGTCTGGCACGGGCAGATCGCGCTTGCGCAGCCACTGCTGCATCACCTCGATCTCGTCGCGCTGCGAGAGCGCGATGCGCTTGCAGAGTACCTGAAGGTCGGGTCGGGCCCCGTGTGATCGGGCCCAGTCGGACATCACCACCGCCTGTGCGTGGTGGATGATCATCCCCTGCATGAAGTGAACGTCGGCGTCGGTGTAGTCGCGGCCTCGGGGTGCCGAGCTCTGTGCCTGGAGTGTGCCGGCAGCGAAGGCGATCGTCGCGAGGAGGATGGCTGGGAGCGGCGCGGTGGCGCGCGGGCTCGGATGTCGTGAGCGTGTGGACTTCACGTTGTCGATACGGAGCTGGGCCGAAGGAATGTCGTGGGCGCTGCGCGCGCCGGTCTCACCGTAGGGAATGTACGGAAGGAGGCGCGCAGTTGTTGCAGGCGGCGGGTGATCGCGTTGGAGCAGGCTCTACCATGGCCGAAGCCATGGCAGAGCCTGCTCGACTACGGTTGGCCTTCCCATTCGGGCTGCTCGTACGAGCTACGGGAAAAGCAGTTGACAAAAGAATGGGTCGCTCGTATTCTACTGAAAGATCAGTAATTGACGGCCGCCCGAGGGGCGACGACCGGCCGCCGAACGGGGGCTGCAACCCAGCGCCGCGAGCCAGGAGCCGAAACATGGACGAGATCTACTTCCCACCACGCGAGCTCGAGGTGATGAGCATCCTCTGGCGCCTCGGCTCCGGAAGCGTGTCGGAGGTGCGCGAGGAGCTGTCGGAAGACCTGGCCTACACATCCGTCCTCTCCGCGCTCCAGACGCTGGAAGAGAAGGGGTATGTACGCCACGAGGCTGAGGGAAGGGCATACCGCTACTTCCCCACCGTGGGTGCCGAGCGCGCGGGCCGGAGCGCTCTCGCGCGCATTCGCGAAGCCGTGTTTCAGGGCTCGGCCGAGCGGATGTTCGCGCAGTTCGTCGCCGACCGCGGGTTGAGCCGGAAGGAGCTGGAGCGCATGCGCCGACTCCTCGCCGAACGGCTCCGGGAGGAGAAGTGACTGCCGCGTGGATGGCTTATGCCCTCGTGGTCGGCACGCTGGTCGCGCTGGCCGCGTACGCGCTGGACGGAGTCTGCCGGATCGCCGCCCGGCCGTCGCGCTGGGTTTGGGCTGGCGCGATGGCGGTGACCGTAGCGCTTCTCGCTCTCGCGCCGCAGCGCGAGTCGCACGGCGGCTCAGTCGTGCTGCCGGTCGCTCTCGATGCCGTGACCATTTCCGCCGACGCGCCGGCGCCGGCGATCCTGGCGCGCGTGGTCGGATCGCTCGGCCGGGCGCGCAGCGCGCTGGAGGCCGCCGCTGCACACGGCTTCGCCAGCGTAGCGCGGCTCGCTCCCGCACCCGTTGCGCGGGTATTCGCGATGCTCTGGACTGTGCTCAGCCTGGTCGCATTCCTCGTGTTCTTCGCGGTGCACCATCGGCTGCGCCGCGCGCGACGCACGTGGCCGGTCGCCATCCTCCACGGAGCGCGCGTGCGCATCGCACCGGACGCAGGCCCCGCGGTGGTAGGGGTAGCGAACCCGGAGATAGTGATCCCGCGCTGGCTCCTGCAGCGCAGCGCTGCCGAGCAGCGCATGGTCATCGCGCACGAGGCAGAGCATCTGCGTGCCCACGACGCGCTGGTTCTGTCCGCGGCCTGCGCCGCGGCATCGCTCGTGGCCTGGCATCCCGCGATGTGGTGGATGCTCGCGCGGTTGCGCCTCGCGGTGGAGCTCGACTGCGACGGCAGAATCGTGCGGAGCGGGATTGCTCCGCGCAGCTACGGCGCGCTCCTGATAGAGCTCGCCGGGCGTTGCTCCAGTGGTATGCGGATCAGCGCGCCGGCGCTGGCCGACGGTTCCTCACACCTCGAAAGGAGGCTGATCGCCATGACTCCACAACGTTCGAAGTTCGCCCGCGCCTCGGCGTGCGCTCTCGCGGCATGCTCTCTCGCTCTCCTCGCGCTCGCCTGCGACGCGAAGCTTCCCACCTCCGAGGAGGTGAACTCGATGAATGTGTTCGCGGCCGAGGGAGCGGCGCGGCGCGTGGCTTTCCTGGCCGCCCCCGACAGCTCGGTCTCCTACACGATAGATGGCAGGAAGGCGAGCGCCGCCGAGGCTCACGCGCTCGCGCCGGAGGAGATCGCATCGATCAACGTGGTCAAGACCAGGGCAGGGGAGAATGGCGAGGGCGGGCCGGCGAGCGGCGAAGTCCACATCGTGACCAGGCTCGCGGCCGACTCGCTCGCGGCGGCGGGAGTGCGGAAACGCGTCGACGGCAGCATCGAGTTCGTGCGGAAGGAGGGCGTGGGTGGGGAGATCATGCTGGGCGGCGAACCGGGGCGGGTGTTTTCCGCGGACACCGTGCGGATAGGGCCGGTGGAGCGGAAGGCGTTCGACGGCGTCCTCGTGGTTGACGGCGTTCCGGTGGACCGGCGGGAGCTGGCGAAGATCTCACCCGATCAGATAAAGAGCGTCGAGGTGGTGAAGGGCGAGGCGGCGCGGAAGCTGTATTCGGACTCGGCGGCAGCGAACGGAGTGATTCGGATAACGACCAAGCGTGGCGCGGGGCAGCGTTAGGCTGACCAGCCTAACGCGTCGCGATGGCGACGCAGAGCGATGATTGCGGGGCATTAGGCTGACCAGCCTAATGCCCCGCAATCATCACCATCGCCAGTGGCGCCCCATCCTGATCCAGGTTATTCCTTGAGGAGCCCGCATACGATGCACCCCGCACACGGGCCCACGCGTCTCCGGAGACGCGCTCCACCGAAACGCTCGCGCCAACCCAAGGAAAAGGAGCAGGCACCATGCTTCGCATCGCGCTCGTCTTCATGGTCCTCTGTGCGGCGCCCTTGGCGGCGCAGACGCCTGCCGACCCGCCGCCCACCAACTTCGCCGTCTCGGCTGCCGGCTCCGCCTGGAAGAGCGTGGCCTCCTACATCCAGAGCGCGGCGGAGCAGTTCCCGGAATCGGAATACGGCTTCAAGCCTACCCCCGACGTGCGTAGCTTCGGTGAACTCATCGGCCACGTGGCCGGCTCCGAGCAGATGTTCTGCGCCGCGGCGCTCGGCGAGCCGCAGCCCGAGGAGGATGCGGTCGAGAAGAACGCGAAGACCAAGGCCGAGCTGGTGGCGGCGCTGAAAAAAGCTTCGGAGTACTGCACCCGCGCCTATGCACAGACCGATCTCCAGGCGCGTGCGAAGGTGAAGATGTTCGGCCAGGAGATGTCGAAGCTCGATGTGCTGATGATCAACGCCACCCACGACAACGAGCATTACGGAAACATCGTGACCTACATGCGTCTCAAGGGGATGGTGCCGCCCTCGAGTCAGCCGAGGCGCTGAACCGGACCGGCGCCGGGCGCCGCACACCCGGCTGGCGGGCGCGGGAAACTTCCGTACCCCCTTCCTACGTAGTGATCCCGGATACCAACGCCGGAGCTCTCGATGATCGCCGCCCTCCTTCGCCTCTTCGCCCTTCGCCCTCTCCTCACGATGGCGATCCTGGGCTTTCCGATCATCCTCCTGATCGCCGTCGGGCTGTTCGCGATCTACGCCCTGAAGTTCCTGGTCTTCATAGTGCTTCCCGTGGTCGCCGTCCTCTGGCTGGTGAAGCGTCTCGGGAAGACCGACTAGAAACGGCTGCGAAAGCAGAAAGGGCGGGGTTCTACCCGCTGATCTCTCCCGGCAGACACCGGAGAGATCAGCGGGTAGAACCCCGCCCCTTTCTACTTCGTCCGACTTCTTCCCCTTATTTCCCCTGCGGTACCAGCGTGAAGTCGTACTGCAGATGGAGCGTGTCCTGCACGCTCAGCACGATCGGCACACTGGGCTTGTCCATCTGGAAGTCGGCGAACGTCAAGCTGGTGCTCGCGGTGCCCGAGAGCGTATCGCCGCGGAAGCGGGCGTTGACCTGCCAGGTGGTGGGCCGGGTGACGTTCTTGATGGTGAGGTCTCCCAGCAGCCGGAAGTCGGCGCGCCCCGAGTCGGGGAGCGGCATGGTGAGGCCGCTGATCTCCTTGGGCACGAGCGTGACGTTGGGATACTTCTCGGTTTCGAGCGTGCGCCGCTGCACGTAGCCGTCGCGCCGATCGCGATCGCTCTTGAGCTGGGTCACGTCCACCACGATCCTGGACTGCTCGGGAACCAGCTTGCCCGCGTCGTTCAGCACGATCGCGCCGCTGACCCCTTTCGTGACGCCGATCGCATCGTTCGGGAAGCTCACGCCGGCCAGCTGCTCGCGCGCGAAGTAGCGCGCTTCGTTCCCGGTCGCGGCCACGACGTACCGCTGCGCCGCCGGGGTGGAGGCGGGAGCCGGCGCGGCGGCGACCGAGCCCGGAGAACGGGCTTCGAGCGCGGCGCTCATCTCGGCGGCCTGCGCGCCGTCTCCAACGGTGGTGAAACCGAAGATCGCGGCGCCAGCCGCTCCTATCGATGCAAGTACAGCGATCTTTCTCGCTGTGCCGTTCAGATTCACGGGTGCCTCCATGCGGTTGGTACCGGTCGGGCCGGCGGTGAGCTCACACTGACCGTCGCACCCCCGGAATACGTACGGGTGCGCTCGGTCGTTGCAGTGTAGATTGCGTCTCGCTTCGCGACAGGTGCTACCGCACGCGTGTCGATGTTGTTCCGCTCTGAACCAGGGTAACGAGTGTCTTTCAACTCTCTCGCTCTCCATCCCAGCCTTCTCAAGGCGCTCAAGGAGCTGGGTTTCACACGCCCCACTCCCATACAGACCAACGCCATCCCACCCGCGCTCGAAGGACGCGATGTCCTGGCGTGCGCCATGACGGGTAGCGGAAAGACGGCCGCTTTCCTCCTGCCGATCGTGAACCAGCTCATGGACCTGCCGCGGGGTGTGACGCGCGCGCTGGTCCTGGTGCCCACGCGGGAGCTGGCCGCCCAGGTGCTCGAGCACCTGAACGAGCTGGCGGTGCATACGCCCATTACCGGTGCCGCGATCTTCGGAGGGGTGGGGATGGGCCCACAGGAGCACGCGCTGCGGAGCGGAGTGGATGTGATCGTGGCCACACCCGGCCGGCTGCTCGATCACATGAAGCTCCCGTACGCGAGCTTCGACTCTCTGGAGTACCTGGTGCTCGACGAGGCGGATCGGATGCTCGACATGGGGTTCCTTCCGGAGATCCGGAAGATCCTCCGCCGCATTCCCGGGCAGAGGCAGACTCTATTCTTCAGCGCCACGATGCCGGCGCCCATAGTGGCGCTCACACGCGAGATGCTCCGCGATCCGGCGCTGATCCAGACCGACCGCGTCTCGAAGCCGGCGGTGGGCATAACGCAGGCGGTGTACCCGGTGCAGCAGGAGCTCAAGGCGGCGCTCTTCCTAGCGCTTCTGAAGCGTGGGGAGATCAAGCAGGCGCTGGTGTTCACGCGCACGAAGCATCGCGCCAACCGGCTCACGGAGTTCCTCTCGAACAACGGAGTCAGGGCCGAACGCATCCACGGCAACCGCTCGCAGGCGCAGCGCACGGCGGCGCTGGCCGGCTTCAAGAGCGGTCAGTTCCCGGTGCTGGTGGCCACCGACATCGCCGCACGCGGCATCGATGTCGAAGAGCTGGGCCACGTCGTGAACTTCGATGTCCCCACCGCGCCGGAGGATTACATCCACCGCGTGGGACGCACCGGGCGCGCCGAGGCCACCGGCGATGCCTTCACCTTCGCGGCGCCCGAGGAGGAGAACGAGCTGCGGGCGATCGAGCGCGCGGTCGGGAAGCGCCTCCCGCGCGTGATGGTGCCCGACTTCGACTACCATGCGAAGCCGGCCATGCGGCTCGAGATCCCGCTGGCCGAGCGCATCGCGGCGATCCGGGCCAAGAAGGCGGAGGACCGCGCCCGCGCGGCCGCCAAGGCGGAGCGACGCGCGGCCCAGGAAGCAGCGCGCAATTCGAGGGGAGGGGAGAGAGCCCCGCGCAACGGACGCGAGGCTGCTCGCTCACCTCGCGCTTCCGGTGTGGGAGAGACGTCCACCGCTCCGGCGCGCAAGCGCCGCCGGCCGCGCAGGGGGGGCGGAGGCTCGGGCGGCCGCCAGGGCGGCCGATAGCGCTGAGCGTCGCCGCGCGCCCCTCACGCGGCGCCTTCCATGAGCGCGAGCGCTCGCTCCGTGGCGACACCGTAGGCCAGGTGCCCAGCGAGGCCGCGGGCGTGGCTCTGCCAGGGGAAGTTGGCCGGTCCCGGCGTGAGGCCTAGCGCGTAGACCAACCCTTCGTCCATGAGTAGGAAGAAGGCCGTGCCGAAGAGGAGGCCGCCGGCGGCTGCCGCGGCCGGCACGCGGGCGCGGAGGAGGGCGTACGCCGCGCCCGCGCCGGCGCCCAGCGCCCAGTGGAGGCCGGCGCCGTAGCGCTTCCGCTGCTCGTCGGAGAGCGATTCTCCGGCCAGGCCGGCCAGCTTCTCCGCCGCTCTCCCGTACGAGCTCTTCCCTTCGCGCACGCGCTCCTCGCGCTCGCGCGCCCGCGGGCTCTCCTTCTCGTAGAGATAGGTCGTCACCTTCCCCATGAGCCAGGTGGCGGCCGCCCCGGCCACCAGGCCATCGAGCAGCACCCCGACGCTCTCGCTTCTCCCCCTCATCGCCTCTCTCCTTGATGGGCCCGTACGGGCGAGCATGTGAATCGCTGGGCCGCAGGAAAGGCGCCACCCCTTGTCTCTTCCCAGGGGCGTGCGGCATATTTAGTCGTGCCTAAAAATCGAAATAGTCTTTCCGATTATCTAATTCACCCACGCCAAGATGTCCGCTAAGCGGCTCCGCGAGAGCGACCCCGTTCCGCCGCGGCACGCAGCGAGCTCCGCAGCTCCCGAGCTCGGCTGGCGCCGGCCCCGGCTCACTCCCAGCCTGGCAGAGTCGTACAGATCCGTCCCCGTCACCGGTGGAAGCTGGTGGCGCAAGCTCCTCGCGTTCGCCGGCCCCGGCTATATGGTGGCGGTGGGCTACATGGATCCCGGCAACTGGGCCACCGACCTCGCCGGCGGCTCGGCCTTCGGCTATCGCCTCCTGAGCGTCATCCTCCTCGCCAACCTGATGGCTGTGCTCCTGCAGGGACTCTCGTCCAAGCTCGGCATCGTCACCGGACGCGATCTGGCGCAGGCCTGCCGCGACCACTACTCGAAGCCGGTGGCGCTCTTCCTCTGGGCGATCTGCGAGCTGGCGATCGCCGCGTGCGACCTCGCCGAGGTGATCGGGTCGGCCATAGCTCTGAATCTGCTGTTCGGCATCCCCGTCGCCGTGGGCGTGCTCATCACGACGCTCGACGTCCTCATCGTACTCTATCTGCAGCACAAGGGCTTCCGGATGCTGGAGGCGCTCGTGATCGTGCTCATGGCCACGGTGGGCCTCTGCTTCCTCTTCGAGCTGGTGGTGTCGCGCCCCGACTGGGGCGGCGTGCTGGCGGGCTTCGTTCCATCCGCCGAGATCGTGTACGATCCCGGAATGCTCTACATCTCGCTCGGCATATTGGGCGCGACCGTGATGCCGCACAATCTCTACCTGCATTCGTCCATCGTGCAGACGCGGAGCTACGCGGAGGATGCTGCGGGGAAGCGCGAGGCCGTGCGCTTCGCCTTCATCGATTCCACGGTAGCACTGACTTTCGCGCTGTTCATCAACGGCGCGATCCTGGTGGTGGCGGCGGCGACCTTCCATCGCGCCGGGCTGCACGAAGTCGCCGAGATCCAGGACGCCTATCATCTGCTCACGCCGCTGCTCGGCGTAACCGGCGCGAGCGCGGTATTTGCTCTCGCGCTCCTCGCATCCGGACAGAACTCCACTCTCACGGGGACGCTGGCCGGTCAGATCGTCATGGAGGGCTTCCTCCACCTCCGGATCCGGCCGTGGGTGAGACGGCTGATCACCCGCATGGTGGCAGTGGTGCCGGCCGCGATCGTGGCGATATTGTATGGTGAGAGCGGGACGGCGAAGCTGCTGGTCTTGAGCCAGGTCATCCTCAGCATGCAGCTTTCCTTCGCCGTCTTCCCGCTGGTCCGGTTCACATCCGATCGGACGAAGATGGGCGAGTTCGTCAATCCACGGTGGCTGGCCGTGCTCGCGTACCTGATCGCATTTCTGATCGCCGGCCTCAACGCATGGCTCCTGCTCGGCTTCGTCACCTGAGGAAGGGCTGAAGTGTACAAGCGAATCCTGGTCCCGCTCGAGCACTCACCGTACGATGCAGCGATACTGGAGCACGTGACCAGGCTGGCGCGCGTGTGTGACGCGTCGCTGATCCTCATCCACGTGGCCGACGGCTGGGCGGCGCGCCATTTCGACGATCTGAAGCTGCGCGAGAGCGAGGAGATGCGCGTGGACCGGGAATACCTTCATCGCGTCGCCGCCGGGTTGGAGGCGACCGGGCTGCACGTGGATGCGATCCTCGCCGGCGGCGACCCGGCGCGCGAGATAGCGGCGGCGGCGGACCGGGAGATGTGCGATCTCATCGCCATGTCCACGCACGGGCATCGCTTCTTCTCCGATCTCGTATACGGGAGCGTGGCGGAGTCGGTGCGCCACCGTTCGCTGGTGCCGGTGTTGATGGTGCGCGGGAGCAAGGGGCGCGAACCGCAGGAATCGGGAGAGGCGGCATGATGATGACCGGGCGCGCGGCCGGTGACTACACCGCTCCGGTGGAAGACTACCTCAAGGTCATCTACGAGATCGAGCGCAGGGGCGGCGCGGCGGCGACCAACGACATCGCGCAGCAGCTCTCGATCGCGCCCGCGTCGGTGAGCGGCATGGTGCGGCGCCTGGCGGACCAGGGACTCCTCGAACACGAGCGCTATCGCGGCGTACGGCTCACGGAGTCCGGCCGGCGGGTGGCGCTCCGCACGATCCGCCGCCACCGCGTGATCGAGGCGTACCTCACGCACGCACTCGGCTATCCGTGGGATCGCGTGCACGACGAAGCCGAGCGGCTGGAACACGCGGCCAGCGACGAGCTGATAGACAGGATGGCGGCCGCGATCGGCGAGCCGGCCACCGACCCGCACGGTGCTCCGATCCCCACGCGCTGGGGTGAGATAGACGAGGGGCCGCACCTCGCCACCATCGCGGAGCTGGCGCCGGGCGAGCGCTGTCGCGTGGTGCGGGTGAGCGACGATGACGCGCGGCGGCTGCGCTACCTCGGTGAGGTGGGATTGACGCCCGGCGCCGAGGTGGTGCTCGTGTCGCGCGCGCCCTTCGGAGGGCCGCTCGCCCTCACCGTGGATGGTGTGGAGCGCGCCATCGGGCCGGCGCTCGCCTCGCACGTGATGGTCGAGACGTCGGGTTAGTCCGGCATCGGGTTCCCGGGCGCGTCGCGCAGACGCGGGTACGCTCTCAGTTGGCCGCCAACCTCCTTCTACCGAGTACAGTCATGCGTCGAGCACGCAGCACCATCTTCGCCGCGGCAGCGCTCCTGGCGGTCGCCTCCGCGCCCGCGAAGGCTCAGTCGAGCACCCGCGGTTCCGACTCTTCCGGGAACCGGGTCGCTCCTTCGCGCACCGAGGTGAAGGCGCGCGTGGACTCGCTCGCGAGAGCGTTCCTCGCGGAGCCGCAGTCGCCCGGCATCTCCATAGCGGTGATCCGCGCGGGGCGCGATACGCTCGTGTACGAGGGATACGGCAAGTCCGACCTCGAGAACGATGTGGCCGCGACGCCGGCGACGGTATATCGCGTCGGATCCATCACCAAGCAGTTCACGGCGGCCGCGGTGATGCGCCTCGTGGAGCAGGGCTCGGTGCATCTGGGTGACTCGATAGGTCAGTATCTCCCCGACCTCCCCAGGGCCTGGCGCCCGGTACAGGTACGTCAGCTTCTGAACCACACGTCGGGGATCCCGAGCTACACCAATCTCGGCGATAGCTGGGCGAAGCGCTGGGGCGAGCACATGTCTCCCGACACGCTCGTGGCGCTCACCGCGAACGCGCCCATGGACTTCGCGCCCGGAACCGGGTGGCGCTACGACAATACCGGCTACGTGCTGCTCGGCATGCTCATCGAGAAGGTCTCCGGGAAACCGTACGCGGAGTATCTCGACTCCACGTTCTTCCAACCGCTCGGGCTCACGCATACGCTCTACTGCGACCGGGCCCCCCTCATCCCGCACCGGTCGAGGGGCTATCAACGCGATGGCAAGAGCTTCACCAACGCGCCGTACCTCGACATGTCGCAGCCGTACGCGGCCGGCGCGCTCTGCTCCACCGTGGGCGATCTGGCGCGGTGGAACCTGCTGCTCGCCACGGGGAAGGTGGTGAGTCCGGCATCCTATGCGAGGATGACGACCCCCGAGGGGAATGCCGGCCTCAATCACTACGGCTTCGGGCTCGTGCGCGGCGCGGTCGGATCGCACATCATGATCACGCACGGCGGTGGGATCCACGGCTTCATCACGTCGAACGCGTACTTTCCGGCAGACAGCATCTCCATCACCGTGCTCGCCAACGCGGCGCCGAGCAATCCCGATGCGCTGCTGGCCAACGTCGCGCGCGCGGTGTTCGGGATACCGCTGGAGCAGCCCGCGACATCGCAGGGGAGTCGCCGCTCTCCCTGATCCGGCAGCCAGTCAGGGAACGTTCCTTGCGCGATATGCTGACCGACCAACGTCAGCGGTGGCGAATCGAGACGCGCGGGAGAGCGGCAGTGGCGACTCAGGGAGTGCGGATAGAACCGGAGCCAACGATCGGCGATCTGATCGGACGGCTGACCGACGACTCGAAGCGTCTAGCGAGCAACGAGGTGCGCCTGGCGCGGCTGGAGCTCGGCGAGAGCATGCACCACGCCGTCCAGGGTGGTATTCGCCTGGCGCTCGCCTTCGGAATCGCCATCCTCGCACTCGTCGGTCTCAGCGTGCTGCTCACGGCGCTGATCGGGAGCGTGCTGATCGGGAAGACCTGGCCCGGCGCTCTCATCACCGGCGCCCTGGAGATCATCGCTGGCGCGCTTCTCTTATGGGCCGGCATGCGCGCGATGAAGAAAGCCGACTTCACCCTCGGTGAATCCCGCGCCGAGCTGAGGACGACGATGACCCGCCTCTCCGACCGCGCATCGAAGCTCAGGGTGACGATGGAGTAGAGTGGAGAGAGCCAACGGGGAGACGGGGAGCGACATATAGCGACAGACAGGGGCCCGGAACCGCTCCGGCGGATGGGCCGGGTCGCCCGGTCGCCGGAACGCCCTCGGGGCCACGTTCCACGGCGCGTGCATGCTAGTTTCCCGTTGGCGGCTTTCTGTTGGCCGCTTCCCGTTCTCTGCTCCCTGCTCCCCTGTTTCGCTGCGGCCTTCGCGGTTTCCCGCCTTCCGTCCTCTGCCCAGATGCTTCTTTCCTTCCTTTCGATTCTCTTCGCGATGCAGGCGCAGGGGCGGACGATAGCCATCGGGGCGGAGCTGGCGCAGGATGCCGGAATACGGGTGGGCGACACCGTGGTGGTGAGCGCGCGGCCGGAGACGGCTGCTGGAGAGGAGAGCGTTGGCGGCAGCGCGGGAGCGGGCAGCGCGGTGGACACCGTGCTGGATACCGTGGTGGTGAGCGCGATCGTGGGGCGGAGGGCTGATCCGAGCGAGATATCGCGGAGCGAGTACCGGGTCAGGCTGCACCTCGATCAGCTCGAGCGGCTCATCGGCTATGGCGATCGCGTGGATCGCTTTGCGGTCGGCACCGCCGACAGCGCCGGCATCGAGCGCGCGCTGCGCGCGATCAACGATGCGGCCTTCGGCTTCCAGGCGTACCGCTCGCGTGACATCGCGGTGGAGACTTCCACCACGTTCGAGGTGGTGAGCCGCTTCCATCGGGCGATCGGCGTCATCACGATAGTGGCCAGTGCGGTCTTCCTCCTCTGCATTCTCCTCCTGAAGGTGGAGGAACGGCGGCGGGATGTCGGTGCGCTGCGGCTCATCGGGCTCTCGCGCCGCACGGTGTTCCGGTCGGTCGTGATAGAGGCTGCTTTCGTGTCGGTGCTCGGGAGTCTGCTCGGCGTGGTGATAGGCTTCGTCACGTCGGCCGCGGTCAACTCGTACTACCAGGCCTATTACAGAACGCCGCTCCGCTTCTCGATCGTGACCGGCGACATAGTGCTGTTCTCCGTGTTGCTCTCGCTGGCGCTCGGGATAGTGGCCGGCGCGCTGGCGGCTCTGCGTCTGGTCCGCGCCGTGCCGCTCACGCTCATCGGGCGCTGATGCGTGCCATCCTCGCGCTCGCGGCGCTGCGCCGACATGGCCCGCGCACGGTGCTGGCGGTACTCGGGGTGGCGGTGGCGGCCGCGATGCTTCTCTGCATGGTCATGCTCTCGGCCGGCCTGCGTGAGTCGTTCCGGGAGCTTCTCCTGGCGCGCGGCTTCCAGCTTCGACTCTCGCCGCGCGGTACGCTCCCCTTCGACACGGAGGCCACTATCCCCGGTGCTTCCGCGATCGCTCGCGAGCTGCGCGCGCTACCGGATGTCGTGGTCGTGAGCACCGTGCTCGGCGGTCAGCTTCACGTGGAGCGCGGCGAGGGAAGCGTCACCGCCTTCGCGCTCGGTGTGGACCCGGCCGCACAGGGCGACTACGAGCTGCTGTCCGGCCGCGATGCGCTCGCTTCCGATGCGCTCGTCGTGAACGACGCGTTCCTCGCCGCGACCGGCGCGCGTGTGGGCGACACGCTCGAGGTCGCGGCGGGGTACAATCCGCAGCTCCGCTCCTACTCGGGCGAACGGCGGCTGGTGGTGAGCGGGCGCGCACGCTTCCTCTACCTGAGCGCGGAGCAGAGCGCCGGAGCGCTGCCGATCGCCACGCTCCAGACGATGACCGGCCGCGCGCGCGACGACGAAGCGTCGCTCTTCATGGTTCGCCTGAAGGAGGGAGCCGATGTGGAGGCGGCCCGCCGCTGGATCCAGGCGAACATCCTGCGCGTGGACGCCATCTCCACCGCCGAGGCGATGCAGCGCGTGGACGAGCGGCTCAGCTATTTCCGGCAGCTCGGTTTCATACTCGGCGCGGTGAGCCTGATCGTCGGATTCCTCCTCGTGACCACGATCGTGACGGTGTCGGTGAACGAAAGGGTGGGTGAGATAGCGGTGATGCGCGCCATGGGCGTGTCACGCATGCACGTGGTGCAGCAGATACTCCTCGAGGGGCTCGTCATGAGTATGGCCGGAGCCGTCATCGGGCTGGGGCTCGGACTCGTGACCGCGCGCTACCTCGATGCGATCCTTTCGGCGTTCCCCGGCCTCCCGGCGGCGATCGACTTCTTCCTCTTCCAGCCGCGATCAGCGTGGACGGCGCTGGGTCTCCTGGTGGCGGTGGGGATCGCCGCCGGGATCTACCCGTCGTGGCGCGCGGCGACGCTTCCCATCGCGACCGCGCTGCACGAGGAGGCGGTCGCGTGACGCCGCTGCTCGGCGCACGCAACTTGCGGCGCGACTATCGGCTGGGGAGGGGCGGCGAGGTGGTGCACGCGGTGCGGGGAGTGTCGCTCGATGTGGAGCGCGGAGAGTATCTGGCGATCGTGGGTCCGTCGGGATCCGGGAAGTCGTCACTGCTCAATCTGCTCGGCGCCATAGACACCCCCGACGGCGGTGAGCTGAGCATCGCGGGGCGCAGGATAGAGGGGATGAGCGATCGCGAGCTCACCAGCTTCCGGTTGCGCAACATCGGCTTCGTCTTCCAGCGCTTCTACCTGCTCCCAGTGCTCTCCGCGCGGGAGAACGTGGAGCTCCCGATGGCGGAGGCGGGGATCCCGCGTGCCGAGCGGCGTGCGCGGGCCTCGGAGTTGCTGAGATACGTCGGGCTGGAGCGGCGCGAGCGACATCGGCCCACGCAGCTCTCCGGCGGGGAACAGCAGCGGGTGGCGATAGCGCGGGCGCTGGCCAACGGGCCGGCGCTCCTGCTGGCCGACGAGCCCACGGGGGAGCTCGACGCGCGGACGGGGGAGGAGATCATAGCGCTCTTCGAGCGGCTCAACGCAGACGGCACCACGCTGATAGTCGTCACGCACGACGAAGATCTGGCGAGTGCGGCCCGAAGAGTGGTGCACATGAAGGATGGTGCGATAGTTCACCAAGAGGTGTCGCGTGTACGAGCCGGGAACGACGACGCGGGTGCGGTATCATCACGGGAGTGATGGTGCGGACGCCGTGGTGGCCGAGTGGCCGCTGCAGACGCTCGTCGCCTACCTCCTGGATGGACGGCGTACCCGCGAGGATGTGCGCACGCTGCTCGCGTGGGGCCGGGCCGAGGCGCGTGGAGCGTTCATCGAGTGGGAGCCGCTGGAGCTGACGGCCGATGAGCTCAACACCATCGAGAGCGGCTTCCCCCGCGAGGAGGAGCCGCATCCGCTCGACAGGCAGCACGCGGCGCTGGTGGCGCTCACGTTGCCGGCGCTCCACCCGGACATCTCCGTGCCCATCCGCTCCGATCATCCGCTGGTGAACGCCGTGGCATCACGCGCGGCATATCTGCGCTTCGACTACGGTCCCTGGGCCGATGTCTATCTGGCGACGCTCACGCGCGATGAGGCGGCCGAGCTGCTCGACGATCCGGCGCGCAGGGTCAACGATGATGGCGGGGAGGCGGAGTTGGCCAAGCGCATCATCGGCGAGGACGATGCGGCGCTGAGGTTCATCGTGCCGCGCGAAGGGGCGCCACCTCCCTGGCTCCAGAGCGCGTGACGACGCTTCTCGCGCTGCGCAGCCTGGCGAACCGGCCATGGCGCTCGCTCTTTCTCCTCTTCGGCTACGCGCTCGGCGTGGGCGTGATGATCGTGCTGCTCGCCATCGGCGAGGCGCTCCTCACGCAGGCGCGCGACGAGCGGCTGGTGGGAGGCGGCGAGGTCACCGTTCTCCCCTCGGGGATGGATGTGGAGGTGATGAAGACGGGCGGCGTGGGCGGCCTCTATTTCTCGATCGATAACGCGCGCTTCATCTACCGCCAGTTGCTCGCGTCGGAGCGACTTTCGAGGTCGGTGACCGTGGCAGCGCCGCAGATCACCCGGAAGCTGCTCTATCTGCGTGCCGGCGGCGCGGAGTACGCGGTGCTCGCGACCGGCGAGGTGCCCTCGCGCAGCGAGGCGGTTGGCGCGGTGCCACCGCTCGTGTCGGGTGAGTGGAGCGACGATGCCGGCGACCGGCGCTGGACAACGCCGACGCCCCACGAGCTCTACTCCGAGGTGGACCACTTCCACCATCCGCCCGAGGGGCTCGCGAACCCGGAAAGCTGGGGCGAGTGGCACTACTTCAACGTCCTCTCGCCCGATCACCGCCACTGGGCTTTCATCTCGTACATCATCGGCGGCGAGGTGGGCGCGGGCGAGTGGGGTGGGCAGGTGGCCATCACGCTCCGCACGCAGGAAGGCCGCACGCGGCGTTTCACCGCCACGATTCCGAGCGACAGCATCAGCTTCTCCACCACGACGCCGGATCTGGAGCTGGGCAGCGCGAGGGTGAAGCTCCTCCCCGCCGCCGGCGCGGCGGGCAGCAACGGGGCGCCTCGCAACGCGAGCTACGAGATCCACGCGCGGGCGCGCGAGGAGGGGGGCACGGCAGTCGTCACGGTCGACCTCACCGTCACGCCGGTGCCTCTGGCGCTCTTCCCCGGCGCCACGCTGGCGAGCGGCGAGTTCACTTCCGGCTACGCGGTCCCCGGACTTCGGGCGAACGCGAGCGGCACCATCTGCGTGTCGGGAACGTGCGAGCGATACGACGCGGCGCAATCGTATCACGATCACAACTGGGGAGTGTGGCGCGGGGTGCGCTGGGAGTGGGGCGCCACTCGGGCGGGCCCGTACACGCTGCTCTACGGGCGCGTGGAGCCGCCCGACGCCGCCGGATCGCGGCCGCCGCTGTTCCTCTACCTGGTCGACTCGCTCGGTTTCCGCGCGCTCTTCCGGCCGCGCGAGATCAGCTACGTGGATGGCCGAAGCATCACCGTGGACGGTCGCACGATCCACGTTCCCTCGAGCGCGATACTGGCCGATGCACGCGGGAGAGACACGATCCGCGTGGAGCTCACCATCGAGGATGCGATTGCCACCGATACGCGCCGCCCGCTCGTGGAACGCGGCGAGTCGCGTGTGGCGCGCATGCTGGCGACGCCGTACTTCGTGCAGATGAAAGGGCGGGCGCGGCTGAGCGGCGTGGTGGGCGGGGATCCGATCGGCGGTGAAGGGGAGGGATTCTTCGAAACGTACCGCTAGTGCGATCCGGCCGGAGCCGGTGGCGATGCCGCGCAGCCGGTGGAAGCGCGCGGCGGCGATGGCCGCGCGGAGCGGTGTGGCCCGGCGAACATCGGATCGGCCGCGGCGGTCGCTCCGGTCGCCCCTCTCCCGGTATATTGCAGGCCCATGTCGCTATCCATTCGCTTCCTCGGTACCTCGGCCGCCCGCCCCACGGTGGAACGGGGCGTCTCGTCGATCGCGCTCGTCCGCGAAGGTGAGACATTGATGTTCGACTGCGGCGAGGGAACCCAGCGGCAGATGATGCGCTACGGAGTCTCCTTCGCGCTCGACGACATCTTCTTCACACACCTGCACGGCGATCACGTGATAGGCGTGATCGGCCTTTTCCGCACGCTGGCGCTGCAGGGGAGGAAGGAGACGATGCGCCTCTGGGGGCCGCGTGGTACGAAGCGGGTGCTGCGCGAGGCGGTGCACTTCGGCGTGGACAGGGTCGGCTTCCCCATAGACATCATCGAGCTCGATCAGGACAGCCGGGTGGCGCGTGCCGGCTACGAGATCATCCCCTTCGCCACATCGCATCGCGGGACGAGCTCCCTCGGCTACGCACTGGTGGAGGAAGAGCGGCGCGGCCGTTTCAATCCCGATCTCGCGCGCGAGCTGGGCATCCCGGAGGGACCGCTCTGGGGGCAGATCCACAAGGGACAGGCGGTGACGCTCGAGGATGGCCGCATCATTCACCCCGATGTCCTGGTCGGTCCGGCGCGCGCGGGGAGGAAGGTGGTGCTCTCGGGAGACACGCGACCCGGCGAGACCACGGTGGAGGCCTCGCGCGATGCCGACCTGCTGGTGCACGAGGCCACATTCGGCGACGAGGAGGCCGCGCGCGCGGTGGAGACCGGCCACTCCACCGCGCGCGAGGCGGCGCGGGTGGCGCAGCGTGCCGGCGTGAAGCAGCTGGCGCTCACGCACTTCTCGGCGCGCTACTCGCGCGATACCTCCACGCTCGTGCGCGAGGCCCGCGAGGTGTTCGACAACGTTCTGGCGGCGCGCGATGGCACCTCGATCGAGGTCCACTTCGCCGATGAGAAGAGCCACGCGCAGACCGGGTAGACGGGCGCGATGATCACGCCCGTCTCACGCCGCGCGCGTCAGACCGCGAAGTTGGTTACCGGGATCCCGAGCGGGTCGTCGGCGGCGGAGATGAGCATCGAGCGGCGGAAGAGGAGCGCCATCTGCGGCTCGGTGATCGATTCGAGGACGGTCTTCGGGTCGAGCCTGCCGGTGACGTTGCGCGCTTCCGGCGTCCTCGCCTGGTACCAGTTGTAACGATCCCGCCTCGCGGTGCGCCCATCCGGGTGCTTGAAGACGACCATCGCGTTGCTGGAACCGGGATTGGTCACCACGACGGTCCAGACTGTGCCGTCGGGCGATTGGAATGTTCTCATCTCCTCTCGGGATGGATGGTGGCGACGCCGGGCGCGCTCTCATCGATCGGCTGGCGGCCCGCGTAACCGGCGTCGGTCTCGTGCCAATGCTCCACGGCCCTCTCTCCGAGCCGCCAGCAGAGAAATATACGCCTCCCCTCGCGCTCGCCCGGGAAATCCACCAGCCCCGCATCGAGAGGAAGCCGGTACTCGATACCGAGATCCCGGATCTCGCGGATGCACCCATCTATCTCCGTGGCGATCTCCTGCGCCTCGCGTTCCAGCTCGGCGGTCCGCGGATCCGGCTCGTCCAGCGTGGCGCCGCCGGCCCTGATCTCGATCTCGCTCACGCGTTCGCGCCACCGCGGGTAGAGCGCGACGATGTCGCCCACTATGCGGCTGACCAGCGGGAGCGTGCGATTCGCCTGCTCTACTGTGTACGACGTCCTCATGATACCGGAATGCTGTTCGTGCTGTTCGAGCGGGGCAAGTGGCACCGGGCGTGGAGGCATCACCCGTTCTCGGCGGCGCGCTCTTCCAGCCGCCGCCGGCGGCGCTCCATGGCTGCCGCGAAGCGCCTCTCCTCGGCGGGGGTCTCGGGGAGCACCTGCGGTACCTCCACCGGCCGCCCGTTGCGGTCTATGGCGACGAAGGTGAGGTAGCAGGAGTTGGTATGCCGCCGTACGCCATCTATCATGTTCTCCGCCTCCACCCGCACGCCGATCTCCATCGACGTGCGGCCGGCGTAGTTGACGCTTCCCTTCATGATCACGAGGTCGCCCACGTGGATCGGTTCGCGGAAGTCCACGCGGTCCACCGAAACGGTGACGCAATTGCCGCGCGCGTGCCTGATGGCGACGACGGCCGCCGTGCGGTCCATCATCGAGAGGATCACTCCGCCGAAGACGTGTCCCAGGATGTTGGCATGCTGGGGCATCATGATCTCGGAGGTCTCGTGCCGGGAGTCGCGTACGGGGCGCGCCGCTCTGCTCGCGAGGCGGGAGTCGGTGGTGGTCGGATCGGTCATGGCTGTGCGTGCGTCATCGGAGTAGAGTGCTGCCTCGTCGAAAGCTCGAGCGAGGGCCCGGAAGGTCGTCGTGTCGGTCTGCGGGCGGTCCAGCCAGTAGACGCGGCGGACCGGGGTGCCCGTCACGCCGAGCGGCCACTCGCGCCCGGCGCTGTCGATGAGCGTGAGGTGCGCGCTGTCCTCGGCTTCGTTGAAACGTGCCACGAGCTGCAGGTGGTCGTGGCGCCAGACGTCGCCGCCACTGTCCGCGCTCGCCGGGAGCGTGCCGCGAACCTCGCTCCACCAGGGCGGGTCCGGAACCCGGACCGGTGGGAGCGGCAGGATCAGCCCGCCCGCGCGCGATCCGTGTCCCGGCGCCACGAACTCCACCTCCGGCGCGTG
>Ga0182741_1002350_pt1 | contig 22299 bp, 20 predicted proteins | sample eDN5th37CBELigOP_FD_128874 | JGI IMG/M metagenome (GOLD analysis project Ga0182741, IMG submission 128874) | Enriched Organic Plus compost microbial communities from Emeryville, California, USA - eDNA 5th pass 37_C BE-Lig OP (version 2) (version 2) ... | reverse complement strand
GATCCTCCCGAGGTGGCAGACCTCGATGCCTTCCTGCAGATCGTCCGCACGCACGTGATCGAAGGGCTTTTCGCGGATCCCGTGTATGGCGGGAATCGGGACAAGCGTGTCTGGGCGGACCTGCACTACGGCGGACCGTACTACGTCCACACCGAGGAGCAGCAGCTCACCATGGACTCCCCGCTGGATATCCCGATCCAGAGAATCGCCGATCTCTAGCATCCGATGACCCGACACAAGGAGGCACCCCATGGCTCAGCAGCCCAGGAAAGACGTCGTCATCATCGGATATGGAGCGGCCGCCGGTCCCATCTCGACCGAGCTCGCCAAGGCCGGGTACTCGGTCGTCGCCCTCGAGCGTGGTGAGTGGCGCACGACGGATGACTTCTCCGGCCGGACCTTCGATACCCTGCGCTTCGCCCATCGCGGCGAGCTGCTGCCGAAGCAGTCGGAGGTGGCGCTGACGTTCCGCAGCGACCTCGAGGATGTCGCACGACCGACCCAGTACATCATGGCCAACATGGTCGGTGGCGCTTCCGTCCACTGGTCAGGCCAGTCGTGGCGCTACTACGAGGAGGATTTCCATCTCCGCACGACCCTCGAGGAGATGTACGGGGCCGAACGGCTTGCCTACCTCGAGGAGGACGGCGCCAACATCCAGGACTGGCCGCTCACCTACGAGGAGCTGGAGCCGTACTACGACAAGATGGAGTACTACATCGGCGTCGGCGGCTTCCCGGGCAACATCCAGGGCGAGATCCGCCCGGTCAACCCGGAGGAGGGCAACCCCTTCGAGGCGCCCCGCGAGCGTGACTTCCCGATGCGTCCGCTGCGCGACAACGCAACCGATATCACGTTCCGCGAGGGGGCACTCGCCCTCGGGCTGAACCCCTTCCACGTGCCGACCGCCATCAACACCGAGGCCTACACCAACCCCGATGGGCTCGAGCGGCCGGCCTGCAGCTACTGCGCCTTCTGCACCGACTACGGCTGCTGGAACGATTCCAAGGCCAGCTCGCTCGTTGCCCTGCTGCCAACGGCGCTCGAGACCGGCAACATGGAGGTTCGCCCCAACAGCCACGTGCTGCGGATCAACCATGAGAACGGACGTGCGGTCAGCGTCGACTACCTCGACCTGATCACCGGTGAGCAGCATACCCAGCCGGGCGACATCTTCTACATGGGTGCCTACACCTTCCAGAACGTCCGGACCCTTCTCCATTCCGGCATCACCGGCGGCGGCCAGGTCGGCAAGTACTTCATGAACCGTTCGGGCCCCAGCGTCAGTGCCTACTTCGACGATCGCTACCTCAATGGCTGGGCCGGTCCCGCGGTGCAGCGACAGGGGCTCGACGACTACAACGGCGAGAACAATGCCGAGGAGAAGATGCAGCTCTCCGACGAGGACTTCTTCGTCCGGGGCGCCTTCATCGGCTCGCCGAGCCAGCGTCACCCGCTGGAGGCCTACAACATCGTCCCGCCCGATGTCCCGCGCTGGGGACGCGCGTTCAAGGACTACTGGCTGGAGAACTTCAACCGGATCATCAGCCTGCAGATCCTTCAGGAGCCGCTTCCGTACGAGACGAGCTACATCGATCTCGATCCCACCTATGTCGACCAGTACGGCGTTCCGGTCGCACGAGTCCAGCGGCAGGCGAAGCAGAACGAGATTCGGATGTCCCGCTACATGTTCCAGAAGGCCACCGAGATCCTCGAGGCCGCCGGCGCGGCCAGGGTCTGGGGGAACTCGACCCCGCGCCCGACCGCGACCATGACGCACGACACCGGCGGGCTGCGCATGGGCAGCGACCCCTCGATGTCCGTGACGAACAAGTACGGCCAGATGTGGGAGATCCCGAACATCCTCGTCGGTGGTGGCGCGCTGCTCCCGACGATGTCCGGGCACAACCCGACCGAGACGATCTGGACCCTGTCCTACTGGACGGCGGATGCCGTGCTCGAGAACAAGATCGACCTCGAGGACGCCCAGGCGTTCACCTAGCGGATTCGTCCGGCGCGCCCATGGGGTCGGGATGGACACCACCATGGGCGCGCCGTCGCCACGAGAAGCGAGCCCTATGCGACCAAACCAGCTCCCGACGCCAGTCTCCGGCACCCGCCCTGACCCAACCGGACACCTGCCGGACATCGCGGCCGCCATCCCCTGGCGGACATGGGAAGACGGGCGCGATGAGGCACGCCGTCGGGCCATGCCGATGCTCGTGTTCGCCGAGCCGTCGTGGACCAACAGCGCCCAGCGGGTCGCCCTGCGGCTCCGGCAGGACGATGACCTGCGCGACCTCGTGACGAGCCAGGTCGTGCCCGTGCTGGTCGATCCGGCGGAGCGCCCGGACCTTGCCGCGGCATGGCGGTGGGCGGCGGTCGCGCTGACCGGCACCGCGGGGCCACCGCTGATGGTCTTCCTGACGCACGACGGGCTGCCGTTCCTCGCCTACTGCACCATGGCTGTCGAGGGGGATGACACCTATCCCTCGCTCGCCTCGCTGATCGAATCCGTCGCCGAGAGTTATGCCACCGGTGCGGCCGGCATTGGAAAGGACGCCAGGGAGCTCGTCTCCCGAGGGCAGGTTCCCGCTGCACCGAGCGTGTCTGCCGACGGGTGGGAGCGGCTGCGGCAGCGCATCGATCTCCGTCGCGGTGGGCTGACCGAGGCGCCGAAACACCCCCACCCGATGCTCCTCTGGTCCCTGCTCGATGCTCACCACGGTGGTGCCCTGCCGGACGACCTGGCTGACTGGCTGCGCGCCACGCTCGACACGCTTGTGCGCGGCGGCATCTGGGACCAGCTCGATCGCGGGTTTCATCGCTGCACCCGCAACGATCTCTGGGTCGTCCCGCATTTCGAGAAGCCAATTCCTCTCAACGCACAACTGGCGGCGGTGTACGCTCGCGCGGCTGCCGAGCTGCGGGATGAGCGGTACGGCGACATCGGCGCCCGCATCGTCTCGTTCTGCGGGGCGGCCCTCCGCGAGGGTGCCGATGCGGTCGGCTCCGACACCGGGTACTACACGTGGACGTCGAAGGAGCTGCTCAACACGCTCGACCCAGCGCTCGTCCAGGTGGTGACGCTCCACTACGACATCAAGCCCGTCCACGAGCGGCAGGCGCTGCGCCGTGTCGTCGAGATGGAGCAGATGGATCGCTTCAGCCATGAGGATGTCGACGTCCTCCGCACCCGGCTGGTACGCGGTCGTGCCCAGCTGCGAGCCGCTCGCCAGCGCCGGCCCGCTCCCCAGGTCGTCTCCATGTCAGCGCTCAGTTGGCGAGTCGAGACGATTCGATGGCTCCTGGAGGCGAGCGTGTGGACGACCGTCGACGTGAAACAGGTGGTCGCGGATCTCGATGACCTCATCGAGGGGCGTTTCGACGGGGACGGCCGAGGCTACGTGCGATCGGTGGGGGAGGGGGATTCCGTCCTCTGGCTGGAGGATCAGGCCGCCCTGCTCACCGCCTTCCTCGTCGCACGCCGTGTGGCTTCCAACGGGACGTGGCAGGAACGTGCCATCGGGCTCGCCGATGCCCTGCTCGATCACTGGTGGGCCGGAAGTGGCTGGCTGGATCACCCAGGTGCGGCGGAGCCGAGCCGGGCAATCGTCGACGACATGGTGCCTGCACCGCTGGGAAATCTGGCTGGGGCATTCCGCGAGCTGGCCGAGCTGACCGGCGAGCAGCGCCATGCCGACCAGGCCGTGAACGCCCTGGCGACGGTGCGATCGCTGGGACACGCGAGTGACCACTGGTCCGCGAGCGTGCCGTAGCGCCATTCCGACCACCCGCCACGTGTGCGAGGCTGCCGGTATGGCCGAATCATGCCTGTGGGGGGATCTGCACGTCGGAGGGTTCCGGAGAGGCAGGGACCACAGTGGCTCCGAGCCCCTGGAGGGTATCACCCCGAGCCGGTTCCCTCCCGATGACACCCCGGAACGGGGGGGAGTACCGGAAATCCCGGTACTCCCCCCCGTTCCGCATCCTTGCCCGAGCCATTGCAAGGCGTGTTGACGTTGGGGGACGTCAGGCGTCCGAAATGATCTCGCCTGGATTATCCAGGTACGAATTGATGATGCCGCTGGCGGTATGGTAGGCCAGTGCGCACACCGTCCCGGTTGGGTTCATGCCCGGGTTCTGCGGGAAGTTCGAGGCACCTGTGACGAACACGTTTGGCGTGTCCCACACCTGGGAGTACTTGTTGACCACCGAGTTGCCTGGATCGTTCCCCATGATCGCACCGCCGGTATTGTGCGTGCTCTGATACGGCGCGATGCTGAAAGGCTGGAGCTCTTCCTGCGTGCGGATGTTGGTCGCCCCCATCGCCTCGATGATCTCCCGCATTCTGGTCGAGAGATGACGGATCATCCGGTAGTCGTTCTCGTGCCAGTCGAAGGTGATCCTTAGCAGGGGGAACCCGAACCGATCCCGGTAGACAGGATCCAGGTCGAGGAATGAGTCGTCGTATGGGAGGCTTTCGCCCTGGAGGCCGATGTTGACGACGCTGTCCCAATCCTCACGCAGGGCGTCCTTCCAGGCCTGCCCCCAATTCTCTCCGTTGGGGCCCGTTACCCCACCGACGGAGCTGATCGGATTGCGCTCGCCGCCGCCGGAGCCGATCGATCCACCGCCGATGTAGTCCAGGTCGGAATGATCGAAGTTATCGGCATTGAAGTCATGGATCAGCGCTTGCACGCAACTGTTTGCCATGTATCGATTGAGGCGTTGTCCCTTCATGACGCCGGATGACCCGCCGCCGCCGAGCTGATAGGTGTAATTCTTGCCCACCAGACCTCGATCGTTGCCGACGCCGTCTGCGTGGGACGCGCCACGAGACATGAGCAGCAGCTTGACGTTCATCAACGTGTACGACGAGACGATCACGATGTCGGCTGGCTGGAACTGCTCGCGCCCCGCCGGGTCGATGTAGCTGACCCCGGTGGCCATGCCGGTCGCATCCGTCTCGATGTTGAAGACATAACACTGCGTGCGGATCTCGTAGTTGCCCGTCTTCATCGCGGCAGGGATGTGCCCCGTAATGGCGCTCGATTTCGCGTTCACCTCGCAGCCGTATCGTGTGCAATGCCCGCAGAGCAGGCAGGCGCCACGCTCGTTACCGAATGGGTCCGTGAAGGCTTCGGAGAGGATCGCGGCAGGCTGCGGGAATGGGTGGTAGCCGAGCTCGCGCGCGGCGTCTGCGAACATGTCGGCCGAGATCGAGCCTGGTAGCGGTGGCAGGGGATAGTCGCGCTGGCGGGGGCCCTCGAAGACATTGCCACCGTCGATCAGTTCGCCCTGGATGTTTCCTGCCTTGCCCGACACGCCGATATCGTATTCGAACTCGTCGTAGAAGGGCTCGAGATCTTCGTACGTGATTGGCCAGTCCTGTATGCGATTGCCCGGTGGCAGCTTCTCGACACCGTATCGCTCGATGTGGTGGGTTCGGTACTGGAAGTCAGAGGGATAGAAGCGCCAGTTTTGCGCTGCCCAGTGGATCCCGGCCCCGCCAACCCCCTTGCCGGGATTGAACGCACCGTACTGCCGCATCGGGAGCGCCGTGTCCTTGGGGCTGGGCCGCCAGGTCCATGTTTCCTGACTCAGGTCCACCATCATGTCGCGCCGCACCTGGTAGCGAAGCTCGTCATGCTCCCATGGCGCACGGAAATCCGGATCGGTTTCCCGCATCTCACCCTGCTCGAGTGAGACGACGCGTAATCCTTCAGCCGTCAGCTTCTGAGCGAGAATGCCTGCAGTCCAGCCGGCTCCTACGGTGACGACGTCCACCCTGTCGAGCTGTGCCATGATCGTCCCCTTCTAGTGTCCATGGCCGTTCGGCATGTCTGCCAGACTCACCGGTTCCATCGAGAAGTTCGGATCGAGCAGCTCCTGGGAGGTGAAGAAGCCTCTTGCGCCGGGATAGCCGATCAGCCTCCAGCCAACCATGTTGCGATTGCCGCCATAGAGCGGGTCGCTGAACATGCCTTCGATGGTGTGGTTACGCAGCATGGTGAAGAACTCCCGCCCGCCGGGAGCTTCAAACCCATCTGCCTCATCCACGGCGAGCGCCGCAACAACCTCGTCCTGCTGGGTTTCGGTCAATTCGGTGAACGGCGCATCGTAGCGAGCCTCGCAGTACGCAGCGAGCGATTCCAGGCCACGTCGGTAGAGATCCTGTGGCGTCAGCATCGACTGAAATCCGTATCGGGAGACGTTCTCCTCGTTGACCTCGACAACCTGGTAGAGGTTCGTTCGGCTTGTGCTCTCGACTGAGGGCTGGTCTTCCGAAACATTGAGATAGGGACCCTGGGTGTAGGTTTTCACCGTGAACCCACCACCGAACGCTCCGGCGAGGGACGCGTCGATGTAGTACACGACTCCGGCTTCGCGCGCTCCGGGATCGTCCGGAGAGCCGGGCATGATCCGCGCGGTCAGCGCGTCCACCGTTTCCGCTTCAACGGGATTGAAGAACCGGATTGCGGGGTGATCTGACGAGTCTTCATGCGTTGTGGGGGTGGCAACCGGACTCGCCTCCTGAGCGGCAGTTGGATGGACGACGCTGGCACCGGCGATCGCGACACCCGAGCCTTTCAGGAACCGACGCCGATCGATTGCGGAGTTCGCTGGCTTCGCTCCGGATCGGGCTTCATCCGATGACTGCATGGCGGCCTCCAGGATACGTGGTGCTGTTGAGTGACATGACGACGAATCGTGATGGTCTCCGGCAAACTCACCTCCCTAGTGCTATTGAACGTGCAGGCGAGGCCAGCAAGACATATGCCATAAGGCAGTTTCAACAAGCGTCGGGGCGCGTCTCCGGTGCAGTGACGGCCCGGTGTCGACATCCCGGAGAGTGTTGTGTCCGAAGGTGGTGACTGGATCGGGGGAGGCGTTCGTCGCTCCGGTGCGAGCGCGCGTGATGGTGCACGTGTTGCGGGGGTGTTCCGCGGGGCACACTGGCCGGCCAAATGGGGATGCTCGTGTTTCTGATCGAGCTAGCGAGCCTGTCGCTGCGGCAACGTCTCGGTGCGAAGCTGAGCCTCGGCGGTGAAGAATGTCCGGTACCCCCACTCGGCGAGGATCAGCACCGAAAACGAGACGCTGCCGAGGATGCCGAGCATGATCGCGATCTGGTACTTGATCGCGATCAGGGGCGAGGTGCCCGAGAGGATCTGACCGGTCATCATGCCTGGCAGGATGACGATGCCCATGCCGACCATCGAGTTCACCGTCGGCAGGATCGCCGCGTCGAACGAGCTCCGCACGATCAGCCGCGTCGCCGCCCTCGGCGTCGCGCCCAGCATCAGGGCCGACTCGACCTCCGCCCGCCGCGAGCGGATACCGTCGACCATCCGCGTCGCGCCCAGCGTGATCCCGGTCATCGCGTTGCCGATGATCATGCCGGCAAGCGGGACGACGTACTGGGGCGTCCGCCAGGCATCCTCACCCACCACGACCACGAGGAAGAACGCGAGGCTGGTCAGCGTGCCGATCGGCAGCGCGATCGCGATGATGCGCTTGATCCCTGTCGGCAGTGGCATGTTGGCCCGCCGGATGGCGTTTGCGATCGCGAACACCTCCATGCCGGCCAGCACCAGCAGGATCAGCCAGATACTGTCCTGGTCGAACAGGTAGACCAGCACGTAGCCGGCGATCACGAGCTGGACGGTCATCCGCAGCGACGAGATGACGATCTGCACCTCGCGCGGGATGCCCATCATCCTGACGATGATGACGACCGCGGCGACATAGACGAACGCCACCGCCATCTGCCAGATCGAGATGTCGATGATGCCGTTCATCGCCCTATCGCCTCACGTTGCTGACGATGCGGCCTGCCTCGATCTCGATCAGCTCGTCGGCGATCTGCTCGGCCAGGTCCTGCGCATGGGTGACCATCACCACCGTGACGCCCCGCTCGCGGGCAGCCGTCACGATGCGCGAGATGACGGCGTGTTCGGTGCCAGGATCGAGCGCGGACGACGGCTCGTCAAGCAATGCCGTTTCGGGTTGCATCGCGATCAGGCGGCCGAGTGCGACCCGCTGCTTCTCGCCTCCGGAGAGCAGGGAAGCGTCCTCGCTCAGGTCCTTGCGCAGATCGACGATCTCCAGGATCCGGTGGAGCGTGTCGTCGTCGACCGGGGGACGGTCGGAGAACCGCAACCCGATGAGCAGGTTGTCCCGGATCGTGCCGTCGAACATCACGGGCGATTGCGGCAGCATCACCACTCGCCGGCGGAGCTCGACTGGATCGATCTCGGTGATCGGCGTGCCCCGGTAGAGGATGGTGCCGGCATCAGGGCTGATCATCCGGTTGAGCAGCCGCAGCAGCGTCGTCTTGCCGCTGCCGCTGCGTCCCACGATGCAGGTCACCTTGCCCTCGGGGATCTCGAGATGCGGGACCTCGAGGATCCGGCCGAACCGTACGTTGTCGAGGGTGAACTGCGACGCCACCGGTGTGGTCATGACGCCATGATCCTCGCCGATGGTCCCCACGAGAGCGCATCATGGGCGGGCGAGAGCAGGAGAAGGCTGCTCGCGATGGTGTGCGACTGTGCCAACGGTGACCTTCCCGATCGTTGGTGTATGACGGTCCGGAGCCGGCCGCATGGGAGTGGCTGGCTCCGGACTCGCATGCGTCCGATGTCTACTTCTGGCCCCACCGTTCGTAGCTGACGAGCTCCTCGAGCGGCTTGCGGCCGGGTTTCGGACCGGTCGGCCGCGGGTCCTTGCTGGTCACGTACGGTCCGACGACCATCACGGAGTGGAGCGTCATCTCCGGCGGGATGCCGAGAATCTCCTTGGCGACACCCTCGTTTTCGGCGAACCACGCCGTGCCCGCGCCGAGGCCGAGCAACTTCGCCGCGATCATGATTCGCTCGCTCACCCGGCCCTCATCGTAGGCCTCGTGGACTTCATTCTCGCCGGGGAAGACGAGAGCGATCGCCAGGGCGCCGTCGGCTACCCACGTGATGTTCGGACGCAGCTCCGAGAGCTTCTTCAGCGTCTCCTTGTTCCGCACGACCACGAAGCGCCATGGCTGGGTGTTCCGCGAGCTCCCCGACCAGCGAGCGATCTCGAGGATCTGGTTCAGGTCTGCCTCGCTGACCTCACCCGGCTCGTACTGGCGCACCTGGCGCACCGTGCGGACCGCTTCGAGGGCGCTGGCGTTGTCCGTGACGTTCGGCTTCATGGTCATCTCCTCCTGGTTCGCGCAGGCGCGTCGCCCCGAACCGGCTGTACTCCCGAGAACTCCCGTGCCGCCGGTATCGTCCTCATCCTGATCCGGAAGGGGACAGGGCCCTCCGGTACCGGAGCCGACTCCGGTACCGGGAAATCCTTCTCATGCGGGCATCATACCGCCAGTCGGCGGCCACCGCTCCTCCCCGGGGCGATTCACCGTGGTGCCGCCCCGGTGGCGGCCAGCTCGGCAACGCGTGCCTTACGAGCCGAATCGGTTGCGGCTGACGAGCTCGTCGAGCGGCTTGCGACCACCTTCCACGCCGGTGGGCTGCTTTCCGGGCGCAGGATGCCCGATCGTGATGAGCGCCCGGGTGGTGGATCCCTCCGGCGCGCCGAGGATCTCCCGGGCCTTCGCCTGCTCGGCCGCACCGCCGTACCAGGCCACGGCGGATCCCAGGCCGAGCAGCTGGGCCGCGATCATGATGCGCTCGGTGACACGACCCTCGTCGTAGGCTTCGGTGATCTTCCTGTCGCCTGCGAGCACGGTTGCGATCGCCACCGGTGCGCTGCTCACCCAGCTGAGCTCGGGGCGAACCTCGCTCAGCTGCCGAAGCTGCTCCCTGTCGTCGACGACCACGAAGTGCCACGGCTGCCTGTTGGCGGCGCTGCCCGACCAGCGGGCGACCTCGAGAATCTCCCGGAGGGCTTCCGGGTCGACCGGGTCGGGGGCATATCTGCGGGTCTGTCGCACCTTGCGAATCGCTTGCAGAGCATCGGTCATTGCGGTCATGCATGCCTCCTTCGGCATCGAAGCGGATGGCTCATGCCAGCATCATAGCGAGCCGCCGAACGGACGAGTCGCCCTTGGCGACGCTCGGCTGCGCCGATCGGATGGCTCAACGAACCCAGCCGATCGAATGGGATACCTCCGGCCTGCATGATGTGTCGACCGCAGATGGGCCAGAGTACGGTAGCGAGGGGGAGACCGCTTCTGCATTTTCTTGCCATATGCGGCAAACTATCATCAGCATGCACGGCTCCGTGCAACCGATCCAGCCCCTGGCACGTATTCATGAATAGCGAGGGGTTCGCCCGACGAGCGCTTCAGCGGTGAATGCGAGGGTGCGCGGAGCAGGGTTGGGAATCACCTGACAATGTTGTGAGGGTGGGAGCGGGCGTTTCGTGCCCCGATGACACGGCAAATGACGTGTCGTAATGGGGATTGGCGTGTTGTCGCGAAGACGACGTCGCTGCGCTCGTGAAGTGGGAAGAAAGCGTATCAATGGTCCAAGGAACTTACCCCGAAGCAGCGGGAGCCCCCGGTGGGATCGCGGTGCGATCCTGGCTCGGCAAGGTTCGCGCACGCCTGCGGGATATCGTCTTGCCGGAGGTCGAGCCGGAGCCTGAGGGGGAGACGGCCGACGACACCGAGTCGACTGGCAGCATATGGGCGGCGAGGGTCGGACGGGCCGTCTCCCGGCTCGCGCTCATCGTCGCCGCCACACTGCTGGTCGTGTCGATCGGGCTCTTCACCTTTCGGGCCGTCTACGCCGACCGGGTTTACCCGGCCGTCGCGGTGGGCGATGTCAGCGTCGGGGGGTTGACTGTCGACGAGGCGGTCGCGGCTGTTGAGCAGCGCGCCAGGGAGCTCGAGCGGGGCACGGTCACCTTCACCTGGAACGGCAAGACCTGGTCGCCAACCCTCTCCGAGCTGGGGGCCACCGTTCACGTGCAGGAGTCGGTCGACGCCGCCTACGCCCTCGGGCGCGACGGCGATGCCGTGATGCGCCTGGGCGCCACCGGCGACCTGCTGCGAGGTGATCAGCAGGTGCCACTCCGTACCACCATCGACCCCGACGTCCTCGCCAGCTGGTTCGAATCGGTGAACGCCGACATCGACCGCCGTGCCGTTGATGCTTCCATCAGGATCGATGGCGCGGAGGTGGTGATCGTGCCGGAGCGGTCCGGCACGGTCGTTGACGAGGCCGCAGCCACCGAGCTCATTCTCGGCGCGCTCAGCGGGCTCGAGCCGGTGTCGGCCGAGCTGCCGACGACCACCGAGTTGCCGGAGATCTACGCGAGCGATCTCGAGGAGCACCGCGAGGAGGTGGTCGCGGCCCTGAAGCAGCCGGTTGTCGTGGTGTTCGAGGGAGAGGAGTCTGAGATCCCTCCTGGCGATCTCGCCCGGTTCCTGACGGTCGAGACGGTCTCGCGCAATGGCCAGCCGGAGGTTGAGCTGGCTGTCGACCGCGAGGCGCTGGCGAGCTATCTCCGGGAGACTTTCTCCGGGAAGGTCAACCGCATGCCGGTCGACGCGCGCATTGCGTGGAGCGGCGAGCAGGGCGCCCTTGTCGCCCTGGAACCGAGCGTTGACGGTGCGGCGCTGCGGTCCAACGCCTTTGCCGACGAGGTCGCGGAGAGCTTCCTCGGGGACCGGAAGCCAGTCGAGATACCCGTCGTCGTCACCAAGCCGCGAATCGACTCCAACAACCTTGGGGCGCTCGGCATCGACGGGCTGCTCGCGAGGGCGACCTCCAACTACGCGGGCGGGTCGGAGGCCCGCGACACCAACATCATCGTCGGGACCCAGCTCGTGAACGGAACGCTGATCGCCCCAGGTGAAGAGTTCTCGTTCAACGGTGCGGTCGGGGAGATCACATATGAGAAGGGATTCCTCGACGGCGGCGTGATCGAGAACGGCATCATCGGTCGGGCGGTCGGCGGTGGCATCTGCCAGGTTTCCACCACGGTCTTCCGCGCGGCGCTGCTCTCCGGGATGCCGATCACCGAGTGGTGGCCGCACAGCAAGCGGCTGCTTGGGTACGAGCGTGACGGATGGACCGCCGGCTACGACGCCTCGATCCTGCAGTCCGGCTCCAACCCCGAGTACTGGGCGGACTTCCGCTTCAAGAACGAGACCGACGGGTACATGCTCGTGCACGCCTGGAACGAGTATCCGTACAACATCGTCGAGATCTACGGCAACGACGACGGCCGCACGGTCGAGCTGTCCGAGCCGAGCTTCGCCAATCCGGACGGCAAGTTCGCTGCCTGGTTCACCAGGGTCGTGACCTACGCCGATGGGACACGCAGCGAGCGCACCTTCGAGAGCGTGTATTCCTGATCCGCATGACCACCAGCGGGCCGGCACATGCCGGCCCGTTTGCGTTGGGACGATCGCAGCCTGTCCTGCGTGTGCCTGACAGCGCGACGAACAGCAACGACGCCGATGGCGGGGATGCCATCGGCGTCGTTGGGGGGTGACGCCTGGTCGGGCGAGGGGCAGCACAACCCTCGTGGTGCCCAACCGGCGAGCACTGGAGTTGGTGACGGCGAGGTGTGGGCTCGGGATCACCATCGACCCGAACATGAGAGAGGAGGAGTCACACGCGTCGCCAGCACGGTGTCGGTAATTCCGATCGTTACAGTCGGGATTTCCGACAGGTCCACCTTACCGGGTGTGGAGCCGGAATGCAAGGGGCTTCACCCGACGTGGCGACGAGCAGCCCGCATCGTTTCGATGGGCGGGAAGCACCATGCGCTGCGTGCCAGCCGATGGCCGTGGTCTCCCAATCACATGACCCCCTCCGAGATATGGGCTTCCAGTGCCCTCAGAAACGCCTCGGGGTGCTCGAGGAAGCAGGCATGCCCGCCCGGCAGCTCGAGGAGAGAGACATGCGGCGCGTTGGTGACGATGCCGTCGATCATGGCAGCGAGGAACGCTGCCGTCTCGGCCCCCTTCACCGCCAGGATGGGTACGCTGAGCCGGCGAAGGTCCTCCAGCGATTCCTGATGGTCCCACTCGGTGGCGTTCGTGGCGAGTGCCCGCCGGTTCCGCACCCAGTGCTCCCAGCGCGGGTGCGCCTCGAACGTGGTGTAGGGCGGGCCCAGCCCGGCTCCCACCAGGAACGCCTTGAGATCGTCGATCGTCACCTCCCGTATCGCCAGCGCGCGGTCACCGGCCTCCATCTCCCGGTACGTGGCGGTCATCCGGCCGGTCTCGCGGAGCACCCACATCGCCGCCGGCTCGATCAGGGTGAGCGTGCGCACCCGTTCGGGATGGGCGAGGGCGAACGCGAGTGCGACGCCGCCCCCGGAGGACCAGCCGGCCAGATCGACGCGGTCCAGCCCGAGGGTGTCGACGGTCGCGAGCAGCGTGTCCCGTTCCATCGCGACGCCGTAGTCCTCGGGGAAAGGCTCGTCTGCCTCGACCAGCTCGACGCTGAGCAGCTGGGCGCGGATGACGGTATGGTGCTCGGCAAGTCGCGCGGCGTGATCGACCCACTGGACCCAGCCGCTGAGCGTGCCGGGCAAGAGCACCAGGGGATCTCCGGTGCCGATCACTTCGTGGAGCAGTGGCCGGGTTTCATGGGTGGTGCCTGTGACCGGACGAATGGAGCCGTTCATGGTGTCCTCCTTGCTGGAGCGGGCGGAACATCGCCGACCGATGTCTTCGTGGTTGGCGGCCCGGCTTGCGATGAGGACGGTGGCGGCCTGCCTGCGGCCGGTCGTGACTGTGGTCCGCCTCTTCCGCCGCGAGTCGCGAGCGGCGTCCCCACCGGCCGGTGAGGACCACATTGCCAGCCCATCAGCGGGCTGGCATCGGGCGAACACCCTATTTTTCGATGATCGGGGTGGTGATGAGGTCGTGTTCCATCGCGAAGAGGGCGGCGCCCGCTCGCGTGGACACACCGATCTTGTCGTAGATGTGCTGGATATGGTGATCGGCGGTCTTCGGCGAGATCGAGAGGATCGCGCCGATCTCGCGGTTCGAGTATCCGCGGGCTGCCAGCTGCAGGACCTGGACCTCACGGTCGGTGAGTCCGGCGGGCCAGGATCGGCGACGTTGCGGCACGGGTTGACCGGTGACGCTGCAGGCCGCATCCACGATGGCCGGATCCAGTCTGCCGTGGGTAGCGTCCCGCTGCAGCCCCCTGGCCACGGCATCCGACGCTTCCGCGCTGCGGTGCGGGCGATCGTGGGTTCTGGTGTCCCACGTATCGACGACGGCGAGCACCCGTGCTCCGAGAGGGATGTCATTGCCGGAGGCGCCACGGTGGTAGCCGGACCCGTCGAGCCGCTCGTGATGCATGCCGGCCAGCGGCGCCAGGGAGGCGAGGGCAGGTGACCGGGCGAGGATGCGCTCCGAGTAGTAGGGGTGGAGGCGCACCCGCTCCCACTCCGCGCTGGTGAGCGGCTTCGGCTTGTTCCAGATCCCGCTCGCCACCCCGACCCGGCCGAGGTCGTGCAGGTAGCCGGCGAGGCGGATGGTGGTGATTTCGCGGTCGGACAGGGAGAGATGCCGTGCAGTCGCATCGGCGAGTGTCGCCACGCCAGCTGAGTGGCCATGGAACCAAGGTGAGACCAGATCGGTGATGTCGGCGAAGGCGCGGGCGATCCCGTCGAGGCGGGATGCGGGAACACGCTGCCTGGGCTCGGGCTCGCAATCGAGTGCTGCGACGAAGGAGTCGACTTCGTCGATGTCGGCCATCAGGTCCCGACCGTGGCGGAGGAACGCCTCGGCGATGACTGGGTCGAACGCCGTTCCCGCCCTCTTTCGGATTGACTGGATGGCGGCATCCGGTCCGCCGATGTCCCGGAAGACGATCGCCTGGCCGGCGACCTGGGCGAATCGTGACGGCAAGGCGATCTCCTCACCGGCGATGCCGGGGACGCCGGTGCCGTTCCACCGAGTGTAGAGCGTGTCGAGCCCCCGCTGGACGCCGGGAGACAGCCCCAGGCGGGGCGACCTCGCAGCTGGCCGCGTAGAGCGCATGCGCGAGCGACGGGCCAGCGCGGATGACGCTGAGCATGGCACGCGCCCGTGTGAGGAGCGGTGCGCCGCTCGCGATTCCGGCGAGGAGAAACGTGAGCAGATCCCGCAGGTTCTCATCGTCGGCCCTCGCCCCGGCCGATCGGAAGCCGATGTCGTCACCGCCGACGAGGGCCGCGGTCTCGTGGCTGTAGGCGGTACAGCCGATGTGCTGCAGCAGGGCGGTGTAGTAGACGTCGGAGACCTCGCGCTCGGGAAGTCCCAGGCGGCGGGCGAGCTCGGTGGCCAGCAGGCAGGTGTGGAGCGCCGAGCCCGCGGACTGTCCCATGCCAAGGTCGGTCATCTGGGAGAGCGCGCAGAGTGGCTCGGCGAGGCGGAGATCGGTCACGACGGACGTCCCCTGGTGGAGTGGTGCGGCACGCCGGCGGGTCGATATGGTCCGGAGCGAGAAACGCGATATGTCCGGGGTGCCAGTCTGCGCAGCGGGGCCGCATCCATGTGGCACGCTCGCTGACGAGGCAATCACTGGGGCAATGTGGTCCCGGTCGGCATGGCCCGGCAGCGCTGGCCAGCGGCATGCCTGGCTGAAAGGTCCTGGATGGGTCAGTCGGCGGCGGCCGTGGTCGCCAGCTGGTTACTGAGCCACTGCAGTGCCTCTTCGTTGACGCCGTAGCAGGTGGCGGGGCCGTCGATCTCGCCGACGACGATCCCGGCCTCCTTGAGGCGCCGGAGATGCTCGGAGATGGTCGACTGCGACAGCGGCAGCGAATCGACCAGGGAGCCTGTCTGGCAGGTGCCGCGCTGGCGCAGTTCCTTGACGATGAGGACCCGGGCCGGGTTGCCGAGTGCCCGCAACATCAGCACGAGGCGCTGGTCCGTGGGCGTGAGGTGAAGGTCTTTCATGACGCGTTGTGAAGCTTTCTTCTGACGACAGCATCAGCGTCGGACCGCGACCGACATGGTCAGGATACCCGGGATCTCCGTGTCGAGTGGTCACGTGGTCCCGCTTCGGTGTGCCGGACTATGTCGCCGACGAGGACTCGCTGCCTCGAGGAGCGCGAGTATCTCCGACGGCGCATCGTTGGGGGTGATGGCGCGGACAACCACGTGGTCGAGGATATCGTCGTACCGGCCCAGGCCTTCCTGGAGCTCCTTCTCATCACGGGCGCGAATCGTGGTTTCGATGGGATACACGCCTTGTCGACGGAAATGTGCCGCGTAGTGGGGAAACGAGCCGTACCGGGCACACTCGGCTGCCAGTCTCGGGAGAGCATCGTCGCTGATGGCGCACCGGACATAGCTGGCAATGGACGGCGCTTCGCGACGTGCGTTGTCGGCACCGGCCCGTATCCAGGATGCCGACGTCTTCGCATGCGCTGGTGTCAGCCAGTTCAGGAGCACCGTGTCGACCAGCTCGCCGGCGAGTGCGCACATCTGCGGGCCGAGCGGTGCGATCACGATCTCAACATCCAGGAGGGAGCGCAATCGCACGATTCCGGTCCTGAGTCGGTCGAGGGATCCGATTCCTGTACCGCTGCCGATGCCGAGGCGCAGGCGGTCTCTCGGCAATCCCAGGTCGCTGACCTCCCGCGAGATATCTTCAGCCGTCCTGCTCGTCAGGGGGATCGCACCGACACCGAGCAAAATGCTCGCCGTTATCCCGCTGACCTCTTGAAGAACCTCCAGAGTTGATCCCTCGGGAGGCTGGCTCAGCCAGAATGAGTGGTAGCCGGATCGCTCGGCTCCGGTCGCGGCAGCGAGAATCGATTCTCGAGCTGTCTCTCCAGCAAGACCAAACCCTCGTGATGCATCCATGGAGCCGCTCCTTTCTGGCGTGGCGAACCTGGCCTCTATGCGCTGCGATTGTGCCGGCTGGCCCTTAGGCGCACCAGGATATCCCTGCAACGAGTGACCCTCGGGAGGTGGTTTTGCATGAAATGGACATATTGCGTTGTCAACATGCTGTGATAGAGTGCGAAAAAGGTCCAGCAACTCACGGTAACTGAGCCGAAACCACGATTCGTTACGGGAAAACACGTCGTCCCTATGGCTTCTTTCGTGATGTCGGTCTGGGTGGCAGACTGGGAGGTGATCCGATGAGTGATCCACGTATTGACCATCTCGTTCATGAATGGATGAGTGGTCGACTGTCCCGACGGGCGCTGGTTCGTCATCTGGCGGCGATGGGCATGAGCGCGGCGGCGATCTCTGCTGCGCTGCCGATCCGTGGAGCAGCCCTTGCCGCTCAGGTTGCGACTCCTGCGGAGGAGATCATCACTGCGCCCGAGTTCGAAGGTCAGACCCTCGTGGTCACGAGCTATGGTGGCACGTGGGAAGAGTTCATGCGTCAGGAAATCCTTCCTCCATGGGAAGAGGCGACGGGCGCAATGATCGAGCTGGCGGTCGGACTGTCGACGGACTGGATGACACAGCTTCGAGCGGCCGGGGTAGATAATCCGCCGTTCGATGTCGTCATAGCGAACGAGACGTACATCTCGACCGGGCGACTGGAAGGCTTCTTCGACACCTTGCCGCTGGACAAGGTTCCGAATCTTGAGCACGTGCACGAACAACTGAGGATGCCGGACGACATCGGGGTGCTCGCGCTCCTGTCGCCCATCGGGTTCGGCTACATGACCGAAGAGGTCGAGGTGCCGTCTCCCGCCAGCTGGCAGATGTTGCCGGATTACCTGCCCAGCGTCGGGATCTACAACGCGTCGAACTCGGCATGCGCGCAGCACATCATGATGATGGCCGAGATCCTGACGGGTGACTATCACGATTGGGAGGCGGGGTTCGAGTGGATTCGCGACAACCTGCGTGACGCTCGCCAGTCCGACTTCTCGGGCGATATGGAGACGCTGCTCACGACCGGTGAGGTGAACCTCGGCCTCCTCGATTCGCCGGCAGTCGCGCGGTTGAAGGGTCAGGGGGTCGCGATCGACTGGGCAGCGCCCGAGGAAGGACTCCTGATGTTCGAGCAGAACACCAATGTGACGGTTGGCTCCGAGCGCAAGGACCTTGCGTACTCCTTCGTCAACTACTGGCTCGGAACGGATGTCCAACGCAAGTTCATGGAGCAGTACTTCTGGACTCCTGCGAACACTCAGGTTCAGGTGCCCGAGGACCTCGCCGATCTCATACCGGTGACGCCCGGCAATCTGGGCGGCATCAAGCTGTGGGACTACGAATGGCTCAATTCGGGGGTGCGCGAAGAGATGATCATGCGCTGGAACCGTGAGATGTCGCTCTAGTACTGGGGTTGGGGCTTCAATGTCGGCGATTCGCCTGCGTGGATTGTCCAAGAGCTTTGGGTCGTTACAGGCCGTTCAGAATCTCGATCTCGATCTTCGCGAAGGTGAGCTGGTGGCCTTCCTCGGACCGTCCGGATGCGGCAAGACTACCACGCTTCGGATGATTGCCGGCTTCGAAGTACCCGATTCGGGTGAGATCCTTCTGGGCGGGCGGGAGGTTTCAAACCTCCCGCCCGAACGTCGTGACACCGGGATGGTCTTCCAGAACTATGCGCTCTTTCCCCATCTGACCGTCTACGAGAACGTGGCGTTCGGATTGAGGATGCGGAAGGTTCCCAGGAGTGAGATCACTCGCCGCGTGACGGAGATCCTCGACAAGGTGCAGCTCACGGGAATGGAGCAGCGCTACCCGCGGCAGCTCTCAGGTGGCCAGCAGCAGCGAACAGCCCTTGCGCGCGCGCTGGTCACCAACCCCACGGTGCTGCTGCTCGACGAGCCGCTCGCCAACCTCGATGCGAAGCTGCGCGAGGAGATGCGCTTCTACATTCGCCACCTCCAGCAGGAGTTCGGCATCACCACGGTCTATGTCACGCATGACCAGGCGGAAGCCCTGGTGCTTGCCGATCGCGTCGCTGTGATGCGCGGTGGCGTCTTGCAGCAGATCGACGTGCCCGAGGAGATCTATCGCCGTCCGAGCAATGCGTGGGTTGCTGGCTTCGTCGGCATCGCCAACCTGCTACCCGGCGTCGTCGAGGCCCACGACGCCACGACCATCAGCGTCCGCACAGGGGTCGGGATGATTCGCGGCCAAAGTGGACAGCGGCTGCCGGAGGGTACCGACATCGTTGCGAGCGTGCGACCGGAGAGCCTCCACCTCGCCCGTGACCCGGTGGACGACCCCCATGAAGTCAGCGTGAATCGACTGCAGGGAACCGTGGCCGAGCGAGCCTATCTCGGCAACCTGGCAGACTACCGGGTGCGGATCGACGATACGACCGTGCTGCGTGTTCAGGCTGCCCCGTTCCCGGCATTTGAGGTTGGCGACGAGGTTTCGCTCACCTTCGCGGTGGAGGAGACCTGGCTGGTCCGTCCCGATTCGGGAGGCGCTTGATGGATACGGTTTCCGGGACCATCGGTCGCGCTCAGAGACCACGCGCGGCCGCTCCAGCCGGCCTGCTCGTCCTGCCGGCGGTGCTGTTGCTCGTCGGGTTCTTCGTGTTGCCGTACCTCTACCTCCTGTACATGAGCTTCATGACCCACACCACGGGGGCGGCCTACGTCCGAGATTTCACGCTCGAAAACTACACGGAGACGCTGCGGGATCCGTTCAACTGGCGAATCATCTGGCAAACTCTTCGCTTCGGATTCGTTACGACCGGGATCACCCTGGTGCTGGCGTATCCGCTGGCCTACCACATGGCGCGTGCCCGGAGCCGGGTGAAAGGCATCCTGATGATCCTGGTGCTGGCCCCACTGCTCGTCGGCATCGTCATTCGCAGCTACGGCTGGATGATCCTGCTGGCGGACAACGGGCTCGTCAACCAGTTGGCGGAAGCCCTCGGCATCGGTCCATTCAGCCTCATGTACAACCGGACCGGGGTGATGATCGGTCTGGTGCACATCTATATGCCGTTCATGGTGTTGTCGCTGCTGGGGGCCATCCATTCGATCGATCCCGACATCGAGCTTGCCGCTCGATCCTTGGGTGCGAACGGGTGGCAGACCTTCTGGCGAGTGACATGGCCGATGAGTCTGCCCGGAGTGGCGTCGGGTACCGTCCTGGTGTTCGTGCTCACGGTGAGCGCCTACGTGATTCCATCCTTGCTCGGGGGGCACCGCGTGATCACCGTGCCGCTGCTGGTGGTGCAGACGGTGCAGCAGATTTTCCATTGGCCGCTGGGAAGCGCACTGGCGATTGTCTTCTTTGTGATCACGATCGCGATCGTGGCGGTGTACCTGAAGCTGATGGACTGGGTGATGAGAGGAGGACGGTGACGTGGAGCTAACGCGACGTGGCCAGCTGGCGCTCGATGCGGTGGTGACCCTGCTCTACCTCTTCCTGCTGGCGCCAATCGTCATCGTGGTGATCGCAGCTTTCAATTCCGGCGAGTACCTGCGGTTCCCACCGGAAGGGTTCTCCCTGCGGTGGTTCCGGGCGCTGGCGACGAGCGATACATTCATCGACGCGTTTCTGTTCAGCTTGCAGCTGGCGGTGATCGTGACCATCCTGTCCACTGTCATCGGAACAGCGGCGGCACTGTACATCGTCCGTCATGCTGGCTGGACGCGAACCCCATTGCAGCTGCTGATGATCTCGCCGCTTCCCGTGCCGGCGATCCTCACCGGTATCGCGCTCCTGATTTTCTTCTACACGACCGATATCATCCGCTCGAGCTTCACGCATCTGGTCATCGGCCACACGCTGGTCTGTCTCCCATACGTCTTTCTGACCGTCAGTACCGTCCTCGTGGGGTTCGACCGAACTCTCGAGGAGGCGGCCCGCAGCCTGGGGGCAGGGCCGATCACGACGTTCTTTCGCATTACCCTGCCGATCCTCAAGAGCGGCATCCTGTCCGGAGCCGTATTCGCGTTCATCATCAGCTTCGATGAGTTTCCGATCTCGCTGCTGCTCTCCGGAGTTGGCAACACGCCGCTCCCGGTGCAGCTATTCGACTACCTGCGGTTCTCGTTCGACCCGACGGCGGCAGCGGTGTCGACGGTGACGATCGTGATGACCGTCATCGTGGTGTTGGTGACCGAGCGCCTGGTTGGTCTGGAATCGCTCTACACCCGGGGGAGGTCATGATGAGCGAGGCGGCGATCGCCGCGGGCGACGCGCTGCAGACGTCGGAGTCAGGGCGTCCGCACCGGACCATCGGCATCCTGACGATCGGACAGTCTCCACGTGCGGATCGACTCGGAGACGATGTGAGGGCCGTCCTCGGTCCCAACATGACGGTGGTCGAGCGAGGAGCTCTCGACGGCATGACCGACGAGGAGATTGCGGCGATCGCCCCCGCAAGTGCGAGCGAGTATCGCCTCATCACATTGCTGAGGAGTGGTCGCTCCGTCGAGATCGGCAAGCCGGCGATTCTCGAACGCCTGCAGCGGCAGATCCACGAGCTCGAGGAGATCGACGGGGTGGACGCCACCCTGCTGATGTGTACCGGAGCGTTTCCCCCGTTCGAGCATCGCCGACCGCTGTTGCTCCCCCAGGAGGCGCTGTATGGCGCGGTATGTGGGGTCGCGGCGAGTGGACGGATTGGCGCGCTGATCCCCCTCGAGGCTCAGCGCGAGCAGGCAATGAGGAAGTGGCACGAGTATGGCGCCGACGATGTCCGGTTGTATCCCGCCAACCCGTATGGAGCCGATCCCGCCAGCGAGATCGAGGCGGCGGGGACATCCGCCCGGACGGAAGGGGTAACGGTCCTGTTCATGGATTGCTTCGGATACGATGCCGCCATGAAAGCCATGGCGCGCAGGGGCTTCGGTGGTCCCGTGATCCTGGCTCGGACCCTGGCGGCGCGCCTGATAGCCGAGCTGAGCGAGTAGGGATCACTCGAGACTCTGGAAGCTGGCATCGATCGTCTGACATGGGTGGGGAGCGTGTCTGGTGGCGACAAGATATGCGATCAGTGTAGACGTCGGTGGCACGTTCACTGACTTCGTTCTTTTCGATATGGACAGGGGCGCAACTGCGGCCTTTCACAAGGTTCTGACCGATGCCCAGCGCCCCGCACGGGCGGTGATAACCGGGTGGCGTGAGCTGCTGGACATGGCCGGTGCCCGTTCCGATGAGGTCCGCTATGCGGTCCACAGCACCACGATTGTCACGAACGCCATTGTGGGGCGTACCGGCGTCCCGACAGGGCTGCTGACCACGGCAGGCTTTCGCGACGTGCTCGAGATCGGCATCGAGCAGATCTATGACATCTATGACCTGTTTGCCCCCTATCCGACTCCGATCGTGCCGCGTCAACTCCGGCGTGAGGTGGTAGAGCGCATCAGCCGGGATGGCGATGTGCTGGAGCCCCTCGATGAGGACAGCGTTCGCACGCAGGTCGAGTACCTGATCGGTCAGGGGGT
>Ga0182741_1002348_pt1 | contig 22305 bp, 20 predicted proteins | sample eDN5th37CBELigOP_FD_128874 | JGI IMG/M metagenome (GOLD analysis project Ga0182741, IMG submission 128874) | Enriched Organic Plus compost microbial communities from Emeryville, California, USA - eDNA 5th pass 37_C BE-Lig OP (version 2) (version 2) ... | reverse complement strand
GAGCCTGCCCGGATCGAGCAGCCAGCGGTGGACGAAGCGCTCGGCCGCGCGCATCGGGCCCACGGTGTGCGAGGAACTCGGGCCGATGCCGATCTTGAACAGGTCGAACGTGCTGACGGACATCGTGGATTCCCCGTGCCGCTCAGCCGCGCGCGGCCGGCAGCATCCGCCGCAGCAGCCCGTCGCGGCGCAGCAGCTGGTGGTGCAGCACCGCCGCCAGGTGCAGCGCGACCAGCGCGGCCAGCGTCCAGAACAACCACACATGGGCAGCGTCCAGCAGCTGCCGCAGATCCGGGTTGCGCGCGGTCAGCGCCGGCAGCTGGAACAGGCCGAACCAGGGCAACGGCTGTCCCGCCACCGAGTTGAGCAGCCAGCCGGACAACGGCAGGGCCAGCAGCAGCGCGTACAGCAGCAGGTGGGTGGCGCGCGCGGCGCGCAGCTGCCAGGCCGGCCCGGCCAGCGGCGCGGGCGCGCGCGTGGCCATGCGCACGGCGATGCGCAGCGCCGCCAGCGCCAGCGCGGTCATGCCCAGCGATTTGTGCAGGGCGTAGCACAGCCGGCGCGGATCGCTGCCGCGCTCCATGTCCACCATCAGCAGACCGATCGTCGCGGTGGCGACGACCAGCAGCAGGCCCAGCCAGTGCAGCCACCGCACCGCCACCGGCCAGCGCGGGGTTGTGTCCATGCCGCGCGCCATGGCGTTCGCCGCGACCACGTCAGTGGAAGAACTCGGCGATCGCCGCCGCGCCGATGAAGGTGCCGGCGGTGGCGGTCAGCGATACCGCGACGATGCGCCAGCCAAGGCGCCGGAACATCGGCAGCTTGCGCGCCACCGAGAAGCCGGCCAGCGCCAGCACGGTGGTGGTGATGCTCATGAATTGCACGCGGTCGACGGTGGTGGCCAGCGCGTCGGCCAGCGGCCAGCCGCCGGGGATCGTCACCAGCGTCGCCGCCACCGCCAGGAACAGCATCAGCGGCAGCCGCCGCAGCACGCGCTTGAGCGCGATGCCGGCCAGCACGATCGCCACCATCGCCGCCACGCCCGGCAGGGTCTGCTGCGGCGGCACGCCGTAGCCCATGTAGTTGCTGAGGGTGATGCCGGCGACCATCAGCAGCAGCGCCACCGCGCTGTCGGCGAAGGAGGGGTTCTCGTCCTCCTCGGCCATCGCCGCCTGCGGGTCCAGGTCGTCGGCCGAGGGCGCGCGCCGCGCCAGCGCGGTGCGCCCCAGTACCGGCTCCAGCCGCGCGTACAGCCAGTTGCACAGCGGCAGGGTGATGAACACCGCGAAGTAGAACCCGACCACGCCGGCGATCAGGTTCGCCGCCGCGGCGATGGCGTTCAGCTCCTTGACCATCTCAGGCGCCATGCCGACGGTGATGACGCCCAGCGCGGCCGCCATCAGGCTGCCCGAGCCCATGCCGGCGCCCATCGCCAGCGAACGCGGATCGAAGATGCCCAGCGGCGCGATCACGCTCACCAGCAGGGTGATGAACACCGCGCCCAGCACCGTGCCGGTGATGTACTCGGCGAGCACGCCGCGGCCTTCGGCCGACTGCATGCCGTACTTCTGGCCGATGATGACCAGGCTGTTCTCGCGCCCGATCGAGAAGGTCGCGCCGACCGCTTCGCGCTTGATGCCCAGCATCAGCGCCAGCGGCAGCGCCAGCACCATGGTGCCGAAGGCATGGCCCAGTTCCTGGAAGGCCAGCGCCCAGCCGACCTTCTGCAGCTGCGGCATCGAATGCCCGGCCATCAGCCCGAGCTTGACGATGAACAGCAGCAGCGCGGCGTTGAGCAGCTTGCCGGCGTGGCGCTGCAGCGGCACGTCCAGCCGCAGCGCAGCCGGCATGCGCGCGTGCAGCGCGGCCAGCGTCGTGGTCAGCAGCAGCGCCATCAGCATCGGCAGGATCACGATCTTCGACGACCACACCGGCAGCGCGATCGGTCCGATCCATTCGGTCAGGACCGTGACCGCCAATACCACCAGCAGCAGGAGCCAGAGCCGGCGCGGGGCGGCCGGCGGGGGGGAGGGAGCGGCGTTGGCTGCGGCATGGGGCATGGTCGGGATCGCTCGTGTTCGGGTCGCAGGGTCGGGTGCGGCGCGGGTCGGTGTCAGCGCGCGGGCGTGGGCGGCGCCTTCGGCTCGCCGGCGGTGAACCACTCGGCCGCCGGGATCTCGTGGATCAGCACCCGTACCGCCGTGGCCGGCACCGCCAGGTGGACGGTCGCGGCCTCGGTGACGGCGCGGGCGAAGGCCTGTTTCTGCTCGGCGCTGCGGCCGGCCAGGATGTGCGCGTGCAGGATCGGCATGGCTCAGTCCTCGACGTGGAAGCCGCAGCGGCCGAGCGATGCGACCTCCAGCGACACGTGGATGCCGGGCCGCAGCGCGCAGGCGGCGGTGGCGCCGCCGGCCAGCACGATGTCGCCGGGCTGCAGGCTTTCGCCGGCCTCGGCGACCACGCGCGCGGCGGCCACCAGTGAGCGCAGCGGGTGGCCGAGGATCGCGGCGGTGGAACCGAACGCCTGCGGGCGGCCGTCGAAGTCCAGCACCAGGCCGAGGTTGTCCAGGTCGGTGGCCGGGCTGCGCCAGGGGCCGACCACGAAGCCGGACGAGGAGCTGTTGTCGGCGACCACGTCGGTCAGCGAGAAGCGGAAGTCCTCGTAGCGCGAATCGATGATCTCCAGCGCCGGCGCCACCGCGTCGATCGCGGCCAGCGCCTGCGGCGCGGTGACCGCGCCGGCCAGCGGGCGCCCGACCAGGAAGGCCACCTCCGGCTCCACCCGCGGATGCACGTAGTCGCCGATGCGGATGGAGCCGCCGTCGTCGACCCGCATCGACGAGGTCAGGCGGCCCCAGATCATGTCCGACACGCCCATCTGCACCATCTTGGCGCGGCTGGTGAAGCCCATCTTGATGCCGATGCGGCGTTCGCCGCGGCGCAGCCGGCGCTCGATGCTCAGGCGCTGGATCGCATAGGCCTGCTGCAGGCTGATGGCCTGCTCCAGCTGCGGGGTGGCGGTGGCGTGACGGGCGGCGTCGTCCAGGCGCGCGGCCAGCGCGTCGATGTCGATGGCGGTCATGCGGTCTGTCCTTCGGGAGTGCGGTTGCGCGCCAGCAGGTCCAGCGCGACGTCGACGATCATGTCTTCCTGTCCGCCGACCATGCGCCGGCGTCCCAGCTCGACCAGGATCGAGCGCACGTCCAGGCCGTGGTCGGCGGCGGCCTTCTCGGCATGGCGCAGGAAGCTGGAATAGACGCCGGCATAGCCCAGGCTCAGGGTCTCGCGGTCCACCCGCACCGGGCGGTCCTGCAGCGGCCGCACCAGGTCGTCGGCCGCATCCATCAGCGCGTACAGGTCGCAGCCGTGCTCCCAGCCCATGCGGTCGGCCGCGGCGATGAACACCTCCAGCGGCGCGTTGCCGGCGCCGGCGCCCATGCCGGCCAGCGAGGCGTCCACCCGGGTCACGCCGTTCTCCACCGCGACGATGGAGTTGGCCACGCCCAGCGACAGGTTGTGGTGGGCGTGGATGCCGATCTGGGTTTCCGGGCGCAGCGCGTCGCGCAGCGCGCGCACGCGCTCGCGCGTGGCGTCCATGGTCAGCGCGCCGCCGGAGTCGGTCACGTACACGCAGTACGCGCCGTAGCTCTCCATCTTCAGCGCCTGCTCGGCCAGCTGGGCCGGCGCGGTCATGTGGCTCATCATCAGGAAGCCGGCCACGTCGATCTCCAGCCGGCGCGCTTCCTCGATGTGCTGGCGGGCGACGTCGGCCTCGGTGCAGTGGGTGGCCACGCGCACCGAGCGCACGCCGGCGGCCACCGCCTCGCGCAGGTCGTGCACGGTGCCGATGCCGGGCAGCAGCAGGGTGGTCAGCTTCGCCTGCTGCACGCTCTCGCGCACCGCGGCGATCCATTCCAGGTCCGAGTGCCGGCCGAAGCCGTAATTGAAACTGGAGCCGGCCAGGCCGTCGCCGTGCGCCACTTCGATGGCGGCCACGCCGGCGCGGTCCAGCGCGGCGGCGATGGCGCGGGTGTGGTCCAGCCCGTACTGGTGGCGGATGGCGTGCATGCCATCGCGCAGGGTCACGTCCTGGATGTAGAGCCGGTTCATCGCGCGCCCTCCTCGGTGGCGGTGTCCAGGGAAACCTCGACCATGCGCTCGGCCGCGGCCAGCGCCGCGGAAGTCATGATGTCCAGGTTGCCGGCATAGGCCGGCAGGTAGTGGCCGGCGCCCTCGACCTCGAGGAACACCGATACCTTCAGCCCCGGCGCGGCGTCGGCGCGGCCGAGGATGGCCGCGCACGCGGCGGCGTCGAGCGCTTCGAACTGCACCTGCTGCTTGAGCCGGTAGCCGGGCACGTAGCCGGCCACGTCGGCGACCATCGCCTGGATCGAGGCGGCGATGGCGGCCGGGTCGCCGCCTTCGGTCAGGCAGTAGACCGTGTCGCGCATGATCAGCGGCGGCTCGGCCGGATTGAGCACGATGATCGCCTTGCCGCGCTGCGCGCCGCCGACGCTCTCCAGCGCGCGCGAGGTGGTCTCGGTGAACTCGTCGATGTTGGCGCGGGTGCCGGGGCCGGCCGACCTGCTGGCGATGGAGGCGACGATCTCGGCGTAGCGCACCGGCGCCGCGCGCGCCACCGCGGCCACCACCGGGATGGTGGCCTGGCCGCCGCAGGTGACCATGTTGATGTTGCCCGCGGCCAGGTGCTGGTCCAGGTTCACCGCCGGCACCACGTAGGGGCCGACCGCGGCCGGGGTCAGGTCGATCACGCGCTTGCCGTCGGCCCGCAGCAGGCGATCGTGGCCGACGTGGGCGCCGGCCGAGGTGGCGTCGAACACGATGTCGATGCCGGCATACTCCGGCATCGCGCGCAGGCCTTCGATGCCGTCGTGGGTGGTGGCCACGCCGAGCCGGCGCGCGCGCGCCAGGCCGTCGGACTGCGGGTCCACGCCGACCATCGCCGCCATCTGCAGGTGGCGGCCGTGGCGCAGGATCTTGATCATCAGGTCGGTGCCGATGTTGCCGGAACCGATCACCGCGACATTGCGCTTGCTCATGGGTTCACTCTCCGCGGAAGGCGGCCGCGACCCGGCCCAGGCCGGAGATGCGGGCTTCGAAGACGTCGCCCGGGCGCGCCACGGCCATCGGCCCCAGCGCCCCGGACAACACGGTGTCGCCGGCGCGCAGCGGACGGCCGATGCGCGCGGCGGTCCGCGCCAGCCACACCACCGCGTTGAGCGGGTTGCCCAGGCAGGCCGCGCCGCAGCCGAGCGATACCGGCTCGCCGCGCTGCTCCAGGCTCATGCCGCACAGGCGCAGGTCCAGCGACTCGATCTTCTTCGGCGCGCCGCCGAGCACGTAGACGCCGGAGGAGGCGTTGTCGGCGATGGTGTCGAGGATGCCGATCTTCCAGTCGCGCACGCGGCTGTCGACCACCTCGATGGCCGGCAGCGCGTAGCCGATGGCGCCCAGCACGTGCCCCAGCGTCGGCCGCTCCGCGTCCAGGTCGCGGTCGAACACGAAGGCGATCTCGGCCTCGACCTTGGGCTGGATCAGGCGGCCAAGCGCGATCTCCTCGCCGTCGCCATGGGCCATGTCGTCGAACAGCATGCCGTAGTCGGGCTGGTCCACGCCCAGCTGCCGCTGCACCGCCACCGAGGTCAGGCCGATCTTGCGCCCGGACAGGCGCCGGCCGCCGGCCAGCGCCTGCTCGGTGAGCAGGTGCTGGGCCGCGTAGGCGGCGTCGATGCCGCCGGATTCGAGCAGCGGCGCGACCGGCTCGCAGGCCGTGCCGCTGCGTGCGGCCTCGCCCAGCAGGCGCGCGGCCTCGCGCACCGGCGCGGTGCCGGCCAGCGCTTCAAAGCTTGATGCAGACATTGCGCAGCTCCGTATAGAACTCCAGCCCGTGGACGCCGCCTTCGCGGCCGATGCCCGACTGCTTGGCGCCGCCGAAGGCGGTACGCAGGTCGCGCAGGAACCAGCAGTTGACCCAGGCCACGCCGACCTCGATGGCCGCCGCCACGCGATGCGCGCGCGACAGGTCGCTGGTCCAGATCGAAGTGGCCAGCCCGTAGGGACTGTCATTGGCCGCGGCCACCGCTTCGTCCTCGCGGTCGAACGGAGCGATGTGGCAGCACGGCCCGAAGATCTCCTCGGTCAGCACCGCCGAGTCGGCCGCCAGGCCGGTCCAGATGGTCGGCTCCACCCACCAGCCGCCGGCCAGCGGCGCCGGCAGCGCCGGCACGCCGCCGCCGGTGACGATGGTGGCGCCCTCGTTGCGCGCGCGGGCGTAGTAGGACAGCACCTTGTCGCGGTGCGCCTTGCTGATCAGCGGGCCGAACGTGGTGCCCTCCGCGTTCGGGTCGCCCGGGCGCAGCGCCTCGGCCGCCTGCTTCAGGCGCGCGACGAAGGCATCGAAGATCGGCCGTTCGACATACAGGCGCTCGGTGCCCAGGCAGACCTGGCCGCTGTTGAGGAAGGCCGAGCGGGTGATGCCGGCGACGGCTGCGTCCAGGTCGCAGTCGGCGAACACCAGCGCCGCGTTCTTGCCGCCCAGCTCGAAGGAGACCGGGCGCACGCCCACCGCCGCGGCCTTCATGATCGCCGTGCCGGTGCGGGTCTCGCCGGTGAAGGTGATGCCGTTCACGTCCGGGTGCTCGGTCAGGTACTGGCCGGCGCTGTCCGGGCCGAAGCCGTGCACCACGTTGAACACGCCCGGCGGCACGCCGGCGTCGTTCATCACCTCGGCCAGCAGGGTGGTGGTGCTCGGGGTTTCCTCCGACGGCTTGACCACCACGGTGTTGCCGAACGCCAGCGCCGGGGCCACCTTCCAGGTCATCAGCAGCAGCGGCAGGTTCCACGGGCAGATCACCGCGATCACCCCGCGCGGCGTGCGCAGGCCATAGTTGAGCGCGGTGCCGCCGTCGGGCGTGGGCGAACGGAACGCCTCGGTGGCGCCGTGCGCCAGCTGGTCGGCGAACACGTCGAAGTTGGCCGCCCCGCGCGGGATGTCCAGGTGGCTGGCCAGGCTGCAGGGCTTGCCGGTGTCGCGCACCTCGGCGGCGACGAACTCGTCGAAGCGGGCGCGGATGCCGTTGGCCAGCCGGCGCAGGACCGCCGCGCGCTCGCCGTCGGTCAGCCGGCCCCAGGGGCCGTGCAGCGCCTCGCGCGCCGCGCGCACCGCCTGGTCGACGATGCCGGCGTCGGCCTCGTGGACATGCCCCACGACCTGGCCGGTGGCCGGGTCGATATTGGCGAACGGAGGCCGGCTGGAGGTGACCGGGCGGCCTGCGATGTAGTGCGTGATGACGGTGGGAGCGGGCGCTTGCGCTGCAATGGTGTTCATGCGGTTTCCGTGGTCGAATCCATAAATTACGAAATTTATTCCGTTTCCTCGTGGTGCTTCGGGGGCCGGATGTCTCTCGTTTGTCAGCCAAACGCCAATGTTTGTTGGGCTGATGCTCGAGCGGCGATCATGCCAGACAAATTTCGCAATGTCTGCAAAATATCGAAATTAAATTTGACAGTGCGATGGGACTCTGCTCTGATCCGTCCCACGCCCACGTTACGGAGATGCACCCTGATGGCCGCCGTTCCCGATTCCGTCCTTGCCTTGGCGCCGCGCATGGCCGACTGGCGCCAGCGCATCCATGCCTGGCCCGAACTGGGCTTCGAGGAGGAGCGCACGTCGGCGCTGGTGGCCGAGGTGCTGCGCGGGCTGGGGCTGGAGGTGCATGCAGGCCTGGGCGGTACCGGCGTGGTGGCGGTGATCGATTCCGGCAGGCCGGGCCCGTCGATCGGCCTGCGCGCGGACATGGACGCGCTGCCGATGGACGAGCACAACGAGCTGCCGTACCGCTCGCAGCGCCCGGGCGTGGCCCATACCTGCGGCCACGACGGCCACACCGCCGCGCTGCTGGGCACCGCCGAGCACCTGGTGAAACACCCGCCGGCCAGCGGCCGCGTGGTGCTGGTGTTCCAGCCGGCCGAGGAAGGCGGCCGCGGCGCCATCCGGATGATCGAGGACGGCCTGTTCGAGCGCTGGCCCTGCGACGAGGTCTACGCCTTCCACAACATGCCGGCGCTGCCCGGCGGCCAGGCCAGCGTGCGCGCCGGCGCCACGCTGCAGTCGCTGGCGGTGTTCGAGATCGCCATCGAGGGCGTCGGCGGCCACGCCGCCGCGCCGCACCGCGCCAACGACCCGCTGCAGGTCGCCGCGCGCCTGGCGGTGGAAATCAGCGCCATCGTCGGCCGCCACATCGACCCGATGGAAGCGGCGCTGATCAACGTCGGCAGCCTGCAGGCCGGCACCACCCACAACATCATCCCGTCCACCGCCTCGCTCAGCGGCACCCTCCGCTCGCTGTCGCGCGAGGTCCACGACGAACTGCTCAAGCGCCTGCGCGCGCTGTGCGAGGGCTACGCGCAGATCTCCGGCTGCAGCATCGAGCTGCGCATCCCGCATTCCTGCCCGCCCTGCGTCAACGCGCCGGAACAGGCCGCGCTGGCGGCGCAGGCGCTGGGCGACGTGCTGGGCGCGGACAACGTCAGGACCGACATGCGCGCCTATCCGTTCTCCGACGATTTTTCCTACATGCTGGAGCGGTGGCCGGGCGCCTACCTGTTCCTGGGCATGGACAGCGCCATGTGCCACCACCCGACCTTCCGTTTCGACGACCAGCTGCTGCCGGTGGCGGCGGCGGTGTTCGAGCGGATCGTGCGCCGGCGACTGGGCTGAACCCGCGCCGCCGCTCGTTCCGTCACCACGGCCCACTGCGACAACTGAGGTACCGCGTCATGTCGATCGTCATCGAGCAACTGCGTTACGTCGTCCTTGGGACCCGCGACCTGGAGGCGGCCGCGCGCTTCGCCGGCGCCGAACTGGGGCTGCAGGCCTTGCCGCCGGGCACCGGCGAACAGGCGTTCCGCTCCGACGAACGCCAGTACAGCCTGGTCTATTCCAGTGCGGCACCGCGACGCCATGCGGTGGGGCTGGAACTGCGCGACGAGGCGGCGCTGCTGGCGGCACTGCAGGCCCTGCAGGCGCGCGGCATCGCCGCCGCGCGCGACGCCACGCTGGCGGCACGGCGCAACGTGCGCGCGCTGGCCGCGTTCACCACGCCGGGCGGCCTGTGCCTGGAACTGGTGGTGCGGCCGCAGAACCAGGGCTGGCGGTTCTTCCCCGCGCGCGACAGCGGCGTGGCCGGGCTGGCGGCGCTGGCCCTGCGCAGCACCGACGTGGCCGCCGACGAAGCGCTGCTGGTGGACCTGTTCGGCCTGCAGGTACGCGACTGGATCGGCGATGCGGCCTACCTGGGCATGGACGCGGCGCACCACCGGCTGGCGTTGTTCCCGGCCGCGGCGGCCGGCGTGCTGGCGGTGGAGTTCGAGGTGCAGGGGCTGGACCAGGTGATGCAGCAGTACCACCGCCTGCGCGCGCTGCCGCAGGCCGTCGCCCACGGTCCCGGCCGCCGGCCCGTATCGGGCCAGGCGTTCGTGACCTTCGCCGGCCCCGACGCGGTGTACTACAGCTTCGTTGCCGAGGGCGAGCGCATCGACGCGGCCTCGGCGCGGCGCCCGCGCCAGTTCGCGATGCGCGCCGATGCGCACTGCGCCTGGGGCAGCGACTGCGCCATCGCCGAGCTGGTGGCCGGGGCCGCGGTGCAGCGGCCATCGCTGCGCGGGGTGCCCAGCGCATGATCCACCTGCGCGACGTCAGCTACGTGCGCCTGGGAACCCGCGACCTGGAAGGCGCCACGCGCTACGCCACCGCCATCCTTGGCCTGGAAGTGGCCGAACGCGGCCACGGCGCGGCCTACTTCAAGTCCGACCAGCGCGAGCACACGCTGTGCTATTTCGAGGGCGATCCGGCCGACCAGGTCGTCGCCTTCGAAGTGGACACGCGCGCCGAGCTGGACGCGGCCGGCGCCGAGCTCGAGCGCCTGGGACATCCGGTGCACCGCGGCACCGCCGGCGAGGCGCAGCAGCGCAAGGTGCGAGACTTCATCGGCTTCCGCGATCCTACCGGCAACCGCATCGAACTGGTGTGGCGGCCGCAGATGTCCGCGCGCCGCTACCACGGCACGCGCGACGCCGGCATCACCGGTTTCAGCCACGTCGGCCTGTGCACCACCGACGCCGCGCGCGACGAGGCGTTCTGGACCTCGGTGTGCAACGCGCGGGTCAGCGACCGCATCGGCGACGCGCCGTTGCTGCGCATCGACGAGGTCCACCACAAGATCGCGCTGTTCCCGACCACCCGCGCCGGCATCCAGCACATCAACCACCAGGTGGCCAGCGCCGACGACGTGCAGCGTTCGCTGCACCACCTGCGCGGCCACGGCATCCCGGTGGTGTTCGGGCCCGGCCGCCATCCGACCTCGGGCGCGCGCTTCCTGTATTTCGAAGGGCCCGACGGCATGGTCTACGAGTATTCCTCGGGCGTGAGCAGCATCGCCGACGAGCTGCTGTACCGCGAGCGCCAGTTCGAGTTCGCGCCGCCGGGCTTCTGCATGTGGGGCGCCGAGCCGCAGATCCGGGAGTTCCGCAAGTGAGCGCGCAGCTGGAAGCGCTGGCACGCAGCGTGCGCGTGGCGGCGCGCGCGCTGGGCCGGGCCGGGCTGGTGCATGCCTACGGGCACTGCAGCGCGCGCATCGATGCGACCTCGTTCCTGGTCGCGCCGTCGCGGCCGCTGGGCCTGGTGCGTCCGGGCGAACGCTGCACGGTGGTGCCGCTGGACGGCGACCTGCCCGAGGGCGTGCTGCCGGAAGTGCGCATCCACCGCGAGATCTACCGCCGGCGCCCGGATGTCGGCGGCGTGGCGCGGATCCAGCCGCCGAAGCTGATGAGCCTGAGCGTGCTTGGCCGCACGCCGCTGGCACGGCACGGCTTCGGCGCCTATTTCCACCCACAGCCGCCGTTGTGGGACGACCCGCTGCTGCTGCGCTCGGACGTGCAGGCGCGGCGCCTGGCCGAGCAGCTCGGCGACGCGCGCGCCATCGTCATGCGCGGCAATGGCGCGGTCACCGCCGGACATTCGCTGCAGGCGGCGGTGGTGCTGGCCTGGTACCTGGAAGACGCCGCGCGCGTGGAACTGGACTGCCTGTCCGCCGCCGCGCACACCCTGCCGACCTGCCTGAGCGAGGAGCAGTCCGCGGTCCGCGCGACCTGGGACGGCCGCCTGCTCGAGCGCATGTGGGACTACCTCACCGCGGGCGACGCCGAGCTGGATTGAGCCGCCGCCCGCCTCTCCACCACCCGAAGACGGAAGAAAGACCGATGAAGACCCTGCTGAACGCGTCGCTGCTGGCGGCGCTCGGCCTGGCCGGCCATGCCGCGGCCGCCGACAACTGCGCCTCGGCCGACGACACCAAGGTGATCCGCCACTACTACGCGCAGACCCGCCCGGGCGCCCCGCCGCCGGCGGTGGCGCGGCTGTTCCGCATGGACGAGACGCGCGTGGTCAGCGCGCTGGAGCCCGCGCAGGCCTACGGCGTGCGCTCCAACCGCCTGCTGTTCGACGAGGTCTGGAAGTCGGTCGACGCCTGGGGCGCGGACACCCGCATCGGCATCGTGTTCACCTCCGGCGGCATGCACGTGTGGAACTTCCCGAGCAAGGTGCCGCAGACCCAGTCGACCAGCACGCCCATCTGGTACGACATGTACGCCGATGGCGGCGCCGGCGTGCATGGCCACATCACCCCGCAGGAAGTGGACCAGATCTGGGCGCTGCAGATCCCCACCAAGGAAGCGGACAAATTCACCCGCATCCTCGGCTTCTACGACAGGCAGGGCGCGCTGATCGTCGGCCTGTACGTGTCCGAGGGCGTGAAGGACTTCGATCCCCGGGCGGTGGCCGGCTTCGAGCGGACCCGCGAACTGCTGCGCACCCAGCCGCGGATCTGCGCGGCCGGCTAGGTCCCCTGTTCCCGCGCCGCCGGCGGCGCGGGAGCCAGGCGCGGCAGGCGCGTCCGCACTTCCAGTCCGGGGCGGTTGTCGAGCAGTTCGACCTGCGCGCCATGGGCGCGCGCCACCGCTTCGACCAGCGACAGGCCCAGGCCGCTGCCGGCCGTGGTGCGGCTGCGCTCAAGCCGGTACAGGCGGCGGAACACGTGCGCATGCTCCTGCGCCGGAATGCCCGGGCCGTCGTCGGACACGCTTACCGTCACCGCATCCGCGCGGGTTCCGGCGCGCAGGATCACGTGGGCGCCGGCGGGGCAGTGCCGGCAGGCGTTCTCCAGCAGGTTGGAGAACAACTGGCCGAGCAGGTCGCGGTTGCCGGCCACCCGCAGGTCCGGCGCGATGTCCGCGTGGAAATGCTGGCCGGCGGCCTCGAACGCGGGCTGGTGCACTTCGGCCAGCGTTTCCAGCAGTTCCGACAGCGGCACCGGCGCCTGCTGCAGCAGGCGCGGGTCGCCGCCGATCTGGGCGATGTGCAGCAGCGAGGCGAAGGTACGCAGCGCCGTGTCGACCTCGCTGGTGGCGCGCTCGAGCACGCCATGCAGGGCATCGACATCCCGCAGCCTGCGGCCGCGTTCGAGCTGCTGGCGCAGCCGGCCCAGCGGCGTGCGCAGGTCGTGGGCGATGTCGTTGGAAACCTGGTGCAGGGAATCGGCCTGCGCGTCGATGCGGTCGAGCATGTGGTTGACGCTGGCCGCGAGCCGGTCGAATTCGTCGCCGCCGTCGCCCACCGGCAGCCGCCGCGCCGGCTCGCCGAGCGCGATGGCGCGGGTATCGCGCACGATGCGCTCAACCCTGCGCAGCATCAGGTGGCTCATCAGCGCGCCGCCGGCCAGCGCCAGCGCCAGTACCGCCAGCAGCGCGTAGCCGATGTCGCGCAGCAGCGCGCCCTGCAGGTCGGTGAACTCCTCGATCGCCTTGCCGGCCTCGCCCACGGCCAGGTAGCGGCCGTCGCGCAGCTGCAGGCCGTACGCGCGCACCGTGCGCATCTCGTCGGGCCTGTCGCCCTTGGGCATGCGGAACCAGAACCGGCCTTCGACGCGCCCGGCCTGCGCCGGCGCGTTGCCGGCGATCAGGCGACCGTCGCGCTCCTGCAGTACGTAGCGCATCGACTTGAGCAGGGGCTGGCGCAGGCGCTGTTCGAGCAGCGCCCGCACCGCCGGCGTGCCGCCGTCCTGTTCGGCGCGGCGCAGGTACTGCACCTCGCGCTTGACGATCTCGTCCTGCAGGTGGGTGGCGTAGCCGCGGATCTCCAGGTAGCCGATGCCCAGCAGGATCGCCACCGAGGCGGTGAACAGCGCCGCGTACAGCAGGGTCAGGCGGAAGCTGCTGGTACGCAGCAGGCGTGGCAGCGGCATCGGCGTCACTCCGGATCGGCGCCGGCGTCCAGGCGGTAGCCGGCGCCGCGCACGGTGTGGATCAGCGCCTGCCCGTGCGGCCGGTCGATCTTGGCGCGCAGGCGGCTGATGTGGCTGTCCACCACGTTGGTCTGCGGGTCGAAGTGCAGGTCCCAGACGTGTTCGAGCAGCATGGTGCGGGTGACCACCTGGCCGGCGTGGCGGGCCAGGTATTCGAGCAGGCGGAACTCGCGCGGCTGCAGGTCCACCGGCTGGCCGCCGCGGCTGGCGGTGCGCGCCAGCAGGTCGATCTCCAGGTCGTGCACCTGCAGCCGGGTCTGCGCCGACAGCGCGCGCGGCCGCCGCGCCAGCGCTTCGATCCGCGCCGCCAGTTCGGCGAAGGAGAAGGGCTTGACCAGGTAATCGTCGCCGCCGGCCTTGAGCCCGAGCACGCGGTCGTCCACGCCGCCCAGCGCGGTCAGGAACAGCACCGGCACCTGCGAGCCGGCGCTGCGCAGCGCCTTGACCAGCGACAACCCGTCCAGCCCCGGCAGCATGCGGTCCACCACCACGACATCCGGCGCCGCCTCGTCCATCGCCAGGTACAGGCCGTCGCGGCCATCGACCGCGTGCACCACCTGGTGCCCTTCGGCGCGCAGGCCGTCGCCGATGTACTCGGCCGTTTCCTGGTCGTCTTCCACCAGCAGGATCTGCATCCGCCGCTCCCACGTCATCGCGGCCTGCAGGATAGCCGCGCGCCGCCGCCATCGCAGGTTACCGCTGCGCAATGTGGCGGGCAGGCGCGGGTAATGGCGGCGCGCCGAGCATGGCGGTCCGTTCCACCGCCGAGATCGATGCCATGCCCGCCATCCCGTTCCTCCGCCCCGCCGTCGCGCTGTGCCTCCTGCTCGGCGCGAGCGCCCCCGCGCTGGCCGGTCCCTACGAGACCGGCAGCACCAGCACCGCCAGGGGCATCAAGTTCAAGAGCAACGTGCAGCTCAAGCACGGCGCCGACAAGGACACCTGGGTGCTGCCCAAGTTCGGCGTCGGCGGGCCGCTGGCCGACAACCTCGAACTGACGATGGGCACCGGCTACGGCCGCATCGAGCGCGCCGACGGCCGCGACAGCCACGGCATGCGCGACCTGTCGGTGGGCATGAAGTGGCGCCTGCTCGACGAACAGGGCCGGCGTCCGGCGCTGGCCATCGAACCGTCGCTGAGCCTGCCGACCGGGGACCGCGCCAGCGGCATCGGCAAGGGCGCCTACGCGCTGGAGCTGCCGGTGCGCGCCAGCCGCCGTTTCGGCGACATGCGCCTGACCGGCGAAGCCAGCATGCAGCGCACCTTCGGCCGCGATGCCGACAAGCTCGGCGCCGGACTGCTGCTGGAGTACGTCGCCGCGCCGCACTGGTCGTGCGGGATCGAACTGGTCGCCGATGCGCCGCGGCAGGACCTGGGGGCGCGCGAGCTGCGCCTGAACATCGGCGCGAAGCGGCGCATCGGCCGCCACCTGCAATGGCAGGCGCTGGCTGGCCGCAGCGTCGACGATCCGCGCGGCGGCCGCACCAGCACCGTCAAGCTGGCGCTGGAATACCTGCTATGAGGCGTCCTTCTGCCCGGCGCCCAGCGCCGCCACGGTCCTGCGCACCTCGTCGTAGGTGCGCATGAGGTGGTCGTGGGTGAGGCGGCAGGCGCGCAGCGCGTTGCGCTCCAGCGTCGCCTCGAAGATCGCCTGGTGCTCGTCCTGCACGAAACGCTTGCCGCGCGAGGCGCTCAGCGACACCCGGCGGTAGCGTTCGGCCTGGTGGTAGAGCAGTTCCTGCAGCTTGATCAGCCACGGCGAATCGCAGGCCGACACCAGCGCGTAGTGGAACTGGCGGTTGCGCTCTTCCCAGGTGTCGAGCAGTTCCTGGGGCGCGCCTTCGCCACGCCCCAGCACCTCGCCCTCGACTTCGTTGAGCGCGTCGTAGGTGTCGCGCACGCGCGCTTCCCAGGCCTCGTCGCCGCGCTCGATGGACAGCCGCAGCGCCTCGGTCTCGATCAGGTTGCGCACCCGCGAGATGTCGTCCAGTTCCTCCAGCGACAGCGGCGCCACCCAGAAGCCGCGCTGGTCCTCGGTCTTCACCAGCTGGTCGCCGACCAGCCGCGCCAGCGCCTCGCGCAGCGGCGACATGCCGATCTCGTAATGCTGGACCAGCGCCTCCAGCTTGAGCTTGCCGCCGGGCGGCCACTGGCCGTGGACGATGTCGCGGCGCAGGCGCTGGTAGGCGCGCTTGGCCAGGGTGCGGGCGGTGGTGGCCGGGGCGGAGGCTGGGGTCGTCATGCGTACAGTGTGGGGCGGGAATTTCGAAAATCAAATTCCGTGCTGTGCTGCAGCATTCCCCGCATTAATTTCGACAACGTGGAATTCGCTATCGTTTTGTGAATTCTTCAAGTCATTGTTTTTGAAGGATCGTATGGATTGCCTACCTGTGAGACTGGCTATCATCCGCATGGATATGGCAAAAATATCGTAATTTTCGTTGACACCTTGACGCGCTCTTGCTGTGATCCGGGTGCACTCCGGCGCCAGGCGCCGGCCTTCGGAACGTGGATGGGGCATCGGCCCGGGCCCGGGAACGGCCACTGCCGGCGACATGCGGGCAGCGCGGGCGTCCATCCGTCAGCCACAGTGAATGCGGGGGAATGATGAGCAGTCGAGCAGGGAAACAGCGGGTTCTGGCCAGCGGATTTTCGATATTGGCGGTGTGCATCGCCGGTGCGCTGCAGGCGCAGGAAGCGCCGGTGCAACTGGATACGGTGGTCGTCACCGGCACCAACATCCGCGGCGCGACGCCGGCGGGCAACGAAGTGATGGTGATCGGCGCCGAGCAGATCCAGGCCAGCGGCAAGGCCACGGTGGCCGACTTCCTGCGCGAACTGCCGGCCAACTTCGCCGGCGGCGTGGGAATGAGCGACAACATCCAGGGCTCGGACAGCAGCGTGGCCGGCTCCAACATGACCGGCGGCCAGGGCGTGAACCTGCGCGGCCTGGGCGCGCTGTCCACCCTGGTGCTGGTCAACGGCCGCCGCGTCGCCGCCGCCGGCCAGTACGGCGATTTCGTCGACATCTCGACCATCCCCAGCAACGCGGTCGACCACATCGAGATCCTGCTCGATGGCGCCTCGGCGGTGTACGGCTCGGACGCGGTCGGCGGCGTGGTCAACATCATTCTCAAGCGCAGCGACGACGGCGCCCGCACCACGGTCCGCCTCGGCAACGCCACCGAGGGCGGCAACAGCCAGCTGCAGATCGGCCAGACCTGGGGCCGGCAGTGGAATGGCGGCGGCATGATCGTCGGCTACGAGTACGACCGGCAGGACGCGCTGGCCGCCACCGACCTGGGCATCTACCGCTCCGGCAGCGATTTCAGCGACCGCGGCGGCGTGAACTGGCGCCGTGCCGGCGCCCGCGCCGGCGCGGCGGCCAACCAGTTCAACACGCCCACCGCCAACGGCTGGGGCACGCCGGCCCGCCGCGTCTCCGGCTCCGGCCTGGTCGCGGTCACCGACGGCGTCGGCAACACCCACGACGCCTGGGACAAGGTGGACATCCTGCCGGAGATGGAACGCCACAGCGCCTTCGTCGGCTTCGAGCAGGAAGTGGGCTCGGCCGACCTGTACGGCGACCTGCGTTATACCCGCCGCCGCGGCACCTACAACCAGGGCTACCAGGCGCTGTACGGCACCCTCGGCCCGGACAATCCGTACCTGATCCCGGGCGTGGCCAACAACTACGGCGTACTGATCGACGACCGCCCGCTGCAGCGCGAGGTCGGCGTGGACAGCATCGCCGCGACCCTGGGCGCCGGTTTCGACCTGGGCGGCAGCTGGCGCGGCGAGGCCACGCTGAGCTACAGCCGCGACGAGCAGTTCCGCAACTCCGACGTGCAGCGCAACGCCAACATCTACGACTACCTGCCCACGCCCGCCGGCGGCAGGGTGCAGGCGCCGACCGCGATCCAGTGCAGCCAGGGCCTGCCGGGCAACGCCACGCCGGCGCAGCTGGCCTACTGCGCCGGACTGAACTACACCGCGTTCAACCCGTGGACCACCGATCCGCTGTCCGAGCAGGTGCTGTCGCAGCTGATCGGTTACGAGAACCTGGACTTCACCTCGTGGCTGGCGCAGGCCAGCTTCAAGGTCGACGGCGACCTGTTCGCGATGCCCGGCGGCACCGCCAAGCTGGCCGCGGGCATCGACTACCGCCGCGAGAACATCGGCGGCGAACTGGACTTCAACTGGCGCTCGACCTCGGACAGGCACGAAGTGTTCGGCACCACCGAGCGCGACGTCGGTGCGGTGTTCGCCGAGCTGGCCTTCCCGTTGATCGGCAAGGACAACGCCTCGCGCTTCGCGCAGAAGCTGGACCTGTCGCTGGCCGGCCGCTACGAGCGCAGCCGCGGCATGGGCGACTTCTCCACCTTCAACCCGAAGGTCGGCCTGGACTTCAAGCCGACCGACGACCTGACCCTGCGCGCCAGCTGGGGCACCTCGTTCCACGCCCCGCCGATGCGCTACGCCTACGACGGCGTGCAGCCGATCACCGGCGGCAACGGCGCGTTCCTGCGTGCGGACCTGTACCGCGCGCCCTGCGACACCACCGTGGTCCCGCTCAACGGCGTGTCCAACACCGCGGCCGGCTGCACCTTCAACGCGATCGTGGTCTCCGGCGGCGCCGGCCCCACGCTGAAGCCGGAAGAGGCCAGGACCTGGACCGTGGGCTTCGACTGGAAGCCGGAATGGGCACCGGGCCTGCACGCCGGGGCGAGCTACTTCAACCTGAAGGTCGACGACCGCATCGTGCGCATCCAGGCCGGACAGCTGGGGGGCATCCTCAACGACCTGTTCACCAAGGGCACCACGCCGTACATCGACAGCCTGGAGATCAACCCGGGCGTGGACCGCGTGCGCCAGATCATGGAGAACGACCCGCGCTATCTCGGCCAGCTCGGCGCCGGCCCGGTGATGGGGCCGGCGGACGTGGCGATGATCGTCAATGCCACCCAGCTCAACCTGGCCTCGCTGCGGATGGACGGCTTCGACTTCAACCTCGATTACGGTTTCGACACCCGTTACGGCGGCTCGCTGGAGTTCTTCAACCGCGGCACCCTGCTGAAGTCCTACGAGATCGAGGCCACGCCCGGCGCCGGCTACGTCGACCGCCTCGGCCGGTACAGCGCCGCCGACGGCTCCAGCCCGGTCAAGCTGCGTTCGATGCACGGCGTGAAGTGGTACTACGGCAACCTCAACGCATCGCTGACCATGAACTACGTGGACGACTACCAGTGCGTGGCCGGCTGCTTCCTGCCCAACGCCCAGGGCCTGCCGGTGGCGGCGACCGCGCCGGTGAAGATCAAGGCGTGGAAGACCTTCGACTTCCACCTCGGCTACGACCTGTCGGGCATCGGCGGCCTGTTCCACGATTCGCGGCTGAGCTTCACCGCCATCAACCTCACCAACAGCGCGCCGCCGTTCTTCGACACCGGCACCACCGCGGCCGTCGATACCCTGCCGGACCCCTATGATCCGGCCAACGCGACGGTGCTGGGCCGCAGCCTGGTGCTGTCCTTCGACAAGCGCTGGTAAGCAACGCAGGCCTGTCCCGGCATCGCGCCGGGCAGGCCGGGAGACAGAGCAATGATGAAAGCAGCAACCGTGATGCTGGCGCTGGGCCTCGGCCTGGCGCCGGCGATGGCGACGGCCGCACCGGGCCACCCTGCCGCGCCGGCCGCCGCGCCGCTGCAGGTCAAGGGCGCGCAGCAGTTCGACCTGGAGGCCGCCGACGGGCGCGCCTACCGCATCTTCGTCTCGGTGCCGGACAAGCCGGCGCCACGCTCCGGCTACGGCGCGCTCTACGTGCTGGACGGCAATGCCATGTTCCTCACCGCCATGGAAACCGTGCGCGCCATGGAGCGCCGCCCCGACGTGCCGCGCGACCTGGCGACCGTGGTGGTGGGCATCGGCTACCCCGATGGCGTGGACATCGGCACGGCGCGCACCCTGGACCTGACCCCGCCGGGCAGCGGCAACCCGCGCATCACCGCCGCGTCCGGCGGCGCCGACGCTTTCCTCGAGTTCATCGAGGACACGCTCAAGCCGCGCATCGCCGCGCTGGCGCCGGTCGATCCGGCGCGGCAGGCGCTGTTCGGGCATTCGTTCGGCGGCCTGTTCGTGCTGCATTCGATGTTGCGCAGGCCCGATGCCTTCGCCGTGCGTGTCGCCGCCAGCCCATCGATCTGGTTCGACCGCGCCGACATCGCGCGGCAGCTGGCCGACACCCTGGCCGCGCGCCCGCCGCAGGCATCGCCGCTGCGGCTGCTGCTGACCGCGGGCGAGTACGAGCAGGCGCTGTCGCCGCTGGCGCACTCGCGGCCCAATGTCGCCAAGCTGGCGCTGCTGCAGAAGGAACGCGCGCAGGTGGACAGCAGCCGCGCGCTGGCGGCCGCGCTGGCCGAGCGCACCGCGGTGGACGCGCGCTTCGATGAGATCGCCGGCGAGGACCACGGCACCGTCATCCCCGCGGCGATCAGCCGCGCGGTGTCGTTCATGCTGATGCCGCAGCTGGAGGTGCCGCCCGTACCCACGGCCGCCGCGTACTGGCAGATGACGCCGGAACAGCGCTACGACCTGCGCATGTGGGTGCGGCAGCTGCCCGACCGCCAGCGCATCCCCTGGCTGACCGGCCTGCGCGACACCCTGCACGACGGCCTGAGCAAGGAGCAGGTGCAGACCCTGCACGAGGAGCGCAACCGCATGGATGCCGAGCAGGGCAGCAAGCCGCACGAAGTGAACGCACCGGCGCGCTGAGCCGCGTGATCGTGGCGACGCCCGCGTCCGCTCCGGGCGCGGGCGCCATTGTTTCCAGGCACCCGCCTGGCGGCAGGGTCCATCGAGGCGTATAAGCTGTGCCTGTCGGCGGTCGGAACAGGGATGGCGATGGATCTGCAGGCAAGTGCGGGCGAAGCATCGGCTTCGACCGCACGCATCAACTATGTGCTGATCGATTACGAGAACGTGCAGCCGGAATCGCTGGAGCAGTTGGAGCGGCCGGACTTCCGCGTGATCGTGTTCGTCGGCGCCAGCCAGGCGAAGATATCGTTCCAGGTGGCTGCGGCATTGCAGCGGATGGGGCGACATGCCGAGTACGTGAAGATTGCCGGCAACGGCCCGAATGCGGCCGACTTCCATATCGCCTGGTACATGGGGCGCCTGGCGGAGGCCGATCCCCGGGGGTTCTTCCATGTCATCTCCGGCGACACCGGCTTCGACCCGCTGATCCGGCACCTCAAGGACAACCGGATATTTGCGTGCCGCTCCCCCGCCATTACGCGGATGCCGTGCTTCGCGCCGGCCGCGCCACCGCTGGAGCAGGAAGCGCGGCTGCAGCTTGTCCTGCAACGGCTTGCGGGCATGACCCGGCCGGCACGGATGAAAACCCTGGAAAGCGCGCTGGATTCCATGTTCGGCAAGAAGCTGCCGCGGGCCGAGGTCCAGCGGCTCATCGCCGTACTGCGCGAGCGGGGCTACGTGAAGGTATCGGGAGCCGCCGTTTCCTATGCACTGCCCGGGGCATGAGCGCCGCCTGACGGCCGTGGCCGCCGTTCCAGCCACCACAGCAAGCTCGCCACCAGCACGAAGCCCAGCAGCCACGGCCAGCGCGGGCCGGGCACCGGCAGCGCCGTGGTCGCGGCACCGCCGCTGCCGCCGCGCAGGGTCGAGGTGGCCTCACGCGTGGCCTGCGCATGCAGGGCGCGGGCGTCGGCCGGGTCGATGACCTGCACGCCGGCGCTGGCGTCGCCGGCGACGACGCGGTGCCAGCCGGCCTGTCGCGGCCACCAGCCGCTGCAGTTGCCGGCGCGCGGGTCGGCCAGCAGCGGCGTGGTGCTGCCGTCGGGCGCTTCGATCCGCGCGCCGTCGGGCAGCCCGCACAGCGCGGCGCGTTCGCCGGCCCAGGCCCAGGCGGGCAGCGCGGCCAGCGGCGATGCCGGCAGCGGCCGCGCCAGCGTCGCCAGCACATGGTTCCACAGCTCGGCATGGGCCCCGGCATGGCCGGCGAGCACCAGGGTGTAGCTGTCGACGACCGGCAGCACGCCGATGCGCCCGCGGCCGACCGCGCGCCAGCCGCCGATCGCGCTGCCGTCGGCAGCGTGCAGCAGCGGCACCACGCCGGTGTCGGCGAACGCCAGGTCGAAGCGCTCGATGTCCAGCGTCGCCGGCGCGCTGCCCTCGTGGCTGGCGGCATCCGCATCGGCATCGCGCAGTTTCACCGTGGCCGTCTGTTCGCCGCCGCGCGCGTCCAGCCCCCAGTCGCGCAGGGCACGGCGGGCATTGCCGTCGAGCGCGCCGCCCAGGCGTACCAGCACGCCCAGGCCCTCGCGCATGGCCGCGGCGATGGCCGCGCGCTGCGTCGAGGACAGCGCGGCCAGGCGGCGTTCGTCGAGCAGCAGCAGATCGAGCCGGGCGAGGCTGGCGGCATCGATGGCCTGCGGCGCATCGCCCAGCTGCACGCCGCCGCCGACGCTGATGCCGGTCTGCAGGCTGGCGCCCGTGTCCGCGGCCCAGCGCTGCAGGTATTTCAGTTCCGGCCCGGGCGCGCCGGCGAGCAGGCGCAGCGCCGGCGCCGGCACGGACCGCACCCGCACCGGCACCGGCAGCTGGTCGAGCACCTTGCCGTCGCCGTCGAGCGCGCGCAGTACGAACGCGACATCGCCGGCGTCGCGCGCGCTGGCGGCCAGGCGCACGCGGCCGTCGGCGCCGGGCGCGGCGATGGCGACGCGATGCCCGGCCGGATCGAGCAGTTCCACCCGCGCCTGCGGCAGGCCCTGCACGCGCGTGCCGACCTCGAACCGCGCGCCGGCGGCCAGCGGTGGCGGCGCCTGCAGTTCGACCAGCCCACGCGGCGCGGCGCCGGAATGGAAGCGCAGCGGCGGCAGCGCGGTGTCGCGGTCGCGCGCCGGCAGGCCCT
>Ga0182741_1002345_pt1 | contig 22329 bp, 17 predicted proteins | sample eDN5th37CBELigOP_FD_128874 | JGI IMG/M metagenome (GOLD analysis project Ga0182741, IMG submission 128874) | Enriched Organic Plus compost microbial communities from Emeryville, California, USA - eDNA 5th pass 37_C BE-Lig OP (version 2) (version 2) ... | reverse complement strand
CCTTGCGCCCGGCCACCTCCACCGGAACGATCTCCCTCGCGAAGCGGCACTCTTGCATGGCGCGCGCGGCACGCCGCTGGCTCTCCAGCGCGAAGGCATCCTGCTCCTCGCGAGTGATCCCGCAACGCCGCGCGACTTCCTCGGCCGTCTCTCCCAGCGAGATGGTCCACTCCTTCGGAAGTCTGGAGTTCACGAAGCGCCACCCCACCGTGGTGTCGGCCACCACCGGCGCGGCGCGCGGGAAGCCCTCCTCCGGCTTGAGCGTCACCCAGGGCGCCCGCGACATACTCTCCACGCCGCCGGCCACGAAGCGATCGCCCTCGCCGGCGCGCACCGCCTGCGCCGCGCTCACCACCGCCTGCAGCCCGGAGCCGCAGAGCCGGTTCACTGTCTGTCCCGGCACCGTCACCGGCATGCCCGCCAGCAGCAGCGCCATCCGCGCCACGTTGCGATTGTCCTCGCCCGCCTGGTTCGCACAGCCGAGGATGACATCATCCACCGAGCCCGCTTCGACTCCCGTGCGCTGGAGCAGCGCGCGTATCACGACGGCGGCCAGGTCATCCGGCCGCACCCTGGCGAGCGCGCCGCCGTGCCGCCCGATGGGCGTCCGCACGGCGTCCACGATCACCGCTTTCGCTCCGGCGCCTTCGGGCATCACGACAGGTCCACCCACACCGACTTCACCTGCGTGTACCCCTCGAGCGCGGCCGCACCGAGATCGCGGCCGAAGCCCGACTGTTTGAAGCCGCCGAAAGGCGAAGCGGCATCGTACATGTTGTACGTGTTGATCCACACGGTTCCGGCCCTGACCGCGCGCGCCGTGCGGAGCGCCTTCTTTATGTCGCGCGTCCAGATCCCGGCCGCGAGCCCGTATATCGTGCGGTTCGCGAGCCGCGATGCGCCCTCTTCGCCGCCATCGAAGGTGAGCATCGCCAGCACGGGGCCGAACACTTCCTCGCGCGCGATGGTCATCTCCGCATCCACATCGCCGAAGATCGTGGGCGCCACGAAGTAGCCCTTGCCGTTCACCGGCGTCCGCTCGCCGCCGGAGAGGAGCTTCGCTCCCTCTTCGCGCGCGCCCGCTATGTAGCCGAGCACGCGCTCCATCTGCCTGGCGGATACTATCGCGCCCAGCCGCGTCTTCGGGTCGAGCGGATCGCCGGCCACCATCTTCTTCGCACGCGCCAGGATTCTCTCTTCCAACTCCCCGCGTACCGACTCCTCCACGAGCAGCCGCGAGCCCGCCGCGCACACCTCGCCCTTCCCGTAGAAGATCGCGTTGAGCGCTCCCCTGGCGGCAGCATCGAGGTCGGCGTCGGCGAAGACGATGTTGGGCGACTTGCCGCCCAGCTCGAGCGATATCCGCTTCGCGGTGGCTGCACCCTCGCGCATTATCTCGCGCCCGACCTCGGTGGAGCCGGTGAAGGCGATCTTGGCGACATCGGGGTGCCTCACCAGTGCCGCACCAGCCACCGGGCCCTTTCCGGGAATGCAGTTCAGGACGCCCGGGGGAAAACCCGCCTCCAGCGCGAGCTCCGCGAGCTTGAGCGCAGTGAAGGGCGTGAGTTCCGCCGGCTTGAGCACCACCGTGTTTCCACACGCGATCGCCGGAGCGACTTTCCAGGAGGCGAGGTTGAGCGGGAAGTTCCACGGGATGATCGCACCAACGACTCCCAGCGGCTCGCGCAGCGTGTAGTTGAGGAAAGGACCGTCCACCGGGATCGTCTCACCGTGGATCTTGTCGGCCCAACCTCCGTAGTACCTGAACGTCTGCGCCGCGAGCCGCACGTCGATCTTCGACTCGAGCACCGGCTTCCCGTTGTTCAGCGTCTCGAGCCGCGCGAGCTCGTCGAGGTCGCGTAGAAGCAGCTCGCCCAGACGGTAGAGCAGCTCGCCGCGCCTACGCGCGGTGGTGCCGCGCCACGCGTCGCTCTCGAAGGTCGTGAGCGCAGAGCGCACCGCGGCGTCCACGTCCTCCACGCCGGCCTCCGCCACCGATGTGAGGAGCTCCTCGGTAGCGGGGTTCACTACGTCGAAGGTCGCTCCCGATCTCGCATCGGCGCTCTCTCCGCCGATGAGCAGCCGGGAAGGGAAGCGCTCCACCGGCGGCGCCGCGCTCATCGAACCCTCGGCGCCGCCGCGCCGCGCAGGCCGGTCAGCACGGGATCATCTCCCGATGAACGTAGGCTGCCGCTTCTCCACGTACGACCCGATCCCCTCCTTGGCGTCGGAGCTCTTGAAGAGGAGGCTCTGCAGCTCCCGCTCCATGGCGAGCCCGTACTCCAGCGGTACCTCGGCGCCCGATTGCACCGCGCGCTTGATGTGCCCCACGGCCATCGCCGCCTTGTTCGGAAGGCAGAACTGCCGCGCGTAGAGGAGCACGTTCTCCCACCAGTCGTCCTTCGGGTACACCTCGTTGATGATCCCGAGCGACTGGCCCTCCTCGAAGGAGAAAGTGCGTCCGGTCGCCATGAGCTCGATCGCCTTCGCCTTCCCGACGAGCCGCGCGAGCCGCTGCGTCCCGCCGGTACCCGGCAGCACGCCCAGATTCACCTCCGGAAGTCCGACCTTGCCAGCGTCCTGCCGCGCGATGCGGATGTCGCACGCCATGGCGATCTCCAGCCCGCCGCCCACGCAGTGCCCGTTGATCGCCGCAATGACGAGCTTCGGCGTCTGCTCCAGCCGGCTCAGCGTCTCGTTGGCGTGCAGGCAGAAGTAATACTTGAAGGTGGGATCCACCTCGTTGAGCATCTTGATGTTGGCGCCGGCAGAGAAGAACTTGTTGCCCGCTCCGCGCAGTATGATCACCTGCACGTCGTTGTCGAAGCGCGCGCGGATGATGCAGTCATCGAGTTGCCGCATCATCTCGTGCGTGTACGTATTCGCCGGCGGATCATTGAGCTCGAGGATGGCCAGATTCCCATCCTTCCTGTATGTGACGAGCGTGCCCGTCGCGCCCTCGGTCATCGTTGCGGTTGCCATGCGTTGGTCCTCCCGTAAAGTCGATCGTCCAAGCCGAGAGGAAACGGGAAGCGGAAACGGGAACTGCTTCCCTGTTTCCCGTTACCTCCTTTTTCTTTCCCCATCATCCCGCTCCCCCACGCGACAACGCCGTCTCGCTCACCGGCAGTCCCACGTAACCGCCGAGGAAGAGCCGGCAGACGTTCTGACTGAGCAGCTCGACGCCGACGTCGCCGAGGGGATCGTACCAGGTGTAGATCCAGTTGATCATGCCGAAGAGCGAGTACGCGGCCACGCGGCGATTGGCGTGCGCGGGGCCGTGGGTCCTCTCGATGTCGGCGAGAACATCCATGAGCGCGCGGGTGTATTGGCGCTTCATGTCGTTCACGCGCTGGAGAAACTCTCCCTCCAGCGCATCGGCCTCGCGCGAGAGCACTTTCATCTCCGCCATATGCGTGGCGAAGTAATCGAGATGGTTGTCTATGAAACGCTGGAGCCGCTCCACCGGGTCGGTCACTCCGCGGAGCGCGTCGCGCATCCCGGCGATGACAGCCTCGAAGTTGCGGCTCTGGATGAGGAAGAGGAGCTCTTCCTTGCTCTGGACGTAGTAGTAGACGCCGGCCAGGGAGATACCGGACGCACGCGCCAGGTCGCGCATGCTCGTCCGGTCGTAGCCGCGCAGCGCGAACTCGCGGGCCGCGGACGAGAGCAGTGCTTCGAGCTTCTGATCCCGAGTCTGGTTGGCCATCCGGCACCTCATTGGGGCTTCGAACGCTCGTTCAACCCCAACGTACCCGCTCGGCCGAAAGGCGTCAAGCAACTATGCTTAACGTCTGGAGTCTCTCCACGTCTCACCATGCGAGCGGATGCCTGAACCGACGACGGCTACCGACGAACCCGAAGATGCCGTACTGGTGGCTCGCTGCCGGGCCGGGGATGAACGCGCCGCAACCGCTCTCGTCCGGCGCTTTGCGCCGTCGGTGGCGCGCTTCGTCGCCAGCCTGGGCGAGCGGCAGGAGGTGGAGGAAGTCGTGCAGGACACGTTCGTGCGAGCGTTCGCATCGCTCGACGGCTTTCGCGGTGAGAGCTCGCTCGGCAGTTGGCTCTTCGCGATCGCGCGCAACCTGGTGCGCGACAGAGTGCGCGGCCGGGCGAGCAGGTATCAGGTGGTGCCGATCGAGGAGGGCCACGCAGTCACCGGGCACGATGCTCTCGATGCGGCAGTGTCCGACGAGACCGAGCGACGGCTCGGCGAAGCGCTCGATCTGCTGTCGCCGATGCAGCGAGAGGTTTTCACGCTCAGGGTGAGCGAGGGATTGTCGTATAGAGAGATCGCGAGCGTGGTCGGCAGCACGGATGGCGCGGCTCGCGTGCACTACCACAACGCCATGCGGGCGATAAAGGAGTTCATCGATGGCTGACTGTTCGCGCGACGACATTCGCGACCTGCTTCCCGATCTGGTCCACGACCAGCTCGAGCCGGAGGCGCGCGCGCGCGTGGAGCAGCACCTCGCCGGCTGCGCCGAGTGCGCGGCCGAGCTCGATCTCCTGCGCGCGATGCGGGCGACGGCGTTCGCCACACCGGATGTGGACGTCGATCGCATCGCCGCCGCGGTGCTCGACGCGATGTCCGCGCATGGCGCGCCGGCGGCACGCGACGACGGCGGTGACGACGGCGGTGACGACATCGTGGTTTCCATCTCCGCCGCGAGCCAGCGCTCCCGTGGCCGCACGCTGACTGGCGCGCACGCGGCGTCGGCAGCGCATCGCGCACGGCCGCGGCCCGCACGGCGTCCCATTCCCCATCACCTGCGCATCGCCGCTGCGATCGCGCTGGTGGCGGCTGGTGCGGGCGGTTACGCACTCACCAGGACGGGACCGGATTCGCCGCTCCTTCCCGCGCGGCACACGGCCGTCGCCGAGTCCGGGCCGGCGCCGTCCGGCACGACGCGGGAGATGAGTGCGCAGAGCGGCGCCGCGAAGGCCGGTGCGCCGGTTGCCGCCGCACCGATGGCGGCGCGCGACGTGGCGGTGGCCGCGGACAGCGGCGCCGACGCACCGGCGCCCGGCCACGGCCATCTCATCCTGGGCGACGCCGTGAACGAACTTTCGGAGAGCGACATGCAGGCACTGCTGCAATCGGTGGATGACCTTCAGGCGATGCCCGACCTCGAGCCGCACCAGCTACCGCTGCTCGCCAGCATAGTGGAGGGAGCACTCTGATGCGCCGTATCGCGATCACGCTCGCGGCCCTCGCGCTGGCCGCGGCACTCCCGGCGCAGCAGCCCGACCGGGCCGCCGCGGCGCGCGCGGACAGCGCCGCCATCGCCTCGCCCGAGCGACGACAGCTCGAGCGCCGCCTGCACCAGCGCGTGCGCGACGTCGTGCGCGACCGGCTCGGCCTCACGCAGGAGCAGGTGGACAAGCTGAGCGCGACGACCGAGCGCTACGAGCAGCAGCGCCACTCACTCGCCCAGCGGGAACGTTCGCTGCGCCTGGAGCTACGCGCGCAGTTGCGCCGCGGCGACAGCGCCGACCAGAAGCGCGTGGCGCAGCTCCTCGACCAGACGATGCAGGCGCAGCAGCAGCGACTCGATCTCTATCGCAAGGAGCAGAGCGACCTCTCCGCCTTCCTCACGCCAGTTCAGCGCGCGAAGTACATGGGCCTGCAGGAGCAGATGCGCTCGCGTGTGGAGGAGCTGCGCCGGAACGGGAGCGATGGGGGTCAGCGCCCGCGCCCGGGCGCGCCGCCGAAGGGGCCTGGGCCGAGCGGCCCGAAGCAGCGGCGCTAGGGGGCGCGCCGGCAACCGCGCTGGCGGACCCGTGGCCTGGATGCGCCGTGGCCGGTGCGCCGCGCGGCGTTGAGAGCGGCGCGCTTAGCAGCTAGATTGCGCTCCCGCGCCCGGGTGGCGGAATTGGTAGACGCAGGGGACTCAAAATCCCCCATCAGGCGACTGATATACGAGTTCGAGTCTCGTCCCGGGTACTAGCAGGACTTCGGCAACTGGTAGTAAAGACAACAACTTACGAGCGAGCCGGAAGCGCGGCTCACGAAAAACCTCGGTTCTACGGCTGAGTCCGTAACCGGGGTTTTTCGGGCCATTTTGGGGCTTATTTGTCAGGCATACCAAATAAGAGTCCCCTGCGTCTAGGGTTCGAGTGCCCGGGATCGCTGCCGGGGAGCGCCGGGCCCCACCGCCGTGCGCTCCGCCACCAGCTAGATTCGTCTCATGCCTGGTCGCGTACCTGACAGCAACACCCCGGATCGTCGAGCAGCGCTGGCCGCGTTCTGGGCTGAACGGCGCGCGCTCGCGCGTGCGGCGAAAGCCGGGATGGATTTCACCGGCGCGGTTCGCCCGCCGCGCGCGGCGACGGAGCGGGCATGGCTCGTTGCCCAGGCTGATACCGGTGGCACGTCGGCTTCGCGAGAGGATGAGGCGGTACTACAGAGGCCCCAAGGACCTCGGCACCGGACGCGCTAGTCGCATCCGCTCATCGCCTCGCCCGCGGATCGCTACGTGGTCATCCTGACACCCGCATCTGGCCGTCGGCCGCTAGGGCGGCGCCTGAACCCTCGAGAGCTCACGGACCTCGCCTGGCGTTGCACCCTGGGCCTGGCTCGAGCTCACGGTGCGACGCTCGCAGATCCAATGCGCGCTACAGACGAAGAGGCGGAGCGGCTTGCAGCGGCGCTCAAGGCGGCGGTTACTGAACTCCCCGCGCGCGGTGTCAGCGAGTGGATTGAAGGGATGGCGCGCGTTCGTGCTTCGGGTCGCACGCCGCAGCCAGTGGACTACTGGTCAACGCGAGAATCCTCGCTCAGCGAACTGGCTGCGTGGATAGCGGAGAGCGAGGGATTCTTCGTAGAGCTCCGAGGCAGCACGCGTGCATGACTGCACCGACTCGCGTGTAGCTACTGCGATTGTTGGCTGGTGTCTGGCCTCCCGTCTATCTGCAAAATGGGCGCGAACGTTCGCACGAAAGCCTCGTTGTGCCCCAGTTGCACTCCAGCCCTGAACACGGTCCAGAGTAGCGCCAGGAGTCCTACAATTACTACTCCCCAGTAGTGCATGGGTACGTGAATCCTGAGCCACTCGAGCGTGACCTTTTCGCGCCCTGGTGGCGTGAGTCGGGCGGCCGGGGCAGGTGAGGACTTCTTCGGCGTCGGCCACTTGCGCTTGGTCTGAGTAGCGGGATCTGGATAGTGGTCCGGCCGGGCCACTATGTCATCGGTGAGCGAAACGAAGAACGCGTAATGCTGTTCTATCACACCGAGCAGCGTCTCCGCTCGCCCTGGGCGCGGCCTGACCGGGAGCGCGGCCAACTCGCTGGCCGCTTCCGGCGAGATGACGCGGCGAATCTCATCAGTCGAACGTTCCCTCCAGCGCTCGAATCGCGCCTGGGCGACCGTGACGCCGACGGCGGCATAGCCGCCGATGCTCTCGTGGAGTTCGTGCAGCTCGTCGTTGAGCCGCACCAGGAGATCGAGTTGCTCCAGGGTGTGGCGGGGGAGTTCGGGCATGCCACGAAGGTACACCGAGCTCGAGGGTATTGCTACAACGGATCTGCGCTCCACCGGGAGCCCTTTCGGTGCGCCGCCCCGTCCGGGCCGACACGTCTCTGCGGCGTGGACTAACACGCCTGCCTTTCGTAGAATCCGCTGTTGGTATTCGCTGGTCTAATCCCGCCGGGTAGATAGCCCGGCGTTCTGTCCGATCATGATCGGCTCCAATGACACCATCGTCCACTGTACCCGAAGAGCTGCACGCTTTTGCGCAGGCCGCGCTAGCGCATGTGCGCGACTTAGCCGAACGCCACGATGTTCCACAGAAGTACATGGAGCGCGTCCACTTTCACGAGGACGGCAGGTGGACGCGCGAGGGCTGGAATTCCCCCTACTGGCACTACTTCGTCAAGCTGCACTACGACTATGACCTGGAGCGCTTTCCCGGACTGATCGAGGCGACGGAATCTTTGTGGCAGAAGGGTTTCTTCGACCCGATCGAAATCCGCAGGGACGGTCAGCTACTCGATCCGACCGATTTCGGTACGGTGGGAGTGTACCTCGCGGAAGGCCTACTGGACCTTGTGCTTGAGTATCCGGATAAGACCCGATCGTTCGAGATAGATCCTTCCAAGTTCTCCGAGCTGGTTGAAGCATGGTGGACACGTCGCCGAACAGTTCCCGCCAGTCAGACACGTATCGTTGTAATCCCGCTTCTCAATTTCGAGTCGGACGTCGAGCCACTTCAGCTATCGGACGAACTAGAACTAACAAGATTCTCCTCTGAGCTGAAGACGTACTTCTGGAGTTCCCTTGATTGGATTAGCGGATTCTACAGAATAGGGGAATTCGCTCATAGCAACTGGATGCTTACGGGAACGATCTCGGCTGCCAGTGGCGTCCCGATCGATACAATGCCACTTGTTCGGCAGGCGACATTGGCCATCACTTCCATGCGGCTCGGTGCTCCTGGACATGTGGGCACAAGGGCGGCGCTTTCTGCGGCCCCGCCTCCTTCGAGTCCATCTCACCGAGGTGGCACCGGGATAAACGATCTCGACGTCTCAAGACATAGTAGCACCTATCGATTCTCCTCAGGGCTCGTTCGACAAGTCCTAGAAACGTTCGCACAGCTGCGGGAGGCGGACGACTCTGGCCGCCTGAGGGAACTCGCTCTGTCCCTCCGGCGGTTCAACCAGTCTTACGAACGCGAGCGACTCGAGGACCAGATCATCGATCTTACCATCGCGCTAGAGAGCTCCATTTTGTTCGGCACCCATGAGGAGCTCTCGCACAGGCTGGCGATGCGGGCGGCGGTCCTGCTTTGGGGGCAAGTACCATCGGACGATACGTTCAGCCTGATTCGTCACGTCTACAAGGTGCGCAGCAAAATAGTTCACGCGGGAATGAGCGTACGCGAGCAAGCTGCCCAGCGGAAGAAGGACGGCGACCTCACGCCGGACCAGTTGGTGGAGGCCCTACGTGAAGTGACGTCCAAGGTGCTGCTCACCTACCTTGCCAACATTGCCGCGAAGCGCTCGCTCGAGGATATCAATAACAGCCTCGATTCAATGATGCGGACGCCGCCGGGCTAGGGTCGCCGGTGGGAATCAATCGGGCGCATTGTCACCGCTGGCTCAAACAATACGCCCGTATTCTATGAGGCCGCTTTGATATCAGGCGGAAATCGGGCCTCTTCGTCGGCCGTGAGTCGGTCGCTATCGGGGCCCAGTAGTCCCCGGTAGCGCTCCCTCGCCAGCCAGACGAGACGCACCGTTGCTGAGCGCCAGGGCCTGCCCCTCTTCGTTCGGTAGCCCTCCGCCTGGAGCCGGCGTGCTACGTGAGTGAACGGTGTGTCGCCCTCGCAGAGCTCGAGCAGTCGGCGCACGGTGCGCAGCTCATCTTCGTCGGGAACCATGGGCTGCCCCTCGCCTGGCGTTCGGAACCCGAGCGGCGTCGTGCCTAGCCTCTCACCAATCCGCTTCTTGTGCTGAAGCGCCTCGCGCGTGCGTTGTCCAATCACTTCGCGCTCCATCTGCGCGAACACGCCCATGAGCCCCATCATCGCGCGGCCGGTCGGGGTCCGACTGTCGATGTGTTCGGAGACGGAGTGCAGATCGATTCCGCGCGGGTTGAACACATCGTCCACCAGCATGTAGAGGTCGCGTGGTGCGCGCGTGAGGCGGTCGAGCTTGTAGACAACCACTGCGTTCGCCTCGCCGGCGCGAATAATCCGCAAGAGCTCCTGAACCTGCGGACGCTCGAGATCCTTACCGCTCTCGCCGTCATCCACCAGCATCGCTACGAGCTCGAGTTCATGCAGCTCGCAGTACGTCTCGATCTTGCTGCGCTGCATCTCGAGCGATACGCCCTGGTCGGCCTGCTTGTCAGTCGAAACTCGCGCGTAGCCGACGGCGCGGCGACCGGCGCCGACGTCCGGCTGCGAAACCCCGAGTTTCTTGCGGCGATTGACGGTACGACGTGCCATGTCTCAGACGATTGGGGTGAGTATATCCATTGCCAGGGCGCAGCGTACGGGGCAAGTTCGGTGGAGTGAAACCATGCCTGGGGTGAATCGGAGAATCCCGGGCGGTTCAGAAGCGCGTACGCCGAATGACCCGGAGGGCGAGCCATGAGCGTCGCACGGTGAGCATCAGACAGTGAGTGCCACGCTCCTTCGCTCGCGCAGCCGGGTGACGACCCTATTCGACCTGCTCGGCGAGAGCGAGAACGACATGTCGGCCGCTCTGGGCTACGCGCTGGCACACGCACCGGCGTTCCTGCGCCGCGTCGTCGCCGACCTCGTGCCCGACTGGAGCGGCAGTCTCAAGGACGCGGTGGTGGCGCTCCAGACGGCGCGTCCAGACGAGGGCATCACGGACCTCGAGCTCCGGCTCGGCGAGGACCTGTTCGCGATTTTCGAGGCCAAGCGTGGAGTCGAATTCCCGTCGGTCACGCAGCTCATACAGTACGCGCCGGTCGCGGCGCGGAACCCGGCGGCCACGCGGCTCCTCGTCACGCTCACGAACCGGAGTCCCGCCGCGGCGGCGGCCGACGACTACCCAACCGCGCTGCACGGGGTGCCAGTGTGCCACTGGTCGTGGCGGCAGGTGCGCGACCTTGGGCGCGCGGCCCGCAGTGCGGAGCGGACGCTCGCCGCGAAACGCTTGCTGGACCAGTTCACATCCTATCTCGGAGCCATCCTCGGCATGGAAACCCGGTTCTCGAACATGGTTCGCGTCGTCTCGCTCGGCGCTGGTCGGCCTCCTGGCTGGGCGCTCGGCTGGCGGGATGTCGTGGAGCAGTACGGCCGATACTTCTATCCGGTCGGCAAGGGGTTGCCCGACCCGCCGAATTACATCGCCTTCCGGTACGACGGCCGGCTACAGTCCATTCACCACGTCGAAGCAGTGGAGGTCTTCACACGTCCCCGCACGCTCTTCCCCGAAGCGGCCGATGAGGTATGGCAGCCGTGCTACTGCCTCACGCTCGGGCCCAAGATCGTCCCGCCGCACGTTGTGAAGAACGGACCACGCATCCAGCGGGGCGCCCATTGCGACTGCATGCTCGACACGCTCCTCACCGCCGCGACCATTAGCGACGCGCTCACGGAGACGCAGCGGCGGAAGAACGCGAAATAGTGGTCCACGCTGCGCGAATTCGATGATGCTCTCCGGCCGGGCCGCGCGCATCGTGGTGGGCATGACGACACCGATCTGGCTCGACCCGCGTTACCGGCGCGTGTTCCGCAATGCGACATGCCTCATCGCCACACTCTCGCGCAAGGCCCATTGGGCGGGGCCGGAGGACGATGTGCGTCACCAGCTCGTCCTGCTCGCGGTGTTGTCAGCCGCTGATGCGATTGTTGACGCTCGCGGCTCGAGGTGCGAGCAGCCGCGCGTCGATGGCGAGACACCGATTCCCCACCGGTTGACAGGCGAAGGCTTGTCCTGCAAGGTAGGGTCTGCCGCCCGGGCTGGTTGACCGGGCCTGCTCAGGACCGGAAGAAGAGCGAGGAGAGATGGGGCGAGATTGGTTGTCCGTGTTCAACACCTGGGCGCAACCGCTGAGCGCCACGGAAGCGGAGAAGTGCGAGCGTGCCGAGCGGATGATTCGGAACGCGATTGACGCGAGCACCAAGCTCGAGGCGCGCACGATTCGAGTGTTCCCGCAAGGGTCCTACCGCAATGATACCAACGTAAGGCAGGACAGCGACGTGGACATCTGCGTGTGTTGCACCGACGTGTTCGTCACGGACTTCACGCATGCGCCGGGTATCACCAAGTCCCAGGTGGGCGTTGTGGACTCTGCTTACACGGCGGCGCAGTTTAGGAATGAGGTGGGCGAAGCTCTCATCGCCTACTTCGGTCGGGCTGGGATCTCGCGGGGAGACAAGGCGTTCGACATCCACGAGAACACAGTCCGTGTCGATGCCGATGTGGTGGCGCCACTGGAGCATCGCCTCTACTACCGAGAGGCCGACGGCACAATAAAGTTCCACCGCGGGACGAACATCTTCGCGGATAGCGGGGCGCAAATCATCAACTTTCCGGACCAGCACTATAACGGCGGGGTCGCGAAGAATCGGACAACGAACCTCGCGTTCAAACGCGTTGTGCGCATCGTCAAGCGCCTGCGCAACGAGATGACCGAACAGGGCGTCGCCGCAGCGAAGCCCATCGCGTCGTTCCTCGTCGAGTGCTTGGTGTGGAACACGCCGAACGAGCACCTCGCGAACGATACGTTTTACGCGGATGTACGGGCCACTCTGGTGTACCTGTACAATCAACTCAAGGACCCCGGCCCGGCAGACCACTGGCTCGAGGTAAACGGTATCAAGCGTCTCTTTTACCCGTCGCAGCCGTGGACACGCGAGCAGGCCAGGGACTTCGTAGTGGCGGCGTGGCAGCACATCGGATTCGACTGAGGAGGGCAGCAGCAATGCACGAGCGGCAAGTGACCATCTTCGCTTGGTATGTCCTCCTCATCTGGGCTCTTGCCCAACTCGTGAGCGGTGCCGGGCTGCAGCCGGGCTTCTTCAAGCCGGCCTCGAATGTCGTCTCGGCTGCGGTGGTGCTGGCCTTCGTGTTCGATCGGTGGATGTGGCGCTGGATAGTATTCCGCGGCTGGCTTGTCAAACGCCCGGATCTTCAGGGGACTTGGCGAGTCGAGTTGCAGTCCAACTGGACACTCCCCGAATCGCAGGCACGCATCGCACCCATCGAGGGCTTCCTGGTGGTGCGTCAGACGTACTCGCGATTGAGCATGCGACTCCTCACCGCCGAGTCGACGTCCCGGTTACGAGGCGCGGAGATCACCTGCGACGCGGATGAGCTGTACGAAGTCGCCGGAGTCTACAGCAACGAGCCGAAGGTCGGGGTGCGGGACCGTAGTCCAATTCACAACGGCGCCATTTCGCTCGCGGTGCGAGGCACACCGCCCACCGCGCTCGAAGGACACTACTGGACCGATCGAGGGACGCGGGGAGAATTGACCGCTACTTCCCGCGTGGCGAAGCTCTTCGCGACGTTCCAGGATGCGAAGGCAGCGCTGTCGCCGCCTTCGCCGACAGGAATGGCCGCGGCGAGCTGACCTCGCTGTTCCTCCGCTGGGGACTTCTGGCTCCGGTGGCCCTCGCTGGCCTCCCGCACACGTGACGGCGCATAGTGGACCATTCGGAGCCAAGCGCTTGGGCGCATAGCTGGAACGGCAGTATAGCGGCAACGAACGTGACATCCTGACGCAGGCGGGCCATATTCCTTAGCCTGCCCTCGGCAGCGGGCTTCCTGTGGGGATTGGAGCCCATCCACACTGTGGGAGCCTGCGGTCCAGCACCTACAGCCCTTCGCCAGTCACGTGCCGACACCTGAAGAAAGCGCGCGCCGAACCATCGACGCCCAGCTCGAAAGAGCCGGGTGGGTGGTGCAGGACTACAAGGACTTCAATCGGTACGCCGCCGCCGGCGTCGCTGTCCGCGAATTCCCCATGGCGCCGGGGCACGGTACGGCGGACTACCTTCTGTGGCTCAGTGGCAAAGCCGCCGGACTGGTGGAGGCGAAACCGGTCGGGGTGACGCTGACCGGGGTCGAGGTGCAGTCGGCGAAGTACAGCACCGGTCTGCCCGACACGATTCCCGCGGTCGGGTGCCCACTCCCGTTCGTCTACCAGAGCACCGGCGAGGAGACGCGGTTCACGGATGAGCGCGACCCCGAGGCCCGGAGCCGGCGGGTGTTCTCGTTCCACCGGCCCGAAACGCTCGAGCGCTGGTTGAACCGCGCAGCCGAATGGGCGGAGGAGGGCCACGCACCCACGCTCCGCGGGCGCATGCAGGCGTTCCCGCCGCTGGACCAGGAGAACCTCTGGCCCGCGCAGCGACGCGCCGTCCTCGGCCTGGAAGCGTCGCTCGCCCACCAGCGCCCCCGAGCCCTCATTCAGATGGCGACTGGTGCAGGGAAGACGTTCGCCGCCATCACCTCGACGTACCGGCTGTTGAAGCACGGCGGGGCGCACCGGGTGCTGTTCCTGGTGGACCGTGGTAATCTCGGCCGACAGGCCATGAAGGAATTCGAGGCGTACGAACTCCCCGATGTGAACCGGCGGTTCACCGAGGAATACGTGGTGCAGCGCCTCACCTCCAACAAGGTCAACCCGACTGCGAAGGTGTGCATCTGCACCATCCAGCGCCTCTACGCCATGCTACGCGGCGAAGAATTGCCCGAGGCGGATGAGGAGGAGTCGGTCGCGGCGGTGGAGTCGACGCACCGCGAGCCGCTGCCCGTGGTCTACAACGCGACCCTTCCGCCCGAATTTTTCGACGTCATTATCGTGGACGAGTGCCACCGGTCGATCTACACCCTATGGCGGCAGGTCCTCGACTACTTCGACAGCTTCCTGGTGGGTCTGACCGCCACGCCGGCGAAGCATACGTATGCCTTCTTCAACCAGAACCTCGTCTCGGAATACACACACCCCGAGGCCGTCGCTGATGGCGTGAACGTCGATTTCGACGTCTACAAGATTCAGACGGAAGTCACCGTGAAGGGCGCGAAGGTCGATGCCGGCTTCCAGGTCGGCTTCCGCGACCGTCAGACGCGCGCGCAGCGGTGGGCGACGCTGGACGACGACTTGGTCTACGACGCCCGGGCGCTCAATCGCGATGTCATCTCGGTCGACCAGATCCGCACCGTCATACGCACCTTCCGCGACCGACTCTTCACCGAGATCTTCCCCGGCCGCACGACCGTTCCGAAGACCCTCATCTTCGCGCGGGACGACTCCCACGCCGACGACATCGTGCAGATCGTGCGCGAGGAATTCGGCAAAGGGAACGCCTTCGCGCAGAAGATCACGTACCGGACGACCGGCGCCGACCCGGACAGCCTGATTGCGGAGTTCCGCACCGCGTCGCTGCCCCGCATCGCGGTCACGGTGGACATGATCGCGACCGGTACGGACATCAAGCCGCTCGAGATCGTGATGTTCATGCGGACGGTCCGGAGCCGCGTCCTCTTCGAGCAGATGAAGGGGCGGGGCGTGCGCGTCATCAACCCCACGGACCTGCAGAGCGTGACTGCGGATGCGACGGCGAAGACCCACTTCGTCATCGTCGACTGCGTGGGGGCCACCGAGCAGGAGTTCGCGGAAACCGCCCCGATAGACCGCAAGCGGTCCGAGTCGCTGGCGTCGCTCCTCAAGACGGTGGCGGTGAGCGTGCCCGACGAGGACACGGTGCTCACGCTCGCTAGCCGCCTGGCGCGGCTGGACCGTGAGCTCACGAAGGACGACCGCGCGGGAATCGCGGCGATCGCCCACGGGGAGTCGCTCCAGCGGCTCGCGGCCCGGATGCTGGTGGCGTGTGACCCCGACCGGCAGGTGGACGCCGCCCGGAAGGCGGCCGGGCTCTCAGCCGACCAGCAGCCCACCGAGGCACAGGTGGCGGCCGCTGCGGCAGTCCTGCGGGAGGAGGCCGTGAAGCCCCTCGCCGCCAATCCGAAACTGCGCGAGCACTTGCTCGACCTGAAGGCGGCCAAGGAACAGGTGATTGATGATGTGACGAAGGACCGACTCCTCCTCGCTGGCTTCGATTCGGCGGCGACCGCCCGCGCCAAGGCGCTGGTGCAGTCGTTCGAGGAGTTCGTGCGGGAGCACCGGGACGAGCTGACGGCCCTCCAAGTCCTATACACTAGACCGTACCAGCAGCGGCTCACGTACGACCACATCCGCGAGCTGGCGGAGAAGATCCAGGCCCCGCCGCGCTCCTGGACGCCGGACGTGCTCTGGGAGGCGTATCGCGTCTTGGACGGGAGTCGGGTCCGCGGGAGCAGCACCCGAATTCTGTCGAACCTCGTGAGCCTGGTACGCTATGCCATGCACCAAGAGAACACCCTCGTCCCGTTCCCCGAGACCGCGCACGAACGGTTCGCCGGCTGGATCGCCCAGCAGGAGAACAAGGGCCGGCGGTTCACACCCGAGCAGATGCGGTGGCTCGAGGAAATTCGGGACCATATCGCGGGAAGTGTGGAGATCACGCCAGAGGACCTCGACGGCGTTCCGTTCTCCCAGCACGGGGGGCGGCTCGGCGCGTACCGCGAATTCGGAGATGACCTCATGCCGCTGCTCGATGAATTGAACCAGGTGCTAGTCGCATGACGAACAGGCCGTTGCGAACTGGCTGGGCGACCGTCCGGCTGCGTGACGTTGGCACATGGGTTGGAGGGGGGACGCCGTCGAAGCGCCAGCCCGCCTACTGGACCAACGGGACCATCCCATGGGTGTCGCCGAAGGACATGAAGAAGGCGACGCTCCACGGCGCCGAGGACCGGATCACGGCACGAGCGGTTGAGGAGTCCACGACACAGGTGGTGCCAGCCGGCAGCGTTCTCGTCGTGACGCGAAGCGGCATCCTCCGGCATTCTCTTCCGGTCGCGGTCAACGCCGTACCCGTCGCGCTGAACCAGGACCTCAAGGCGATTATTCCCCGCGAGGGGATCGACGCGACCTACCTGGCGTGGGCTCTGCGTGCGTTCGAGCCTCGCATCCTGCATGAATGCTCGAAGGCCGGCACCACGGTGCAGAGCATCGAGATGCCGAAACTGCAGAACTTCGAGCTCCCTGTCGCTCCGCTGGCCGAACAGCACCGCATCGTCGCGATGCTTGAGGAGTACCTCTCACACCTTGACGCCGGCATGGCCGGTCTTCGGCGCTCACGCGCCAACCTTGACCGTTATCAGGCATCGGTTCTCGACACAGCCGTCGCCGGTGAGCTCCTGCGGGAAGGCGAGCTGTCCGACGGACCATGGGCAGGTTGGCGAACTTCGACACTCGGAGAGGTCGCCGACATCCAGGGCGGCATTCAAAAGCAGCCGAAACGCGCGCCCGCCAACAATCACTACCCATACCTGCGCGTCGCCAACGTGCTCCGCGGACGGCTCGTGCTCGATGAGGTGCACCGCATCGAACTCTTTGGCAATGAGTTGCAGCGCCTCCGGCTTCAGCGCGGGGACTTGCTGATAGTCGAGGGTAATGGCAGCGCGGGAGAGATCGGGCGAATGGCAGTCTGGGATGGCAGCATTCCCGACTGCGTGCACCAGAATCACATCATTCGCGCGCGTCCGCACGCGTTCATGGACTCCGGATTCCTCGCGCTATTTTGGAACTCCCCTACTGGACGCCGGATCGTACAGGCGGCCGCGAGTTCTACGAGCGGGCTGCACACCCTGAGTGTTGCGAAAGTGTCGCGCATGCCAGTCCCCGTCCCTCCGCTCGCGCAGCAGCGGGCCATCGTGGCTGAAGCCGAGCGCCGCCTTCTGATCGCCAACCGCACGGCTACGGACATTGTGGCCCAGCTTGCTCGGGCAACTCGACTTCGGCGGTCTCTTCTGAAGCACGCGTTTGATGGCCAGATGCTCCCGCGCGGATCTGCCGATACCTCTCAGCATCGCTCCTCCGCTCAGTTGATTCCTGCATAACCGCACCGGTCAAGCGCGAATGCCGTCCAGCGGCAACAGCAGGGTAGTCTGACTCACCGTTCGCATACCACGATCCCAAGCACACGAGCCGCCCCGTGACGCCTCAACAGATAGTACAGAAGCTCTGGAACTACTGCCGTGTGCTGCTCGACGATGGCCTGTCGTACCTGGACTACGTCGAGCAGCTCACGTTCCTCCTCTTCTTGAAAATGGCCCACGAGCGCACGCTCCCTCCTTTCAACCAGCCGTCCATCATCCCGGAGAAGTACACCTGGGATAAGCTGCTGTCGAAGGACGGGGATGCCCTGGAGGTCCAGTACCGGCATACCCTCGAGGCGCTCGGGAGAGAGGGCGGCATGTTGGGCCTGATCTTCAAGAAGGCGCAGAACAAGGTGCAAGACCCCGCGAAGCTGCGGCGCCTAATCGCGGACCTCATCGACAAGGAGCAGTGGACCGGGCTTGATGTCGACATCAAGGGGGAGGCGTATGAGGGATTGCTCGAAAAGAACGCCAGTGAGGCGAAGGGTGGTGCCGGTCAATACTTCACCCCCCGCCCGCTGATCCAGGCGATCGTCGATGTCATGCAGCCGGGCCCCGGGGACACCATCTGCGACCCGGCCTGCGGCACCGGCGGATTCCTGCTCGCGGCGCACGACTACATCGTCAAGCAGAATCGCACGATGGATCGCCGGCAGAAGCGCCATCTCAAGCTCGAAGCGCTGCACGGCTTCGAAATCACCGATAGCGTGGCGCGGCTGTGCGCCATGAACTTGTTGCTCCATGGCGTGGGCCCCGAGGGTGACGAAGCGGCACTCCCCGTCCGCCCGGGCGACAGTCTTCGCGCTGACCCGGGCGACAGGTTCAGCATGGTGCTCTCTAACCCCCCGTTCGGAAAGAAGTCGAGCGTGAAGTTCGTGAGCGAGGAGGGCGAACAGGAGAACGAAGACCTCACGATCATCCGAGACGACTTCGTCGCGTCGACGTCGAACAAGCAGTTGAACTTCATGCAGCACATCAAGACCGTCCTCGCGATGCACGGTCGGGCCGCCGTCGTCATCCCGGATAACGTGCTGTTCGAGGGCGGAGCCGGCGAGACGATTCGCCGTCGTTTGCTGCACGACTGCGACGTCCACACGCTCCTGCGGTTGCCTACGGGAATCTTCTATGCCCAAGGGGTGAAGGCCAACGTCCTCTTCTTCGACAAGAAGCCGGCGAGCGAGACGCCATGGACGAAGAGGCTGTGGGTCTACGACCTAAGGACCAATCAACACTTCACTCTCAAGACTCATCCCCTCCGACGACAGGACCTCGATGACTTCGTGGCCTGCTACAAGCCCGGGGAGCGCGAGGAGCGTGTCGCGACGTGGAGCGAGTCGAACCCGGAGGGGCGCTGGCGCACATTCTCGTACGACGAGTTGGCGAGCCGCGATAAATGGAACCTCGATATCACGTGGCTGCGAGACGAGGCCCTGGAGGAGTCCGCGAACCTCCCCAGCCCCGACGTGATCGTGTCGGAAATCGTCGAGGAGCTGCGCGCCGCTCTTGCGGAGTTCGAGATCATTGAGAGCGGCCTCCTGGCCGATGCCATGATGCAGAGCTAGGCGGCCGTCCGGATCCGGTTATCAATCTGCTTTTCGTCCGGCCCCACCCCGATCCTGCTCACCCGGACCACTCCATGGCGCAGACGCGCGGCAAGACCATCAAGCTGTTTCTCGTCGACGGCTCCTCCGGCGGCATGCTCACCGCCGACATCATGAACTGAAGCGGCAAGGTGTTGGTGGTGCCTCGCGCCCAGCTCGCGCGGCTCGCAGCCGGCAAGGAGGCCAAGCGCACCGGGGTCTACCTGCTGGTGGGCCCGGACCCAACCAGCCGCTCAAGATCCGTACCCGCTCGCGACCTCCTCGCCTGCTTCCAGCAGCGGCAAAGAGGCTTCGCGCTATCTGCGCCACTGCATCACTGCCTGCCCTAGAGCGAGCAGTGCGACCACCGTGGAGACAACCGCCAGCCAGAGTGTAATACGCTGAAGCGCTAAGCTGGCGCTCGTGGCATCCTCGCTTGCTTGGGCTGCTGCCAGCGTGCCAAGGGACTGGGCTGCCAGTCTAACATCTGCGTATGCGCGACTCGCCTGCCTCGCGCACTGCTTCAACCGGTCGGCGGTATGCTCGCCAAAGTCGCCATCAGCATAGCGCTTATCGTACGCGGTGAAGCCGCGAGCGTCCTTCGCAAGGACCGCAACCACAAAATCATCCTCCAAATCGGCCAATAGCGGCATGAAATCACCTGCGATTGTGGCAAGTTCTCTCTCTACTTCGCGAATCGCCTGAATCGCTGGTGCATCATCGGAGCCCGCTAGGTTACCTACCACGTCGCGCAGCTTGGCGAGGTCGGCTCCGAGATCATAGACCATGGTTCGAATCGTCCAGAGGACGAGTACGTCACTCTCGAAACGCAGTCGCACCGCCAGGCCATCGACGGATTTGAAGTCCTCGGATGCCAGCAGCTCACGTTGCGTTCCCGTGAATGTCAGATGCCGTCCAACGTCGTATCGGCCACGCTCAGGAAGGATGAAGAGACCGGGCAGTTTGGTAGATATGTATGCATCGAAGTGTGGCCGCAGGTCTAGCACATCAATGAAACTCGGTCGAGAAAGCGGGTTCTCGGCGTCGCTAGCGAGAGGGTGCTGAGCGACGGTAAGGAGATCAGCAGTCGGGAAGACTCTCAGGTCTTGCTCTTCCGCAAAGAACCCCGGAAGAAAATCCGCAACAAACTGGGCGCACGCATCGCGCAATCCTAGCCGCACCACTAGCGCCTCCTGCCGCCGAATGTCCGGCGAATCGTGTACTACCCAGCCGCCATTCGATGATGCATCAAGGTCGGTCCGGTAGTCGGCTCGGAGAGGCGGTTCCAACCCTGCTGCGGCTTCCTGGCCCAGCATGAACTGTATGACGAGCACAGTCAGGCTAGGCACAGGCTGGACTAGTTGAACTTCCGCGTACTTGATGCCGCCTGGGAAGGGAGCCCTCAGGTCGGACCTGAATATGTGACCCACAGTCGCGGTCTCGTCTTCACGATGCACCGCTCCGAGATTAATCGTGGCGCCACCTGAGGGGCGGTGCCTAGCTTGGCTAAGCCATTCATCGAGCCCGTTGTTGCCGAATATGTCGTTTGGCCGCAACCATCCCAACCGTTCGAGGCCGCGAAGTAGCTTCGGAACGTGACTTGGCAGATACGCCTCGGTGACCCAAACGCAGCTAAGAGCGACTGACTCGTCGGCAGGGAGTCGGCTGACCTCGTTGTCGTGAGCGTCGCTGCGCCGATGCATGTCTAGAAACCTTCGGCGTTGCTCCTCCCACTGCTCCACGGGGTCGGGACGAGGGGTGTGCTGCACCACACTGCGAGCACGAGTCCACAATCCTTCTACTCGTAGAGCAGCAGATTGGCGCAGCCGAGACAGAAGATCAGCAATCGCCTTAGTAGCTCCTCTCGTCGCCACTGGCTCTGACTGGTCGCTCATGGAGTCTCGTAGGTAGTCATTGGCCGCTCATCGCTCACATTGCCTCACGCAGCGATGGTACTCGCTGATGAGGGGCACAGCAATACCCGCTGGTGGCCCTCATGGATCTGCGCAGAGAGCCGAAACATGGCGCGGGCAATGGCGCCGTGTGTCGTGGACGGCGCTAATGCCATGAGCAAGTGCGAGCCGCAGGGTCGTTGGAGCGACGGCGTTTGCGCGTTAGATAATGTCTCATTGGTGCCAGGCCTCGGTAGGCTCGCCAGATGCTCCTCTGGCAGCGCTGGCCGAAGTGGTTCAGGGGAGTCAAGGAGGTGCTGGCGCAGATCGCACGCAAGCGGGAGTTCCTAGTGGGCACGCGATATTGTCGTGCCTCGAAGATCGTCCAATGGTGCTCGGGAACCCGCCGTGGCCACACGTCAAGCTCTAGGAGAAGAAGTCGTTCACATCGCGGGTGTGAGCCATCGCCGCGGCACGGACTGGAGGCGAGCGCCAGCGCCTGATTGCTCGCCCTCTGCACGATGACCCTGACGTGTTCACCGCGTTCGGGCTGACGTTCCGGTAGCTGCCGCTACATCGCATTGCGTTCAGCAATCCGGCCGGTACCCGCTCCGCGGGCGCGGCAACGTGAACGCCTACACCATTGTCGTCGAGCGCGATTCTGACCGAGAGCGCCGAGATACAACGGTGTACTGATACTGTGCTGACGGGCGCCGGTATTGTGAGGGCGACCCATGATGCATCTCACGAGTGGCGACGGTTTCGTACTCGGTGCAGGCTTAGGTTGCTGGTGGCGTGGCGGGCGTCACTGTAGTGCGTGCGTGTAGGTGGCCGACTAGGCCGCGGGCCGGGCCGCTACTGCCTCCCTCGGAAGCAAGTCCACGAGAGGGGCAGTACGAGCCTTCCTATTACCTAGGACGGAGTACCCCGTACGTCGCCACCTGCAGGGCGCCGCCAGCGGAACGCGCACCGACAACCCACACCTTCGCGCCCTCGAGTCGCTCCATCTCAGCTGGCAGGGGAGCGGCGAGGCGGGTCGAGCCGACCCAGAGCTCCCTCCCTCGTGCGGTAAGCACACCCAGCACCGGCTTACCACCGGCTATAGAATCGACGGTGTAGCGCTCGACCCTCCATGATGGGTCGCCCGTGACGGGTGACCTGGAGCCGGGAGCGGGCGAACCCGCGATGGTCACCTGAGCGCCGTCCAGGTTCGCGAGCTCGGAGGAGAGCGGCCCTCGGAGGGCGATCTCTCGTCCTCCAACGTCCAGTACCACCGCTGCGGACGGTGCGGCGCCAACCACCCGTATCGTGCCGCGCGCGCTCGAGTCCTGCGCGTTCGGGCTCGTGGAATGGTCCGCCACGCGATCGCTGCGCACGTCGTCGCT
>Ga0182741_1002344_pt1 | contig 22330 bp, 5 predicted proteins | sample eDN5th37CBELigOP_FD_128874 | JGI IMG/M metagenome (GOLD analysis project Ga0182741, IMG submission 128874) | Enriched Organic Plus compost microbial communities from Emeryville, California, USA - eDNA 5th pass 37_C BE-Lig OP (version 2) (version 2) ... | reverse complement strand
TGCTACGGGTTCTGAAGAGCTCCTCCAGCGCTGCGAGTTCTGCATCGAGCGTGGGTTGTTTCGGCAGTTGACCAACATTCAATGAATCTGCTGCTACAATCCGAGTCCTACACTCCTCGAAGAAATACTGCGAAAGCGAAGTCAGATGCTTCTTCAGTGCTGTGATTTGTGATGGTGCGAATTGTCCCGACTAGAGAGATGTGTCGATAGTTTGGGACGCAGACCTCATGAGCCGAATTGCTTTTAGATGATCCAACTGAAAGAGACGACCCACATCATACACACGATAGCGTGCCCAAAGCCTCCCAGGCAGTTATTATTGTCGCGCCACATGCTTCTCCGATATTCTCACGTACCTTTCTAGCATTGTTCACGTATTCAATGCAGCATTCGTTTAGAATCTCTCGAAGCCTCCTCGAGACTTCGAGTGTGTCTTGTGCCATTCGTCAGCCACGCCAATCTGAGCTGGGGCGATATACCAATGTTATAAACAGTCCTTTTATCCGTTCTAATACACTGAAATGTAGCGCAGTGCAGTGTAATGCAACACCTACCCCGCTCCTTCTTCGCTCTGCTTCACCAACTTCGTACACTAGTGTGCTTGAAACGACTTAATTACTCGCGAAGGCAGCACTGTGTACGGCTAAGATATGGTTGTCCTCGAGTGGATGACTCTAACTCGACTCCTCTGCGTGTGAGGCTCTGAACAAGCGGTCTATGTGCCAGTCTAGATCGCGAAATAAATTCCGGTGAGTTTTCCAAGTCAACTAGTGAGCTGATACAAATTCCACGGGTAGCATGCTATGTATCTCGGCTTCGTACACTTAATTCTGACGCAATTTCATCAACAGCACCATCTTCACCCCCACTTGCATGCACTAGAGCATTGTCCTCAACTAACGGTTTCTTGAGATTTAGCCGCATCCGGCTAAAATAGTGTTTCCTACAATGGTGGATGGGATCAATCCTACTGCACATTTCCTCGGGTGCTGAAAGTGCTACTTACCGCATACTGCGACGCGTAAAACTTCTGTAACCACTCATGCGACAACATGTACACCTTAAAGCTACTCGTGAACCATGCTTAGGTTCCTCTCTTCTCTGCGAACCCGCTGCCTCCGTTTGAAATTCAAAAGCCTCACGCATCCTTCCTTGCCGATTTCCGCGCGACTCTCAGCGCCTGTTTAGGCAACAACCGGGTGGACCGCTCTCCCAGACTGCCGAGCAGTGTCCGCCAGCCGGAGCTTCTCGCTCCCTCTTAACCTCCTCGTATTCGAGGCCCCGCATTGCTGGAGCACCAGAGCACAGCCAAGGTCAGCTGAAGGGCCCGTACGAGGGCCTGGCTACCCCCATGGCAACACATGAACGTGCCCCAAGCGACACAAGCAGCCACCGCGGTAGCGTGGGTGATGTCAAACTGACAGCGCTTCCGTCCCCCATGATTCCTGGAGGCGTGCTGGCCTCCCCGACGCCTTCGTCGACTCTCTCCTCGCTGTCGGAGCTCTCTTCCTCACTCGAGATAAGCGTTGGCCAAACAATGCGTGATGTCCGAAATGAGACAAAAGGGGCCAACCCATCGCATGTTTATTTATCCAGTAGGACTGTTGCAGAATCTCGCAGCAGCAGCCACAGTGTAGCTCCTTCACCATCTCTAACATCGCTGTTTGTTGAAAGTGACGCCGAGGATGACAATCCTAGTATTTCACCTTATCGGAGACATAGTCAGCAGTTCGTAGATCCGATTGGTGACGCCGCTGTGAGGTCCAAGCCTGCCCTCGGGCAAGGTACGCCAAGGGGTTTGGTCCCCCCTGTTTTTCTACGTCGCTCAAGTCAAGGGTCAATCACGCTCACAGCCGACATAATGCCGCAATATCGTAAGACGCGCCTCGACAAGGCTACACAGAAACCTCTCTCGCAACGGAGGCACATTGAAAACATGGCCGCAAATGCGCTTGAGGATATGCCTTCGGCTCCCTCCGACCTGACAGGGCGAGCACCACTGCGGCAGCTCGAGAGCGCGGCGGGTTCGCCTCGACTTCAGATTCCAGCAAACGATACTTTACTCGAGTACTTGAACGATGCGCCGAGTCCTACCAACTCTGCACAGGCTTCTGCTTCCCTTGCCAAGGCGCTCGTTGTTTTGGATGAGAAGATGCGCAGCAGCCGCCGGAAGCATCTGGATTGGGGCGACCAATCTGACGACGGTGAGGGAACGTATAGTGTTCATAGCTCTGAGTCTGGTCAAACCTCCTTGCGATCTGGTGAGGTATCTCCCTTCACGGGTCTGCTCTTTGAGAATACTTCTGAGAAGGACAGTGTCAGCCAACGAAGAACGTCCCAATTGGGCCGTAAGCGTCGACCCATCGAATCATCCATTGGTTCTCCTCAGTTTTCTCTCCAGCAGTCCGCTGCATCCCGATTATCTGGAAGGGAAAGCGGTAGGCTGCAGCCGAAGCAGCCGGTGCCGACACATCTCTCGCTTGAATCCCCCCGACCCGCTTTTGACTCGCCAATGCTCGCATCGATTCAGATTCCTGAACTTCAACTGCCAGATTCACCACAATTCATGCCCCTATCTGCTGCGTCGAGCGGCCTTAACCCCAAAGATAACACTAGACCGGTCTCCCGCACTAGCTCTCGCTCGCTCTCTCGCTCAGCAAGTCGCGAATCGTTGGCCTCGAACTCCTCTCAGGCGAGCTATCGATCCACGTCGAGTCAAGTTTCGGGGCTGGAAGGTGCGCGCAAGCCATCCACCCTTCTGAGTGAAAATATCACCGAGTTGCAGCAACAAGCGCTGGAAATTATTAAGGAAGTACAACCGGAGGACGTTCTGGCAGACGATATTGCAACCAAGCGGCAGCTGCTCTTGATCGACAATCCTCAACTCCCGCGAGGGTGGCGAGAGTTTGATCCACGCTTGCTGAAGCATGATGGCACCATTGAAAGCCCAAAGTTAGATGATGGTTTTCAGCTTTCAGCCGAGTACCCGATGACCATGGAACCTGACGCGGCGGACGATGTCCCTGAGCTTGCTCCCGCTGCCAAAGCTCTGCGCCTGAGGCAGCTAGCAGCACTCGAGCAAGTATGGGCCAAACAAATGGAAACGGAAGGTGCAGCTACCTGGAGGCTCCGTGACGAAACTTACCTTGACGAGCTGGAGGCTGAGCGCTTACGTTTGGTACGTGCCGAACAAATCTTGGCGCGTCACTTGAATCGTCAGCGTGGTGTGGCTACCTCGACTTCCGGCGCGGAAACTCCACGAACTCCGTCAGGATCTCGATCTGTAGTAATTCCGAGCCCTTCAGCAAAATCAAGAACTGTACCCTCTAGTCCTCGAGCGTCTACGCCTCAGTCTCCTTCGGATAGCTCCGGTCGTCTTACGAAGCGCGACTCACAAGGTACCACAGCGCGACGTGCCAGTGGCTTGTTTGCTCGCTGGCGAGCCCAGATGGAAAAGGCTGCTCAAGAACGCAGCCGTGCAGAAGGCTTTCTCCTTGATGGCACCACTGGTGCATCGCTTTGGTTGCCCGGTGAGCGCGAGAGCTACCGCGGCGCTTCCTTATGGCGTGCAATCATATTAAAACACGGTATTGGAGCGTCACATGGCCAAACGCCTGCCACCTCCACTAACGGCCAACAACCGGGGTCTGCATCATCGGAAGAGGTCGAGCAACCCCAAATTGTAGATCCCAGCCAGAGCTCCCAGCAAACTTCAGGAGCAAATCCACCATCAGTTGCTCCCGAGCAGACTGGTGCACAACCTGATGCCGACGGTACGGCTGCCTCTCAAGCGCCCGCGCGCCAAGGACCCGTTCTATCCGCTCTTTCTCAGAGTATTCTTCACCCTTCGAAAGCAATGCAGCAGAAACCCCAACCTGAGCCTACGATTCAGCCCGCATCATCATCTGTCCCAGATGTCATCACACACCCTCCTGGTACTGCTCCAATGACTAACTGGGTCGCTGTTTTCTTGCAACCGAGGCTGTTTAGTCTCGATCGTCCATCTAGTCCCGCAGCCGAGGATAGACTACGGTTCCTAATTCACAGATTAATCTGGAGAGCCCGCACTGGAACGGGTGTTCCACCTTCTGCGTTGGCGTACTTCATGTCGGGAGCCGATTTGGAAAGAATTGCACCCAAACCTAAGCGCCGCGAGGACGTCTTTAAGCTGTTTAACAAGCTTGCTGAAGACGACTCGGGGAACGCACCAGCTACTTCTCAGCAAATCCATCAGCCACGGTCACTAGCTACGCTTCTTCACAAGGCGTTTTTCGGCTCTGAGGCTACTCCTACCGCGGCCACAACTTCACTCCTAACCTCCGCTGCTGCAACAGGCATGGTGATATCTCCCAGGTCGCAGTCGAACGAGCTCCTTGAGCGCGGTGCATTGCCCATCCGTGGCCGTGACGACATTTCAGCAGCGGATCTAGCCGCAGTCGACGCCCACTTCATCAAGTCGATGCGAGTTCTCACTCGCAGCTGGCGTCGCCTCGAAAGTTACATTGCGACCGAGCATGCTATGCTGGCGCGTTCCGCTCAAACATTCTTACGAAGGTATCGTGAAAGTTTCGGTGGCGTCGACACGGCGCGCGAAATCCTGTTTCCACACTTTTTACGCGTGAAGTCACGTGCGATGGAATGGGCCGAGCGTGAGCGCGCATATGCATTGAGCATGGCGATCGGCAGAGTCTCCTCAAAGTTTGGGCTTGGCCCATCGGCGTTCATGCGAGATGCTTTGTCACCCGATCAGGAGTTACCTTTATATTCAACCCAAGCCTTGTTTCGTCGCCGCATGAATCTCTTCGATGATCGCCTGGTATACCTCTCACTCCGATTCTGGGACCTCGTGAATCGTGTCTATGTGGCGTCAAACTGGCTTGATCAGGTGGCTGCTCAGTCTGCAAACAACTCGGAATTTGATCCACTGTTCGCTCCCTTACCAGCGGCTGCAAATTCGTTTTTCGAGAAGTTTCAAGAGACCCCTCGACTTGTCCCTCAGGAACCGAACTCTATGCACTCGGCAGGGCCCCAAACTGCTTCCGTCCCGGATCCCCTATATCGAACGCAGCCAACCTGGGGTCCTCCGCAACGTACAGTCGTTGCCCGTCGACTCGGTGAAACGCCATTGCGCCAGGTGTCGAGTCCTAAGGACGAAAATGCATCATTCTCTTCCCTTACATCGCCTGGCGGACCTCCCGGGCCTTCCACCTCTGAATCAGACCACCCATCTTCGCCTGCGGCTGAAAATGGTGTTCCTGAGTCTATAGCATTAGCTGCGGGAACAACAGCTGGGCTGATGACGTGGCCACAGTACTTAGCGATCATGCTCCGTATTATTCGAGTCCTCCAGCCGTCGATGCCGGCCCACACTGCATTGGAGTTATGCCGACGAGACTGGCTCGCAGATTCGGGATCGAATCAGTTTGATCTTGCCGATGCGCTCGCCACCGCTGCAGGGGCCTACGGGACCCACGCCTACACGGTTGCTGCCTTCAATGGAGTAAGTCCCTCGTCCAACTTTGGTGCGTCCCCTGGCCTCAATGACATTGCGGAACCGCAACGGTACCCAGCAGCAGGTTCGCCGCTTTCTCGGCCTCCCAGACGCCAGGCGTTCTTCCCACCACCTACCCCACAAAGGTCGCTTCCGACTTTCCACTTTACGAGTTCTAGATCCTTAGCACACTCCGGGGTGACACGTTCCCCAGGTGAAATTGTGAGCGCGTTAGTCAGCTCACTGTTTGCGTCTCCCGTCTCAAATCGAATTCTAAGCACTGAACACTCCCTATTGTCAGTTTCCCAGCACTTTGACCCTGATGTTACATACGACGGCGGGGTTTCTCCGTATCCTTCATCCCTTCTGTTGCCAATTCTTGTGTATTCTCTCTCTGGCCTCCTCCCTCCCATTGGTATTGTTCGCCATCTTCCTGGTGGAAGATTGCCAAGGTCTGGGTCCTTGCTAGCAGAGCGAGCTCGAACTGGGAACGTTGGCCATACCGATCGAGTTGACAACTCTGTCGAGTTAGATGACGATGACGATGACAGCTCTGCCTCCTCTGATGATGATGATGATGATGATCTAGATTCAGGCCGTGCGCCTGGGCGTCCGGAGGCTAAACAACACGAAGATGGTTCTTACCGTGTCCGCTATGATGACGGGATTGTTGTGGTTGGAAGTGTGCCCCGTAAGCAAGTACTTAAGCGAATGCATCAGAATCGATTAGTAGGATCTCCTACCGCACCATTGTCTCCCTCAAAGCCGTCACCCAGTGTGGGTGGTGCACTAAGCGACAACGGTCGACGAGCGGAAAGTACCTCGCCTTCCCTAGTAGAACTTGAGACCAGGGCTCGCGAAAAGCTCGACCGTGCTGCCGCTCTTGCAAAACGTGCCGAGCTTCAGACGAGGCTTGACGCTCTCGCTCAGAGAGGCTCGCTAGATGCGCTTGCTGCCTCGCTTATGAGTCGGCGACGACGGGCTGGTTCTATCGCTGGACCCGCTGCTGAGGAAACTTTGGACTGGAGCTCTGATTTGTCGCAGCCGCAGGCTCTCAACAGAGACAGTTCTGGGCGTTCCGTCGGACCGGACGCATCAGCGGCTATCTACGCCTCATTCGCTCTTCTGGGTGATGCAAGTACCATCGCTGTGCCTTCATCCCGTCCTTCCGCACGTCCAAGGCCGCCTCCCGCGATCGCTAATCACCCGGCCTTGGTGGACTCTGACCTAAGTCTCGCCATGGAGGATCCGTTTCTCAAGAGGGCGTTTCCTGTCATTCCATTTTGGGTATTCCATTACTCCCTCTTCTCCTTGGCCGATTTGTGGACTCAGAGCGTTGAGTCCACGGAGTATATCGATTTCTTGCATTTCCTCTATTGCACGATCACCCACATACCCACGCCGGGTTCGCGCACGCAGTCTTCGTCTGATCGAGCGTACATGCGCGCCTTTACAGCAGGTCATGAGCTCAAACCGCTTCCTCCGCAGTATGAGGCTGTGCTGAATGCCGAATCAGCCCTGTTCGCAAAGTGCTACCCATTCCTGGGCGAGCGTAACTTCCCTCTAGCTTCGAATGCCCTTCCAAAATCAATGCCTACGTCATCGGCCGATATTACCAAAGGGAACCCAGATGCCACAGAAGCGGCAAGAGTTTCTGTGGCGTCAACCACTGGAAGTCTTGATGGTCCGAGCACCACGCAGACCGAAAATTTGCCCTCGCGACAGGTGCCTCGGGGCCATCTCTCCGCGACCAAAGCGCAGGGGAGAATTTTGTCAAGTCGCCCTTCCGCTTCGGAGCAGTCTTTGGGTGCTTCCGCCGATGCGCAACCATCCGTCACCGGAAACTTAATTCCTGCCCCCGACGCGTATGTGGCCAAAGACGGCCCTAAACGCAGTGGTTTGACGGGTAGAAGTACCCCAGCTATGCAATCTTCAAGGCCCACACAAGATGCTCAGCAACCCGCAGGTTCGAATGATACCCTTTACATCGTTGAGAAGATTCGACGCCGCGTAGAGCGCGAGCGTCTAGAAGAGGCTGAAGCGGAGCTCGCTACGCAACGCGCCCTACTAAGTTTCCCGACGCTTGCAGAGCTCGCTGATATCCGCTCGCGTAAGGCCGAACGCGCAGCTCTTGCTATGCTTGGCCATCTAAAAGATGGTCACTCCTTGGATCGAAGAAGTGGCACGACCAGGATTCGACACGGAAAAGTTTATCATGTTGCTGCGTCTGGTGAGGGTGGTAGTGGTGGAGGTGCAGACGTCCCTGGCTCCGAGCCCTCGACTGCGCCGACTTCACCGTTGGCTTCGGAGCGCTCCACTACGTTTTCATTCGAGCCAGGCCACACAGCGCATCGCCGTCGGAAAGCAAGCCTATTCCCTCAGTCGCCTCGTGGACATGTTGACTCGGCATCGCATTCAAACGAACCCCTAGCACGCCCTTCCACTCCTGTGGCTGCCCCTGATATTCATGAGATCCGCCGCCTCGAATCAATCAAACCAGAACTTAGCCGGCGCCTGCGAATGCGTCGCGCCTCGCAGGCCCCAGCTCTCGCTGAAAAACGACGTCGAAGGCGTCTAAAGGATGCGAATGATGAGGCCTCCATTCTTCGTGGTGAACCTCGTGACGATGGAACCACCGATCTTGATGCTGACGATCAGGATCTGGAAGATGATGAAGACTTTGCAGCCTCGCTTGGGGTCAGGATCATTGGTGGCGGTCGAAGCGGTGCAAGTCCCGATGATGAACAGGATGCCAAGGCGCGAGAAACGCGCGCTCGCGAACGTGCTGAGCGCAAGAAGGCTAAAGAGGAAAGACGCAAGAAGGCTGGAGTGATTGAAATACCGATGCCTGAAGAGCAGCGCGTCTTGGAAATTAAAGATCTGCCTGGTGACCGCGAAGCGCGCTTTAGGTACCTCGAACAATATCGAGTGCGGAAATACCTTATAGCGAGATTTGGCGAGCCCGAAGAACTGGATCCACAGCCCCCTGCGGATCATATCGAGATTTATCGGGCATGGCGACGTGAGCAGGCGATGGCAGAAGCCAGGCAAATGGCCCTTGATATGGAAAGAAAACAAGCAGCCGCAGACCTGGCTGAAAAGCTCTCAGCAAGGCTTTCGGCACAATCTGACTCTCCCATCCAAGTCCTTCCTATTGAGGGTCTGCGAACGGACCTGCCCAATCAGCTTTCCCTACATTTGCGAAGCCCACATGCAGATGACCACCGCGCCAATGTGCCACTCTCTTCTGATCTACCCCCACTTTACCCTCTCTATGTTGAGCAGCGACCTCTCTCACGAGATGAGATTGACCGCATTGTCCAATTGAATGGGATCGCACTCGCTGCATTGGCCTCTTTGCTTGACGATATGTTTGAGTTCAAAGTTGTCTTCCCACGAGCCGCAGACCTGGTCACAGCCATCGTACTCTGTTTTACAGATGGTCTCACCCGTGAAGATTTATCCCGCGTCACCGCCCGTTGGCCGCCACGTGTCGCGCGCTTTGTACTGCAATACTACATGCTCATTCGTAGCCGATCTCAGCTTGAAGCGATGAACGTTGCTCCCCCACCTGTTGCGACAGAAGAAGAGTTGGGCGATGAACTCCTTAAGGATCTCGTCATTCCAAGTGTAGACCCTGAGGCCAAGTACATTTCATCACAACCTGCGAAACCTCCGGAAGATGTTGTTTCAGCATACCTCGTTATTGTTGATCGTAATGGTGACGAGCAGATCATCCCTTTTAGAATTGATCCGGTCACACGTCCGAAACCCATGCGATCAAAGGCTAAGGATAGGAAGGCACAACCCAAGTCAACTGTCTCGCCCTCCAAGGATGAAACACCAACAACTGCGCGGTCTTCACGCCTAATTCATGATTCAGATTCAAGTGTCGGTCCTGGGAGTGTTAGCAGTCGCCAACACCCTGCACGTCAACGCCGCTCACGCGGGTCCCACGATTCGCCTGAACGTCACCATTCGCCTGGATCTTCTAGGCGAGGCGGTGGGCCTGCTGAAGCCAGCGACGAAACTACTCCATCGCAGTCCACGCGCGATGCTAAGCAGCAGAGTACGCGGAAGCGCAAGGCCCGCGGGCGTCGGACCTCTACTAGGTTCCGTTTCGAAGATGTTGTGACAGCTGAGGGTGAGGGTGGTGCAAGCGGTTCAACAGAGCTCGACTTGCATCCCGAGGATTACGTGAGATTTCCCCAAACTCGCCGTCTCAGCTCTATTGCGAGTGTGGAAGAGTCTCATCAAGACGAAACATTAAGTCCCGTCGACAGACATGCCCATGTCCACCCTCATCTCATGAATATGTCTCCAACTCGAGAGTCGGATGGGGACTTGGAGGACGATTCGGAGTTCGATCGCTCATCCAGTGAAGATTCCGGGGCGAGCGAGGCGTCTGAAAACGGACGCGGTGATACTGATTCGAGTTCTGGAGATGACAGCGATATGGAGCACTTCCGTAGGCTACATCGCCGGATGTCCCTGGGCGCAGCGGACGACCCTATCGACTATCAGCAGGAGCTAAACAGGATTCTAGCGCGGACTCGAATGAAATTCGAAAAAGGACTTGAACGGAACCTGAAGCTGCGTTCGCAACGCTCAAGACGCAAGAAATCGCGCAAGGCTACCAAGGAAGAAGCGAGGCTCATGAAGCAGAAATTGGCTCAGGTGCAAGGTCGCCTGGCCGATGCCGAGTATATTAAGGTCCTTGGTGGTGACGAGGAGGTAATACTACCTATGAGCGGTCAGGATGGGGATACACAAGGCAGTGATCACTTCAGAACACCTGCTGTTGGGCGAACGTTCTCGTTGGACAACCTCGCCGTCGCAGCTCGATTTCGCCGAGCAAGTCTGCCATCAGGAGGTCCTCAGCTTGGTGTGCCAATACTTGCCTCACCCATGGATCTTAGCACGCATCCGGAGCTAGGCTCTAAGGTTTTCAATTTTGGGACATCACAACGTGGCCAAAGTCGTCGCCATGTTTTCCAGCGTTCCGGCAAGGAAGATGAGGTTTCATCGCCGTTAGTCTCAACTCCTGATCACCCGCCCAGCGAAGATGTAAAGACACCGCACTTTCACTTGCGAGATGATGGTAGCATCCTATCACTATTAAGCGACCAGCCGAGCATGGATGACCGCGGCGCCAAAACGCGAGACCGACGTCATGGTGTGTCGCAGTCTGGCTTCGCGGCCCCAGGTTCACCTATGCATCAAGGCATCCATGCACGAGCCGCTTCTGGCACCCCTTTGAGCGATTTTGGAAGTATGAAACTGACTTTAGTATCAACTGCCTCGACGTATATAAGTGAAGCTCGACCATGGAGTGGTCGCGGATCTTTCGAAGGCTGGGGTAGCAGTCCCCATCCCGGCAGTAACTTGACTGGGTTTGAGAATCAGCTGGGAGAAACCTTACCGACATCGATTGCAGTTGGAGCCACTGCGTTTGCTCCTTCAAGCGATGACATGGACTCGTCAGATCCCGATGGTCAGACACTACGAGGACGGTTCCAACGACATGTCCTCAAATTCCTGCATCCCGCGCGTGTTCGTGAACGATTGGTTGAGAGCGCGCTCAGGCGTGGACAGATCTCGCCGAGACATGTTGCTTCAGCACTTGCGCTTGACAAAGCAATCCAAGCTGGAATTTTCGCAATCCCGTACTCTGATTCTCGAGCAAGCACGACGTCTGGATCTCAGACCCTCCAGGAAACCCAGCAAGGTCCTCTTCGTGGTCTCGGCCCTTACGCAGCCTTCTGGGCTCGATACGACCCCTCTTCTTCGCCTCGACCACCATCATCCCAAGTTGCTGGGACACAACCCGCGGATCCATCTTCTTCTACGCCACAGAGCACACCTCAACTCACTTTATCATTATCATTTGAGGCAGCGCTTGAGGTGCTCTCGCAGTCAGGAGCATCAAGACCGGCTTCTGCGCAGCACCGACGAGGAAGGTCCAGCATCCACCGCCCTGTGAACGCTCCAGGAGAACCCCGTAAGCCGTCTATTGATGACAGCTCTGGGTCGATGTCCTTCCCCCATATGTTCGCGTTGCGTAACACACCTGTGACGGAGCTGTTACGCGAGGGATGGGAGCGCTTTGTTTCGAATGCAGCTAGTCAGTCGCATTCGACACCGAGATCCAGTCTGACTAGCACCTCAAACTCCTCATCCGCATCCGCACAAGGTGCTCCAGAGCATCCCATGTCCCCAGCGGTCTTAGCACAGAGGTTTGGTAACGCCAAAAGAGCAAGCGAAACCCCTCTTTCGACTCTGCCAAGTGCTCAGGATTCCAAGAAGAACATGCATGAATGGATTCGAGGCTGGAAATGGCCCAGGCAAGAAGCTCCACGAGCCCGTCCTGGGCCATTGTTTTCATCGGCCGGATTTCTAGCTGGAATCTCAAATATGGGCCTGACAGGCTGGACTACGCTTCCCACAGGGACTTTTACTCAGGATGAAACGTCACCTCCAGTGCTTACACCTGGCGATCCACATGCATATTTCGGGCTCCCTGATACCCATGACCGAGCGTCGGTGAAGGCTTTGACTCCACGGCATGTGAAGCAAGCGCAAAGTGTCGATTTCACTCAGATTGTTTCGGCCACCCGGACGTCCACGACTGCTACAACCCTTACCCTCTCAGCATCGACTACTACCACAAGTGGCTTGCACTTGAATAGCTCAGGCCCGAATTCGAGTACATCAGCAAGTGGAGCATCGAGTCCGCCTCAGATAATTCAACCAGTAGGACAGCCGAACCAGCTATCTCAACACGAGCGCGCGCTTTCGAGTGCATTGGACGAATCTGCAGCCTACGACAAGGGGGTTGATGAAACAGCGGACTTAAGCTCTCCTTCTTCAGACCTGTCAAGCAAACAACAGCGGCGGCGTCACATCCGTTCGGTCTCCGTGCTCTCGGGAAGGGGAGACGTGTCTCGCCATCATGCTCGATTGGCAGGGCAGCTGTCTCCCCGCTATGCACACGTTTTGAGTTCGGTCCAAACCGACCTTTCTCCTCAGCCAAACAACGGGGACTTAAACACTACTGACAATATCGCACAGCTCGAGACACATCGCTACTCACAACCTGACGTCTCATCCGCAGTTAAGTCGTCGTCCCTACAACCGATCAGTGATCAACCGCAAGCTCCTTCCGTCGAATCATCTCAAATTGAATCACCAACCCTCGACTCTCATGCAGCCGTACTAACCGCCACACTTAATCGAGGTACATCAGTGGCCTCCACTGTGGATCAGCCTGTCTCCTCAAGAGGAGTTCATGACCCGATCTTGGTTTCCACGATGTCTAATCTCTCCAGCCCTGCCGACGGCTCGGTTGAAGACCATCGACCCACCTTAACTGGTGTCCGTAGAATATCAACTGTGAGCTCGCTTCGCAGCTCGAATCGTTCCTCACTTCTGGACTATGCTCGTTCACCGCATGCGAGTGTAATCTCAGAGGCAGGCGAGGCATCGCTCTCCTCGCTGACTACAGGTAATACGACTGGCCAGATCACGGGAACCACTGCATCGACGAAATCTATTCAGAACTCTGATTTCTTCCAGTCGTACGAGTTGCAAAATGCATTGCTTACCTCCACTGAAGAGGGCCAGTCTGCTCGAGATCTCCCCGCTTCCTCATCCGTGGAGTTCCATGTCCCGGGCAATGTCTCGGAGATTGCACGCGAGATCCAGACGCTCATTCCGCACTCTCGAACCCCGCCGCCTCAGGCATCTGCTCAGACCGCTCAAGGAGCTCCTCAAGAGCCAGGCCATGTAGAATCTCTGGCGTTGTCGCTGAGGCAAAACACCTCCCCAGACTTGCACAATGCGGCAGACCTTGTAGCGACATATACTCCTTCAGATACAAGCGCATCTCAAGACGCGCCACATGATATTTCCCCAACTACGGATGATAGCAGTGTGGAAGGCGCCTTCGCTTTGGCCATTGCTGCGGCGGCTCGTGAGGCCAAAGAATATGTTGTTGATACTGGAAGCTTGGATTGGCAAGGCAACGAAGCCGAAGCTCACATTCTGGCGAAGTTTGCAACACTTGCAGTAATGTGGCCAAACGCTTGCGTGAATCCGAATGAGTTGGAGAGGCTCTACTTCATCTATCGTCAGGATGAGCTCATGAAGACGAGGTCCAATACGACTGGCCTTTCGTCGAGACGAGCACACCCTGGACACACATCCCTCGAGGAATATGCCGCCGCTTGCAAAGATCAAACCGAATCTCGCCGTATATACTCACAATCTGGAGCACTTAGCACTCCACTGCATATGTTATCTTCCTTTGTGCGTGGAATATCTCCTCTCTCCAAATTTAAGGAACCTCCTACGAGCCAAAGCGAGTGGGACTCGCCCATCACTTCCAGCTCAGGTTTGCTTCACTTTTTGCATTCAGAAATATCGCGCGGCTATGAGCATCTCCTTCGGGCTCGAGAACGCGGTGCCGTTGTTGCAGATGCAACAGGAAAGGATGTCAATATGCTGCCAAATGTTGAACGAAGAACCGCTTCTTATGACTCCTTGCGAGCGGACAAGCCCGCGTCAAGTTATGAGTTCGAAAACTACTCAGTGCTTGCCCAGCAGATCGAGCAGGAGCATTGGGCGTGGGTATCCGAGCTGGTAGGCTCAATCGAAACCGTTGAGAAACTCAACTCTCTTACTGTCCTCGAAACCTCTACGCAATCGCCGGCGACAAGTTACTCGTCGCTGGATCTCCAGGATGCTGCGCGTGCCCCGCTCCATGATGCTCCCCTCCTCAACCTTGTGCCTCACCCAGCTCCACTGGATATAGCATCTGTGTTGCACGCCCCGCCACTCACCCGCCCCAGCCTAACGTCCTTGGGACGAGGAAGACAACCCAAAGTTAGGTCCGATCCTCATGTGAAGGCAGGAGCTGCGAGCGATCATTCTCCTTCAAGCCCTTCAGAAGACTCGAGGCATATGCAGCCCCCCAGCTCGACGGATGATCAACAACACTCAGCTGAAGCCGACGGTCCTCGACATCCAACGTTGCGGTTCATTGCATCTCGGCTAGCCGCCAAGGCTGAACATGTGAACAAGCGAAGCGCAAAACTGTACTGGAAGGAGCTCGACCGCCTGATCAAATCGCAGCTCCGAAGTTGTATCAGGCTACGCCGCGAGCAACAAGCTGTCAAGGCCATACGAGCGGCGAAAGAGAGCATTAAGCTTCAGCAGCAAGCTTTGCGCGAAGGTATTGCGGCTGCGGATCGTATTCGCCGAGAAACCGACGAGCTCCTCGCAGGTATGTTGAACCAACATGGAAGAACACTTCCAACGGCCTCCACGGTACCCGCATTGCACCTGCCCGCAGATGCCGTGCCCACCGTGTTGCCAGCTCAGGCTCGCGAAGGTGAATCACTTGCAGCATCCCTCGCTCCGTTTGAGTCTATTGATCGATATGCGTCACAGGTGCGTGCCATCCAAGACCTTGAGGCCTTCCAACAAAAGCTGATTGGGCGAGCCGAGCAACTCCTTTCGGAGGACCCTAGTCTGTCTCAGCCAGACAGCATGCAAGCTGATGACGAGAACCAGCGCCGAGAGCTCGATGCTTGGGAATATGCTATTTCACCTAGCGATCCACAAGTAAACGAGCTTCTCTACAGATTGAACAAATCTCACGACTTTACACATCGATTGATTGCATTCTTGTTCTTGCGTGCTGTTGAGGAACGCGCAGTGCGAATGTTGTTCACAACACATCGCTTCAATCATGCTGTTGCCACATTGGCCGCGAATGCAAGACAAATGCAAATCCATGATATTGAGCCGAGGAAGCCATACGTGTATATCGAAGACTCAGAGCGACAGGCTCCCGGACGCAGTCGATCGATTCGCGGTATCGAACCAGGAAGTGAAGTTACCGAACCGACACCAGTAGCAGCAGCGGCGGCGGCAGTGGCAGCCGCCGGCGGTGATCCCGTCGCCTTTTCCTCAGGTTGGCTGACCCAGGCGGGTTTATTTGCGTTTGAACAACGGCTGCGCCAAGGCTGGCTACAAGATCTCCTCGAAGAAGAAGAAAAACACAAGGCTAAGGATCTCACTCAATCCCATCCTGAGCATTCCGAAGTGAAGCTTCCTGACAAACCTGGATCGTCGCCAATGCCCACTCATCCAAATGCGTCGGTGTCACATCAGATCAGTACCAGGGTTGGAAACCAATCGAAGACCGAGAGACTAAGCTTTACCCAAGCTATGGCAATGCGTCGAAGTGCTATTCTTCAATCACTCACGAAGCAGACCCATGTTCTTCCTACTACACAGTCGGTTGCGATGCCCACTGGTCGACCGACCTCATCCGCACGACCCCCGAAGGCGCAGACGCATGTACATGTTGTGCAGGGAGCCAGCAACTATGGCGGTGGCATTACAGGGCGTAAAGGCGTGATCTATTCCGCCTCTACTCACGAAACAGGCGTGCCTCAGTCCTCGAGTTCACCCGTACCGCTTGTCCTTCCGAACGTGATCGCAATGCCAATGAATAAGATGGAGACCTCTTCAAGCTCGGAGAGAGTTAAGAACTCCTCGAATATCATCTTTATTTCACCTCGACCACTTGACTCTCGCTTCTCTACCTCGACGTCACGGCCAGCAACCAACACAGAAACTAAGGTTGAATACGTCTTACCTCATGTAGGGCAAACTCAAGACAAGAGCAGGCAATGATGTGAACATCAGACCCTCTGCTGTGCGGGCTTCTCGCGTGCTCTCTTGTTCGCCTGCACCATGTACTTGATGGGATCGTCGTATTTGTACATAAAGACGCCACCTCCTTGCTTTACCTCCCACTCTAGCATCGCCACAAGCAGAAACGACGCTGCCTTTAAGAACTTTGAGTCGCATATTGCGCTGCCTATGCGTCGCGACTGGGTCTCCTTGATCCGCGCAAACTCGTTCGCCTCGTCCGAATCGCTCATGTACATTTGTTCGGAACTCAACTTCCCTACTTCACCTGCGTCAAGTGCGTTGATCAAACGCTGTAATGACCTCTGAACCTGTCCAAGCTGCTCTGGCGAAAGGGTGTTTCCAATGGGCCCTTCGACAAGCAAGCGGCTGGCAAGCGAATCTAGAATCTGAAACAGTCGGTTGTCGCTTACCCCTCCAGGCCTTGCCATCCGCAAGACATCTGGATTCTTCGCGAACAAACTATCTGGCTTCTCGGCGGAATCCGCGACTCCTTGCTGTTCAATGATATGGTGTAGTAGCTGTTCATGGATCGTCACAGCGTCACTCTGCAAGATTCGGTCACGGTTCGCTGTTTGAAACCGTTCAAGTGCTTCCAAAAGGATGTAGAATACCGCCTCGGCATGGCTACGAGTCAAAGTTACCGGCGCCTCGGCCTTCTTCTCGTCCATGTCAACGTGTTTCGCGTTCTCATTTACAATCGTTCGGCTAGAAGGTCCGTCTCTTTCCGCAGATTGCAGTGCTCCTAGACATATTCACGAAGTTATTATTCAGAAAGCATTGGCCAGAGAATCACAATGAGCAATTGACTTGACGTTAGGGCAAGGATCAAAGAAACGAGCAAATAAATGGACAAATGAACAAATGAGTACGGTTCGGACAATTGGTTCAAGTTGAGGACTGTATTGGACCGCAGTACAGCACAGCCTCCTGCCCGTTTTGTTGATTTCGATGATGTCATTTCGATCAGCGCGAGGCATGTGCAAAACTCCTTGCCATCGGACTTGGCATGGCAAAGGGGGGACGGGCGCGGTGCCCAGTTCGAGTATAGACAAAAACAGTGCGGCAAAAGCTCATGAGACGGAGCTGGCGTGCGTTCGTTGAAGCACACAGTAAGATAAGATGTTAGACCTCACAGTCCCTGCCCAGAGCGTGTTCAAACACAGACCCTCCTCACGAGTCTGTTCGTGTGCTTTGTTTTTGTTGGAACTTGCATGAGACAGAATGAATGGCAGCGGGCTGACGCATATGCGCCGAAGATGGCGTGGATGTCACCCCCAGCTGCATCCCACTTAACATTGCCTGCAGTCAAGAAAGATTTGCTCAAGAGGAGGGAGGAAGAGTTCCTGTCTAATGCAACAACGTCCGAGTAGCTGTCAGGGGACCCTGGCATGCATTATCCACTTAACAGTCGCTATTGAAGGAACTAAGGAACTAACTATAACCGGCTATGCAACGAAATGCAACACAGTTGCAATAGCCAACTCGACAAAAATTTTGGGAAACGGTGGAGAAACTTGTTCACGCATTGAGGATGAATGATCATGTAGTAGTACTAGCAGTAATCGTAAGAACTTACTAAAAGGCACGCCTCATTTCAACCATTCACCGTTCTTTATCTCCTACTCACCCTTCTTAACCGAGCTCGTCTGGCGTGCGCGCTCCTTCATCATGGTAAGCAGCTCATGCTTCTGCTGCTGAGCAGTTTCCTTACGCTCCTTCTTCTTCTTCTTAGCCTCGACCTGGAGGTAGATGGGGTAGCCAAACACAGCCACGGTGATCACGGTGATCAAAAGAAGCGACTGCCAGTCTTCGAGCGGTGCCCAACCGAGCTCATCACGCCACATCTGACGCTCCTTGTCCCAAGCATTCTCAATGTCGTAGTCTGTGATCTGCTCCGGCCTGCGACCCAAATCCAGCAGTCGATCGTACGACTTGCGCTTGATCTCATTTGTGAGTACATCTGCAGCCAGAACGTAGAGTGGGTAGTTTGCAGCTCGAACCTTGCGCTCCTCAGCGGTGCGTGCCTTGTCGGGGTGGATCTTCACCGAGATCTTACGGAAGCTGCGCTTGATGTCGGCTGGCTCAGTCTCGCGGGTGACACCAAGCAGCTCGTAGAATGTCTTTGCGCGCAGCTCGGGGTCCGCTTCGATGCTGTCGGCCTGTGCGAAACAGACGAATGCCGCGCACACAAGAAGCAGTACCAGAAGGACTTTCATATTCTGTACTATACAACGTGTTAGGTCGGGGTTTGGCCCCCCAAATCCATGCGGAACCCGGATGTGTGAGGAAGATCTTGGGCGGAGGAATCTTACAGAAGGTAGTTTTCGTGCATAAAATCAAGGTTGGATGGCTGTTTGATTCACTCAAAAGGGGCTAGTATGATCTTACAAGGTGGTCTTCAACGCGAGATAGCATTATCCATGCGACCCATGTCGATTAAACCCTTGAAACACAGCTTGCAATTGTGTGTGTGCAATGGAAAATTTTTTCCGTTCCGGAAACGGGTGGATGAGGTTGGCCCTCAGACTGGGACGGAGCGGATGCAACGGGTGATGCAGTGGATAGTTGTTAAAGTTTGCTTGCGAAACTGAGAGTGTAGCTCAGAGGCACACTGGAGAGCATGATTGCAAAGGTTTTATTCCGATCAAACGCTTCCACGATGAATATGCTTTGGCAAACCCCGCCCAATTCTGAACAAGCTTTAAGTACGAGACTGCTGACCAGGCTGCATTACTAGTCAGCCTTCATGGCATGCATAGTGGGGCCGTGACTCCTTCATTCGCGCAAAGTTTCCATTAGAAGTCCTGCTGCATCAGCAGCTCAACCATCTTCGCAACATCTACCTCGGTCTTGATAGGCTTGACATAACCGACACCAGGCTGCTCCTGGGTCGGTGTTACTGCCGCGGATGCGGCTGTGGCGGGACTTGCAATAGAAGATGAAGTAACGGGTGCAAGTGGTTCGTCTGCGCGTTGGGCCTTTGGTCCTGGCTTCCATTTGGACGTGGAACCTGTTTCAGCAGTCTCAGGAAGTTCTTCGTTCTCGGGAGCTCTTGGCACGACCGGTCTTGTGGTTTGAATTGTTGCGCGAACCATGGATGCACCTCGTTGGGCTGATACTGGCCTAGTTTGAGCAGCAGCTTCCTGTTGTATCTGCAACTGCTCTGGCTGGCTCGGAGATGGCAGTGGACCGACAGAACCTCCAGCTGTGGCTTCAGGCGTTGACTCGGCTGCCAAGTTGAGACTCGACTGCGAAGGTGTTACAGGAGGAAGACGAGACTGATCAGTCGAACCCAATGACATCACCGGCCTTGCTGCGTCTGGAGTGCCGTTTGTGCTCTGTCGTTCGTTCAATGAAGTACTTGATCCGGTCGTTGCAGCTGCGGAAGTTTGTGGCTGATAATAGAATCCGGTCGCGGATACGGCTGCGATGATGGCATCAATACGAGCCTGCAGTGATTCAATGCTTCGCCTGTGGAAGACGCGTTCATTTTCAAGTCGGCTCGTCAGCTCTTCAACCTGTTCGTCCTTGCGATGGAGGGTGTCTGTCAGGGCTTGCGAAATGAGCAGCTTTTCAGAAACTAGTGCTTCTAGTTGCTCTTTGGTTCCGACCTTGCCTTCATTCGCACCTCCCTCCTGAAATTTAGCGCCCTCACGCCCTGCCAGCCGCCGCTCCAAGGTCTTAATCCTGGCTTTGGCATTAATACACTCCGTAGCAACCTCCTGATATTGTGCTGTCAGAGCGTCCAATTTCGAGCTGAGTGTTTTGTTGGCTTGTTTCGCAAGCTGAAGCTCTTGCTCAATCAAATCACGAGCTCGTTGCCCCTCTTCGAGCATCCAGGCCTTTACATGGTTCTTAACAAACACTGTACGAATCAACTTCAACTTTTCAATTTCGCCTTTCAACCTCGTGATTTCTTGTGACATATCCGATACCTCCTTCTCCTTCGTTCTCAGCTCTCCAACCGTCTCTTGCAGCTGCTTGGAGAGTTGTTGATGGTTTATCACATCGGCCGAAACTAGCTTGTTCTCAAGCTGCTTGTTGGCTGTCGTAAGGGCATCAATCAGTGCATCATCAGCATCGCACTTCTGAAGCAGAGTCTCGAGGTTGCCACGCAGCTCTTGAATTTCCCTGCTCTGTGCATCCACTCGGGATTTAAGCATTTTAGATTTCTCCCGCATGGCATGCAAATCACTCCGTAGCGCTTCGTTCTCTTGCTGAAGGCGCTGAACTTGAACGCCCTGTGACTGAGAGGAGCCCAAGACAAGTGCATTGGCGCCAGCAGCTGCTAACGCGGATGGCGTCCTTGGCGGTACTCCTGGGAGCCCATCACCATGGCGAGACGTATAGGGGTGATGAGAACTAGGCCTATTCAGTTGTGCAGCTCCAGTAACATGTTGCTCCGGACTTGACTCTAGACTGGCACTGGCATTCGCTGCTACTCGCTGCTGTAGTTGTTTCAACTCTTGCTGGGCCTCTCGAAGTTTTTGCTTCAAACTCGCGATGATCTCAGCCCTCCCGCGCCATCCATTTTGTTCTCTAGTATACTCCGCGAGTGCTTCCCAAGTCCATGGCCATGAGCTTGATGAATTCGTTTGCTGTTGAGACTCAGTATGCGCTGGCTGTGTCGTGGTGGTGGTTGGGAGCTGCGGAGGAGTGCTACCTGGTGCATTATTGTCCGCAACTTGAAAAGCTGCGAGTACCGCGTTGAGGGTACTGTCCCCATCACCCACAGTCGAGGTCGATGTCGATGGCAGTCCCGACATCGAGGCGGTATTAGTATTCGCTGTTTGTGCGCTACCACCTGGAACTGAAGTTGTTGAGACTTGATTCTGGTGCCCTTTAGGAGGAGGCCCTAGCTCCCGGATCAAAATCGCTCGATACTTTGTAATTTCAGCCTGCAGCAGTGAAACTTGCTGACCAAGTCGAGCTGCACGCTGTGTCTCAGCGGCAAGGCGCTTGCGCATGGAGTCAAGCTCTGTGGCATCATCGCCTTCTTGATTCTGATTCGCTCCTGCAAGATTTGCTCGGGAACGCGATCCGTTCAGTCCCGAAGTGGAAACCGATGCCGAGGCCGCACGTGGCTTCTGTGTTCCCGCAGGGTTCCCTGAGCTCAAATTGCCACCACCAGTGTACTGTGCTAGCTCACTTCGAAGGCGATCGCGCTCCTGCGTAATCGTTGCAACAAGACCTTTTTCCCGTGCGACTGCCCGTTGTAGTTCTCGATTCTGACGAATCATATTCTTCATGGCATCCACTGTGGGTTGCGTTTTGAGTGACTCAAGTTCGTCCTTCAGTGCCATAAGCGCGTCTGCTAGCTCATTGACTTCCGAATCTTTTTCTTTAAGCTTGGCCCGCAGCACGGCATTCTCGTCTCTAAGCTTCGACACCTGGGCCAGGTTATCCAATTCAGCCGAGATTATTTCTGATGAGTACGACGTTGCGGCTATTATTGGCCGAGTTGATTCGGATGGCTTACTTGGCGCATTGGTGGTTTTTACCGCAGCTGCTGTTCTCTTGGCAGATACAGTCTTTCCACTCGTGCCTGCTGCACTTGTCCCGAAAGTTGATGTTGTACTTGACTGAGAAGCGTCCTCTTGCGCTATGGACCGGGGAGTATCGTCCAATTCCTGGATCAGCCTTCGTTCAGCCTCACTCAAGTGCAATGCGCCAATCTCATCGCCAGAGGAGGTGTCCAGCACGTCCACATCCTGCTCTGCTTGTTGCTGCAGGGGCGGCCGGGTGCCTGGCTTAGACGCCTTCTGATCTGCCGGGTTTCGCCGACTCATTTAACTGCTAGACGGTTGCAATCGGGAAGAGCAATACACTGCCAATGTCACGCGGTGTTTGGCCGATGTGCTGCTAGCTGCGACGTAGTGCTCGCAGTCCAAGTGACACTGAGAAGAAGCCTGGGACGGAATTGGGTCTGTTTTTGTCAGTTTCCGAGGTTTTGGAGCGACGTAACAGCGGGTTAGAGTTTCTCCAATAGCTCTAGACACGGCGATGTAATTTACAGTGAAGAATACTTGAGAGCACGACGCCTTTTACCAGTCGCGCTAGCGTGGGAATTTAAACTCAGAAGTAACTTCATCCACCATGGATCGGTGATTTCAT
>Ga0182741_1002340_pt1 | contig 22348 bp, 17 predicted proteins | sample eDN5th37CBELigOP_FD_128874 | JGI IMG/M metagenome (GOLD analysis project Ga0182741, IMG submission 128874) | Enriched Organic Plus compost microbial communities from Emeryville, California, USA - eDNA 5th pass 37_C BE-Lig OP (version 2) (version 2) ... | reverse complement strand
GCGCCGACGAGCATGTGGTCGGCGCGCGGCTGCGCATTCGCTATGCCCATTCGCCGGCGCTGATCGCCAATCTCAGCCATCTGAACGTGCTGCTGAACGGCGAGGTGGTCTCCAGCATCGTGCTGGACCCGCGTCAGGGCGGCGAGCTGCTGGAGCGCACGCTGACCATCCCGTCGATCTTGGTCACCGATTTCAACCAGCTGATGTTCCACTTCGTCGGTCACTACACGACCGATTGCGAGGATCCCGCCCACAGCAGCCTGTGGGCGGTGGTCAGCCACGACAGCGTGCTCGAACTGGATACCGCCCGGCTGAAGCTGCAGGACGATCTCGGGCTGCTGCCCCTGCCGTTCTTCGATCCCAAGGATCCGCAGCGGCTGCGCCTGCCGTTCGCCTTCGCCGGCACGCCGTCGCTGCCGATGCTCAAGGCCGCCGGCACCGTGGCCTCCTGGATGGGCGCGCTGGCCGCATACCGCGGCGCGGAGTTTCCGGTGTTCGTCGACGAGTTGCCGCTCGGCAACGCGGTGCTGTTCGCCGTCGGCGCGGTGTCCGTGCCGGGGCTGAGCCTGCCGGCGGTCGACGGTCCGACCGTGGCGATGCTGCCCAACCCCCGCGACGTCAATCGCAAGCTGCTGCTGGTGCGGGGGCGTAGCGCCGAGGAACTGCAAGTCGCGGCCAACGCGCTGGTGCTGGGCAGCAGCATGCTACAGGGGGCGACGGCGCGCATCGACGATCTGCGCCTGCCGGCGCCGCGCGAGCCGTATGACGCACCGCGCTGGATTCCCACCGACCGGCCGGTGCGGCTCGGCGAGCTGTCGTCCGCCGACGCGCTGCAGGCCGAAGGCTTCTTCCCGGACCTGATCCGCGTCAACCTGCGTGTGCCGCCGGACTTGTTCACCTGGCGCCGCGACGGCGTGCCGCTGAACCTGATCTATCGTTACGCGGTGTTCGGCACCGCGCCGGATTCCAGCCTCAACGTCAGCGTCAACGGCAAGTTCGTGCACGCGGTGCCGCTGCCGCACGACCAGCCCACTTGGCTTGAGCGTCAGCTGGGCCCGTCCCTGATCGGTACCACGGAGAACGGCCAGCGCCGCCGTCTGACCGTGCCGTCGTACGTCATCAATGGCCGCGACCAGTTGCAGTTCCATTACGCCTTCATGCCGATCAAGGAAGGCGAATGCCGTTCCACCATCGTGGACAGCGCGCGCGGCACCATCGATCCGGATTCGACCATCGATTTCAGCGACTTGCCGCACTACACGTCGCTGCCGGACCTGGCCAAGTTCGCCAATCTCGGTTTCCCCTTCACCCGGCTGGCCGATCTGGCCGATACCGCCATCGTGCTGCCGGAACGGCGCCCCCTGCCGGTGCTGGAAGCCTATCTCGCGCTGATGGGGCGCCTGGGCGAGTCCACCGGCTACCCCGCCCTGCGGGTAACCCTGGCGCGGCTCGCCGATCTGCCGGCGGTAGCCGACAAGGATCTGTTGGTGCTGGGGCCCACGGCGGCGCTGGAGCTGCCGGAGCAATGGCAGGAGAGGATGCCGTTGCGACCGCGCCAAGGCCGCTGGGAGGTCCGGCTGCCGACCTACTGGGAGCGCCTGTTGCGCGTGGGCGATGAGAAGGACCGGGCCTTGGAGGCGAAGGCGGCGCAGCTGCTCCTCGACGCCGGGCCGGAAATGAACGCGATGATGGGATTCGTCTCGCCGTACGCGGACGATCGCAGCGTGGTGCTGCTGACCGCGACCGACGCCGCCGCACTGCCGCGCCTGATTCAGGCCATGATCGATCCCGCCACCGTCGATCAGTTCCAGGGTGATCTGGCCGTGCTCCGCGGCAAGTCGGTAACGGCCTACCGAGTGGGGCCGGTGCACTACCGCGGCGAGTTGCCGTGGTGGACCAAGGCACGCTGGATCATGTCGCAACATCCGTGGCTGCTGCTGATCGGGCTCGCGCTCAGCGGCCTGCTGCTGGCGCTGATCGTTCATGCCTTGCTCAAACGTTACGCGCGCACGCGACTCGATGCGAACGGTAAGCCGGCTTAGCTTGCTGGCGTCGCTGGCGCTGGTCATGGGGTTCGCGGTGGAAGCCGCGTTGGCTGCCGCCGCGTCGGCGCGGACCGACGCGTGCGGCGCGTGGCCGTTGTGGCAGGCCTATGCCGAACGCTTCATCCAGGCCGACGGCCGAGTGGTCGACTTCCATGCCGCGCACAGCACTTCCGAGGGGCAGGCCTACGGGCTGTTCTTCGCCCTGGTCGCGAACGATCGGCAACGTTTCGCCGCGCTGTTGAAGTGGACCGAGGACAACCTGGCCGGCGGCGATCTCGGTGCGCAGCTGCCGGCCTGGCAGTGGGGGCGGCGCGACGACGGCAGCTGGGGCGTGCTCGACCCCAACCCGGCCAGCGACGCCGATCTTTGGCTTGCCTACACCTTGCTCGAAGCCGGCCGTCTGTGGCGGGAGCCGGTGTATTCGCGGCTGGGTCTGCGGTTGACCGCCCGGATCGCCGAGGAAGAAGTGGCCACGCTGCCGGGCTTGGGGCCGATACTGCTGCCCGCGCCGGCCGGTTTCCAGCCGCAGCCGGACCTGTGGCGGCTCAATCCCAGTTATCTGCCCATACAGCTGCTGCGCGCGCTGCATGACTACGATCCGACCGGTCCCTGGGCGGGAATGGTGCCGGCCACCATTCGGCTGCTGCGGGAAACGGCGGTGCGGGGCTTCGCGCCGGACTGGACCGGCTACCAGACCGGGATCGGCTGGGTCGCCGATCCGGACAAAGGCCCGGTGGGCAGCTACGACGCCATCCGCGTCTACCTGTGGCTGGGCATGCTCGATATCGATGAGCCGCTGCGGGCGCCGCTGCTGCGGGCACTGCGCGGTATGGCGACGAGCCTGCAGCGCGATGGCGTGCCGCCGGAGCGGGTGGATACCCTCAGCGGCCGCGCCGAGGGCCGGGGCCCGGCCGGCTTTTCCGCCGCGTTGCTGCCTTACCTGGCGGCGCTGGGCGATTCACCCCTGCTGACGCAGCAGCGGCGCCGGGTCGAAGCCGCCTACCACGAGCGCCTGCTCGGCAACGATCCGCGTTACTACGACCAGAACCTGGCCCTGTTCGGTACCGGCTGGCTTGACGGCCGTTTTCGCTTCGCCGCCGGGGGGCGTCTGTTACCCAGCTGGAACATCTCATGCCGCGATCTCGGAAAATGATCCTCCGCATCTTGTTGCTCACGCTCGTCTGTATGGGATCGGCGCTGGCCGCCGAGCCCGAGGCCGATCTACTGGCTCAGGCTCGCCACTGGCAGCAGCGCGGCCGCGGCGATCTGGCCGAAAGCGCCTGGAACAAGGTGCTCGCCATCAACCCGCAGCAACCCGAGGCCTTGACCGGTCTTGGCGAGCAGGCCGCGCAGCGCGGCGACGACGCGCGTGCGCGCGAGTATCTGCAACGCCTGCGCCGCGCCCACCCGGACCATCCCGGCATCGCCCGCATCGAGAACGCGTTGAGTTCGACGGCGCTGAATTCAGGCCAGTTGCTGCAGCGCGCGCGCGATCTCACCGCCGCCAAGCGCTACGACGATGCCGTCGCCGTCTACCGGCAGGCGTTCCAGGGACACGAGCCGACCGGTGCGCTGGCGCTGGAGTACTACCAGACCCTGGGCGCGACCGAGCAGGGCTGGGAGGCCGCGCGCGACGGTCTGGCGCGGCTCGCCCGCGAGCACGGCAATGACCAGCGCTATGCCTTGGCCCTGGCCAAGCATCTGAGCTACCGCGAGCAGACCCGCCGTGGCGCCATCGGCACGTTGGCGAACATGCAAGGTCAGGACGCCGCCAAGGCTTGGCGCGATGCGCTGCTGTGGTTGAACGCGAAGCCGGCCGACTTGCCGCTGTACCAGGCCTACCGGGAGCGGTTCGGAGCGGACAAGGAGCTGGATGCCAAGGTGGCCCAATTGCGTGAGTGGCAGCAGGCCGGTCAGCGCCAGCCGAGCCCGGCCGACAGCCAGCTCAAGGAAGGATTCGCCGCGCTCGACGACGACGACCTGGAGCTCGCGGCGCAGCGGTTCCAGAGCGTCTTGAACCAGCGCCCGCGCGATGCCGCCGCGCTTGGCGGGCTCGGCGTGGTGCGGCTGCGCCAGGAGCGCTTCGCCGACGCCGAGCGCTTGCTCGGCGACGCCACCCGCGCGGCGCCGCAGCGCGCCGCGCAGTGGGCCGAGGCGCTGCGCAGCGCGCGCTACTGGAACGCGGTGCAGCGGGCCACGGCCGCAAGCGCCGACGGGGAGCTGGATCAGGCCGAGCGCGAACTGCGCAAGGCGCTGGCGGTGGACGCGCGCGAGCCGGCGGCGCGGTTGCAGCTGGCCGCCGTGCAGGCCGAGCGCGGCGAGCTGGCGCAGGCCGAGCAGACCTACCGCGGGTTGTTGCGCGATGAGCCGCAGCAGCGCGACGCGCTGCAGGGTTTGTTCGAGGTGCTGGTGCGGCAGGGGCGCGACGACGAGGCGCTGAGTCTCGCCGTGGAGCACCGCGCCGCCACCGGTCTGAGCGCGCGGGTCGGTAAGCTGCAGGCTCGCGCCCTGAGCCGCCAGGCGCAGCGGGAGACCGATGCCGTCGAACGCCAGGCGCTGTACGAGCGGGCACTGGTGCTCGATCCGGAAGACCCCTGGATCCGGCTGGAGCTGGCCAAGCTGCAACTGGAACAGGGCAGGGCGGAAGAGGCGCGCGGCTTGTTGGATAGCTTGTTGCTGACCCATCCGCGCATGGCCGACGCCTTGCACGCCAAGGCGCTGCTCAGCGCCGAGTCCGGCGATTGGTGGGACGGCTTGCAGGCCCTGGAGCAGGTGCCCGTGGCCGAGCGTACCGACGCCATGCGCCGGCTGCAGAATCGGCTGTGGTTGCAGTACCAGGCGCAACGCGTGGGCATCCTGGTCCGCAATGGCCACGGCCATGTCGCCCAGGGCGTGTTGCAGGAGCTGAAGGCCGCCGCCGGCAACGACCCGTCGGTACGGCCGGCGGTGGCGCAGGCCATGGCCGACGCCGGCGATACCGCCGCCGCCATGGCTCTGCTGCGGCGGGCCCTGGTCGAGGACGGCGGAGAGGCGAACGCGGTTCGCTTGCAGTACGCCGGGCTGCTGCTGAAGGCCGGACAGGAGACCGAGGCCCGCCTGCAGCTGCAGCAGCTGATGTCGGAGCGGGACCGGCTGGACGAGCGCCAGCGCCGGACCCTGGACGAGTTGGCGCAGGCGCTGGCCCTGCGTGACGCGGCGCGGGCGCGTGAGCGCGGCGATCTGGCCGCGGCCTACGACCTGCTGGCGCCGTGGCTGCAGCGGCAGCCGCCGCATCCCGGCCTGCTGCAGGAACTGGCCGCGCTCTATCAGAAGTCCGGCGACGAGGCGCAGGCGCTGGATCTCTATCGCCAGGTGCTGGCCGTGCAGCCCGACAACATCGACGCCATCACCGGCGCCGCCGGCGCGGGCATGAGCCTGGGCGAGCACGCCTACGTGGCGAGCTTGCTCGACACCGCGTTGCGGCGTCAGCCGGACAATGCCCGTTTGTACGCGCTGCGTGGCCGGCTCGCGCGCGCGCGCGGCGCGGACCGGCAGGCCATGCAGGATCTGAACAAGTCGCTGGCGCTCGGCGAGCGCGGTGGCGGCCGGGTGGGCGGTGGCCTGCGGCTGGTCGAGCGCGGCGGCACCTTTATCCCGTCACGGCCGGGCAGCGGTACGCTGGTCGGGACCTCGGCGCCGGGCGCCGCCGACGCGGGCGCGGCCGGCGAGGAGGAAACCGTCGCCGCGGCCAACCCGTTCGCGCCGCAAGCGTCTGCCGCGCAAGACGGCGGCGGTTGGCGCGAGGAAGTGCGGCAAGAGATCGCGGCGATCGAGAGCGAGCGCGGTTCGACGCTGCGCGTGGGCGACGCGGTGCGCTTCCGCGACGGCCGCAATGGCCTGGACAGCCTGACCGAGCTGGGGCTGGTGTTCGAGGGCAGCCTGAATATCGGCTATGTCGGCCGGATGAGTCTGAGCGCGTATCCGGTCTGGATCGACGCCGGTCAGGTCGACGGCAGCAGCGCCAACTCGGCGTCGCGCTTCGGCGCCATGGCGTTGGATCTGGACCGGTTCGCCGGCCGCCGCTACAGCCAGGAGGCTAGCGGCGTCGGCTTGCAGCTGGCCTACGAGCAGGGGGCCTGGCGCTTCGATCTCGGCTCCACGCCGCTGGGCTTCCCTCAGGTCTACGCCACCGGCGGTGTGCGCTGGGCGCCGCGCTTCGGCGATACCGAGCTGACCCTGGCGCTGTCGCGACGGGCCGTGACCGACAGCGTGCTGTCCTACGCCGGTACCCGCGATCCGCTCACCGGCCGCAGCTGGGGCGGCGTGCACCGCACCGGCGCCATGGCGCGACTGGTGCACGACTTCGAGCCGTTCGGCCTGTACGGCTCCCTCGGCTTCTATCGCCTCGCCGGCGACGACGTCGAGGACAACAGCCAGGTCGAACTCGGCACCGGCGTGTACTGGAAACTATGGCGTCGTCCCGACCAGTCCTTCACCCTCGGCCTGAACCTGACCTATCTGCAGTACGAGGAGAACCTGCGCCACTTCACCGTGGGGCATGGCGGCTACTTCAGTCCGCAGCGCTTCGTCGCGGTCAGCGTGCCGCTGGAGTTGACCGGGCGCTACCGGCGCTTGGCTTACCGCCTAGGCTTGGACGCCGGCTTGCAGCATTTCCAGGAGGATCCCGCCGACCTGTTCCCGGGCGACCGGCGGCTGCAGGCCGGGATGGACGCGGTGGCGGCGGACGACCCGCGCGTCAGCGCGAGCTACGCCGGGCAAAGCTCCACCGGCCTGGGCTTCAACAGCGTGGTGGAACTGGAATACCAGCTGACCAAGAACTTGGCGCTGGGCGGGGCGATGCGCTACAGCAACGCGCGTGACTACGACGAGCTGAGCCTGCTGCTGTTCCTCAATTTCTATCTCGATAGGACTTATCCGTCGGTGCAGTTCCCGCCCCAGACGCTGCGTCCTTATCTTTGGGAGACCGCACGATGATGCGCGCCGCCGTTGTCGCGTTGTGCATGGTGTTGAGCGCCGCCGCCCATGCCGCCGGGGGCGATTGGATAGCCAAGGGCCGGGAGCTGATGGCGCGCGGCGAGTTCGAGTCGGCGCGCAGGCTCTACGGCGAGGCGGTGGAGCGCAATCCGTTCGATCCGGTGGCGCTCAACAACCTGGCGGTGGCGCACGCCGCCCAGGGTGACCGCCGCACCGCCGCCGCGCTGCTGCAGCGGGCCAAGCAGTTGGCGCCGTACCGCGGCGACATCGCGCAGAACCTGCAGCGGCTGGAGCAGGCCGGTCCCGAACTGCCCGAGCTCGATGAAACCTCGGCGGCGCCGGTCGACATGCCGCCGGCGCCACCGCCGCGCTGGTAGGCGATCGAAGTGCGCCGCCTTCGGCGGCGCACCCTGATTCGATCTCTCAGGCAGCCCGCGCCAACTCCGCCTCCCGCGCCCGCGCGCGCTGGAACGACGGGCGCCCCTCCAGCCGTGCCTGATACGCCGCCAGATGGGGGTAGTTCGCCACCTTGATTTGGTCGAGCACGTTGTCCCAGCCCAGCATCGCGGTCAGCAGGAAATCCGCGATCGATGGCTGCGCGCCGAGGATGTAGGGCTTGTCGCCCAGCGCCTGCGACAGGGTGCGGAAGTGGGTATCGATATCGCGTTCGGCAGCGGCGCGGACGGCGGCATCCTGACCCTCGGCGAGGGTGTAGCGTCTGGGGACGAAGACGCGGCCGAATGCCGGGTGCAGCACGCTGGCGGCGAAACTCAGCCAGCGCAGGCAGTTGGCGCGCTCGATAGTCGCCGCCGCCGGCAGCAGCCCGGTATCGGGATGCTTCTCCGACAGGTAGACCAGGATGGCGGATACCTCCGGCAGCACCAGATCACCGTCCACCAGTACCGGCACGCGCCCCACCGGATTGAGCTTGAGGTATTCGGGCGCGAACTGGTTCCCGTTCCGGAGGTTCACCATGCGGAGTTCGAACGGCGCGCCGGCTTCCTCCAGCAGCGCGTGCACGGCCAGCGAGCAGGCACCGGTGAAATAGTAGAGCTGATACATAGGGTTCTCCTTCTGTTGGCGGGTGACGGCACTGTATGCTGTGCTCAGCAATGACAACAGCGCATTGTTTTTGGAGAATCCATGAGCACTGCTAATGGTTGGCCGCTGCTGGATCTGCGGCATCTGCGCATGCTGGCCACGGTGGCGGAACAGGGCAGCCTCACCGCCGCGGCCAAGCGCCTGTTCCTGACTCAGTCGGCGCTGAGCCACCAGCTCAAGGAGCTGGAAGGTATCGTCGGCGGCCCGGTGTTCTTCCGGCAGGGCCGGCGCATGACGCTTACCCCTGCCGGACGGCGCCTGCGCGACAGCGCCGAGCGGGTGCTGGCCGAGCTGGCGGCGGCGCGGCACGAGGTGGCCCGGCTGGTTGCCGGCGAAATCGGCGAGCTACGGCTGAGCACGGGCTGTTACACCTGCTACCACTGGTTGCCGCGCCTTCTTCCCGGCTTCCATGCCAGCCATCCCGGCGTGGAGGTGCGCCTGGTTCCCGAGCACACCGAGGCTGTGCTCGACGCGCTCAAGACCCACCGGATCGACATGGCGATCGTCGACCATGAGCCGCTCGATCCGCTGTTGAAAGCGGAGCCGCTGTTCGCCGACGAAATGGTGGTGCTGGTCGCGCCGGGGCACCGCTTGGCAGACCGCGAGGCCGTTGGACTCGACGATCTCGACGGCGAGCACCTGCTGGTCCACGGCGGCGGGCGCGACCGGATCGAGGAGTGGCTGTCGCAGGGCGGCATGCGGCCGGGCAAGACCACCGAGCTGAAGCTGTCGGAGGCGATCCTGGAGTGGGTCGCCGTGGGGCTCGGCGTGACGGTGATGGCGCATTGGGCGGCGCGGCGTCATTTGGAGCTGGGCATGGTGCGCGCGTTGCGGCTCAAGGGCCGGCGCAAGCTGCAGCGTTGGCTGGCGGTAACGCTGGAGGGCGCGCGGCCGGCTTACGTCGATACCCTGATCGAGCTGGTGCGCGCTCATCCGCCGACGCTGGAGCCGGTGACCTGAGCGCCGCTGTTGCCCCCGCTTACACGGCCTGGCGCAGGAACACCGGCAACCGGCGCGCGCCCCAACGGCCGGGCGGGCCGTCGAACACCCCCGCGATCCGCGTGCCGCACTGCGTGCAGTGGCCGCTGTCATCCAGGCGCCACTCCGATAGCTCGTACCAGTCGCGGCCGATCACCCGCTCGCCGCAGCCCGGGCAGTAGGTGCTGCCGCCATGCTTGTCGTGCACATTGCCGGTGTAGACGTAACGCAGGCCGTTGCCCTGGGCGATTTCGCGGGCGGCGGTCAGCGTGGTGGGCGGCGTGCTGGGCTTGTCCACCATCTTGTAGTCGGGGTGAAAGGCGGTGAAATGCAGCGGCACGTCCGGGCCCAGTTCGTCGGCGATCCAGCGCGTCATCCGCTCCAACTCCTGCGGTGAGTCGTTCTCGCCGGGAATGAGCAGCGTGGTCAGCTCGAACCACACCTCGGTCTCGTGCTTGAGGTACGCCAGCGTGTCCAGCACCGGCGCCAGCGAGGCGCCGGTGACGTGTTTGTAGAAGCGCTCGCTGAACGCCTTCAGGTCGATGTTGGCGGCGTCCATGTGGCGGAAGAACTCGCGCCGCGGCTCCGGCGAGATGTAGCCGGCGCTTACCGCCACCGCCTTGATGCCGTGCTCGTGGCAGGCTTGCGCCACGTCCACCGCGTATTCCAGGAAGATCACCGGGTCGTTGTAGGTGAAGGCGATGCTACGGCAGTTCAGCCGCCGCGCGGCCTCGGCCAGCCGCTCGGGACTGGCCTGGTCGGCCAGGGTGTCGATCTCGCGCGACTTGGAGATGTCCCAGTTCTGGCAGAACTTGCAGGCCAGGTTGCAGCCGGCGGTGCCGAACGACAGGATCGGGGTGCCAGGCAGGAAGTGATTGAGCGGCTTCTTCTCGATGGGATCGACGCAGAAGCCGCTGGAGCGGCCGTAGGTGGTGAGCACGATCCGGTCGCCCTGGCGGGCGCGGACGAAGCACAAGCCCTGCTGGCCTTCGCGCAGCTTGCACTCGCGCGGGCACAGGTCGCACTGCAGGCGGCCGTCGTCGAGCCGATGCCAGTACTCGGTGGCCACGGTGCCGGGGGCGATGAGTTGACGCATGGCGATCCCGCCGAACTCGCGGCGGCTCCGTAAGGTCTGATAAGGCAGTTCGAGTCGTTGCGGAGATCCTCGATGACTGCGGTACGGCGGCCGGCGGTGGCCGGACTGTTCTATCCGGCGGAGCCGGCGCACTTGCATGCCACTGTTGACCAGCTCCTGGCGCCAAAGGTTTCCGAGCTGGCGCCGCCCAAGGCGCTGATCGTCCCTCACGCCGGCTACATCTACTCCGGTCCCACCGCCGCCACCGCCTACGGCCGGCTATACGCCGCGCGCGAGCGCATCAGCCGCGTGGTGTTGCTGGGACCGGCGCACTTCGTGCCGCTGCGCGGCTTGGCAGCGCCGACGGTGGACGCCTTCGCCACGCCGCTCGGCGAGGTGCGCCTGGACCGGGCGGCGCTGGACGCTCTCAAGGACCTGCCGCAGGTGCGCCTCAACGACGGCGCGCACGGCCAGGAGCACAGCCTGGAGGTGCAGCTGCCGTTCCTGCAGCGTCTGCTGCCGGCGTTCACGCTGGTACCGCTGGTGGTGGGCGATGCCAGCCCGGCCGAGGTGGCCGAGGTGCTGGAACGGCTGTGGGGCGGCGAAGAAACCCTGATCCTGATCAGCTCCGACTTGTCCCACTATCACGACTACGCCACGGCGCGCGAGCTGGACGCGCGCACCAGCGCCAATATCGAGCGCCTGCGCTTCGAAGCGCTGGAGTGGGAGGACGCCTGTGGCCGGGTGCCGATCCAGGGGCTGCTGTACTACGCGCGCCGGCACGGACTCAAGGTCGAGACCCTGGAACTATGCAATTCGGGCGACACGGCCGGCGACAAGCGCCGGGTCGTCGGGTACGGAGCCTATGCCGTTCAGTAGCTTCACCGCCGAGGTCCAGCAGCGTCTGCTCGAACTGGCCGAGGGCTCGATCCGGCACGGCCTGGAGCGGGGCCGTCCGCTGCCGCCGCCGGCGGCGACGGCGCCGCTCGGTGCGCCCGGCGCCTGTTTCGTCACGCTACATCGTCACGATCAGCTGCGCGGCTGCATCGGCAGCCTTGAGCCGCGACGGCCGTTGGTCGAGGACGTGGTGCTCAACGCCTATCACGCCGCCTTCTCCGATCCGCGCTTCGCCCCGCTCAGCGCCGTGGAGCTGACCGGCTTGAGCTTGCACATCTCGGTGCTGGGGCCGCTGGAGCCGGTGGCGGCGTGTAGCGAGGCCGCGCTGCTGGCGTTCTTGCAGCCCGGCGTGCACGGCCTGGTGCTGGAGGGGCATGGGCGCCGCGCCACCTTCCTGCCGGCGGTGTGGGAACAGTTGCCGGAGCCTCGGGTCTTTCTCGGCCAACTCAAGCGCAAGGCCGGGCTGCCGGCCGAGTACTGGTCGCAGCAACTGCGCTTCTGGTCCTATCGCGTGCTGGAGTTCGGCGGGGCGGTGCGCGCGCCGACCGCGAACAAGCCCTAGCATCGGATTTTTCTATTATTTCGGGGCAATCCCCATCTCTCGGCGTGAGCCCCATCGAGCGCCGAGAGAGGAACGATAAGCTTGTGACTGCCCGAGGGAACGCACAGCGGCCGCCGCGTCGGCGCCGCCGGCTGCGGCACCTGCGTTGGTTGCTTCCAATCGCCGTCTACGCCGGGCTGGCAGCCTACTACCGCTATCGGCCGCATCCGCGCGGTCTGGAGCCGCCGCCGCGCAGCTACCGGCTGCCGGCGCAGAACCTGCGCTTCGTCTACAACATGGTCTGGTACGAGAACGGCGAACGCCGCGCCGTGCGCCAGGTGGTGGACACCATGTGCGAACTCATCCGCCGCGCCCGCCGCTGGGTGGTGCTGGACGTGTTCCTGTTCAATCAGCTGCATGTGGAGCACGGCCAGTTCGTTCCGGTCACGCGCCAGGTGGCGGATGCCTTTCGCGGCAAGCGGCATCCGTCCTACTTCATCACCGATCCGTTCAACGTGTTCTACGGCACCATGCCGTGCCGGCCGCTGGATTGGCTGCGCGAGGCCGGCGTGCGCGTCGGCGTGGTCGATGCCCGCCGCATCCGCGACAACAACCTGGTGTACTCGCCGTTGTGGCGGGCGCTGCTGCAGTGGTTCGGCAACGGCCGGCCGCGCTGGTTGCCCAATCCGGTCGACCGGCGCTACCGGACTACCCTGCGCGCCATCCTCGAGGCGCTCAATTTCAAGGGCAATCATCGCAAGGTGCTGATCGCCGACGACGGCAACGGCTCCTACGTGAGCTTCATTACCTCGGGCAATCTGGAGGACTCCGGCAGCTATTACGCCGAGACTGGCCTGGTGATCCACAGCCGCGAGGTGGCGCGCCACTTCCTGGCCTCGGAGAAAGCGGTGGCGCATCTCGCCGACATGGTCATTCCCTGCGAGGTGGAGCCGGGGCCGGAACCGGAAGGCGAGGCGTGGCTGACGCCGCTGATGGGCACCTGCATCAAGCGGGCGGTGCTGAGCGATCTACGCGCCGCCGAGGCCGGCGACGAGTTGTTCCTGTTCATGCTGTTCCTGGCCGACCGCGATGTGCTGAGGGAACTCAAGGAGGCGGCGCTGCGCGGGGTGCGCGTGTCGCTGCTGCTGGATCAGAGCCGCCGCAGCTTCGGCAGCGAGAAGCGCGGCTTTCCCAATCATTTCGCCGCGGCCGAACTGGCGCCGTATCCCAACGTGCGTATCCGCTGGGGCAACACCCGGCTGGAGGAGTTCCATACCAAGCTCTGCGTGCTGGCGAAGCCGGACCGGTGCATCGTGCACCTGGGCTCGGCCAACTTCACCCGGCGCGGGCTGTCCGGCACGGTACTGGAGGCTAACGTACGGCTGGAGGCGCCGCTCACCGCGCCGGTGTGTCAGGACATCCTGCGCTACGCGCACTGGGCATTCAGCGATCCGCGCAGCCTGGAGCGTATCGATCTCGATCGCTCGCGCCTGAAGCAAGCTTGGTACCGGTTGCAGGAGATCACCGGCTTGGCCACGTTCTGAGGCGCGGTAGGAGGAGGCGCGACCCTGATCCGCTACCCGGTCGCAGCGTAGGCCGCGCCGGGGCAGGGGAGTCCCCGCCCCGGCACCGGATCAGCGGTGGTATTCCTTGGCCGCTTCCGGCTGATAGATCACCTGGAGCACGCGCAGCTTGATGCTGCCGCCGCCCGGGCGCGACCACTCGATGCTCTGCCCTTCCGCCAGCCCCAGCAGGGCGGCGCCGACCGGCGCCAGAATGGACACCTTGCTCGGTGAGCCATCGACGTCGCGGGGGTAGACCAAGGTCATCTCGTACTCCTTGCCGGTGCTTTCCTCGACGAAGCGCACGGTGGAGTTCATCGTGACCACGCCGGGGGGGATCTCGGTGGGCGCGACCACCTCGGCCCGCTCCAGTTCCTGCCATAAGGCGTCGATGCCCGGCAGCTCGCTGAACGCGGGTTCTGCCAGGAGGCGATCGATGCGCTCCATGTCCTGGCTGGTGACCATGATCTTGGGTTGAGTTGCCATCTCCTTTCCTCTGTGAACGGACGTAGTACGGCCTCCCCGGGCCGGGCCAAAGCGTAGCTTGATCGATCCGGGCGGAACTGGCTAGCGGGCGCCGCCGATCGGTGACTATCCATGGATCGAGAAGCGGTCGGAACGTCCCTAGGGGGCGTGACCGCCATCGGGGCCTTGTACCGTCATGCCTCGATCGCCAGCAAGAGGGAGTCGCGCGCCGCGCGGTCCTGCGTTACTCTGCTGCGCCTTTGGACGCTCCTGAACCCGGGGATCGCGGACCGTCCGAGCCCAACTCAATTCAAGCACTATCCCATCGATGAGGTTGAGTCAACAATGGCGACCGATTTGGACCCGATCGTCGGCAACTGGTATCAAGATCTCAGCGCCGACGCCGATTTCGAGGTGGTGGCGGTAGACGAGGACACCGGTCTGGTCGAACTTCGTTACTTCGATGGCACCCGCGAAGAGATCGACCTGGACGATTGGTACAAGATGGACATCAACGCCGCCGAGCCCGGCGACGATTGGGAAGAGGGCGACGACGACGATCAGACCGCCGAGTTCGAAGAGGGCGACGCCGACGAGGAGTCGTGGGACGACGCCGACGACGACTACAACAGCCCGGACGATTATTGATCGGTATTGATCGGCGCCCGTCCCGACTCCCGCTGATCGGGCCAAGGATGGGTTAGGCCGCGGCCGCGCGACCCATCCTTGCCCTCGCCGATCCGATCAGACGGTGTGCATTTTCAGCCCCACCACGCCGACCACGATACAAGCCAGGAACGCCAGCTGCGGTAGCGACAGCGATTCGCCCAGCAGCATGGTGCCGGCCAGCGTGACGCCCACCGCGCCCAGGCCGGTCCATACCGCGTAGGCCGCGGCGGCCGGTATGCCGCGCATCGCGAACGACAGCAGCAGCATGTTGAGCACGGTCAGCACCATCGCCGCGGCGATGAGCCAGGGCGTGGTCTTGAGCTGGATGAGCTTGAGCGACAGCGCCCACATCACCTCGGTGATGCAGGCGACGAACAGAACGAACCAGTGAATGGACACGCGCAATCTCCCCGGCGTGGGGACGTCGCGGGCTCAGGCATGGAACGGAGCGGCGCTGGAAGCCCGCGAAGAAGCGCCGCCGGGCAGCACGCTCGGCGGCGACCGCAGCGGCCGCCGCCGGTGCATGAAGGTCAGTCGTCGAGCAACTCGACGTTGCGCACCGCGCCCTTGTCGGCGCTGGTGGCGAGCTTGGCATAGGCCTTCAGCGCGGTGCTCACCTTGCGCTTGCGCGGCGCGGCCGGCTTCCAGCCCTTGGCGTTCTGCTCGGCGCGGCGGCGGGCGAGTTCCTCGTCGCTGACGTCGATGCGGATGCTGCGGTTGGGGATATCGATCTGGATGAGATCGCCCGGCTGGATCAGGCCGATGTTGCCGCCCTCGGCCGCTTCCGGCGAGACGTGGCCGATCGACAGCCCCGAGGTGCCGCCGGAGAAGCGGCCGTCGGTGATCAGCGCGCAAGCCTTGCCCAGCCCCTTGGACTTCAGGTAGCTGGTGGGATAGAGCATTTCCTGCATGCCCGGCCCGCCGCGCGGTCCCTCGTAGCGGATGATCACCACGTCGCCGGCCTTGACCGTGCCGCCGAGGATGCCCTCGACCGCCGCGTCCTGGCTCTCGAACACCACCGCCGGGCCCTGGAACTTGAGGATGCTCTCGTCCACGCCGGCGGTCTTGACGATGCAGCCGCGCTCGGCGAGGTTGCCGTACAGCACGGCCAGGCCGCCGTCCTGACTGTAGGCGTGCTCCTTGGAGCGGATGCAGCCCTCGACCCGGTCGGTGTCCAGCTCCGGCCAGCGCGTGCTCTGGCTGAATGCGGTCTGGGTGGGGATGCCGGCCGGACCGGCGCGGTAGAACGCCAGCACCTTCTCGTCCTTGGTGCGCAGGATGTCCCACTGCTCCAGCGCCGCCGCCAGGGTAGGGGCGTGCACGGTGGGCACGTCGGTGTGCAGCAGGCCGGCGCGGTCGAGCTCGCCGAGGATGCCCATCACGCCGCCGGCGCGATGCACGTCCTCCATGTGGTACTTCTGCGTCGCCGGCGCCACCTTGGCCAGGTTCGGCACCTTGCGCGACAGCCGGTCGATGTCGGCCATGGTGAAGGGCACCTCGCCCTCCTGCGCCGCCGCCAGCAGGTGCAGCACCGTGTTGGTGGAGCCGCCCATGGCGATGTCCAGGCTCATGGCGTTCTCGAACGCCTTGAAGTTGGCGATGTTGCGCGGCAGCGCGGTTTCGTCGCCCTGCTCGTAGTAACGCTTGGTCAGCTCCACGATCAGCCGGCCGGCGCGGCGGAACAGTTGCTCGCGGTCGCTATGGGTGGCCAGCAGCGAGCCGTTGCCGGGCAGGGATAGGCCCAGCGCCTCGGTCAGGCAGTTCATGGAGTTGGCGGTGAACATGCCGGAGCAGGAACCGCAGGTGGGGCAGGCCGAGCGCTCGACGCGGGCGACGTCCTCGTCGGTGACGTTGTCGTCGGCGGCGGCGACCATGGCGTCGACCAGATCCAGCGCCACGTCCTTGCCCGCCAGGCGGGTCTTGCCGGCTTCCATCGGGCCACCGGAGACGAAGATCACCGGGATGTTCAGCCGCAGCGCGGCCATCAGCATGCCGGGGGTGATCTTGTCGCAGTTGGAGATGCACACCAGCGCGTCGGCGGTGTGGGCGTTGCACATGTACTCCACGCTGTCGGCGATGATGTCGCGCGACGGCAGCGAATAGAGCATGCCGTCGTGGCCCATGGCGATGCCGTCGTCCACCGCGATGGTGTTGAACTCCTTGCCCACGCCGCCGGCCTTCTCGATCTCCTCGATTACCAGCTGTCCCATGTTCTTCAGGTGCACGTGACCGGGCACGAACTGGGTGAACGAATTGGCGACCGCGATGATGGGTTTGGCGAAGTCACCGTCCTTCATGCCCGTGGCACGCCAGAGCGCGCGGGCGCCGGCCATGTTGCGGCCGAAGGTGGAGGTACGGGAACGATAGGCGGGCATGGAGAGGCTCCTCGTGTGCGGAACTCGCGAAGTGGCGAGCCTAGCACAACGCCAAGGGCTTGGCGCAGTGCAGGGTTGGCTGTGCGCGGCGTCAGGCCGCCACGGGGGCCGCGAGCAGCCGCTCGATGTCCTGCTTCAGGCTGTCCGGGGTGGCGGTGGGGGCGTAGCGTTCGACCACCCGTCCGGCGCGGTCCACCAGGAACTTGGTGAAGTTCCACTTGATGGCCTTGCTGCCGAGCAGGCCCGGCGCCTGCGCCTTGAGGTGCTGATACAGCGGATGGGCACCGGGGCCGTTGACCTCGATCTTGGCGAACAGCGGGAAGGTCACGCCGAAGTTCAGCTCGCAGAACTGGCCGATCTCGGCCTCGCTACCGGGCTCCTGCTTGCCGAACTGATTGCAGGGGAAACCCAGGATCACCAGTCCCTGGTCATGGTACTTGCGATACAGCTCCTCCAGTCCCTTGTATTGGGGCGTGAAGCCGCACTTGCTGGCGGTATTGACGATCAGCAACACCTTGCCTTTGAACTCGGACAAGGAGCGCTCCCGGCCGTCGATGCCGCGTGCGCTGAAATCGTAGACGGTGCCGCTCATGCTCCCTCCAAACGTTGTGTGGAAAAAGATTGTGTGCAATCGAAAGCCGCGATGTCCAGCGGTCGCCACCGGTACCGCGGCTGACCGGCTCGGGCTGGGCTGATAAACTTCGGCCTTTCGTCGCCCCGGGTAAGGACGCCATGCGACTAGATCAGCTTAGTCCGGTTGCCGCCAACGGCCAGCGAGCCGTGCCGCAGGACGCGGTGGTACGGGCGCGCGGTGTCGTCAAGCGCTATGGCCCGCGGACCGTAGTCGACGGCCTCGATCTCGTCATCCGCGCCGGCGAATGCTTCGGCTTGCTAGGGCCCAACGGCGCGGGCAAGACCACCACCCTGCGCATGCTCATGGGGCTGACCCCGCCCAGCGCCGGCAGCATCGAAGTGCTGGGGCTGCCGGTGCCGGCGCAGGCGCGCGAGATGCGCCGCCGCGCCGGCGTGGTGCCGCAGTTCGACAACCTCGATCCCGACTTCACCGTCGCCGAGAACCTGGCGACCTTCGCCAGCTACTTCGGGCTGAAGGGCCCGGCGCTGAAGGCGCGCATCGCCGAACTGCTGGAGTACGCGCAGCTCGCCGACCGCGCCGATGCCGCCATCCAAGCCTTGTCCGGCGGCATGAAGCGGCGCCTGACGCTGGCGCGTGCCCTGATCAACGATCCCGCGCTGCTGGTGCTGGACGAGCCCACCACCGGTCTCGACCCGCAGGCGCGCCAGCATATCTGGGAGCGGTTGCGGCGCTTGCTCAACCAGGGCCGGACGCTGATCCTCACCACCCATTACATGGAAGAGGCCGAGCGGCTGTGCGACCGCGCCGCGATCATGGACCACGGCCGCATCGTCGCCTGCGACAGCCCGGTACAGCTGATCCGCACCCATATCGAACCGCACGTCATCGAACTGCGCGCCAGGGACGCCGATGTGTTCCTGGCCCGTCCCCACGATTTCTCCGGGGTGCGGGTCGAGCATGTCGGCGAAACCGTGCTGCTGTACTCGGCCGACCGCGAGCGCCTGATCCAGGCGGCCGGCGCGCTGCCGTTCATCCAGCGCCCGGCCAATCTGGAGGACGTGTTCCTCAAGCTCACCGGGCGCGAGTTGAGGGAATGAGCATGGAGCGCGTTTCCCTCCTGCCGCGGCTGTCTCTTCGCTTCGTGCCGGTATGGCGGCGCAATCTGCGCGTCTGGCGCAAACTCATGGGGCCCTCCATCGTCGGCAACTTCGGCGAGCCGCTGCTGTATCTGCTGGCCCTGGGCTACGGCTTCGGCCGCATGGTGGGCGAGGTGGGCGGCTTGCCGTACATGATGTTCCTGGCCTCCGGCATCGTCGTCTCCAGCGCCATGACCGCGGCCAGCTTCGAGGCCATGTACTCGGCCTTCACCCGCATGCACATGCAGCAGACCTGGGTGGCGCAGTTGCACGCGCCCTTGGAGGTCGAGGACGTGGTGTTGGGCGAGGTGTTGTGGGCGGCAACCAAGGCGCTGATCAACTCGGCGGCCATCTTGCTGGTGGCGGCCGGGCTGGGCCTGGTCGGCGGCTGGCGGGCGTTGTGGGTGCTGCCGGTCATGCTGCTGGTGGGCGTATGCTTCGCCTCGCTGGCGATGATCGTCACCGCTCTGGCGCGCAGCTACGACGTGTTCACCTATTACTTCACGTTGGTACTGACGCCGATGCTGCTGCTCAGCGGCGTGTTCTTCCCGCTGCAAACCTTGCCGCCGGCGATCGTCGCCATCGTCCAGCTGCTGCCGCTGGCGCACGCGGTCGAGCTGATCCGGCCGCTGGTGGTGGGCGCCGAGCCGGGCAACGTGATCCTGCACCTGGCGGTGATCGCCGTGTATGCGAGCGCCGGTGTCGTCATCTCCAGCCGGCTCGTGGCGCGCCGGCTAAGGCATTGACGGGGTCGGCGAATTTCGACGGAACCCTCTGACAGCACGGAATGTCCACTTCTCAAGCCAGGCCGAAAGCGGCATCCTGATTCCGCACAACGAAAAACAATATCCAACCATGCCCAGTGCCCCGATCCTCAAGCCCGAGCATATCGACGCCCTGCTCAAGCACGGCGTCGTCCGCCATTTTCCGGCCGATAAGCTGTTGGTCAGCGAAGGCGAGCGCGGCGACCAGTTGTTCGTGGTCCTCGAAGGCCGCGTGCGGGTCTTCGTCAGCGACGACCAAGGCCGCGAGGTCATTCTTAACGGCCACGGTCCCGGCGAGTTCTTCGGCGAGTTGGCGTTGATCGACCAGGCGCCGCGTTCGGCCTCGGTCATCTGCCTGGAGCCCTGTCGCTTGCTGATGGTGGGGCGGCAGGCCTACGAGCGGGCGGTGGCGGAGTGTCCCAGCCTGGCGCTGGACGTCCTCAAGGCCTTGCCGCAGCGGGTTCGTTCCTTGACCAGTTCGCTCAAGACCATGGCGCTGCAGGATGTCACCGGCCGGGTTACCGAGGTGCTGTTGAAGCTGGCCAGGCGCGACGACGACGCGCTGCTGGTCGAGCCGCGGCCGACGCAGCAGGAAATCGCCAGCCGCGTCGGCGCGTCGCGCGAGATGGTCAGCCGGGTGATGAAGGAGCTGAGCGCGCGGGGCTTGATCAGCGTGCGCGGCAAGGCGCTCGTTCTCGACCCGGCGCTGTCGCCGAATAGCGACGTTTCGTGAAAAATCCGCAGCAATCTTGGCCCGCCGCCCATACATTGAAGGTGTTTGGCGTGGCAACCCTCCTTTGATGGTGGGTCATTCAGCTCGCGAGCCCAAGTCGCGAGCTGTTTTCTTTTCCGCGCCCGGTCGTATCGGGCGGCACCGTCACTTCCCTGCGCAGCGTTTCCAGCCGGTGGCGCGCGCGCATCTCCAGGGCGGCATCGCCTTCCAATTCCCCTAGCAGGCGGCAGGCCAGCGCCTCTTCGTAGCGCATTTCCAGCCGCTCGGCGAGCGCCAAGGCGCGCCGTGCCGCTGTTACGGCGCGCTCGCGCCGGCCCGCTTGCCGGTAGCGGTAGCCCATGACCAGCGCCGCCGCCGGTTGGCCCACGGCGAAGGTGCGGGCGAAGCGCGCCAGCGCGCGGCAGGCGTCGGCGGCGGCCCGCTCGAGCTGGGCATCGTTCGGGTTGCGGCGCCATAGCTCCAGCCAGCACAGGGCGGCGCCGAGGTAGCCCCACAGCCCGTTGTAGGTGGTGGGGTGCGAGCGGACCAGCGCCAGCACCGCGCGGGCGTGCATTTGCGCGCCCTGGTCGTCGCCGCGGCGTAGCATGGCCAGCGCCAGTACGCCGTGTCCCACCAGTTGATCGGCGGGGAACGCGGGTTGGGCCAGCAGCCGCTCCAGCCGCTCGAACGCATCCATGTCGATCTGCTCCAGCATCAAGCCCGCCGCCAGGCGGGTGGCGGCGCGCCAGACCAGCATCTGCGGCAAGCGTTCGACCCAGTGTTCGGCTTCGGTGGCGCCGATGCGGGTGAACACCGCCGCCGGCTGGCCGCGATGCAGATGCATGAACGCCAGGATGGCGCGATTGACCGCCAGGTGCGGCTCGTCGCCGGCCCGCTCGAACGAGCGGATCGCGGCTTCGCCGCAGGCCTCGACCCGTTGCCAGTCGCCCAAGCCTTGGCAGTAGAGCGCTTGCAGCTGATGGCAGTAGCCGGCGGTGGCGTCGTCCGGCAAGGTGGCCGCGACCGCCCGTGCCCGCAGGAACATCGTGTCGGCCGCGCGATGGCGGCGCAGTATGCCGCTTACCAGTCCGCACACGGCATAGGCGCGCGCCAGCGCCTTGCTTGCCCCGGCCGGCTCCGCCAGCGCCCGGGCATGCAGGGCACCGTTGATCAGCGTGCTCAGGTCGAGGCTGAAGTAGGCCGCCTCGCAGCGGATCCAGTGCAAGTCGGAACTTAGCAGCAGCTTCTCGGCGGACGGTCGATCGCCGAGCGCGGGCGCGCGGCCGCGGCGCAGCCACTGTCGCGCGCGCTGCCGCAGCGTGTCGGCGATGAGGCCGAGGCGATGGGTCGGGAGCGGCCGGCCCAGCAGCGCCAGCGCGTCGCGCAACTCGGTGCCGGCCTGACCGAGGCGGCCCAGGCGTACGGCGGCGACGGCACACCAGTAGTGCCAGCGCGCGCGGCGGCCGCCGCCCGCCACCGCGGCCTGCGCCTGCGCCGCATCCAGCAGCCGCACCGCTTCTTCCAATGCCAGGCGATCCAGCGCTTGCCGCGCCGCCTGTTCCAGGCACGCCGCCGCGCGCAACGGCTCGGCGCCGGCGGCCCAGTGCTGCGCCAGCAGGGTCAAGTCGGCGATCGACTTGGCCGTGCCGGTGCGTTCCAGGCGGCCGGCGATCGCGCGGTGCAACGAGCGGCGCTGGTCGAAGCTGAGCAGTCCGTAGGTGATCTGCTGCAGGATGCCGTGGCGGAAGGCGTAGTTGGCCGAGCCGGGCTCACGCTCGATCAGCCCGCGCAGGCAGAGCCGGGACAGTTGTTCTTCCAGCAGCTCGCGGTTGGCGACGACCGGATGGATCTCCTCCAGCGCATCGACCGAGAACGACGGCCCCAGCGCGCTGGCGACCTTGAGCGTGAGCAGCTTCTCCGGCGCCAGCAGGTCGAGGCGGGCCGTGATCACGCCCTCCAGGGTGGGTGGAACCGCCAGCTGGTTGAGCGCGGCGAGTGGCACCCGTAGCGTGTAGCCGTTCGGCGTGGCCATCAGGTAGCCGGTGTCGAGCAGGCCGTACAGCAGTTGCTCGGCGTAGAACGGGTTGCCGCCGGTGCGCTCCTGCAGGCGCCTCCCCTGCTCGGGACTGACCTCGCGGTGGCTGACCCCGGCGAACACCGCGCCCGCCTCGTCCGCGGTCAGCCCGTCCAGCTCGAGACGTACGGCGTGCCGGCGGGCCAGCGCCTCGGTCACGTCGGCCAGGCCCGGGCTCACCTCCAGCGGTCGCCAGGTGCACACGACCAGCAGCGAGCCGGACCCGACGACCTCGGCGAGCAGGCCCAGCACGCGCAGCGAGGACGGGTCCGCCCAGTGCAGGTCGTCCAGGACGACCACCGTCGGCTTCTCCCGGGCGGCGCGCTCGACCTCGCGGACGACCGCCTCCCAGGAACGGAACGACGCCCCGACGTCGTCGGTCGGG
>Ga0182741_1002339_pt1 | contig 22354 bp, 18 predicted proteins | sample eDN5th37CBELigOP_FD_128874 | JGI IMG/M metagenome (GOLD analysis project Ga0182741, IMG submission 128874) | Enriched Organic Plus compost microbial communities from Emeryville, California, USA - eDNA 5th pass 37_C BE-Lig OP (version 2) (version 2) ... | reverse complement strand
CCTGACACAGGTACTCAAATTCCGAAACGAGCGTTCCCTGATCGGATCGATTGCGACGCGGTGAGGGGCGAGAATCAGGATCGTGAAGATGACAAGCACGGGCGGATACGCGACCCCGCGTGTCCCTTCGACATGCCGCGCCTCGACGCCCGGCAGGCGTTGTGATCGATAGCCCGCAAACAGAGCGCCTTCGCCTCGGGATCTTTCTCGGGGGCACGAGCCTCTCTCTTATCGGGAACATCCTCGCCATGGTGGCGCTCCCCTGGTTTGTCCTGGAGACCACCGGAAGCGCGGTGCAAACAGGGCTGACCGGCATGGCGACTGCCCTGCCGGCCTTCCTTGCTGGTATCTTCGGCGGGCCGCTGGTCGACCAGCTTGGCGGGCGCCGCATGAGCGTCATCGCCGACCTGTTCAGCGCTGCCTCGATCCTCGCCATTCCGGTCCTGTACACCACCATCGGGCTGGAGTTCTGGCAGCTCTTCGCGCTCGTCCTTCTCGGCGCTCTCCTCGATATTCCGGGCTACACCGCTCGCCGCACGCTCCTGCCAGGCTTCGGCGAGCGCACGAAGATGAAGCCGGAAGCGATTAACTCGGCGTTCGAAGTGCTCCTGGGCGTGTCCGGGATTATCGGGCCGGCATTGGCGGGTCTCCTGATCGGTCCGATGGGCGCCGTCAACTTGCTCTGGCTGACCGGCGCGGGGTTCGTTCTCTCGGCGCTCTCGGTGTATGGCGTTGCCCCGGACAGCGCGAACGAGCGCAGCGCCGATGAGCCGGGGCTCTCGTACCGGCAGCAGATTGCCGAGGGACTCTCGTTTATCGGGCGCGACAGCCTGCTCCTCTCCCTGGCAATCCTCTTCGCCGTCTCGAATTTCCTGACGAACGGCTTCTACGCCGTTGGCCTGCCGGTGGCCATCTTCGAGCAGTTCGGGGACGCGTCCCGATTCGGCCTGATCCTTTCCGCGACCAGCATCGGCACGTTGGTTGGTGGCTCGATCTATGGGGCTATCGGTGACCGGTTCCGGGAGAACCGGCGGGCGCTACTTCTCGCCGGCTTCATGGTGCAACCATTTTTCATGGTGCCGTTCGTCCTCGAAGCTCCCTATGCGGTGCTCCTCGGGGTCGCCTTCCTCTCGGGGATCATGCTGGGGCCGATCAACCCGTTGACGGTCACCATTCGCTTCGAGCGTACGCCCGCCCGGCTTCATGGGCGCGTCTTCGCCACCTATTCCGCGATCTCGGCCGCGATGACGCCGCTCGGCATGGCGCTGACGGGCTTCCTCTACGAGGCGATTGGCTCGACACCGGCACTCACCGCGCTGACCTTGACCGCCATCGGGCTCGCGCTCTTCATGCCGGCGGTCCGGCCGTTCCACAAGATGAATGTCGCGGCGGAAGAGTGCGAGCCGGAATCGGTTGGTCCCGCACGATAACCCTCAGTCCGCGACCAGTCCTTCCGCGAACGGGTTCGGGATCGAGCTGAGCAACAGTCGGGTGTAGTCGTGCTGCGGCTCGGAGATCACCTGGTTCGCGTCGCCGCCCTCGACGATCCGGCCCTTGTTCAGCACCAGGATCTCGTCCGCCAGCGCCCGCGCGCTGAGCAGGTCGTGCGTGATGTAGAGCATCGCGATGCCCTTGTCCCGCACCAGACGATTCAGGATCTCCAGGATCTCGGCCCGGATCGTGACGTCGAGCATTGATGTCGGCTCGTCGGCGATCACGATCTCCGGCTCCGACAACAGCGCCCGGGCAACGACGACGCGTTGTCGCTGCCCACCCGAGAGCTGGTGCGGGTACTTGTCGATGAACTGCTCCGCCGGTGTCAGCCCGACCTGCTCCAGCATCTCCGCCACGCGCTGGCGAGCCGCCCGCCCGCTGACATCCATGAAGTTCGCCAGCGGGCGGGTTAGCGTATGCACGATCGTGTGTGCCGGGTTAAGCGCGGAGTAGGGGTCCTGGAACACGAGCTGGACGTGCCGCCGGTACTCCTTCAGGTCTCGCCGGGCGAACTGGTCCACCCGTTGCTCGCCGAACAGGATCGAGCCGGAGTCCGGCTTTTCGATCCCCGTGATGAGTCGTCCGATCGTGGTCTTGCCGCTGCCGGATTGCCCGACGAGCGCCGTGATATACCCCTTGCGGAGCGTGAACGAGACGTCGGAGACGGCGTCCACCCGGGTCTTGGTCAGTCCCCGGCGGCGCGTGTAGTGCTTCGAGATATTCTCGATCACCATTACCGCCTCGTGGGCCGATGCTTCGGCGGGAGCGCGGACCACTGCCGGATCCTGCGCGGTGGCCTCGGCGATTGCCTGGAGGTCGTCCATGCCCAACATCCGGGTCTCGTCGGCATCCATCCCGTGTCGCGCCGCGATATCGACGGGAGCCTTGCCGCCGAACGCCCGGGTGATCGGCTGACCGCTCGCGTCGCTGGATGCGTCCTCCGCCGCAGAGCCGGACGCGGGCTGCCAGAGGTCCTCATACGACCCGATCAGCACCCGCGAATAGGGGTGCTTCGGCCGCAGGAGCAAATCGCGCGCCGGCTGGTCGTCGACCAGCTGCCCCTGGTACATCACCGCCACCCGGTCGGCGATCTCCATGATCGCGCCGAGGTCATGGCTGATCATCAGGACGGCAAAGCCGAACTCTTTCTGGATACGCTTCACGTTGTCGAGGATCGCCTGCTGGACCACGACATCGAGGCCGGTCGTCGGCTCGTCCAGCAGCACGAACCTCGGCTGGAGCGCCAGCGCGAGCGCGATGGCGACGCGCTGCTTCATCCCGCCCGACAATTCGTGGGCGTAGAAGCGCGAGAACGACGGATCGATGTTCACCATCTCCAGGAGCTCGGCGGTGCGGCGCTCGATCTCGCGCTCCGTCATGTTCGTGTGCGCTTCGATCACGTCCTTGAACTGCTTCCCGATGTTCACCACCGGGTTCAGCGCGTTCATGCTGCTCTGGAAGACTGTCGACATCTCCGCCCAGCGCAGCGGCCGGATCTCGTCCTCGCTGGCGCGGGTGATGTCCTTGCCGTCGAAGATAACCTGCCCGCTTGTGATGGTGCCGGGTGGATCGAGCAGCCGCAGCACCGCCGTTCCCAGCGTCGATTTGCCGGAGCCGGACTCGCCGACCAGCCCGACGATCTCCCCGGCGTCGATGGTCAGGTTCGCGTCCTTCACCGCGTGGAAGGGCGGCCGCTTCTTCGTCATGTAGGAGACGTTGAGGTCCTTCACTTCGAGCACGGCCATGGTTATTCCTCCCGCAGGTGCGGATTGCTGATCGCGTCGACGCCGAAGTTCACCAGCGTCAGCGCCGTGATCAGGAGCGCGAGCGCCAACCCCGGCGGGATCAGCCAGCCCCACTGGCCTGTTAGCAACGCGCCGGAGTTGTCCGCCCAGTAGAGCATCGTGCCCCAGCTGATCGTGAGCGGGTCGCCGACGCCGATGAACGCCAGTCCGGCCTCGGCGCCGATCGCCGCGCCTGCCGCGCCGATGTACCCGGCGACGATGAGCGACGTCATATTCGGCAGGATCTCCCGGAAGACGATGCGCCACATCGGCTCGCCGGAGAAGATCGCGGCGGTGATATAGTCGCGTTCCCGCAGCGACATCATCTGCGAACGCTTGACCCGGGCCCCCCATGCCCATCCGGTGACGCCGATGACGATGATGACCGTCGTCACGCCCTTGATGGGGGAGTAGGCGGCAAACGTGATCATCAGCGGCAGCGTCGGGATGACGAGGAACACGTTGATGAAGAACGACAGCACCTCGTCGACCCAGCCGCCGGCGTATCCGGCGATCATGCCGATGATGAGCCCGATGATGGTCGCCAACCCTCCGGCGAGGATGCCGACGATGAGGGACGTGCGCGTGCCGTAGATGAGCTGGGAGTAGACATCCTCGCCCAGCTGTGTCGTTCCGAGCCAGTTCTCGCCGGACGGCGGTGCCAGTGGCATGAAGATCCCCGCGCGCGGGTCGTACGGCGCGATCCACGGCGCGAAGATCCCGACCACGACGAACAGCGCGAGCAGGATGAGCCCGGTCCGGCTCTTCCGGTTCGCCCACATGATCGCCAGGCCGTTCGGGACCTTGAACCGGGTCCGTTTGCCAGTGTCATATGGCTCTGGCGCCAGGTCTTCAGCAGCGGTTTCGAGGCCAAACGTGCGGCCTTCCTGCATGGCCATCAGTTCGTCCCTCCACGGCGCACGCGCGGATCGATCACGCCGTACAGCATGTCGACAAGGAAATTCGCCGTAAGTACGCCGACGGTCGTGAAGAGGAAGACGGTCTGCATCAGCGGATAGTCACGGTTGCCGATCGCCTCGAACATGAGCCGCCCCATGCCCGGATAGTTGAAGATCTGTTCGACGAGGATCGACCCGCCGACGATGCCGCCGAGCGAGATCGCGAACCCGGTGATGTTCGGCAGGATCGCGTTTCGCGCGGCATAGGTGAGCGCGATGCGTCGCTCCGAAAGCCCCTTGGCCCGGGCCAGCCGCGTGTAGTCCTCACCCAGCGTCTGCACCATCGTGTTGCGCTGGCTCATGATCCAGCCGATCGGCGCGGTGATCAGGAGCGACAGCGCTGGCAGGATGCTGTGGTAGATCGCGCTGGAGATGAATCCCCAGTTCCAGCCCGGCGTCTCCTCGCCGGCGAACCCGCCGCCGTCGGGGAACCAGCCAAGCTCGAACGCGAAGACATAGATCATCAAGAGCGCGATCCAGAAGTAGGGGAGCGTCCCGAAGAAGCTGGACGTGGTCGTGATCAGCGAGTCGAACGCGCCGTTGCGCCGCCACGCCGCCCATGTCCCGAGAAGGGTCCCGGTGACGAACGCGATGACCTGGATGACGCCGATCAGCACGAGCGTCCACGGCAGCGTCTCCATGATCATGTGGCTGACCGTGTACGGGAAGTAGCTGTAGGACACGCCGAACTCGCCGCGCACCACCGTTCCGAGATAGTCGAAGTATTGCTGCAGGAGCGGCTCGTCGGGGGTGCCGAGCATCAGGCGGATGGCCTCCACCTGACGCGGGTCGATGGCCTGGCTCTGGCCGGTCAGCCGGGAGACGATCGCCTCGGCCGGGTCGCCGCCCTGGATCCGCGGGATGAGGAAATTGAGCGTGATCGCTGCCCACAGGGTGAGCAGGAAGAAACCGATTCGTCTCAGGTAATAGACCATGGCGTTTCGTCCTGACCGTGCCAACCGACCTCGATACGTATGCAATCGTCGTAGAGGCGAACATGGAGTCCGCCCCTACGAGGGCACGCACGTCCGCCGGGTAAAGGGGTGGCGGATGATTCATCCGCCACCCGGGGTTCGTCGCTATCCCTCTTCGGGCGCGCGCAACCGCAGCAGGATCAGCGGCAGGTCGCCGGACCCGGCGTACGGATCCTCCTCGTTCGGCCACCCCACCGCGTTCTGCGTCCGGTACTGGAACCAGATCGCGCCGAGCCACAGCGGGATCGTCGGCAGCTGCTCGTACATGATCGTCTGCAGCTGGTAGGCGATCTCCTTCTGGGTTTCCTCGTCTTCGGCGGAGAGGAACTGGTTCAGGAGGTCGTCCGTCTCCTCGTCCTCCCAGCGCACGAAGTTCGACAGTGCTTCCTCGCCGACCGGCGCGGTCGCCGCGCTGGCGAGATGATCGTAGAAGTTGCGGTACATCGAGCAGCCGCCGCCATGGACGCCGAAGACGAGGTCGAAGTTGCCTGTCTTGCGGTCCTGGTCGTTCACGATCGCTGCGTCTGGCGTCTCGACGTTGACCTGCATCCCGATGTCGCCGAGGTTCGTGGCGATGATGTTTCCGGCCTGGATCCAGTCGGTCCACCCGGCCGGGATCTTGAAGCTGAACTCCACCGGGTCGCCCTCCGGCGTCCGCAGGGAATCGCCGTCGTAGGTGTATCCGGCCTCTTCCAGCGTCGCGCGGGCGGCGTCGGGATCGTAGGCGACGCGCCCCTCGTCCGGGATATCCGGGTTCAGCCAGGATTCCTGCCCGGGAAGCTTGATGCCGGTCTGGCTCGCCGTCTCCACGTACCCGAGCTGTGCCTTCTCGGCGATCTCGTCCTTGTTGACCGCCTGCGCAACCGCCTTGCGGAACGCGACGTCGTTGAACGGCGCCTTCGTCAGGTTGAAGTAGAGCGCGATATTCCCGCCCGGCGCGTACCAGTAGTGGTTATGATCCGGATCCCGGGAGACGTAGACCTCCTGGACATTCGGGATGAACTTCGCGTTCCAGTCGTACTCGCCGTTCGCGAGGCGGAGCATGTCGGCCTGGCCCTCGGCCGGCTTCGTGAAGCCGACTTCCTGGACGGCGATCTGGTCCGCCTGCCAGTAGTCGGGGTTCTTCGTCCAGACGACTTCCTCGGAGTTGAAGCTGCCGAGGGTGTAGGGGCCGGTCCCGACCGGCGATTCATCGTTGACGAACGTCACCGGATCGTCGATGCCTTCCCAGACATGCTTTGGCACGATGTAGGTGTTGGATACCGGGTGGAACATCGGCGTCGCGGGGTTGGCAAAGGAGAACGTAACCGTGTTGCCGTCGGCGGTGACCGAGTCGAGGCCCGGTGTCGCGCCCTGGAGGTCCATCGCCGGGAATTCCTTCAGGAGATCGAAGGTGAAAACGATGTCGTCGGCGGTGAACTCGGTCCCGTCGTTCCAGGTGATGCCCTCCCGGATCGTGAAGACGAGGTTCTGGGAGTCGGTCCACTCGTACGACTCGGCCAGCCAGGGCACCTCTTCGCAGTTGTAGGTGTTGATGATGTAGAGCCGCTCGAAAACGAGATTCTCGGTGCCGCTGATCTTGTTCGGGGAGTAGGGGTTGAAGTTCGCCTGTGGATTCGACCCGCCGCCCATACCACCGCCGTTCAGACGGGGGATCGGCGTCAGGTCGCCGCCCTCTGGCGTCTGCGCGAAGATCCGGCTTGCCGGGATGCCGCCAATCATCATGCCGCCGCCAACCGCGGCCGCGCCCTTGAGGAGCGAACGGCGATCGATACCGCACGATCCGTCGGAGCAGGCGTAGGCATGGCTGTAGCGCTTCGTGTCGTGTGAGGTCATCGGTAGATCCTTTCGGGGTGCGTCTTCCTGTGCGAGGTTCTCTGGGACACGACCGGGAATCCGATGGTCAGGCCTCCTTTCGGCTCAAAACGGGCTGTTCCTGTTCATGGAATGCCGACAGGTGGTCCTGTCCTGGCGGGCAGCCGCAGCTTTCTCTCACGACGAGTCGGGTAGGCAGGACGTATTCATGTTCGACTTCCTCCCCGGCGATCAGCGCCAGGAGCGTCCGGGCGGTGTGGTGACCGAGTTGTCGGGTGAATTGCTGGACGGTGGTCAATGACGGCGCGCTGTGTGCCGCGTTCACGATGTCGTCCCAGCCGGTGACGGCGACGTCCTCCGGCACGCGGATGCCCCGTGTCCGCAACGCGCCGATCGCGCCGATCGCGATCTCGTCGTTGCCACAGACGAGCACCTCCGGAATGGTCGGAAGGGAGATCAGGTAGTCTGCGACGTCCGGGCCGGAGCGGTACTCGAACGGCACCGGGATCGGCTCCTCTGGCCGCTCGATTCCGGCCTCGTCCAGTACCTCCGTGAAGGCGTTCCAGCGGTCGAGCGCATCCGGGCTGCCGGAGATGCTCCCGGCGATCGCGAAGCGGCGGTATCCGTGGGTCTCGATCAGGTGCCGGGCGAGCGCCTGCGTCTCGGTGCGGTTGTCGACGCGGACGGACGGGATGCCCTGCTCCGGGTGCTGGGAGACGAGGACCAGCGGGCAGCCGGTGAGCCGGAGCTGTGCCAGCATGCTGGCGGCGAGCGTCCCGCCCATCACGGCAAGGCCATCTACCCGGCCCGAGAGCGCGAGGACCTGATCCTTCGCGTTCGGCAGCAAGTGGGTCGAGAAGACGAGGACGCTCTTCTGCGCTTCCAGCGCGGCCTCGGTACACCCCTGGACGACCTCGGCGAAGAACGGGCCGACGAGCCCGGGAACCACCAGGCCTAGCGTGTTGTGACGCCGGTTGACCAGCGCTCGGCCGGACTCGTTCGGCAGGTATCCCAACTCGCTGATGGCGTCCATGACGCGCCGCCGCGTCGAGGGGGCGACCCGCTCGATATTGCGGACCACCCGTGACACGGTCGCGATGGAGACGCCGGCCTGCGCGGCGACGTCATGGAGTGTGGGACCCTTCCTGGTCATACGCTCCCCGGTGGTAAACGTTTACATTCGATGCCTCAGACAATACTCTTACATGAACCGATGCGCAAGTGTCGACTGTCGGTAGTAGACAGAACATCGCCAGAGGCCTTTTCGCAACCAGTACGCAAGAACCACGCCAGTTCCCTGGTGGCGAGACTGGAGGGAGAACGATGATCGAGGTGCGCAAGAAGACGATCCGGATCGATGGGGAGCCCCGGCTCCTTGTCTCGGGTGAGGTCCACTACTATCGGCTCCCCCGCGATCAGTGGCGGGATCGTCTGGAGAAGCTGAAGGCCGCCGGCTGCAACACCGTCGCCTCCTACATCCCCTGGCTGTGCCACGAGCCGGAGAAGGGCCATTTCGACCTGGATGGCCACACCCGCGACCACCTCGATCTCGGAGCCTTCATCGACCTCTGCGCGGAGCTGGATCTTTACTTCATCGCCCGGCCGGGCCCGTTCATCATGGCCGAGATGAAGAACGAGGGCGTCCCGTATTACCTCTACACCGATCACCCGGAGATCGTGCCAATCGGCTGGGACGGCAAACCCGCCCCGACCCGCACGCTGGACTACACCGCCCCGGCGTTCCTCGAGGAGATCCGTCGCTGGTACGACGCCGTGATGCCGGTCATCGCCGAGCGCCTCTATGAGGGAAGCGGCAACGTGATCGCCGTCCAGCTCGACAACGAGGTTGGCATGCTCTCGTGGGTCAGCAACTCGCCGGACCTGACCGAGCACGTTATCAATGGATTCTGGTCGTGGCTCGGCACCACGCATGGCGAGGACGAGCGGTCGCGGCGATATCCGTTCGCCAGTGGCGACATTGCCGCCTCGATTCGATCACCACAGGAGCCGTGGGCCGGGTTCCTGATGCAGGACCTCGCCGCCTATATGCGACACCGTTTCGCGGAGTACATCGCCGCGCTCCGGCGCATGGCGGAGGCGAACGGCATCACCAACGTCCCGTTCATCGTCAACATCCACGGCACCGAAGCCGGCGGTGGCGCGAGCTACCCGATCGGCATCAGCCAGCTCTACGAGAGCTACACGCAGGACGACGGTTACATTTCCGGTAGCGATCACTACCTCGGCAACCTGACTGCGACGAACGGGCCGGACTGGTACGTCATGAATGCGTACATGGACGCCGTGAACCTGCCGGACCAACCCCTGACGTCAATGGAGTTCGAGGCGGGGGAGGGTGACTATGGCGGCAGCATGGGCGCCCGGCTCGACCCGTCGGCCGCGCCGTTCAAGCTCCGCATGGCCGCCGCGCAGGGTAATCGCCTCGTCAACTACTATCTCTTCACCGGCGGCTACAACTATCGAATGGACCGCGAGACCGGCGACGGCAACGACCGCATCAGCTTCACCGGCGAACGGCACGGCATCGGCGCGCCGGTGAACCCGGAAGGCGTCACCAGCTACACCTATCCGGCGCTCGCCCGCGCCAACACGACGCTCCTCGTGCTGGAGCAGCAGGTCGCGACGGCCACCGAAGAGCGCGACAACCTCGCGATGGCCTTTATCCCGGATTACTACGCGACGGAGAGCGTCTACCCCGGCAGCGACACGATGAAGACGGTCGCGGAGAACCTGAAGCGCAACCGCTTTGGCGGCCCCGGTGGCTGGCTCGGTCGCGCGTTGCTGCAGGCGACGGTGCGCTACACGGCGGTCGATATCCAGAACCGCGATCTTTCAACAGAGACGGTACCGGTCCTCGTGCTCGGCTCCGCCCGCAACATGTCACGCGAGATCCAGGAGAAGCTCGTTGCATACCTGCAAGCCGGCGGGAAGCTCCTCCTCATGGGCGAGGTGCCGTTGCAGGACATGCACGGCCACGATTGCACCGTGTTGGCGGACGCGCTCGGCCTCCGGCACGTCGGCGAGCGTTACTCGACGCACCGCTACTACCTCTCGCTCAACGCCGACGGCTGGGCCGCGCCCCGCGCCGAATGGCGGGCCGGTTGGGCGCAAACGTTCCAGCCGGACGTCCCGAACGGCACCACGCTCCTGCACGTCTATGGAGCGGACGAGGCGGCCGGGTTCGATATCTTGCTGGGAGAGGGGCGGGCGATCGTCATCACCGCCGAGATCCCGCTCCAGGTCGATTTCGTCGAGGATCTCCTGGCGCAGGTCGGAGTCGAGCGCGGACTGCGGCACTCCTCGCCGCACCACAACATCTTCCTGTCGTCCGCCCGCACCCCAAAGGGCGAGCGGCTCGTCCACGCGCTGAACTTCGATGGTTTCGACAAGAGCGTCACGCTGGCGCTCGACGGGGAAACGCTCTTCGATGGGCGCGAGGTCATGCTGCGCCGGCGCGATGGCGTCATGCTGCCGCTGGGCGTCGACCTCGGCGACGTGTGCATCGACTGGTCAACCGCAGAGGTCGCTCGGCGGGACGGCTCCAGCTTGACTTACCGCCTTACCGGCCCGCGCGACGCCGTCCAATTGACAACGTCCCGCGCTATCCAGCCATCGGACGCCTACACCGTCACCTCGACCGGCGACCGGCACCTCATAGAGAGCACCGTTCCCGGCTATGGCGACGAGGAGATGACGATCTCCTGGGAGTAGACCCCACTGTACGCCCGGCCGTAAGGGCCGGGTGTGTAGAGCGGACGCGTGCTCACCCGAGCACCACTGTCCCGTCCGACTCGACCCGCCACCCCGGATTGTGCGCCACTTCCCAGACGATCCCGTTCGGGTCGCGCACCATCGCGTGGTAGATCCCGCCGAACGCGCCGTCCTGCGGCGGCTTGACGACCTCGCCGCCCGCGTTCCGCATCCGCTCGACTGCATCGTTGACCGCTTCGCGGCTCTCCACGTTGTGCGACAGCGTCACGCCCTCGACCGGAGAGATCGTTCCCGGCCGTCCCTGGTCTTGCGCGAACTTCTCCGCGTCGAAGAGCCCGAGCGTGAGCCCCGGCGCCAGTTGGAAGAAGATGATCTCCCCCGGAACGTCCACCAGCGGCTCCCAGCCAAGGCCGCGCACGTAGAAATCCCGCGCCGCGTCCAGGTCCTTCGTCGAGAGCGTGATGAAATGGAGCTGCTGGTTCACGAAACGCTTACTCCTCCGGCGACTTCCGGCTCCAGAGCTCGAAGCGCCGGACCGTGCCGTATCCCATTCGCTCATACACCCGTTGCCCCGCGTCGGACGCGATCAGCAGCGTCGGTAATGAGGGCTCGGTGAGCGTCGCCCGCCACGTCACCGCACCGGCATGGCCGCGTCCGCGAGCCTCCGGGATCGTCGCCACGTTGATGACGTTCGTGATGCCCTCGGAGACGAAGCAGGCCGCTGTCGTGACCGGCATATCGCCTTCGTACCCGACCCACATCCGCATCCGGTCGTCGTCCAGCAACGCCGGCCCGAAAAGCCCTCCCCGCTCCAGCACCTCCGGATCTTTCAGGCCGAAACCCTGCACGGTGACCGCCTCCGCGTCCCGCAGCGTTGCCTCGTCACGAACCGTTTCGATCCGCAGGTCACCATCTGTCTCCGGCAGCTCTCCACCGGCCGGGCGCAGCATCAACGGCGCTTCGCCGAGCGGCGACCAGCCATATGGCGCCAGGTCCGGCGCCGGCCATGCACTGAAGATCAGCACCCGGCCTGTCCGCTTGCCGGAGTCGAAGCCGTAGTGCTGATCCAGCGCGTGCATCAGGTCCGCGGCGTTCTCCTCCGTGATCGGTTCGAGCGGCGTCAGGGCGTTGGCGACGAACGCCGGCCGCCCCGCATACACCGCCACGGCATCGTCCCGGCGCAGCACCCGTCCACCCAACGCGGCGGCCCAGGCGCCGGACGCCTTTGCCCAGTTCGCGAGGAAGGCGTCGAGCGATTGCGTATCCAGCGTCATCATCCGTCCAGTCGTTCCAGCAGGGGTTGCAGGTCGGCGATCGTGTCCGCCGTGATCGGGTTGAGCACGAGCTGGACATGCGAGATACGCATCTCGGCATATGCGTTCAGCTCGTCCGCTAGTCGCCCGATATCCGTTCCGTCGATCCCTTCGGGTACGCCATATTCCGAGACGCGGCCGGATCCACCCTTCATCCGAATCAGCGGCGCGATCGTCTTCTCCAGCGTCGCCGGGTCGCGTCCGACCCGCTCGCAGATCGCATCGACGCGGTCGAGGAGCTTCTTCAGTCCCTCGCGGTTGTTGCCATAGTCCTGGCTCCACGCGTTCCACATCTGCACGTGCGGCAGCGTCAGCTCCAGCATCTTCTCGCCGTACGACCCGATCATCAGCGGCGGCCCGCCGGCCTGCACCGGCTTCGGGAAGAGCAGCGACCCGTCGATGTCGTAGTACTCGCCCTTGAACGTGCTCTCGCCGGTCTCGAACAGTTCCCGGATCACCGCGAACGCTTCGCGGAAGCGGCTGAAACGGTGGTCGAACGGGAAGCCGAATCCCCGATACTCCGGCTCGTGCCAGCCGGCGCCGATTCCCAGGATGAAGCGCCCGTTGCTGATCTGGTCGATCGTGGCCGCCTTCTTCGCGATCATCGGCGGGCTGTGGAACAGCAGGCTCGCCACCAGTGGCCCGAGCTGGACGCGCTCCGTTACCGCCGCGAGCGCCGAGAGCGTGCTCCACGCCTCGAACGGGCCGCGCGGCTCGCGATCCGCCTTCTCGTAGCGGTACATCAGGTGGTCGCCGAGCCAGATCGAGTCGAGCCCGATCCCTTCCGCAACCAGCGCCATCTCCTTCAACTGCGGCCAGGTGTATTCGTACTCGACTTCCGGTAGCTGGACCCCGACTTTGAGCGCTCGCGGCATAGGAAACTCCCCCGGTATGTGGGACCTCGACACAGGTCGTCATCATACCGGGGGAGTCTGCGGGCGAAAAGACTACAGCGACTTGTTCGGGTTCTGGCTCTGGATGTCGTCAAAGGCTTCTTCGACGACATCGCCGTCACCAGGACCAGCGTTGGTCGGCATCCGCTGGCCGGACGGCCGGTCCGTCTGCGCGGTAACGTCAGCTCGTGATGCGCGGTCACCCGGGAAGGCGGTGTCACCTGAGCCGGCATCGGTTCCCGGCGGGTTCAGGTTCGTCGGGACCCGGCTCCGGGCCGAAACCCTCGGCCACAGGAAGACGAGGATCGCCACGACAGCGATGATGACGATGATTGTCGTTGTGTCCAAGCTGGATTCTCCGTAACTGTGGGAAGACAAGTGCTGGCTCGCTCAGCTAGAGGGACCGCTTTCGATCCTCCGCTGCGTCCTCGACGCGGTCGACCATATCACCGCCCTTGCCCGACGGAGCATCCTTGGTTGGTTTGGGATCGGTTGGGAAGACGCCCCGGTCGTTGCCGGGCGAGTTCCCGGGCGGGTTCAGGCCCGAGGAGCCTCCGCCACGCCGGGTGAGGAATCGTGGTCCGAGAAAGACCGCGATCGCGAGGATCACGATGATCGTGATGATGTTGCTCATATCCATGTCGGTGTCCCCTGTTCAGGATCTCCGGGCACGCTGCCCGGACGTTCACCGAAAGGAGCGCCAGTTATGTGCCACTCGTAGGGAGTGGTGACTGCTCGGCCTCTTTTGCGATGCGTTGGCTCTGGTCGTACGCTAGCGCGCCCGCGTTCCCGGTACCGGCGAGGGCGAGCTGTCCCGACCCGGTGACCTGCTCGTGCGCGCCGTCTACGGCGGGGTCGACGTACCGCGTGAACCACCGCTGCAACTCGCCGCGCAGCAGCGTCACGATCTCCGCTTTCGCCGGATTGTCGATGAGGTTCTCCCGCTCGCCGGGGTCGTGCGCCATGTCGTACAGCTCGTGCGGCCCATAGGGATACCGGTGCACGTATTTCCACGCCGGCGTGCGGATCATCCGCACCGGGCCGTATTCATCCAGGATCACGACATGGTCGCGGTCGATCGTGTTCTCCGGGTCGAAGAGGCAGGTGAAGGCCCGCCCCGGCAGCTCCTCCGCGTTCGGCATCGCCAATCCGACCTGAGCCAGCAGGGTGTGCGGGAAGTCATACGCGCTGACCATCTCCGTCCGCACCGCGCCCGCCGGGATAACGCCCGGATACCGCGCGATCGCCGGCACACGCACCGAGTTGTCCCACATGTTCAGCGGGAAGGTCGCGTTGCCCTTGCCCCAGATGCCACGATGGCCGGCACTGAAGCCGTTGTCACTGAGGAACCAGACAATCGTGTCCTCCGCGATGGCGTGCTCGTCCAGCCGGTAGAGGATGCGCCCGATATTCGCATCCATCGCCGTCACCGCCGCGAAATACCCCTGGAGTTGCGCTCGCCACAGGTCTGAACCGGGTTCCGGGGCCAGTTCCGGCACGCTCCACGGGTGCACCGGGTCGCGCGGGATCGAGTGGAACGCGCAGTCCGCGTACAGCTCCAGGTATTCGCGCGGATGGCTGTCGATCCATGGCGAGTGCGGCGCGGTGAAATGAACACTGAGGTAGAACGGGTCGCGCTCGCGGTGATGCGCGTCGATGAACGCCAGCGCATCGTCCGTGATCGCGTCGGTCAGGTAACCCGGCTCGGTGACCGGCTCCCCGTCGCGGATCATCGGAGCGCCGTAGTACGGGCCGCCTCCCTCCTGGTGCGTGTACCAGTGCGAGAAGCCGTGCTGCGGCACCATGCTGTCGCCGAGGTGCCACTTCCCGCTGAGACCGCAGGTGAAGCCGTTCTCCGCCAGCACCTGCGTGTAGCTCGGCTTGCCGTCGAGATACCGGATGGCCGGGCTGTCGTTGCTTGCCATGCTCCCGCCGCTGATCCAGTCGTGGATGCCGTGCTGCGACGGGATCTGGCCGGTCAGCAGCGTCGCGCGGGCAGGGGAACAAACCGGCGAGGCGCAGTAGAACTGGTCCAGCCGCGTACCCTCGGCGGCGAGCCGGTCGAGATTGGGCGTGATGATCTCGTCGTTGCCGGCGCACCCCAGCGCCCATGGCCCCTGGTCGTCCGACAGAATGACGATGATGTTGGGACGGTTGCTCTCCACGAACCACGACTCTCCTGCTGACATCGAAGCGAACGGCGTTGCCTGACCCGTTGCATTCAGTCTAGAGAGGCATCGGCGTCGCGTCTGTACCGAGTTCGACGTAAACAGGGACGGGAATGAGGGGAGGCCGTCGGTCAATCGACGTAGGTTCGTGTTCCTTCGTACCGCCGCAGCTTGTGTGCGGCGGTACGCATGTGGCTATTCACGTAATGAGAGAAGATCCGGCGTCGTTGCGGCAGCGTTCGTCAGCCCCGGTAGATCACCGGCTTGGAGTCCTTCTTCTCGCCAAAGGACGATCCCCACTGGGAATCAGAATTCCACTCGGACTCGTCGAAGCCGTACTTCGTCTTGCCCCATTGCGAGTCGCGGTCGCCCTCGTCTTCGAACAGCGAGCCCTGCCGGCCGAAGTCCAGTCCGCCAAAGACGAGAACCTCCTCATCCTGGCGCTCCCGCTTTTCGCGTGCCTTGCGCTCGTCCGAGGCGAAGATGTAGCCACCTGCCGGACGCTCCTCTGCCGGTCGCCCGAACAGGTCGTCCGCCTCGCGGCGTTCCTCCCACCGTCCAGACGTATCGTCAGCGGGCATCGCCGGTTGGGGTGCCTCGTCCTGCCGGGGCATGCGTTTCTGGTCGCTGGCCGGTTGTTTCTTGTCGCCGTTGAAGAACGAGAAGAGGAGGGCGACGATGAAGATGATGAGACCGATCGGCAGGTCGGCGAGGAGATTGGTCAATCGTTCGAGGAGTTCGTCCATGAGTATCCTTCGGGAGCGAATCAGGGGCATGCGCATTGTTCACCATGATACCCACCCGGTACCGGTCACCGCAGCCGGCCCCACCGCTCGTTGAACGCGCGTCGCCACCGCTGCACGTCGTCCCGGAACGAGATCCAGGCCGTCCCGCCGACGAGCAGCACCAGTCCGACCGAGAGCAAGGCGACCCAGTTCGGCAGCGCGTTGATCGCGTCGACCGCCATCCGGAGCACCAGCACGGAGATGGTGAGCACCCCCGCTGCGATCGGGACTCTCAGGCGCATCGCAAGCCCAACGAGGAGGAGCGCGATCCCTTCCGCCAGGAGGATCATCAGCCAGCGAAGCTCGTTGTACGCCAGCGCTTCGATCAACGTCGGAACGACAATCACGCCTGCACCAGCCCCGAAGAGTCCGTTGGCTCGCGTGGAATGGTTTCGCTCCACCATGCCGAGCGTGAACAGCCAGGCCGCGATCGGGACCGAATACGCATGGATGGAGTCGGGTGACCGCAGGCTGATCTGCACGAGCAGCGCCAGCATGGCCGCACCGGAAGCCCAGAACGCGATGTCCCGTCGCCGGTATAGCCAGGCGGCCAGCGCCAGCAGGCCCGCAAGGGACATCAGCCAGATCACCACCAGCCCGCGGAGGTGATCGGCGTCTCCCCCGAGGAGGTTGCTGTTCCGCGGGGCGGCGAATGCGATCGACGCGACGCTGGCCGAAAGAGCGGAGATCATCAGCGGCTGGGCGCTCCACGCGAAGCGGGTATGGCCATTGGCAACTACGCCGATGCCCGCGAAAGCCCACGCCAGCACAATGAACGTCATCATTGTCGCCGTATCACCGGCGTCCGCGAGCCTGGCGCCGAACCAGCAGCTCAAGGCCAGCAACGCGGCCGTCGCGTAGACGCCCTTGCTGGATCTCGCCCGCGTCGTGAACGTCCCGGCCACCAGGCCGAGTCCCGCATAGAGGACCATCTGGCCGAGGAGACGGCTGTCCGGGATCCTCGGCGAAGACGATTCCAGGTTCAGGAAGGTGGTCGCGCCCAGCAACACCGGACCGCCGACCTGCAGGGTGTCCTGCACTCGTTGCAGGAAGCGACTGACCGGGCGCCAGGTCATGCCGGCGGCAACAATGCCGGTCGCGATGACCATCCAGGGCCAGGTTGCCACGAGCAGGTCTCGCGTCAACATGCTGGTCACGGAGGCGATAATCAGTACGCCGAGAGTCAACGGTGCCCACGTCACGAGCGGTTGAAGCCGGTCGAAAAGACCTGCGTCAGGGGAATCGGGCGTTTGGTCATCGGCACGGAGACCGATCCAGAAGCTGGCCACGATCAACAGGGCCATCACCGCCAGGTGCGCCATCCACCCGGATATCGTCAGCTCGAAATCGTTGCCCTCGGGCTGCGTGTACGTCGCCGCGATCGACCGCAGGCTCACCGCGATCACACCGGCAAGCGCGACCAGCGCCATGCCGCCGAGCGGCACCACCTCCAGCCGGGGACGCGGCTCCACGAAGGGTCGCAACGGAGCGGGGAGGGATGCGGTTTTGCGCCGTGCCGGCCATAAGGCAACGAGCGCCCCTGCTGTCGGGATGCCGGTCGTCACCGGCAAGGCCATGTCGTCTGCCACCCAGCGGGCGACCCCAAGCGCGATCCCGACGCACAGGATTGCGCCGTACCCGAGCAGGACGCCAGGCGACCGCAGGTAAGACGCCGCGAGCAGGGTCACGATCGCCTGCGAAACGAGGACGAGGAGCACCTGCGCCGTGAGGGACGCGTCGTCGAGGGCCATGCCCGTGCCGGCGACGACAACGAACGCGACGGCGCCGAGCGTCACGAGCCACAGCGGCCGCGCTGCCCGGGATCGCGTTCCGGCATGCCACCACCGCCGGACCGCGATTGCCCCAAGCATCACGGCGACGGGATAGAGCGCGGCGAATCGCAGTTTGCCGATGTCCGAAACGTCGTCCAGACCCGTCATGAACGCGGTCGAGCCCAGCCCGCAGAGCAGGAACCAGGCGCCGGCGAGCAGCAGGCGGTGCCAGTCGCGTACCCATGCGATCAACGTGACGGCGGCCAGCCCTGCGAGTGCGGTAAGGAGCGCCAGCGTGTGTGCATCGTCATCGACGAACATCGCATAGGCGAGCAGGAACGTTGCGGTCAGCTCGGCGGTCATGGCGGCGGAGACATACCGCTCGCGCAGGCGCGGGACGCCCAGCGTCGCCGCCGTCCACCCGATCGCGATCACCAGCGCGATGGCGCCCCAGCCGGTCAGTGTTTCCACCGTATCCATGGCGTAGAAGGCGGTCGGGACGACCAGGAGCGCGGTGGCGGTCGCCGCGATCTCGGCGGGTATGCGGGCGTTCGGCACGAACAGTGGCATGCGCAGGAGCGCGAATGTCGCGACGGCCAGGGTCACCGGCAAGATCCAGCGCGTGCCGTCCTGCTCGAGAGCCCCCGAGAGCGCCGCCAGCGCGATCAACGGTATACCGACAATGCTCACGAGCAGCCGAGGCTGGTTCAGTCGTGCCAGCGGCCCCGCCAGTACCGGGAATCCCGCCAGCAGCGCCAGCGCGAGCGGCGCGCCCCACCGTCCATCGGCGCCTAGCGCGGCCGGAAGAGTTGCGGCGGCGATGGCGGAGCTGATCACCGCGCCATAGTCATAGAGCCGCCCGCCAGGCCGGATCGCGAACGCGCCATGCACGATCGCCGTCGCCAGCGCCCCGAAGAAGAGCGGCAGCTCCGGCCTCGCCTGCGCGCCGTCGAGCACCTGCCACGCCGCCACCGCATTGATCGGCACCAGCATCGCCCCGATGGACAGGAAAGTGTCCGCCGCCGGCGCAAGCCGGTCGTTTCGCCGGAATCCCAGACCGGCCGCGATGAACGCGAGCGTCGCTGCCGCGAGCGCCCCGAGCTTTTGCCACGCAGAGAAGTCCGACCAGTTGTACGCCGCGTAGATCACGCCCGCCGCGACGACCATTAGCGCGCCCATGTAGAGCAGCATCACCGCCGGGTCCAGCTCGCGGCCGTGCGTTACCGGCTCGTCATCGTCAAGCCGCGCCGGCCTTTGGAGCCCAGCGGCGGGAGCCTCCTGAGGAGCGGGTTGGGAGACTGCCGCACCAGGCGGAGTCGCCGGTTCCGGACCCGCGACTGCCTCGGACGGTGTCGCCGGGACGACGGGTCGCTGGTCGGAGAGCTCGGGATGCGCGGCGCGGATGGCGTCGGCCTCCGGCCCCGGCAGGGACCCCGCCAGTGTGCGCACCAGCTCCGTATCCTGCAGCCGGCCCGCGTACTCCCGCGTGAGCTGGATGCGCTGTTCCGTCGTCAGAGTCGTCGCCATGGGCTGGCGTTGCAGCTGCCACAGCAGCCAGCGAATGCGCTCGTCCTGGCTATCGGGAGGCGTCGGTGGTGTCTGGGCTTGCGGAGTGGGCGCGGGGGAGGGCGGCGGTGGCGTCGAGGCGCCTCGCCGTTCCGCGGCACGTTCGCCCATGCGGTACCCGATCGCGCCAATCCCCAGCGGGATCAGGACCAGGCAGAATAACAGGCCGAACAGGCTGCCGATGACGTCCCCCATAGAGCACTACTTCCTCGCGCTGTCGTTCTCCGGACCGCCGAATTCAGGTTATGGAGACAACGTTCCTTGACGCGGTCATGTTCCCTCTCGTTCATGTCTTCTCCCGGTTCGTCATTTCCGGTGAATTGAGTGAGCCCACGGCCTGGGTACGGACCCCGCGCCGTCCCCCTGTTTTCCCTGCGGTACGATCCCCGTACACGGATTCCTCCCGCGAACGGAACCTTTTGCTCCCGGCGCGCCACAGAAGGGTGAGATGGCGGATGTAACGACGCACCCACCAGCCGAAGACGCACGCTCCGACGACGACCTGCTGCACGCGATCGCCGCAGGGGACGAGCGCGCCCTGCGTGTCCTCTACGAGCGTCACGCGCCGTGGCTCGCCGTCCGTCTCCGCCGCCTCATGGCCGCGTCCGCAGTCGAAGATGTCCTCCAGGAGACCTTTCTGGCTGTCTGGCGCGGCGCGACGTCCTACCGGCAGACCGGCGACGTCGGCGCCTGGATTTGGGGCATCTCCCGTCGCCAGGCCGCCAGCTGGGCCCGCAAGCACGATCGCCCGGCCCTCGCGCTGGACCTCCTCGGCGAGCGCCCTGGCCGCGAGCCGGATCCCGCCGACGAGGTGATTCGCCGGAACGAGATCGGCCGCGCCCTCGCGGCAGCCGGTCCAGCAGGGAGCACGAACCGCCGTATCGCCCGCAAGGCCCTGGTCGAGGACCGCCCGCTGGCCGACATCGCCGACGACATGGACATGCCGGTTGGCACGGTCAAGAGTCGCCTGCACCGTATCCGCAAGACCCTGCAGGCATTTCGCGAAAAGGAGGCTGAATCTTGAGCGAACATCCCCACCTGCCTCCGGACGTCACGGAAGAGGAGCTGGCCATGCTCGATGTGAACCTCGAACGTCCCTGGCATGGCGTGATGGGGGAGGTCTGGAGCCGCCCCGTCGGCCCGGTCGAACGTCTCGCCCGCAAGGCGTTCGGCTCGGCAGCGCTCGCCCGCGTGCTCGTCGTCTCGCCCCTGATGATCCTCGCCTGGATCATCGCCAGCGCCCTCGTCTTCGCCCTTGGCGTCGTCGTCACTCAGGCGACGGAGCAGCCGCTCATCCCGCTGCTCGCCCCGGCGCTCGCGGCGGTCGGCGTCGCCTACGCCTACGGCGCGGGAGCCGACGTCGCCTTCGAGATCTCGCGCACGATGCCGGTCTCCTCGCGGATGATCCTGCTCGTCCGGATGACCGTCGTCTTCGCGATCTGCACCGTGCTCGGTGGCGTTGCTTCGCTCTTCGCCCCGGCGATCGGCGGCGTCACCGCCCTCTGGCTGCTGCCGATGGTCGCAATCTCGATGCTCGGCCTTGCCGTCGCCACCCTGACCGGCCTCCCGGCGCTCGGCGGCGGCGTCGCGCTTCTCGTCTGGAGCGGCATCGTCATGCAGCCGGTGCTGGAGGCTCGCCGCGAGGACGCCGCCGCGCCGGTCGATCTCGGCACCGTCGTCTCGGAATCCGCGCTGATGGACCACGCGCCGCTCTATCTCGCGGCGACCGTTGTCTGCGGCGCAATCGTCATGTGGAACAACGGCGCGTTCGGGCGCCCTCAGGAGGATGCGCGATGGCACTGGCGGTAAAGACACGGACGCAGAACACGAACCCCGGACACATCGGCGTCGACCTGCGCGGCGTCGGCCACCGCTACGGCCGCACCACCGTCCTCCAGGACATCGACCTGCAGACCGGCCCCGGCGTCTTCGGCCTCCTCGGGCCGAACGGAGCGGGCAAGACGACGCTCCTGCGAATCCTCGCGACGGTCCTGAAGCCCGCGCACGGCGACGTAGCGCTCCTCGGCCGCGCCACGAAGGACGCCCACGACCTGCGCGAGATCCGTCGTCGCCTCGGCTACCTGCCGCAGCAGTTCGGCTTCTATCCGAACTTCACCGTCTTCGAGTTCATCGAGTACTTCGCGCTCCTCAAGAAGATGCCGCCGAACCGCGTCCGCGCCGCCGTCGCCACCGCCATCGAGCGGGTCGGCCTGGAGGATCGTGCCCGGTCAAAGATGAAGTCGCTCTCCGGCGGTATGCTCCGCCGCGTCGGCATCGCCCAGGCCATCGTCAACGAGCCGGAGCTGCTGCTCCTCGACGAGCCGACCGTCGGCCTCGACCCCGAGCAGCGGGTGATCTTCCGCACGCTCCTCCGCGAGATGGCGGAGACCTCGGCCGTCTTCGTCAGCACGCATCTCGTCGAGGACGTCGCCGCCGCCTGCTCCGAGGTCATGCTCATGGACGATGGGAGTCTCATCTTTCACGGCACCGCCCACGATCTCGTCGCCCTCGGCCAGAACGACGACCTCCCCGGCGATTCCCCCATCGAGCGCGGCTACGGCGCCGTCCTCGCCGGCAACCGCGAACGAAGGTGAGATGGATCGTTCTCTGGTAGGGGCCGATCCGGCCGAGCCGAAGGCGAGAAGCGAAGCGGGCCCTTTATATCGGCCCGATCGCCCGCGGGGCGATATCCCGGAGCCCAAAGGAGGAGCACGCAACCTATGACCATGCGCATGTCCATCCCGATAGAAGAACGCGCGTCCGCATCATCCATATCTGTTCTCGCCCATGCGTGGCTCCGTCTCCTCCGCATCGACCTCAAGCGCGGCGGCGGCATCTGGCTGTTCCCGATCGCGGCCCTCTTCGCCGTCCTCATCCTCCGCGATAGCCTCACGTCCGGCGTCGCCATCTGGCCGGAGATCACCGACGCCATCGCCACCCTCGCCCAATCCGTCGTCATCGTCGCCGTCGCCATCGGCGGCCTCTTCGGTGGTCGCGAGCGGCGCGAGGAGATCAGGGAGCTGGTCGGCCCCACGGCCATGTCGACGTGGCAGCGCTACCTCTCCCTTGCGACCTCGATCTTTCTCTGGGCGTTGGCGG
>Ga0182741_1002338_pt1 | contig 22361 bp, 19 predicted proteins | sample eDN5th37CBELigOP_FD_128874 | JGI IMG/M metagenome (GOLD analysis project Ga0182741, IMG submission 128874) | Enriched Organic Plus compost microbial communities from Emeryville, California, USA - eDNA 5th pass 37_C BE-Lig OP (version 2) (version 2) ... | reverse complement strand
TTCGGTTCCGGTTTCGGCTCGGGCTTGGGCTCGACCGGCTTGGGTTCCGGCGGCGTTTCGCGCGCGGCCGGGGCCTGCACCACCTCGGCCGGCGGCGCGGGAATGATCACGCCCTGGATGGTGGGCAGTTGCAGCGGCGGCGGAGTCGGCGGGCCGACGTGCAGCGCCGCCGCCAAACCGATGGCATGCACGGCGACCACCGCGGCCAGCGTCAGGGGAAATCGCAGCCGAGAAACTGGAGAAGCTTTATCCGGCATTACCTGGACTCATGCTCAACGTAGCGCCCAAAGCGCGTGGATGGACCTGGCCATCCCACTGCTGGACTGTCAACCAAAGCCGGTCGTCGGCGCCCGCTGCGGGCGGAAACGGCACGTGCACATGCGGCGGCAGGCTGCTGCCGTGCAGGATGCCGTCGACCGGCGCTGCGTCGGCCGGCCGAGGGCCGACGCTAACATAGGCGGTGCGAATCTTGGCGGTGTGCCCTTCGCAGAAACTGCAACCGAATTCCTCGAGATAACCGCCATAGCGATACGGCGTTTCCTCGTTCGGCGGCGGGGGCGCCGCGGTGAACCGGCCGGCCGCCTGCGCCGGCATAAGCGAATCGTAGGAGCACCGGGTCGGCGCGACCGGCACCAAGCCGTCCAGCAAGTACTTCCAGCGCGTGCGGCGGGTCGGTGTGTTCGTGCTCATCTGCCTGGCTCTTGCATACCGGCGGCGGCGCGAGCGCGCGCAGGTTGACCGATTTCCTTGAACGTGCGAGTGCACCAAATCAAGAACCCGGTGGTAAACATACCCGTAAGCAGCAGACCGAACAGGAACCAGACCGCCTTCGTCCATGGGTCGCCGAGCGCGCCATAGTGTAGCGGGTCGGCAAGATAGGCGACGGTTCGCGGCGCGGACGCCACCGCGGACATGGCCACCAACGCGACGACGACGCTCCGTTCGAGAGGCATCCGTTTTTCTCCTTGCTATCGGGCTCGGCATCGTGCCGCCCACCTTTCCGCGCGCCACCTCGGTGGCGAACCGGAAACGACGGGAGCCGTGAGTCGGGTCGAATCGCTGCTGTGGGAGTGACCGGTTGTCGACCGTGCCAGATAATAATTATTCGCATTTGCATCCACAAGCGATTTTCGCCAGCCGCCGCAGTTCGGGCTGAACCAACGCCGCAGGATGGTGACGGGGCGGCGCCGTCGGGCGGGGCGGGCCGTGCCATGCGTGGAGGCGGCCGAGGGCCAGGACCGCCGCTGGAGCGCTGCCGCGCGGCGGAGCCTGAAGGTCGATCGCGGGTTGCTACGCGCCTAGGGCGCGGCTTCGCTACTGGGAGACCGCGGGAGGACCGCGCCAGTGGCGCTTATCCCTCCCGGCGGCGGATGTAGGTGATGACAGCGTCCAGCTCGCGCTCGCTGAGCTGATAGAACGGCGGCATGCCGAACGGGCGCGGATTGCCGGCGGTGCTGGGCGGATAGCCGCCGTGACGAACGATCTGCACCAGATTGCCGCGGTCCGCCATCGCCACCGCGCGATTGCCCGCCAGCCGCGGCGCGGCCTTCGAGCCCTGTCCCTCGTCACCGTGGCAGTCCTGGCAGTGGTCGCGGTAAACCTTGCGCCCCAACTCCAGCGCCGTGTCGCGCTGCGCCTGCGACAACCGCGGCTCGCGCCCGGCCGGCTCGACCGGCCGCTCCGGCAGCGCCGCCAGATACGTCGCCATCGCCAGCACGTCGTCTTCGCTCAGGTGCTGTAGGCTGTTGAACACCACGTCCGCCATCGGCCCCATGACCGAGGCGTCGCCGGCCTTGCCATGGCGCAGCAGCGCCGCCGCCCGCGCTAGCGGCCAGCCCTGCAAGCCGGCCTCGGCGCGGGAGTACAACGACGGCGCATACCACCCATGCACGCGCCCGCCCCGGCCGGTCCGACTGTCGCCTTCGGCGCCGAAGGCATTGCGCTCGACGTGACAGGCACTGCAGTGCCCCAACCCCTGCACCAGGTAAGCGCCGCGGTTCCACTGCCCGCTCTTGGCCGGATCTTCCCGGAATTCGCCGGGCTCGAAGAACAACCATTGCCAGACACGCATCAGCGGCCGTGCCGAGACGAACCACGACAATTCATGCGGCGGGTTGCTGCGGCGCACCGGCGGCAGCGAGCGCAGATAGGCGTAGATGGCGTCGACGTCGGCGCGCTGCACACGGGTGAAGTTCGGATACGGGCACGCCGGATACAGCGGCGAGCCGTCGGCGCGCTTGCCCAGGTGCAGCGCGTTCCAGAACTGCTCCGCGCTCCATTCGCCGATGCCGGTAGCGCGATCGGCGGTGATATTGGGGGCATAGAAGGTGCCGAATGGGCTGGCGACCGCGCGGCCGCCGGCGAACGCCTCGCCGCCGGGCGCGGTATGGCAGCCGGCGCAATTGCCGGCGCGGGCCAGATACTCGCCGCGCGCGATCCGCTCCGGGTCGGCGCCATGAGCGGACGCGGACAGCAGGACAGCGAACAGGGCCACGACGGCCAGCAATTTGCTACGCATGGTCAAGGCCTCGGCAGCGCGACGCTGCCGCACTCCAGCGGCGGGTCGACGACGGGATCGGCGGCCGGCTTGCGCTCGGCCGGCACCGGCTGCGCCGCCAGCCAGGCCGAGACCGCCTGTATGTCCTGCGGCGACAGCCGCTCGGCGACGGTATGCATGCAATCCGGCGCGGCGGCGCGGCGCGTGCCCACGCGCCACGAGCCGAGTTGCGCCATCAGATACACCCGCGGCAGCCCGAGCAGGCCCGGGGTGTTCGGCTGCACGCCGGTCAGGCGCTCGCCGTGGCAGGCCTGGCAGGCGGGGACGTCGCGCGCCGGGTCGCCGTCGCGCACCAACCGCTGTCCGCGCGCCCGCTGCGCCTCGCTCATGGGTTCGCCGGCCGGTTGCGGATAGGGCACGTCGCGCTCGGCGAAATAGCGCGCCATCTCCCACAAGTAGTCATCCGCCAGATGACTCACCATGTACTCCATGGCGCGGTGGCGACGGCGCGCATCGCGGTAGTTCAGCAATTGATTGAACAGATACCCGGCCGGCTTGCCGGCCAGGTGCGGCACGTAGCCGCCTTCCAGGTCGATCTTGGTCTCGCCGTGACAGGCCAGGCACGGCTGCACGCGCTGCTCGATGCTGTCGGTCGGCGGCGCGGCCGACGCCGTCGCCATGCCGACCAGGGTCAGAATCGCCGCACGCCGCGTGAATGCTCCCGCAACGGAGATCAACCTGGTCATGACTATTCCTTCATCGGCGGGAACCCCTCCCCACCTGCGCTGTGCTTCCGAAGCAAGCAGCGATGCTAGCCAGAGCGCGCTCCATGGGCAAGGCTTCGGCCCGGCGCGTCCGGGCCAAAGCCTTGCGGCAGGATTACACCAACTCCCTGCCTTCTCGCTTTGCGGCGCGGTAGTCGCGAAGCACCGCGTAGACGATCAATGCCAGCACCGCCGCCGATGCCGCGGGCCAGACCAGAATGTAGAGGGCGAATAGAAAAGTACTCATCGCTCGTCCTCCCGGATCAGGACTTGACGGGGGCGGCATTGCCGACGCAGGCGGCGTCGTCCTCGCCGGCCTCGTCGAAGCTGCCGACGCGCTGGCCGATCAAGCGGAAATCGAATTCCTCACGGCTGACCAGGCTCAGCGCCACGCAGACCACGGTGCTGGCGCCGTAGGCGACGAGCGAAGCGAGCAGCACCGGGTAGTCGCGCAGGAAACCGGCGCCGTAGTCAGCCAGCGCCAGGCCGGCGGCGACGCCGGCAAGCAACCCCAGCCGCCGGCCGAAGAAGCCGAAGCTCATCAGCCCCAACACCACGCCGCCGCCGATCGCGGCCATGGCCTCGAACAACACGGCGGTGGCGCCGCTCATGTCCAGCCACTCGAAGCGGGCGACGGTGAACAGCGCCAGACCGGCCAGCACGGCGCAAGTGAAGGCGCGGTTGTCCACCCGTTTCCAGTACATGCTGGCGATCACCGGGAACACGATCGCACCCCACAGGCCGCCGACGAACACCAGCATCACCAGGATGTCGAGCGCGAAGCTGGCCATGACGATGCCGGCGGCGGTGGCCACGATCATCGTCAGGCGGCCGATGAACAGCATCTTGCGCGGACAGGGGGTGTCCTTGGCCAGGTTCTTGCCGTACACATCGGTCATCATGATGGCCGACAGCGCGGTGAGATCGGAGTCGGCGGTGGACGACAGCGAACCGATCACCAGGATGAAGAACAGCGCGATCATCAGCGGCGACAGATAGGTCGAGATCACCTGCGGGATCAGGTTGTTGGCGTCGCCGCCGAGCGGCTCGACGCCCATCAGCGCCGCCATCAGGCCGATCATGCCCAGACCGATCACGATGGCACCGTAGCCGATCGTGGCGGTGATGAAGGTGGGTTTGATCATGTCCTGGCGCACCGCGAACAACCGCTGCGAGATGGTCTGGTTGCCGATCGCGTAGGCCAACACCGCGACGAAGTACGGCGCGCCCTGGTGCAGGATGGCCTCGCGCGAGAACAGACTGGCCTGCTCGTCGCTGAGCCGATCCATGTTGGCCAGCAGCGCCTCCGGGCCGCCCATGGCGTACAGCACCGTCGGGATGATGATTACCGCCACCGCCATCATCGCGACCAGTTGCGCCATGTCGGTGAGGATGGAGGCGCGAAAGCCCGACCAGATCGTGTAGCTGAGCACGCCCAACCCGGCGATGATCACGCCGGCCTGGAACGACAACGGCGAGAGCACCGCCACCAACGCGCCGGCTGCGGTGAAGTTCACCATCAGGCTGATAACGCTGCCGGCCACGTTGGAGAACGCCAGGATCAGCTGGCTGGAGGTACCGTGGCGGGCATGGATCACTTCGGCCAGGGTATGCGCCTTGGGCGCCAGCCGCCGTATGCGGATGCCGAAGGGATAGATGAACAGGATCATCAGCGCGCCCCACAAGCCGTAGTGGAGCGGGCCAGACAGGCCGTAGGTGTAGCCGGAGGTGGCGGCGGCGTAAAAGGACGCTGCCCAAATCCAGGTGGCGGTCATGCTGGCGGCGGATATGCCGAAGCCAACCCCGTGATTGGACACCATGTAGGCATCGGCGTCCTCCCTGCTCTTGCCGATCAGCAGGGTGATCAGGAAGGTTCCGCCGTAGAAGGCCGCCAGCAAGGCGAGCACGGTGACGGTGGAAAACTGGTACAAGCCAGGTTCGTGCATGTCGTTACCTCGTTTCCGGCCGCAGCGGGTCGCAATCCCGGGCAGCGGCGACGATGGCCGTCCGAATGGCACTGGAGAAAGCCAAGACGCAGCCGATGCCGCAACGGTGTGCGGAGGCTGTAACCCCTTGCTGGGTGGATCGGCTCTGCGGGCGCGCGGCCCGGAGCTAGAGGAGCCGAGGCCTCCCATCCGCGGCCTGGAAACAGGCGTTGCGGCCATGGGCGGTCGAGGCGCGTTATTGTTTCGTGCGGCGCTGCGGAAGAGGCGCCGCGGCCGATGAATCGGCATCCCGCGGAGTCATCGGCGCGGGCGAGTCTACCATGCTCGCGCCGGGCGTGCCCGAGCCGCGCCCGCGCGGGCACCCGCAGGCACAGGCTCAGAACAGGCTAAGCTGACCGTCGTCCTGGCGCGGCGGAACGAACTGCGAGACATCCAGATCGAGGCGGCGCTCGTTCAAGCCCAACCGCGCGCAGGCGAGCTTGAAGCGCTTCGCGATCAACTGCGCGAACACGCCCTTGCCGCTCATGCGGCTGCCGAACTCGGCCTGATATGCCTTGCCTCCGCGCATCTGGGCGAGCAGGCTCATCACGTGCGCGGCCTTCAGCGGTTCGTGCGCCTCGAGCCAGCCGCGAAAGATCTCTTCGACTTCCAGCGGCAGCCGCAACAGCACGTAGCCCGCCGCCCGCGCGCCCGCGTCGCGCGCGGCCGTCAGCACGGCCTCCAACTCCGGTTCGTTGAGCGCGGGAATCACCGGCGCGAACAGCACGGTCACCGGCACGCCGGCCTCGGCCAGCGCGCGGATGGTGCGCAAGCGCCGCCGCGGCGAAGCGGCCCGCGGCTCCAGCCGCCGGCTCAAGTTCGCGTCCAGCGTGGTCAGCGACACCGCGACCTGCGCCAACCGCCGCGCCGCCATCGGCCCAAGCAGGTCGAGATCACGCTCGATGAGTCCGCCCTTGGTGACGATCGACACCGGGTGCGCGCAGTCGTGCAGGACCTGCAGGATGCCGCGGGTGATTCTCAGCCGCCGCTCGATGGGCTGATAGGGATCGGTGTTGGCGCCGAGCGCGATCACGTCCGGCCGGTAACCGCGCTTGCCCAGTTCGCGCGCGAGCAGCGCCGCCGCGTCGTGCTTGGCGAACAGCTTGGTTTCGAAGTCCAGGCCCGGCGACAGCCCCAGGTAGGCGTGGGTGGGACGGGCGAAACAGTAGCTGCAGCCGTGCTCGCAGCCCTTGTAGGGGTTGATCGAGCGGTCGAAGGGAATGTCCGGCGAGTCGTTGTAGCTGATGATGGTGCGGCTGGTGTCGGCGAACACCTCGGTGCGCAGCTTGGGCAGGTCTTCCTCATCACCACCGCCCCAACCGTCGTCGGCGGGTTCGGTGGCGATGGCGTTGAAACGAGAGGACCGGTTGTTGGCGGTACCTCGCCCTTTCGGCGGGCGGCGCGCTTGATCGTCTGCCATGGCGGCGTTCCCGTGGAATCGCGGGGCGCTCACTCTACCGCGTCGCCCCTTGCCTCACCAAGCCCGGACACCCTGCAGCTTCTTTTTATTCCAATTTATTACTAGATATAGGCCAATTCGGACTAAATTGTCAGACTACCCGCAATGGACTATCGCAGCCTACGCCCCCTATTTTTCACTCCGGGAGGTAGATAATGGCTATCAGAACACGGACCGGAAATGGCATCGAGTTCTTGCTCACCATGAGTCCCGTGGAAGAAACGGCCGAGGGCCGGGTGCAAGCCATGGAAGCGCTGCTGCGCGCCATGGCCGAAGAGCGCGGTTGGAGCGGAGCGCCGATCGCCCTGCACGGCCTGCTTCGGTCGGCGTTTCCCAGCTTCGGCCCGTTGTTCGGCTTGATCGTGCCGCACAACAAGCTCGCGCACTTCCTGGAGCACGTCGCCAGCCAGCCCTGGCGAGCGCCCGGCGCGGTGCAACTGCTGGCGCGCGATCACGGCACTCAGCATGGTTTCAGGGCGCTGCAGGGCATCAAGCAAATCGTGGAAGCCCGCACCCGCGCGGCGTCCGGCCTCACGCCCTGGTGGCAGGTCAGCGGTCTGGCGACGCGTGTCGCTCGCGCCCGCGAGTCGGGCAAGATCGGTTGAAAGCAGCCACTGGGCGTTCGCGACGGTCGATCGGATAGCGATGCCTAGCTGATCCAGCTCCTCTCGGCAGTCCCGCGCAGGCGGGCACCAGGCCTTTTTTGGCTTTCACCACGCTTTCGCGGGAAGGGATCCATGGCGAAATAACAAGACTCTTGGATCTTCGCGCGGGCGTCATCGAGCTGATTAAATCAACTTCTAATTATTTACTTCAATAAATAGGGACCCGCTTCGATTCCCGTATCGCATCGTCCGCTCCGGCCGTCGCACTTGTCTGCCCTAGCGGCGCCCACATGATCTAACCCCTGTTCGGTGCCGGCGGCTGCGGCCGCTATCAGGAGTTCGCCATGGTCACGCCCAGACTCAAGCAACTGCTGGACAACAACCACGTCCGCTATCAAGCCATTCCCCACCCCACCGCCTACGACTCGCAGCGCACCGCCGAAGCCGCGCACGTCTCCGGCCACGGCTTCGCCAAGACGGTGATCGTCAAGGCCGACGGCCGGCTATGCATGGCGGTGCTGCCAGCCAGCGAGCGGGTGCACTTGGATGCCTTGCGCGACGGACTGGGCGCGCGGGACGTGGAGTTGGCCGACGAAGACGAGATGCGCCGGGCCTTTCCCGACTGCGACGTCGGCGCGATGCCGCCGTTCGGCGAGATGTACGGCATGGAGGTGTTCGTCAATCCGCGTCTGCGCAAGGACGAGGAAATCGCCTTCAATGCCGGCAGCCACGACGAGCTGCTACTGATTCGCTATCAGGACTACGAGCGCCTGGCGCACCCGAATCCGTTGCGGTTCTGAGCTAGCGGCGGCAGGGCCGGCGCTAGCGCGGCGCGTCCGCCGGACGGGTCTCCGCCGCGACCTTGTCGTGCAGTATCTTCGGCGACACGAAGGCGATCACGGTGTCGCCCGCCTCCGGCTTGAGGGCCTGGTCGCCCTGGCGGAACACCAGGGCTCCGCTTGAGCGCAGCAGCAGCATGGTCATGGCGTCCTCGCCCATGCGCTTGGCGTAGTCGTCGGCCGAGAAGCTCTCGGTGATGGTGGTCTTCTGGAAGCGCCAGCCTTGGTAGTAACGGCCCAGCAGCGCCTCGTAGCGCGCTTCCTTGCCGAACAGCACCCGGCCGCGCAGCGTGCGGTGCACCTGCTTGGGGTCGTCGTCCATGGTATTGGCGATCTGGAACACCCGTTCGCGGCCGAGCACCGGCACGAACCGCGAGCTGACCAACGAGTTGTAGGCGTCGTTGTCGCTGGCCGCCAGAAGGTAACCGACATCGCTGAGATCCAGCCGCTCCTCCGCCGACTCCGACAGGATCTCGCCGTAGAAGTAATCGAGGCCGCTCAAGCGCGCCGGCCGCAGCCGCTGCCAGCTGGCGTCGACCACCAGCACGCGCCGGCCCAGGTCTTTCAGCACGCGCGCCAGCTCCACGCTCCACGGGTTGGCACCGACGATGATCAGCCCGCGCCGGTCACCGCCGGCCAGTCCCAACCGCCGCGCCAGCCATCCTAGGCTGAAGCCGTGCGCGATCACGGTGGTGATGATCAGCGCGAAGATCAGCGGCACCAGCAGCCGCGCGTCCTCGTAGCCGGCGTCGACCAGGCTGGGGCCGAACACGCCGGCCACCGCCGCGGCGACGATGCCGCGCGGCGCGATCCAGCCGATCAGCAGCCGCTCGCGCCAGCCCATGTCGCTCTTGATGGTGGCCAGCCAGATCGCCGCCGGCCGTACCAGGAACACCACCGCCGCGATCAGCGCGCCGGCGCGCCAGTCCAGGTACTGCAAGGTCTCGGCCTTGAGATTGGAGGTGATGAGGATGAACACCGCCGACACCAGCAGCACCGTCAGGTACTCCTTGAACCGGCGCAGTTCCTCGATGTCGGCCAGCGTTCTCAGGTTGGCCAGGGTCATGCCCATGACCGTGGTGGCCAGCAACCCCGATTCCGCGTGCACCAGATTGGTGGCGGCGAACACCACGAACACCGCCATCAGCAGCACCGGCGGCTTCAAGTACTCCGGCACCCAGCCGTGGACGAAGGCGTGGGCCATGAACCGCGCCGTCGCCCAGCCCGCGGCCAGCGCCACCGCCGCGCCCACGCTCAGGTCCAGCACCAGCCGCCAGCCGCCGACTTCCGGCGCCGACACCAGATAGCCGAACACCAGCACCGCCAGCAGCGCGCCGATGGGATCGTTGATGATGGCTTCCCACTTCAGATAGGACGCCGGCCGCCGCCGCAGGCCGGTCTGGCGCAGCAGCGGCATGATCACCGTCGGCCCGGTCACGGTGATGATGGCGCCGAACACCAGCGCCACCGGCCAGCCCAGGCCGCCGATGTAGTGCGCGGCCAGGCTGCCGAACACCCAGCTCAGCGGCAACGCCGCGAATACCAGTCGCCGCACCCCGCCGGCGGCTTCCTTGAGTTCGTGGAAGCGCAGGCTCAGGCCGCCGTCGAACAGGATCACGGCCACGCACAGCTTGATGACCGGCGCCACCAACTCGCCCAGATCGCGCGACGGCACCACCCAACCCGCCACCGGACCGGCCATCACCCCGAACAGGCACAACAGCACGATGGCCGGCCAGCGCAGCCGCCACGCCAGCCACTGCGCGCCGATGCCGAGCACGCCGATGAGAACCAGGACGATTACCAGATGGGATTCATGCATGCGTCGATCGGATCCAGGCCGGCAGGATCAGTACATCGGGCGGTTGTCGTTCAGCCACAACCATCCTTTCACGATCCGGTAGATGTACCAGACCGTGAGCGCGAACAGGATCAGGTAGCCGACCAGCACGAACAGCGCCAGCGTGCCGACCACCGTCCACAGCAAGCTCCACCAGAAAGTGCGGATCTGCCAACGGAAGTGGGACTGGTAGATGCTGCCGGCGGTGTCGTCGAGCTTGACGTAGTTGATCACCACACCGATCAGCGGCGTGATCGCGGTCAGGAAGGCCAGCGCTTGCAGGGCGTACACGGCGTGCGTGAGGGTGCGCAGATTGGCGCGGGTATCCGGCGGGGCCGGATGCGGTTCGGTCATGACGCTCTCCTGGGCACGGGCGATTGGTGCGCTAGCATAGCGTCGAGCCGTCCATATGCCACCCCGATCGGCGACGGCAGCGGGGACCGAGCCGAGAGCGGAACCCGCTCGATGTCAGCGGCCGACAAGCGGCGCGGCCACCATCACGCGGTTCTTGCCGCCGGCCTTGGCTTGGTACAGGGCGCGGTCGGCGCGGCGGATGAAGGCTTCGATCGGCGCGCCGCGCGGATATGGCGTCGCGCCGATGCTGATGCTCAGGCGCGCCGACTCGGCCTTGCCCACGTCGAACGACTCGGCGGCGAAGCCGATGCGGATGCGCTCGGCAAGCCTGTGCAGGGCGCCGGTGCCGCAGCGCGGCAGCACCACGGCGATCTCCTCGCCGCCGTAGCGGAAGGCCGTATCGATCTTGCGCAGCGAGGCGCGCAGGATCTTGCCCAACCGCGCCAGCACCTGATCGCCGGCGGCACGGCCGTAACGGCCGTTGAACGCCTTGAAGTCGTCGATGTCGAGCAGCAGCAGGCTCAGCGGGTCGCCGAAGCGGCGCGCGCGCTCCACCTCGGCCTCCAGCGTGGGATGAAAATGGCGGGAGTTGTAGAGCCCGGTGAGTTCATCGGTGACGCTCAACTGGCGATAGCGCTCCTCGCTGATCCGCAGTGTCTCCGCCTCGGGCACGGCGCGTTGCGCCAATGTCAAGTCGAGCAGGCGGCCGCACAGCGACAGGAGCTCGCGCTGCCGCGGCGTCAGCGGACGCGGCCGATCCAGCAGCAGGCCAAGCTGGCCGCGCGCGCCGTCGCGCCGGGACAGCGGCACCCGCAGCAGCGCGCCGAAACCGTGCCGGTGCGATGGATCAGGCGCCAACGCATGCCCCAGCGCCAGTAGTTCGAGCTCGGCGTCCGCGCCCGGCGCGGCCATGGCCAAGGCCTCGGGTTCCACTCCGGCAATCGCCAGCAAGGTACCGTCGCCGGCCCGCACGAAACCGGCCGGCGCCTCGAAACACCGCATCAGTACAGCCAGCGCGCGCGTGATGGCCGTTTCATGCGTTGCGGGCGGAGACTGCAACGCATCGAGCAGCGCCGTCAGCGTGGCCAGATCGGCCGGCGCCGGCTCGGCGGCCGTGGCGGAATCGCGCGGCAGCGGCTGCGAGGGCTTCGGGAACCCTGCCATGGGTATGTTCTCCTGAGGCGGTAACGTCCACGCCGGCGGCGATGACGGTGCCGCGACGGATCGTCCTTGGCTATGCGCTATGGAGAACCTGGGGAACGCGGGGCTCCAGCCAGGCTCGCCCCGCAGATATGGCGGTGGCGCCGGCGAAATCCACGCCGGCGCCACCACGAGCGGCTACACCCGCCGGTGCACGTCGATCACGTTGCGCACCCGGGCGATGCGGTCCATGGCGCGCGCCATCTGCTCCAGGTCGGCGATCTCCACCGTCAGCGTCATGTGCGCTCGGTAGTTCTTGCTGTCGGTGCGGGTGTTCATGCCCAGCACGTTGATCTTCTCGTTGGAGAGCGCGGCGGAGATGTCGCGCAGCAGCCCCTGCCGGTCCAGCGCCTCCACCTGGATGTCCACCGGGTAGCGCTTGTCGGTGGTGCTGGCCCAACTCACCTCGATCAGCCGCTCACCCTGCTGCTCGATCAGCCGGCGCAGGTTCTGGCAGTCACGGCGGTGAATGCGCACGCCCTGGCCGCGGGTGATGAAACCGATGATCTCGTCGCCCGGCGCGGGCTTGCAGCAACGGGCCATGCGGGTGAGCAAATCGCCCACGCCGTAGACGCTGACGTCGCCCTTGCCGTCGCTGGCCTGCTTGCTCGGCGCCGCGGTGAGGATGGTGTCCTCGGCGGTCGGCTTGGGTAGCACCAGGTCCTGCAGCAGGTTGGCGATCTGCCCGCTGGTGAGGTCGTTGCGGCCGATGGCGGCGAGGAAATCCTCGACCTTAGGGAAACGCGTCTTCTGCGCCAGCTTGTCGAGGTTGACCTCGGCCACCCCCAGCCGGTGCAGCTCCCGCTCCAGCACCGCGCGGCCGGCGGCGATGTTCTTCTCCTGGTCCTGTGCCCGGAAATAGGCCTTGACCTTGGCGCGGGCGCGCGAGGTCTTGATGTAGCCCAACCCCGGCCGCAGCCAGTCGCGGCTGGGCGTGCCGGTCTTGGTGGTGAGGATCTCCACCTGATCGCCCTGCTGCAGCTCGTAGGTGAGCGGCACCATCTTGCCGTGGATCTTGGCGCCGCGGCAGCGGTGGCCGACATCGGAGTGCACGTAGTAGGCGTAGTCCAGCGGCGTGGCGCCGCGCGGCAGGTCGATCACGTCGCCCTTGGGGCTGATGACGTAAACCCGGTCCTCGAAGATCTCGCCCTTGAAGCGGTCGATGAAGTCTTCCGCGCCCTCCTCCTGGCCGCTGTCGAGCAGCTGGCGCAGCCAGGCGATCTTCTGCTCGAAGCTCTGATCCTGCGGGCCGCCCTCCTTGTAACGCCAGTGCGCGGCGATGCCGAGCTCGGCCTGCTGGTGCATCTCCGGGGTGCGGATCTGCACTTCCAGCGTGCGCCCCTCCGGCCCGATCACCGCCGTGTGCAAGGAGCGGTAGTTGTTCTCCTTGGGCGTGGCGATGTAGTCGTCGAACTCCTTGGGAATGTGGCGCCACAGCGTATGCACCACGCCCAGCGCGGCGTAGCAGGCAGCGACGTCCTTCACCATCAGCCGCACCGCGCGGATATCGAACAGCTCGTGCAGCTCCACGCCCTTGCGCTGCATCTTCTTCCAGATGCTGAACAGATGCTTGGGCCGGCCGCTGATCTCGGCCTCGATGCCGGACTTGCGCAGCGCCTCGTCCAGGATCTTCTTGACCCGCTCGATGTACTCCTCGCGCGCCACCCGCTTCTCCGCCAGCGCCTTGGCCAGACGCTTGTAGGCATCGGGCTGGAGGAAGCGGAAACTCAGATCCTCCAGCTCCCACTTCAGCTGCCAGATACCCAGGCGGTTGGCCAGCGGGGCGTACAGATCCTGCGTCTCGCGCGCGATGCGGCGCTGCTCGGGCTCGGGCAGGTTCTTGAGGGTACGCATGTCGTCCAGGCGCTCGGCCAAGGTGATGAACACCACCCGGATGTCGCGCGCCATGGCCAGGATCATCTTGCGCAGCGCCTCGGCCTGCTCCTGCTCGGGGTTGGCGTGCGGACGCTCGTGCAGGCTCTGAATGAGCTCCATCCGCGCCAGCCCCTCCACCAGGCTGGCCACGTCCTCGCCGAAGCGGGCGACGAAGCCGGCGCGCTCGTATCGCTGCAGCGGCGGCAGATCGTGCAGCAGCGCGGCGGCGATGGTCTGCACGTCCAGGCGCAGGTCGACCAGGATGGTCGCCACCCCCAGCGCATGACTGAAATAGCGCTCGCCCGAGGAGCGGCGGATATCGCCGTAAGCCTCGCGCGCCGTCTCCCAGGCCCGCCGCAGCAGCGCCTGCTCGCGCTCACCGTAGCTGGTCGGCAGACGGCTCAACCACCCTTCGAAGTCGAGTCGGTCGTCGGCTATGAGTTCACTCAGCTCGGCGTTAACGCTGCTGACCATGGCAAGACACTTGGAATGTTACGGAGCGCTCATTGTAACCCTGATCACCGCCGTGAGCGCTCATTGCCGCCGCTCGATCAGAGGGTGCTTGTTGATTTCCAGACACCTGTATATATTTACAGTACATCACGCATCGGAGGCTGCATGGAAAAGCTTACCCCGCGCCAGGCCCAGATCCTCGAGCTGATCCGGGAATTCGTGGCCGCCACCGGCTTTCCGCCCACCCGCGCCGAGATCGCCCGGCAGCTGGGTTTCCGTTCCGCCAACGCCGCCGAGGAACATCTGCGCGCACTGGCGCGCAAGGGCGCCATCGAACTCACCCCCGGCTCCTCGCGCGGCATCCGCCTGGTGGAAGAAGACGAAGGCCTGCCGGTGATCGGCCGGGTCGCCGCCGGCAGCCCCATCCTGGCCCAGGAACACATCGAGCGCCGCTACCAGTGCGCGCCCGACCTGTTCAACCCGCGCGCCGACTATCTGCTGCGGGTTCGGGGCATGAGCATGCGCGAGGTCGGCATCCTCGACGGCGACCTGCTGGCCGTGCACAAGACGTCCGAAGCCCGCAACGGCCAGATCGTGGTGGCCCGCCTGGCCGACGAGGTCACCGTCAAGCGCTTCGAACGTCATCGCCATCTGGTTCGTCTCCTACCGGAAAACCCCGATTTCCAACCGATAGAGGTGGACCTGCGCCGCGACCCCTTCACCATCGAGGGTCTGGGCGTGGGCATCATCCGCACCGACGGCCTCGCCTAGGCTCGCGGCGCCAATAAGCAAGAACAGAGGTCGCTATGCACAACAACGCCCTGGACGAACTCCTGCAACAGCCCGGCATCTGGCGAGGCCGCGAGAAGACGCTACAAACCGGGCTCGACCACGTCGGCACCGGTTTCGCCGAACTCGACCTGGCCCTGCCCGGCAACGGCTGGCCGCTGGGGGCGCTGACCGAGGTGCTGCATGCCCAACCCGGTATAGGCGAGCTGCGCCTACTGATGCCGGCGCTGGCACGCCTGAGCCGCCAGGGACGCTGGATCGCGCTGATCGCGCCGCCCTACATCCCCTACGCGCCGGCGCTGACCACCTACGGCGTGGACCTCTCGCGCGTGCTGCTAGTTCACCCCAAAACCGCCACCGACAACCTCTGGGCGGTGGAACAGGCGCTGCGCGCCGGCACCTGCGGCGCCGTGCTGGCCTGGTCCGCCAGCGCCGACGACAAGACCCTGCGCCGCTTGCAACTGGCCGCCGAAGCCGGCAAGAGCTGGGGCATCCTGTTCCGCCCCAGCGCCCAGGCCGACCTCACCTCGCCGGCCGCGCTACGGCTCGAGCTATCCGCGCGCGACGGCCGCACCGCCGTGCGCCTGCTCAAGTGCCGCGGCGGCCCGAGCCAGATCGAGCTGCTGCTCGACCTCGACCGGCGTCAGCCGGCGGCGCTGCCCAAGACCGCGCCCGCACCAGCGGCACCGCCGCGCATGGCGCGCCCGCTTCCGCGCCCCACCAGCCGGCCGCGCCAGATACGTCCGCTGCGCCGGCCCACGCCTCCGCCGCAACTGGACCTGCCGTTGCCGGCGCCGGTCAACGTCCCGGACTCCCGCCCCCTGCGGCAGGACAAGCCGGGAATCCTGACCTGGCTGTGGCGGCGCTGACATGGAGCAAGCGCTGGCGGCACGCCTCCTGGACAACTGCTTTCGACGCTTCGCTCTTCCTTCTCGATACCGCCGGACAGCGAACGAGAAAGCCGGCGAAGAGCGACGCACCACGTTCGCGTAGCGACCGGCGGTCCCGGACCGACGTGGGCAGCCCGACCAGCGTCGGCGGAACCGAATCGTTGAGCGCCCTGCGCTGGACTAATCGCTCCGAGTAGCTGCCGCGGCGCGAACGTATCGGTGGAGGCGCGCCTCCACCGCGGCAACCAGAGGCGCCCCACTGACGCGCCGGAGGCCACATGCTCTGGCTCGCTCTCGCCATACCCGACCTGCCGCTCGCGGTATTCGAGCGCCTGCGCGGCGACGGCACGCCGTTCATCGTCAGCGAACAGCAGGCCGTGCTAGCCGCCAATCGCGCCGCCCTCGCCGGCGGTGTCCGGCCCGGCATGCGCCTGACCGCCGCCCGCGCGCTGCTACCGCGGTTGGCCGTGCATCCACGCGATGGCGAAGCCGAAGCCCGCGCCCTGCGCCAGCTGGCGGCCTGGGCGCTGCAGTTCACGCCTTTCGTCAGCCTACAGCCCCCGCACGGCCTACTACTGGAGATCGGCGGCAGCCTTAGGCTGTTCGACGGCCTGTCCAATCTGCTGAGCCGCATCGGTCAGGCACTGGCCGAACTAGGCTATAGCGGTGTTCGCGGCGTCGCCCCGACGCCAACCGGTGCTTGGCTGCTGGCGCGGGCCGGCGACCAACAGCCGGCGCTGGAACCCGAGACGCTGCGCGCCCAGCTCGAAGCCCTGCCTTTCACCGCCTTGATGCTGGATCCAGCCCAAGCCCTGGCGCTGGAGGGATTGGGGTTGACCACCATAGGCGACTGCCTGCGCCTGCCCCGCGCCGGCTTGGCGCGCCGCCTCGGTCCCGACCTACTGCTGCAGCTCGACCGTGCCTTGGGCACCGCCCCCGACCCACGCCGCCCCTACCTGCCGCCGCCTCGCTTCCAGGCCCGCCTAGAGTTGCCGAGCGAGGTCGAGCATTGCGAGCAGCTTCTATTCGCCTTGAAGCGCCTGCTGCAGGAGCTGTGCGGTTTCCTGCGTGGTCTGGACAGCGGCAGCCAGCGGCTGGAGATCGAACTGCGGCACGCCGACGGTCCGCATACCCTGGTCCGGGTCGGGCTGGTGCAGCCTTCGCGCGAACCGGACTATCTGCTCGGGCTGGTGCGCGAGCGGCTGGAGCGGGTGGAACTGCGCGCCCCGGTTCGGAGCCTGGACCTGCGCGCCGCCGACATCCAACTGCTTGCCCCCGAGCGGCCGGAGCTGCTGGGTGATCCGGGCCGCCCGCGTCACCTGTGGAGTCATCTGGTGGAGCGGCTGCACGCCCGCCTGGGCGAAGACGCCATCCACGGCCTGAGTACCCGCTCCGAGCACCGCCCCGAGCACGCCTGGGCCTATACCGCTCCCGGCCGGCCAGCCGAGGCCGAACAACACGGCGAGCGCCCGCTATGGCTGCTGCCCCAGCCCCACCCCCTGCGCCTGCAGGGTGGCCGCCCCTACTGGCACGGCCCGCTGATTCTGGAAAGCGGCCCGGAGCGCATCGAAACCGGCTGGTGGGACGGCCAGGACGTCAGCCGCGACTACTACACCGCCCGCAATCCCAAGGGCACCCGGCTATGGGTCTTCCGCGAGCGCCGCGATCAGCGCCAGTGGTTCCTGCACGGGTTGTTCGGCTGAGACAGCCGAAAGCCCCCTGGCGCGCCTGCGCAAGGCTCTGGAAGCCGCGGGGCTAGGCAGGCGCGACGTGGGCTTGCCTGATTTTCGTTAGAAGTTCTTAAGCGTCCACCGCCACGAACGCCCACCGGTGGCACAACTTATGCCGCCGCATACGGAACTACGTCACAGTAAACATGAGAATATTTTACTAATTTGCCTTTAACATGTTGCCCTTAATAAGAAATCCCTGCATGATCCGTAGGCGGGCACACATAAGCACAATAAATTGCCAGGCTGGACATGCGTAGAATCATCGTCCTTAACACCAAGGGTGGCTGCGGCAAAACGACCGTCGCGACCAATCTCGCCAGCCTCTATGCGGCGCGTGGTTTCCGTACGGCTCTGTACGATTACGACCCCCAAGCCTCCAGCACCAGTTGGCTGGAAATCCGCCCCACGGAGCGGCCGCCCATCTATGGCGTGGCCGCCTTCCGCGGCGCCGCGCTGGGGCTGACCCGCAGCTGGCAAATTCGTGTTCCCGCCGATACCCAACGACTGATCATCGACACCCCCGCCAGCCTGGGCAAACCCGAACTGCTGGAGCAGATCCGCGGTGTCGACATGATCCTGGTGCCGCTGGCCCCCTCCGCCATCGACATCCGCGCCGCCACCGGCTTCATCCGCGACCTGATCGCCGCCAACAAGAGCATCCGCGCCCGCATAGGCATCGTCGCCAATCGCGTGCGCGAGCATTCGCTCGGCCTGCAGTCGCTGCAGACCTTCCTCGACCAGGTCGAGGTACCGCTGGTGACCCGCCTGCGCGATTGCCAGAACTACCTCATCGCCGCCGACCAGGGCCTGGGCGTGCACGAACTGGGCGCCCACCGCGCCCGCTTCGATCTGCCGCATTGGAATCGTCTGCTGGATTGGCTGGAAACTCCGGCGGCGGCCGCGCCCCGGCCGGCACCGGCGCAACCGCAACTGCTGCACGCGTAAGCCGCGAGCCTTTCCCGCCAGCATCCGCGGCCCCTCGCTGGGGGGCCAGCGTCCGCCTGCCCCGCCATCGCCCGTTAGCGCCGTCACGCGCTGATTGAGCCGCCTCGCGGCCGCCCCATATACTGTATATCCATACACTACCAATGCCACTGCCATGGCCTCGCTGCCCGGCTACGCCGAACTCCATTGCCTGAGCAACTTCACCTTCCTGCGCGGCGCCTCGCATCCGGACGAGTTGGTGGCGCAGGCGGCGGCGCTGGGCTACGCGGCCTTGGCCATCACCGACGAATGCTCCATGGCGGGCGTGGTGCGGGCGCATCAGGCGGCCAAGGAACATGGACTCAAGCTGCTGATCGGCAGCGAATTCCAGCTCCACGACGGCCCGCGCCTGGTGCTGCTGGCGCCGCACCGGCACGCCTACGGCCAGCTCTGCGCGCTGATCAGCCTGGCCCGCTCGGTCGCGGCCAAGGGCGAATACCGGATCGGCAAGGACGATCTGCTCGAGCCTCCGCCCGACTGCCTGGCGCTACTGCTGCTGGACGAAACGACCGATGACAAGGATGCCGCCTGGCTGCGGACGCGATTTCCCGAGCGCGGCTGGCTGGGCGTGAGCCTGCTGGCCAGCCCGCGCGATCCGCTGCTGATCGAGCGGGCGTGGACGCTGAGCCGGCGCCACGCGCTGCCGGTGACGGCCTGCGGCGGCGTGCTGATGCACAAGCGTGGCCGGCGCGCGCTGCAGGACACGCTCACCGCCATCCGCCTGAACAAACCACTGTCCGAACTGGGCCGCGCGCTGCAGCCGAACGGCGAGCGCCACCTGCGCCCGCGCGCCACGCTGGCGCGGCTGTACCCGCCCGAGTGGCTGGCCGAGACCGTGCGCATCGCCGAGCGCTGCCGGTTCTCGCTGGACGAGCTGCGCTACGAGTACCCGCAGGAGCTGGTGCCCACCGGCACCACGCCCACCCAGCACCTGCGCCGGCTCACGTATGACGGCGCCGCCGGCCGCTGGCCGGACGGCATCCCGGACAAGGTGCGCGCCCAGATCGAGCACGAGCTGGCGCTGATCGCCGAGCTGCGCTACGAGCCCTACTTCCTCACCGTGCACGACCTGGTGGCCTACGCCCGCTCGCGCGGCATCCTCTGCCAGGGCCGCGGCTCGGCGGCGAATTCGGCGGTGTGCTACTGCCTGGGCGTCACCGAGGTCGACCCGGCGCGCATCAATCTGCTGTTCGAGCGCTTCTTGTCCAAGGAGCGCAACGAACCGCCGGACATCGACATCGATTTCGAGCACGAGCGGCGCGAGGAGGTCATCCAGTACATCTACCGCAAGTACGGCCGCCACCGCGCCGCGCTGGCCGCCACCGTCATCAGCTACCGGCCGCGCAGCGCGCTGCGCGACGTGGGCAAGGCGCTGGGGCTGGAAGCGCAGCAGGTGGAAGCGCTGGCCAAGGCCATGCACTGGTGGGACGGCCGCGACATCTCGGCGCAACGGGTCCGCGAGGCCGGCTTCGACCCGGACAACCCCATGATCCGCCGCGTGCTCACGCTCGCCCATCTGCTGCTGGGCTTCCCCCGTCATCTCTCGCAGCACGTCGGCGGCTTCGTCATCTCCGCCGGCCCCTTGAGCGAGCTGGTGCCGGTGGAGAACGCCGCCATGCCCGGCCGCACCGTCATCCAATGGGACAAGGACGACCTGGAAGCCCTCGGCCTGCTGAAGGTCGACTGCCTGGCGCTGGGGATGCTCACCGCCATCCGCAAGACCTTCGACCTGATCGAGCGCCACCGCGGCGAGCGCTGGACCATGGCCAGGATTCCGCCGGATGACGCCGCCACTTACGCCATGATCCAGAAGGCCGACACGGTGGGCGTGTTCCAGATCGAGTCGCGGGCGCAGATGGCGATGCTGCCGCGCCTGAAGCCGGAAACGTTCTACGATCTGGTGATCGAGGTCGCCATCGTCCGCCCCGGCCCGATCCAGGGCGACATGGTCCACCCCTACCTGCGCCGGCGCGAAGGCGCCGAGCCGGTCGACTATCCCAGCGAGCAGGTCAGGGGCGTGCTGGAGCGCACCCTGGGCGTGCCGATCTTCCAGGAGCAGGTGATGCAGCTGGCCATGGTGGCCGCGGGCTTCAGCCCCGGCGAGGCCGACCAGCTGCGCCGCTCCATGGCCGCCTGGAAGCGGCGCGGCGGGCTCGAGCACTTCCAGCAGCGGCTGGTCGAGGGCATGACCGCGCGCGGCTACAGCGAGCAGTTCGCGCTGCAGATCTGCCGTCAGATCCAGGGCTTCGGCGAATACGGCTTCCCCGAATCGCACGCCGCCAGCTTCGCCGCGCTGGCCTACGTCTCGGCCTGGTTGAAATGCCACCACCCGGCGGCCTTCGTTTGCGCCCTGCTCAACAGCCAGCCGATGGGCTTCTACGCTCCGGCGCAACTGGTGCGCGATGCCCGCGAGCATGGCGTGCCGGTACGGCCGGCCGACGTCACCGCCAGCGATTGGGACTGCACCCTGGAGCCGGCCGCCGGCGGCGCGCTGGCCCTGCGGCTGGGCCTGCGCCTGGTCAAGGGGCTGTCGGCGGCGGGCGCGCAGCGCCTGGTCGAGGCCCGGACCCAGGCGCCGTTGCGCGACGTGCAGGACCTGGCGCGCCGCGCCCGGCTCGACCGCCGCGACCTCGCCGCGCTGGCGCATGCCGGCGCGCTCAAGACCTTGGCCGGCCACCGCCGCGCCGCCTGGTGGGAAGTCCTGGGCGCGGAATCCGATCTGCCGGTGTTCCCCGATCTGGCCATCGCCGAGGACGGCCCGGCCCTGCCCGCGCCGGCCGAGGGCGAGGAAGTCCGCGCCGATTACGCCAGCCTGGGGCTGACCCTGGGCCGGCACCCGCTGGCGCTGTTGCGGCCCAAGCTGGCCGCGCTGCGCCTGCGCAGCGCGGCGGAGCTGAAGCAGGTGGAGCACAAGCGGCTAGTGCGCACCGCCGGGTTGGTGATCACCCGGCAGCGGCCGGGCTCGGCCAGCGGCGTCACTTTCCTGACCCTGGAGGACGAAACCGGGGTGACCAACGTCGTGGTCTGGCGCGACCTGGCCGAGCGCGCGCGCCGGGCGCTGCTGTCGGCCCGGCTGCTGGCAGTGATCGGCATCTGGGAGAGGCGCGGCGAGGTCACCCATCTGATCGCCGGCCGGCTGGAGGATCACAGCCATCTGCTGGGAGAGCTCGAGTACAGCTCACGGGATTTCCACTAGAACAACTTGCTCAACTTCTTCATGAACCGGCATTCGCTCCCTTGCAAAGCCTGCTCGATCCCCACAAATCCCACTCAGACCAACGCACGGGCGCCTCGCCAGGCGCGGCACCGGCGGACGATGGAGGCCATATGAGACCGCGTGCGCCAATGCTCACCGCGAGCATGCTGACCCTGATCGGCGCGCCGGTATTCGCCCAATCCTCCCTCGCCGGTTCCACCGGCGACGCCGCCATCACCGACAGCGACGACTGCGTGCGCCAGCTACCGGCGCAGACCGCCGGCGGTCCGGACAGCCATGGACGCCGCCTGTACCTGGTGCGGATGACCGACGACGAGTACATCCAGCATCGGCTCGGCCAAGCGCTGACCACGGCCATGGCAGCCGACAGCCGCAACATCATCACCGCGGTCGACCGCGGCGTGGTCACCCTGGGCGGTTGGATCGGCAGCGATGCGGCCAAGAAACAGGCCGTGGCGGCGGCCAGGGCGATCGACGGCGTGCGCGAGGTCAACGCCGAACTGCTGGGAATAATGGAGCAGCCGCCGCTAGCGGCTCGCTAGGAGTTGCGGGGTCCCGCCCACGGGCGGGGTGCGCAAGAGAACGTGGTGACGGCTCAGGAAGGCCCCATCCTGCACGCCCTGGTGGACACGGACGTCCGGTCACCACTTTTTTTCCTTCGATGCATCCGTCTACGGGAGCTTGCTCATGAACAACAAAGCAGGCCGGCTCACCGGCTCATGGATGTCACCGCCGATGTAAAACTGACCCCCTAACGCCGAGGTAAATTTGACCCCCTGGGCGATGATGGCGGCTTTTGAGCCGCTTCAGATGTTGACCCAGGAGCAGTCAGTGGAGATTCGAGTGTTGGCCCGTCAGGGCCATGGCATCAAGGCGA